>OLHV01000012.1_pt1 | contig 171294 bp, 157 predicted proteins | sample 1609391 | NCBI WGS metagenome assembly OLHV01 (sample SAMN05416805, study PRJEB24817) | seawater metagenome | isolation source: Sea water | place: Canada:Atlantic | collected 2013-07 | reverse complement strand
CGATTATCAGATCACGTTTAACTAAAAGCAGATACACAGAGTTATTTACACTCTCGTTGAGTATGTTACGAGTCACTTTATTAGCTATTAGCAATGCTTCGGCAACCCATCTTCTCAATATTAGCGTAAGCAACTTGTTTCAATCCAGAATCAAACCGACAGATTTTAAGTGCTTTTAACCTGGCTTGTTCAGGTGAATTAGCATGAAAATACTTAGTGCATATCGGCTTTCTGGTTTTATCAATAATTTCAGCTTCGTATGGTGCTGACCCATGAGTATCGGGGATGGCGTCAATCATACGCTGCAGCTCTTCTGCTATTCGATTGTGATTCCATTCGATACGCCAGCCGTAATTGCTGCTGTTGCGCTTGTTGAACTCCGCGTTTAGCTGATCTAGGTAGTCTAATCTAGTTGTGTCGTGGTTATTCCGATTCGCCTCATCAAGAGTTTCTGTGGTCTCCAGAAGACCTATAAGGACACTACGATCGACAGTAATTTTACCGTTCATTCCCCTTTGGCTTTTAGGATTAGCTAAGGCGTCTTTGATGCTCTGAATGAAGTTCATGTCGCTTGCTCTTCTTTATCTTCAAAATCACAGGTCCATTCTCTGCCGTGTTTGTATTTCCATGCCCATGTTGCGGTGATGTAGCCCAGTACTTCGGGTTCGTTTTTGACTGATGGTAAGTATCGAGTTACAACCATGTCGCAGTTCGTGCAATACAATCCGCTCGGGACCTCTGCAGCATCAAACCCAATATGATCACAACCAGGCTTTGGTTTTTTTGTGATTAGTGTCGGATTGGGTGTGGTTGGGCTGGGTGTGAATAGATCGAGTTGGGTTGATGTGATCATCGTCCTACTCCTTAAATACTCGATGAGCCGCGCAGTAAATCACCGCGTTGGTTTGTTGTTGTCATGTGTACGTCCTCAACTTGAAAGACTTGTTCTGTTGAATACATTGGATTGCATACGCTGCAATGGCCGGTAACTCTTACCGCTGTTGCGTTGATTGTTTGACTGCCGTGATCGCGTAGGCAGCTTGGGCACTGGACTGCGGTTAGTGCATTACAACAATCGATTGCTTCGGCTTTGTCATCGTGTACTTTGTCGCATTCGATACAGCCATAAAGTTCGGTAATTTCTGGGGCGCAGCATTCGCGGGCTTCGTCTTCCCATTCGTGGATTTCATCACAACCTTCGCAGCGCCAAAGTTCTAGTGTTTTTGCGTTCACAGTGTCACCTCGTTGATCAGGTTTTGTTCCTGGTAAAGGGCTTCCCATAAATCAATCAATGCTTGGCTTACTGGGAGGGGGTTTTCACAACCTGCGTCTTCTGCATCGCCTATGATTTCTTGAAGCTCCTGTGCCATTGCCGTCGCGGCTGCGACTGCTGAGCTGAGTTTGTTTTCAAGCTCTTCGATGCGGTTGTAGGCTGTTGTGCTTGTGCTATCGATTAAGTTTTGATCGTTTAGTGCTGCGCGATTGATGCGCAGCAGGTCGGCTAGTTTTGAAAGGGGTGTTTTGTGGCTTGTAGTTACACCAGAAGAAATACCTAAGTTGATATTAATGAAAGACTTTATTGATGAAAAAGTCTTTCAGCAGATAGTTAAGGCTGTGGGGTATGAAGGCAGAAATTGAATCTCTGCCTGTATTTGTGTGCAGTTACTGCTTATTAGAATCTTTCTTCATTGTCTTTCTTAATATAAAAGCAAAAAAAGTTAATAATGACACGATAAGCAAAGAGCACGAAAACACGTACAGTAATTCTAGGTCAGCTAGTTCCTCTGCATTAGAAGATCCATACATATCTACCAGCCAGTTAGAAAAAGCTTTCGGTGGCTGGAAGAACATGTCTGGATTATTCCCCCAAATATACGCCAAGATTAACGTAGCAAGGGTAATCCATACGCCAGTGAGTGTTTTCTTTATGCCTTTTCTCATTTTACTACAACCTTTCCGTAAGCAAGTAGCTCGGAGCCTGGGACTTTTATTTGCTCTGTGCCTTTAAGCATAGCTCTCAAGCGTTGATAGTCTGATGCTTTCTCAACTGTAATGCATCCTTGGCTAATGCCTAGTGGCCCGCTAGGGTGAAGGCGGAATTGGCCTCTTTTTACTTCATCGCAGTAAGTTTGGTCATCTATTGCTTCGTCAATAGCATACAGCGCAAACCACTCATCTTTGTTGGTGAACAAGTCACGAAGAGGCCCTCGTAGGCCACCTGATTGTCTGTCGAATATGTAATAGGTTCCTGGTGGTATGGGGCCTGAGCCTGCAATGCATGCTGAACTTCGGCGGTTAACGTTTCCTTTGAGGCCTGAATATGCAGGGAAGCTTGATGCGCCACACCAGAGTGTGCTCATGGGCTTACCATTTAGCTCGAATTTACAATCAATCATATAACTTTCCTTGTTTAGTACTATAAATATGCAATAACAATAATTGAACGTGGATGATATTGCTGCTTGTTAACTACGTTTCGTAAAGGATCTGGTTTTTGACCAGTTGTTTTTACATTCGCTATTCTTACATCTGTAAGAATCTTGCATAATAACTTTGGTTACGGGAATTGACCTGTAGGCATATGAATTATCACTTATTTTTTCTTTTATTTTTTCATTATCAAGCTATCTATCAATTTCTTTGCTTTCTATTAATAAAGGTGAGGCTTCTCTGCACTCAGGACAGCGATTCCGCATGAAAATATTTATGAAGGCGATAATGAACCAAGTAGCTGATGTCGCATAGAACCACTTCTCCCAAGTCTCTAGCTGAATTGTTATTAAATCCTTTATTTCTAATGATTCTATATTGAAGGGGGTGTTGGTTAGGTATGCCACGCCTATAGCAGCGAAGATTGCTAAAATTCCAAGGTTAACTATTTTACCCATTTCTAAATAATCCATTAATTTAGGTTGTAGCATTCTCCTATGAAATGGACTTTAGATCCATATTGGCCAGCTTATTTTTATCTGTTTTCTCTTAAACTTTTGATGATTTATTAACCTCTCTGACAGTATCTGCTAAGCAGGAGAGGCGGACTTAATCAAACCAAAGTACTATTCAATATCCGCTCTGAAACCGACTTCATGATTTCGGGCAGGTCACTTCTAGGAATGAAGTTGTCATTACGCAGCAAAGCTGCAAGTTCGCAGGGTCTTACGATCACTGCATCATGAGGCACCATTTGAGTGCCTGTTTGCTGGCCATTGATCATCAGCGTTAATATGCGGACGGGGAGTGCTTTGCTTTCTGGTGATTCTTTAGGTTTTTCTTGCTTTAGCTGCTTCTCGCAATCAATGAAATAACGTCGGGCTTCGCGGCCTTTTTCGTTGCGTTCTACCATGGCGAGTTCTTTGGCCATGTCGAGGGTGATGTGGTGATCGATTGAGCGCTGATCTCCGCCTTGTTGTTTGATTCGCCCATTTTGGCGAATCAAAAGAAAGTCTTCATTTTCTACAAAACTGTACTGTTTAATTCTAGCTTTAATCCAGTTCGAGTAATCACGACCTACGCCTAGGAATTCATGTAATTGTCGTGCGTGTACCGTCTCGGTAATTGAACCAGCGATAAGACTGGTATTGTTTTTGCTGGTCTTTTATTTCTACACTTCGGTTATCCATCATGGGCGCGGTAGTAAGGCGGCGGTTAAGGCTATGTTTTGCATTACTCGCAGGAGAAGCGATTGTAGAAGTGTTATTAGATGTCATGTATGAGATTTTTCGATGTCAGTGTAAGGCTGCATTATCTCATATTGTTTAACTATTTGTCTTTCCAATCAGATCAGCTATACGGACTGGGTCACTTCTGAAGTTTTGAGCGGGTTAAATAGTATCCATAGTGCGAAACTTTAAAATAAGATCGACGATTTCATGGGTGCTGGCGGTTGCTGCTAAAGAGTCGTTTAGAGCTGATCTTTGTGGTAATTGAATATTAAATTTATCCCTAAGAGTCGTCACTACAACTTTATCGTCATTGGGATTGAAGTCAGAATCAATATAAATACCTATTCTTTGCTGAATAAACGCTTTGTTTTCCATTTGTTGTGTAGCCTTTATATGTTATTTCTTCAGAGACTACGCAGGAGCAGGCTAGTTTGATTTTTGAGCCATGCTGCCTAGTAATATCATGCGTAGTTGGGTGATTAATCGTTGCTGGATTAGAACCAGTTCTTCCGGTTTTTTATCAATCGCTTCAATGCTAGCCACCAGTACTTGGTTGACCATGATCTCTGCTGCTAAGGCAGTATTGGTTAATCTCGAATCACTGCTCAAATCCTCATGCAGCTCATCGACAAAGAATTGCTTTTCTTTTTGTAAGGCTTCACGAAAGATTTTGGGGCCGCCAGTGAGTCCGCTTGTTAGTAGGCGAAACAGTTCTGGATTTTGCTGGCTGAACTCTAGTTGCGTTATTACAGAGGTTTCTATAACGCTGCCGTTTATCTTGATGCGTTGACGCGCTTTACGCATAAGTTGTCGAAGAGTTAGGGCGACCTTGTCGACCAGTACTAATCCTAACTCTTCCATATCTTTAAAATGTCTATAAAAGGTAGCGGGTGCAATTTCTGCTTCGCGAGTGACTTCACGCAAGCTTAACGCGGGGTAACCTTTGTCTTCACTTAATTTTAGCGCGGCTTGAATTATTGCTTGGCGCGTCTTTTCTTTTTGTTCTGACCGTATGCTCATTATTTGTGCTAATCGATTAATCAGTATTTTAAAACACCACTATAACAGGCATTACAGCCATCTGTGGAAAAAATGTTGTGCAAATCTCCGGATTTCTCACGTTTTAAGAAATATACGCTCTTGGCTGGTGCGTATGTTAAATCCGTACGCACTCGAATAGCGCAAGTTTTGTTTTGGTTGTGCGATTTTAGGATGCTGGCTAGCCAAAAAGAGGCATTTAAAGCATTTTTTATTGATTTTCAGGAGTTGGCATCATGGTTGCAGTACCTAGGTAAAATACGCCACACCATGATGAAAGCCCTATGGAATAGGGTTTCAGGGAAGAAGGCGAATATAAGATAACCTAGGATTAGAGAGATCAGCTATGAATAAGACCCGTGTAATCGTTGTTGGTAATGGCATGGTAGGCCATAACTTTATTGATGCTGTAGCAACCTCAGACACCGCAGATCAGTACGAAATAATTACCTTTTCAGAAGAGCCACGCTTAGCCTACGATCGCGTGCAGTTGAGTAAATATTTCTCGGGTTCAACAGCAGAAGATCTTGCCTTAACTACTGAAAGTTATTATCAAGAGAAGGGTATCAACTACATTCTTAACGATAAAGTAGTTGAAATTAATCGCGAAGAAAAATTTGTTATTACTGCTGGCGGTCGTAAAGAGATTTATGACAAATTGGTTCTGGCGACAGGCTCTTATCCTTTTGTTCCGCCTATTCCAGGTAAAGATCAAGATCATTGCTTGGTTTATCGTACCATTGAAGATTTGGAGGCTATTTCTGCTTCTGCCGCCGCCAGTAAAGTGGGTGTGGTTGTGGGTGGAGGCTTGTTGGGGCTTGAAGCGGCAAATGCGGTGAAGCAAGCCGGTGTTAAAACACACGTGGTTGAATTTGCTCCACGCTTAATGGCGGTTCAGCTTGATGAAGCAGGTGGCGCGTTACTGCGAACCAAGATCGAAGAGATGGGCGTTGAGGTTCATACCGGAAAAAATACGACTGAGATTGTAGCGGGTGAGACCTGTCGTTATCGCATGAACTTTGCGGACGGTACTTTTTTAGAAACCGATATGATTTTATTTTCTGCGGGTATTCGCCCACAAGATGAGCTAGCGCGCCAGTGGGATTTACAAATTGGTGAGCGTGGTGGTATCCAAATTAATAATAACTGCCAAACCTCTAATGACGACATCTACGCCATCGGCGAATGCGCGCTTTGGGGTGGAATGATTTATGGCTTGGTTGCCCCGGGTTATAACATGGCAAAGGTTGCGTTTGATCACATCAAATCGACGGTTGGTAGCTGCCAAGGTTTAGAATTTAACGGTGCAGATATGAGCACCAAGTTAAAATTACTGGGTGTTGATGTTGCGTCGATTGGTGATGCGCAAGGTAATACGCCGGGCTGTTTAAGTTATGTCTATCAAGATGATATTAATCAGGTTTATAAACGCTTAATTGTATCAGCGGACGGTAAGAAATTATTGGGGGCTGTATTAGTTGGCGAAGCCGATGCCTACAGTAATTTGTTGCAAGTTAAATTAAACGATATGGATTTACCCAAAAATCCTGAAGGTTTAATTCTTCCAAGTTTGGATGGTGAGGCCAGTGTTGGATTGGGCGTTGATGCACTACCAGAAGCGGCGACCATTTGTTCGTGTTTTGATGTTTCCAAAGGCGATATCTCTGCTGCGGTTCAGGGTGGTTGTTGCACCATGGGTGATATTAAGGATGCAACCAAAGCGAGCACAGGCTGTGGTGGTTGCGCAGCGTTAACCAAACAGGTGATGGATGCTGAATTATTATCACTGGGCGTTGAAGTAAATAATGATTTATGTGAACACTTTGCTTATACCCGCACAGAGCTTGCCGATATCGTTCGTATAAAAGGCATTAAAAATTTCCAAGAATTATTGTCGAGTCACGGTAAAGGCCATGGTTGTGAAATATGTAAGCCAACAGTAGGCAATATTTTAGCCTCTTTCAGTAACGAATATATTCTGAAAGACGATCACATTGGTTTGCAAGATACCAATGATGTGTATTTGGGCAATATGCAAAAAGATGGCACTTATTCCATTGTTCCTCGTATCGCTGCGGGTGAAATTACACCGGATAAGTTAATCGTCTTAGGGCAGGTGGCGAAAGACTTTGATTTGTATACCAAGATTACTGGCGGTCAGCGTATTGATCTATTTGGCGCACAGTTACATGAGCTCCCTATTATTTGGAAAATCTTAGTGGATGCCGGTTTTGAAACAGGCCACGCTTACGGAAAATCTTTACGGACAGTTAAGTCGTGTGTCGGTAGTACCTGGTGTCGTTATGGTGTGCTCGACTCTGTCTCGATGGCACTGGCTCTTGAAGATCGTTATAAAGGTTTGCGTTCGCCGCATAAAATTAAGTTTGGTGTGTCGGGCTGTACTCGTGAGTGTGCAGAAGCTCAGAGTAAAGATATTGGTGTGATTGCAACTGAAGGTGGTTGGAATCTTTATGTGTGTGGTAACGGCGGTATGCGCCCGCGCCATGCTGATTTATTTGCCACTGATTTGGATGACGATACGTTAATGCGTTACATCGATCGCATTCTTATGTTTTACGTTCGCACCGCCGATCGCTTACAGCGCACATCTGTTTGGATGGAAAATTTAGAAGGTGGTTTGGATTATCTTCGTGAAGTGGTGATGGACGATAAATTAAACATTGGCGCTGATCTGGATAATGAAATGACCACGGTTGTTGGTACTTACCAGTGTGAATGGAAAACAACGATTGAAAGTCCTGAAAAACTAAAACGCTTCCAGCACTTTATTAATAGCGACGAGCAAGACAGTGAGCTTGCATTTGTTCGTGAGCGTGGGCAGCGCCGCCCAGCAACAGAAGCCGAGCGCATTGAATTGGTTTCGTTAGACGGTATTGCGTCTAAGTAAATGCGATTTTATATAACAACGGCTTCACGGTTTTGGGTTTGTAAATAAGGAATATTAATATGACAACGAATACTTTAAATGCCACTCAGTGGATTACGGTTTGTAGTGAAGATGATTTAACGGCTGATACTGGCTTGTGTGCTTTGCATAAAGGCGAACAGGTTGCGATTTTCAAACCCGCCTTAACAGGAGAGTTGTTTGCCTTGTCGAACTTCGATCCTTTTGGTAAAGCGAATGTGATGTCACGAGGTATTCTTGGATCTATAGGAGAGAGTCTAGTCGTGGCTTCTCCTCTTTATAAACAGCATTTTGATTTACGTTCGGGTGAGTGTTTGGAAGATGATTCTAAGGCGTTAAAAACCTATCAAATACGCGTTGAAGATGGGCAAGTCCAACTGCTTGCTTAATTCCTGTTTGCTTAAATATTAAATCCGCTGGTTATTTCTAATTACTTTGTAATGAACTGAATAAAGCATCATTGCAAAGTAGTGCTGACTGGCGGTCGTAGTTTAAAAATACTAGAGAAAATTCTATGTCGACTGAAAAGTTTAATTTGTTCAATTTTACCGGCAAGATGAAAATCTTGCACATGAGCTGGATGGCTTTCTTTATTAGCTTCTTTGTATGGTTTAACCATGCGCCGCTATTAATGGCCATTGCTAATAGTTTGGGTTTAGACTCATCCCAAATTAAAACATTATTGATTTTAAACGTTGCCTTAACAATTCCGGCGCGAGTAATTATTGGCATGTTAACCGACCGCTTTGGTCCTAAGGTGGTTTATTCAGCACTCTTAATTGTCTGTTCGATTCCTTGCTTTATGTTTGCGTTAGCAGACAGTTTTGCGCAAGCGGCAATCGCACGTTTCATGCTTGGTTTTATCGGTGCAGGTTTTGTGATTGGTATTCGCTTAGTGAGCGAATGGTTCCCTGCTAAAGAGTTGGGTACGGCTGAAGGAATTTATGGCGGTTGGGGTAATTTTGGTTCTGCAGCAGCGGCGTTTACTTTACCCGTTATTGCGTTAATGTTTGGTGGTGAAGATGGCTGGAGATATGCGATTGGCCTTACCGGGATCATTAGTTTTATCTTTGGTTTTATTTTCTATTTTAATGTGAGCGATACGCCTAAAGGCTCTACTTACTTTAAGCCAAAAAATATTGGTGCGATTGAAGTAACCAGCCAAGGAGATTTCTTTTTATTAATTATCATGAAATTACCCATGTATGCCGCACTTGCTTTGCTTAACTGGAAGCTCTCTCCAGCAGGTGTTGAAATGTACAGTCAGTTAGTGGCTAATGCATCGTATGTGGGTTTGGTTTTATTGTTCATGTACGAAATGAAGCACGTTTGGGCGGTGAATAAGAACATTTTTAAAGAACCGGTTCCTGAGTTGCACCGTTATAAATTTAAGCAGGTTGCGGTATTGAATGTATTGTATTTTGCAACGTTTGGATCAGAGTTAGCGGTTATCTCTATGTTACCTCTGTTCTTTTCTGAGACGTTCGAGTTGAGTCCTGTGTATGCGGGTATGGTGGCCTCTGCGTATGCGTTTATGAATCTAATGTCACGCCCGGGTGGTGGTTGGATCTCGGATAAGTTTGGCCGTAAGCCAACGCTATTGATTTTAACAGCAGGTTTGGCAGTAGGTTATTTTGCCATGTCAATGGTGGATGCGACTTGGCCTTTATGGTTGGCGGTTGTCACAGTGATGGCGTGTTCTTTCTTTGTGCAAGCAGGAGAAGGCGCAGTATTTGCCGTTGTGCCGTTAATTAAGCGTCGTTTGACGGGTCAGATTGCGGGTATGACGGGGGCTTACGGTAACGTAGGGGCGGTTGTTTATTTAACGGTACTTTCTTTTGTTGAATATTCGGTCTTCTTCTCCGTGATTGGAGTAACAGCAGTGGTTGGTTTTATCGTTTTATTAATGATGGAAGAGCCGGGTGGTCAGATTGCCGAAGTGATGGAAGATGGCTCAGTGCAGATGATTGATGTGAGTTAGTATTGTAGTTAGTTTATTTCGAGCAGCAAAGAACGCTGACAGGAAACTGTTGGCGTTTTTTATGTTTGCATATATTCCATTTGAGTAATATCTTAATTGCAGCGCGATAAGTTGAAGGCGTAATAACACATTTGATTTGTGAGGGTGGCACATGAGAAAAATACTAATATTAATGATGATGGTTTGCGGTATGCAGGTACATGCAGAATCTGAATACTGGATTGATGTCCGCACCACAGGTGAATATGAGACGGGTCACGTTAAGGGGGCTGCCCATATTCCTTATGATGAAATAGCGGATAAAATAACGGCAGTGACCGCAGATAAAAGCGCAAAGATTCATCTTTATTGCAGGAGTGGTAATCGAGCGGGTAGGGCTTTAAAAGTACTGCAGGATATGGGATACGATAACGTACATAATGATGGCGGAATATCAGACCTAAAGCATGAAACGGTGGTTCTTGAGTTTAACTAAAATACCTTGTGCTAAAGCGCGGCTAATTCACTAGCCGCGCTCTTGAAGCATGAAGTATGAGATTTGAAACAGTGTGCTGTTCAATTTCTTGGTGCTATTCCACTTCAGGGTCAACCCCATCAAGAGGCTTTATCACCAAGACATCACAGGCTACTCGGTCGACAATTCTTTCGGCTGTATTGCCAAGTAGTACTCCAGACCAGCCTTCTCTACCAATACTGCCAATCACGACTAAATCTGCATCGATTTCTTTAGCCATCACCTCAACAACATCATCAGGATCACCTTCTGTAATATGAATATGATCGTCATTGATATTGTATTTCTTGGCGTAGTATTCACACTCAGTTTTGTGCTGCTCTGTTATATACTTTTGAATGTCATCTGGGGCCGTAACTTCAGGCACCATCGCAAAAGCTAAGGCGACCATTGGGTAAGAGTTTACCAAATGTAGGTCAGTCTCTAGATGGTCAGCTAAGTGCTCGGCATAATCGAGAATATTTTCGTTGATTAGCTTATGGCCCTTGTCGTGAGATGTAGCATCAATGGACGCTAAAATTCGATTCTGCAACCAGGGTTTTGCAGATTTCACTAACAGAACGGGGGCTTGACTATGACGCAGTAAGTTCCAGTCACTGTGTGTGAAAATTCGATCTACAAGACTGTGTGGCTTCGTGCCTTTGATCACCAGATCAAAGCTAGAGGTGTTCATTGATGCCATCACGGCGTCATAAAGACTTTTTTGCCAATGAACCTCTGTTGATATCTCAACGCCATGTTCCTTTGCTTCCTCAACAAAAGAATCTAACCACATTTGTTTGTTATTTATTAAAGCTGACTTAATCTCATTTTTTGTATCAACTTCAAGAGAAGAGCTGTCTTCGCAGTATGCTTCATAGCAACTGCCTAAAATTGTGATATCAGCTTTTAATGAGCCAGCCAATGCTAGAGCGCGGTGGAATGCAGGTTGCTCTGGGTGGTCGCTGTCTAAAACGACAAGAATATGTTTAATATTTAGCATGGGAAGCTCCTTTTGATATTAGTTCTGTTTATCAATTCTAATGTATAGCAGAAAGCGTTTAAATCGTTGCCTTATATCAATAGTTTAGGCCTTTATGAGCGCGATAAAAGCTTTTGCTGCATTTGATAGGGTTCTATCTTGTAAATATAAGAATCCTAGTGGTCGGGTTAGTGATATTTGATTTATTTGTAGTTCAATTAGCCCCATTTCTTCTGCATTATCGAGCATGGATTTCGGCAATAAACTCCAACCTAAGCCCACGGAAACCAACATTTTAATTGTTTCTAAATAATTGGTTGGCATAGGTGAGCGTAAGATTAATCCTTGTTGCCTGAACTGCTCTACGAGCAACTTAAATGTGAAAGTATTAGATTCAGGTAGGATCGCAGGGTAGTCACTGAGGTTTTTTAATTGGACGTTGTTTAGCTGGTTAAGAGGATGCTTGGTGGAGCAAACAAATATCATTTCATCGTGCCAGAGTACTTCACTAACAATACCTTCGGGTGAATAGTCGGTATTTGAGGTCTCGAGTGTGGTCAAAGCAAGCTCGACTTGTCTTTGAGCGACCGCTTTGTAGGCAGATTCAGACCCCATGAAGCTAAGGTTAAGTTCAGCATTTGGGAATTGGCTAGAAAATGATTTCAAATAAGGTGGTAGCCGATGCAGGCCAATATGATGACTTGTTCCCAGTTTTAAACTGCCCTCGACCTTATGATTCATATTGCGCATAGACAGGCGGGTATCATTAACGAGTTGCACAATTTCTTTCGCTTTAGGTAATAAAGAGTGTCCGGTATCGGTTAAGCTTAGGCTTCGATTATGTCGATCAAATAGCGGGCTGTTTAGCTGCTCTTCAAGGCCTTTAATGCGCTTGCTAATAGCGGGCTGGGTTAGATGAAGCTGTCCAGCTGCAAGAGAGAACGATTTGTGTTCTGCTACCGAAATGAAAGCTGTTAGGGCTTGAATGTCCATCTATTACGCATCTCGGTTATTGGGCCATGGGGTTGTGTTGAGTACCTACTATTCCAAATAGTAATACACTTTATGAAAAATATGAATTGGAGTTATTGCTTGGTTTTTCGTATGATGAGTTATCAAAGAAGCATGCAGAGATTGGTTTGAATGTATCTGCGCTTAAATAGACTTCTTGTTGAAATTAATCATACAGCTATGAGAGAGCGCTATGACGGCTAAAACATTATATGACAAGTTGTGGGATTCACACTTGGTCAAGCAACGCGACGACGGCACGGCTTTAATCTACATCGATCGTCAATTATTACACGAAGTGACCTCGCCACAAGCGTTTGAAGGTCTTCGCATCGCTGGTCGTAAGCCTTGGAAGCTAAGCGCAAACTTAGCCACTCCAGACCATAACGTACCAACGACCAAAACTGAGCGCACCATTGGTATTCAGGGTATTCAAGATCCTGTATCAAAAATTCAGGTACAGACGTTAGACGATAACTGTAACGAATTTGGCATCACTCAGTTCGATATGATGGATAAACGCCAAGGTATCGTTCACGTAGTAGGCCCAGAGCAGGGCGCAACCTTGCCAGGTATGACGGTTGTTTGTGGTGATTCACACACAGCAACACACGGTGCATTTGCAGCATTAGCTCACGGCATCGGAACGTCTGAAGTTGAGCATGTAATGGCAACTCAGTGTTTGATTCAACGCAAAATGAAAAACCTTTTGATCCGTGTTGACGGTGAATTAGGCGAAGGCATTACCGGTAAAGACGTGGTATTGCATGTAATCGGTGTGATCGGCACGGCTGGCGGTAACGGTTGCGCAATGGAATTTGGCGGTAGCGCGATTCGCAGCATGAGCATGGAAGGTCGTATGACCATGTGCAACATGGCAATCGAAGCAGGCGCTCGTGTCGGTATGGTTGCATTTGACCAAATCACCGCCGATTACGTTAAAGGTCGCGACTTCGCACCTAAAGGCGATCATTGGGAAATGGCATTGGAACAGTGGGCTGATTTGGTCTCTGACGAAGATGCGGTTTTCGATAAAGTTGTAGAAATTAAAGCGGAAGACATCAAACCGCAGGTTACTTGGGGCACGTCTCCTGAAATGGTAACCACGGTTGATGGTTTTGTACCTCGTCTAGGAGATGCTAAAGACGAAGTAGAGCGCAGCGGTTTTGAGCGTGCTTATAAATACATGGGTTTAGAGCCAGGCCAAGCGATTACTGATATCAACTTGGATCGTGTATTTATTGGTTCTTGTACCAATAGCCGTATTGAAGATTTACGCGCAGCCGCTGCCGTTGCTAAAGGCAATAAAGTCGCTAACTCTGTGATTCAGGCTTTGGTTGTTCCGGGTTCTGGTTTGGTTAAAGAGCAAGCGGAAAAAGAAGGTTTGGATAAAATCTTTGTTGAGGCAGGCTTTGAATGGCGCGAGCCAGGTTGCTCTATGTGCTTAGCGATGAACGCCGATAAGTTGGGCGCGGGCGAGCATTGTGCTTCAACCTCTAACCGTAACTTTGAAGGTCGTCAGGGCTACGGCGGTCGTACGCATTTGGTAAGCCCAGCAATGGCTGCCGCGGCCGCTATTGCAGGTCACTTTGTTGATGTTCGTCAGTTTGAATTGGTTAAATAAAGGAGCGTTATAATGAAAGCATTTGTTAAACAAAGCGGTATCGTCGCTCCTATGGATCGCGCCAATATCGATACGGATATGATTATCCCGAAGCAATTTTTAAAATCCATTAAGCGCAGCGGCTTCGGCCCCAACTTGTTTGATGAATTGCGTTATCTTGATGAAGGCCAGCCAGACGCGGATAATTCCGGTCGTCCATTAAATCAGGACTTCGTATTGAATCAGCCTCGTTATCAGGGCGCTTCAATTCTTTTGACTCGCGAAAACTTTGGCTGTGGCTCTTCTCGTGAACATGCACCTTGGGCGTTAGAAGATTTTGGTTTTCAGGTTATCATTGCGTCTAGTTATGCGGATATCTTCTTTAATAACAGTTTTAAAAACGGTCTTTTACCGATTGTTTTAGATGAAACGATTATTGATGGTTTATTTGCAGAAGTAACGGCGACTGAAGGTTACGAGTTAACGGTTGATTTAGAAAATCAAAACATCGTTAAGCCAAATGGTGATTTAATCCCATTTGAAGTCGACGCCTTCCGCAAGCATTGCTTGATGAATGGCCTTGATGATATCGGTTTAACCTTGCAAGACGCAGACGACATTACGGCTTATGAAGTTAAGCGCAAAGCATCGTCGCCTTGGTTGTTTTAGGCTGTTCGAGATAAAAGATTAAAAGCAGGCTTTTGCACGCGCTGCGCTGGGTAATTCGTTTCGGGGGACGCGTGATTGCTTTCACTCAGCACATCCGTGTGCTGAGCCCTTTGGGCAACCTACGGTTGTGCAAAATGGCTATCCTGCCATTTTGTCCCTGTAGGCTCGTACACCACATCCATGTGGTGTGACGCCGCCCAAAACGAACCACTCAGCACATCGCCATAACATTGTTGGTCATTCAGATAGACTTTGGATGAAATATATCCCAATAAAAAGGATTCCTATTCTTTTTATTGGTGAGGTTGTAAATCTACTGAAAGGATTGTTGGGTGGTGGGTTGTTCGTTAAAGGGGCGTCATTTCGCAGGGATGCGAAATACGAGGCTACATGGAGCGTTAGCGCCGTGAATACCTGTAGCGGCTGGTATTTACCCCGTCCCCAAAAACGAATTACCCACTGCCCAATAGTCCGTTGCTTACATAGCCAGAATGAATTGTTTTAAAAAAATTAAGTGGAATCAAAAATGTCTAAAAAAGTATTAATCCTACCAGGTGATGGTATTGGTCCAGAAATCGTAACCGAAGCAGAAAACGTATTGGTTGCGGTAAACGAAAAATTTAACCTAGGTCTAGAATTTGACCATGGTTTAGTTGGTGGTGCTGGCTATGATGCTGAAGGTTCACCACTGCCAACCTCAACTATGGAAAAAGCCAAAGCGGCCGACGCCATTCTTCTTGGTGCAGTGGGTGGCCCTAAATGGGACAACCTAGAAGATCGCGAAATGCGCCCTGAAAAAGGCCTGCTAGGTTTGCGTTCAGGTCTAGAATTGTTCGGCAACTTGCGCCCAGCAATCCTATACCCACAACTTGCAGATGCTTCATCATTAAAGCCAGAAGTTGTATCTGGTCTAGATATCCTAATCGTTCGTGAACTAACGGGTGGCATCTATTTCGGCCAGCCACGCGGCATTCGCACATTAGAAAATGGCGAGCGACAAGGGTACAATACCTATGTATACAGCGAATCTGAGATTCGTCGCATTGGTAAAGTAGCATTTGAAGCCGCTAAAAAGCGCGGCGGCAAACTATGCTCAATCGATAAAGCCAACGTACTAGAAGTAACCGTACTATGGCGCGAGATTATGAACGAAATGGCGAAAGACTACCCAGAAGTAGAGCTTTCTCACATGTACGTTGATAACGCCGCAATGCAACTAGTACGTGCACCTAAGCAGTTCGACGTAATGGTTACTGGCAACATGTTTGGCGACATCCTATCTGATGCCGCAGCCATGTTAACAGGCTCTATCGGTATGCTACCTTCAGCGTCTTTAGATAAAGACAACAAAGGCATGTACGAGCCATGTCACGGCAGTGCGCCTGACATCGCTGGCCAAGGTATTGCAAACCCATTAGCGACCATTCTTTCGGCCGCAATGATGTTACGATACTCTTTAGGTGAAAACGCTGCTGCCGATGCAATCGAGAAAGCAGTGAGTGACGTACTGGATCTGAATCTACGCACGCCAGACATCTACTCTGACGGTATGACAAAAGTGAGCACCGCAGAAATGGGTGCAGCAGTCGTAAAAGCACTTTAATCTTTTTTAGATTTCAAGGTTACTTTTAAAAGAGCAAATTTATATTTATACAAAGCACTTAACTGTGCTTTGTATTAGGAGAAAAAATGAAAACTGTAGGTCTTGTAGGCTGGCGTGGCATGGTTGGCTCCGTGCTAATGCAACGTATGGAAGCAGAGAACGACTTTGCTGATATCAATCCGGTATATTTTACTACCTCTCAAGCAGGGCAAGCAGCTCCAGCTTTTGGTGGCAAAGAAGCTCCTGCGCTTAAAGACGCGTTCGACATTGACGAACTAAAAGCCATGGACGTAATCATCACCTGTCAAGGTGGCGACTACACCACAGAAGTTTACTCAAAGCTAATGGCAACTGGCTGGAAAGGCTACTGGATCGATGCTGCATCAAGCCTTCGTATGGCAGATGACGCAATCATCGTATTAGACCCAGTCAACAAAAACGTCATTAAAGACGGTCTTCACAATGGCACCAAAACCTTCGTTGGCGGAAACTGCACAGTATCCCTAATGCTAATGGGTCTTGGTGGTCTGTTTGAAAATGGCCTAGTTGAATGGTTAAGCTCACAAACTTACCAAGCAGCTTCTGGTGGCGGCGCGAAGCACATGCGTGAATTATTGGTCCAAATGGGGCAGTTAAACGCCTCTGTAGCTGACAAGCTTGCTGACCCACGCAGCGCAATCTTAGACATCGATCGCATCGTTGCTGAAACTCAGCGTAACGGTTCAATGGATACGGCTAACTTTGGTGTACCACTTGGTGGTAGCTTAATTCCATACATCGATACCGAAATGGACAATGGCCAAAGTCGCGAAGAATGGAAAGGCCAAGCTGAAACCAACAAAATTTTAGCGACTGGCAATAACATCATCCCAGTAGACGGCACCTGTGTGCGTATTGGTTCCATGCGCTGTCATAGTCAAGCATTCACCATCAAACTGAAAAAAGATGTACCGATGGACGAGATTACAGCCATGCTTGATGAGCATAGCCAATGGTCTGGAGTTGTTCCGAATACCAAAGAAGCAACGATTGCTGGTTTAACGCCTACAGCCGTTACTGGAACACTTAATGTGCCAGTAGGGCGCTTACGCAAAATGAACATGGGTTCAGAATATTTGAATGCATTTTCTGTGGGTGATCAATTGTTATGGGGAGCGGCTGAGCCACTACGCCGTATGCTTCGCATTTTATTGGAAGACTAAGCATCAGATACCTGTTCTGATTTGATGTGAGAAAAGCTTATATCGCAAAATGAAGTATTGGACATTCTAAGACACAATGTTTCATTTTGTGAATAAGCTCACACTTTAGTTTTGGATATTGATCAAAAGATAGCCTGAAAGCCGCGTGAAACGTGAGTTATCGACGTTGAAACATTGCGAAATCTCTTTTTATAATTGATACTTACGAATACTGATAAAAAGAATCTAAACGTTTTATAAAAAAACGTATTTATGATTCATGAACTAAATTTGGTTTTATTGTTTGCAAAACCGGCATTAAGCAGCCTAATAACAACAAGGAAGCAGAGAATGAAGCGCACGCTTTTAAGTACTCTAGTGATCACCAGCACCCTTGGTCTAAGCACCAATGTGCTTGCGCTGAGTATGGGTGAGCTTGAATTAAAGTCCACACTCAATCAGCCTCTACAAGCAGAGATAGAGCTGTCAAATATAGATGATTTAACTGAGTGGGAAATCAAGCCCTCTTTAGCTTCTGACGGCGATTTCGACCGTGCAGGTGTAGAGAAAGTATTCTTTTTAAGCGATATCGATTTCGAAATTAAAGGAAGTCGTATTGTTTTAACCAGTGATAAATCGGTTACTGAACCCTTTCTAAATTTCTTGGTACAGGTGAACTGGCCATCAGGGCGTGTATTGCGTGAATATACACTTCTGCTTGATCCACCGGTATTTGATGATCAAATACAACCACTTGCTGCTCAAAGCATGCCACAGCGCATTAATAACAGTCAGCCAGCTGCGGTAGTTAAAACACAGGCCAAGGCGCCCAGTCGCTGGGAAGCTGAGGAGGCTGCGGAAGGCACTTATAAAGTGCAGAGAGATGATACGTTATGGGAAATCGCTATAAAGACGCGCCCGTCTCGTCAGGTTTCTCCACAGCAAATGATGCTTGCTATCCAGGATAGTAATCCTGCTGCTTTCATTAACGGTAATATAAACCGTTTAAAGACACATCAAGTACTACGAATTCCTAATCAGCAGCAAATGGCTGCTCGAAATGATAGCCAGGCTGTTAATGAAGTTTCACGTCAAAATCGTGAATTGCAGACAGCGGGTGCTCAAATAGATGCAACAGCCAATGCCGCTCAAGCAAATAAAGCTGAACAATCAGCTAATGGTGGTGAACTTAAGCTTGTTGCTAACTCTAGCAAGGTAGCTGAATCTGCTGGTGCAAGTGGTGATATTGAAAGTGGCGCTGCTGGCAATGGCCCTCAGAACGCTACTTCAGATGAGCTGGTCATCGCTTTAGAAAGTCTAGATACCAGTAAACTTGAAAATAATGACTTGAAAGAGCGCCTGGCATCTCTTGAAGAACAGATTGCAACCCTGCAGCGACTTGTGTCATTAAAAGATGATCAGCTTGCGAGTATTCAATCGTTAGAATTGCAAAAAGAGGCGCAGGCTGAAGAAGTTCAGCCTGAATCTGCGCAATTGGTTGTGGAAGACGCTGCAACTGCCGAAGCAGAAGCTAGCGCTCTTAATAACTCAGTAGCAAATAATGAAGTTGATGCTGCATTAGAAACTGAAGACTTTAACTACGCGGATACTGATGTCGTCGATGAAACTGTCGCAACGGAAGCTGTCGTAACTGAAGAGATTGATCCTACCTTAGCGGCTGCGCAAATGCAGCAGCAAGCAGAAGATCGCTATAAGCCGAAAGGCCTTTTCGCTGAAATAATGGCTAAACCTGCTTTAGTCGGTGGCATTGCTGGCGGTTTTGCATTGTTATTGGCCTTGATTGGTTTAGGCGTTAAAAAACGTCGTGATCAAAAGGAAGGCGAAGTTACCGATCCTGCGCTAACGGGTTTTGATGAAAACTTTGAATTTCCAAATGAAAATCTTGATGATGCATCGCTTGAAGGCTTTGAACTAGATGATGACGACCAGTTGGTTACGGATTCTAATGAGCTCAATGATGATCTTCTTGAAGGTATTGGAGGCACTGGTGAAGAGGGCACCGATTTAGATCTGGATTCTGCGGATTCTGAAACTGTTGCGCAAACAGCTGACATTATTGGTGAAGCTGAGATCTATATTGCTTATGGCCGATTTGACCAAGCTGCCGATCTTTTGAAAAATTCTATCGAGCTGGAGCCTAGCCGCATTAACTTGCGCACTAAGCTTCTCGAAGTATATTTAGAAACTGATGATGCTACTTCTTTTGCAGAAGCGGAGTTAGATCTTAATTCATTAGGCGACATTGAAGCTAATGAAAAAGCAGTTGCTATGCGCAGTCGTCTAACGTCACCAATTTCAGGTGATGTTGAAAGCGATGCTGAAGAGCCTTCTTTTGAAGAATCTGAAATCAATCTTTCATCACTTGCCGATGAAGGTGATGAGTTCTCTGATGGTATCGACTTCGAAGCTGCGCTCGATCTAACGGATGCAGAAGAATCAAGTGATGATTTTGCAGCGTCGCTAAATGAAACTGATGCTGAAGTTGCTAGTTCTGATCTTGCTGATAATGACTTAATTAGTTTTGATACGGACTCGGTGGCAGATGAAGAGTTTGATATCGATTTCAGTTTTGACGAAGAAGATACAATTCCTGTTGTCGACGATCTTGCTGATAGAACTGACGTTTCAGATGAGCTTTCTCTGGAAGAAGTCCCAACCTTAGATGTAGATATTGACTCAACTGATAATCTAGATGGGCTAGAGAGTCTCGAGTCTCTTGAAGGGCTAGAAGATCTAGAAGGGTTAGACACTCTTGAAAATCTAGATGGACTTGATGAACTTGAAAACTTTGATGGCCTAGATGGTTTGGGCGATCTAGACAATCTTGATGCGCTAGACGACTCTGAAGGCCTTGAAGCGCTAAGTGATATTCCTACACTTGAGTCTGATGATTCTGAGTTTGATGATATCCCTACGCTAGAAGACGATTCTTCTGCAGATTTTGACCTGACTGAGCTAGAAGGCCTTGCAGAAAGCTCAGAAGAAGCGGCTGAAGAAGCGAGCGAATCAATAAGCGATCATTCTATTGTTGATTTGGCATCAATGACAAATCCAAGTGATTCTGAAGAAAGTGATGCGTTATCGACACTGCTTGATTCTGACGATATTGTTGACGATCTGCCTGAGTTTGATCTTGGTGCAACCGGTTTTGAAAGTGATTCATCTGATGAAGATCTTGAATCATTGGATGCTGAATTGAATGATTTGACGGCTGCTGAATCTGATACTAGCGAGACCTTTGATTCTGACATCTCCGAATTAGAAAGTGAACTGGGTGAAGCTTCTGAGCTAGGTTTTGACTCGTTGTCTGATGATTCCTTTGAAGGTAGTTCAGAATTCGATTTGAACGAGCTTGAAGACTTACCAGATTTTTCTGCTGAGACCACAGATCTCGCTGATGGCGACTTCAATATTGAAGGTGAGGTTGAAGTTAAGGGTGCTGCTATCCCAACAACTGATCAAGCTACTGGCAGCCAAGAGATTAATCTTGATCAGCTCGCAGCGTCAGAAGACGAATTCGATTTCCTTGCGGGAACGGATGAGTGTGCAACTAAGCTTGACTTAGCGCGCGCCTACCTCGATATGGAAGATAGCGAGGGTGCTAAAGAGTTACTTCAAGAAGTAGTTGCTGAAGGTAGTGATCAGCAAAAGCATGATGCTCGTGCTTTGATGGATTCTATCGGGTAGCTATAAACCAATATGCAGATTGACAGTAAAGAAGTCGTTAATACGCAGGATAAAGTTCTTGTTAGAAATGCCGCAATAGTCGAATACCATGGAGCACACTTCCATGGTTGGCAGCGGCAGAAGCATCACCCAGAGCCGACTATTCAGGCGGCTCTTGAGGATGCGCTTAGTCGAGTAGCCAATGAACCGATTGCGGTTACTTGTGCTGGGCGGACCGATGCAGGCGTTCATGCCTCAACTCAAGTTATTCACTTTGATACACACGCAATTCGTCGTCCTCATAATTGGATGATGGGTGTAAATACCTATTTGCCGGATGGTATTGCATTACGTTGGATAAGCGAAGTTGATGAGTCATTTCACGCAAGGTTTGGCGCCACCAGCCGCCGCTATCGCTATTTGATTTTTAACAAAGAAATTAAACAAGGTTTGATGCACGATCAGTTAACCTGGTGCCGTTTTCCTTTGGATGAGAATAGAATGCATGAGGCGGCTCAATCGTTACTCGGCGAGCATGACTTTACCTCTTATCGCGCTAAAGATTGCCAAGCAAACAGCCCAGTAAGAACCATTCAAGATATTTCAGTTCGTCGTTACGGTGATATTGTAATGATCGAAGTACAAGCAAATGCTTTTCTGTACCATATGATTCGCAATATTGCGGGTGTGTTGATGCCCATCGGCATGGGGCGCAAGCCTATTGAATGGAGTGCGGAATTGTTAGCTCAAAAAAACCGTGCCTTAGGAGGTGTTACGGCACCCTCAGCAGGTCTGTATTTTGTTGGTGTTGAATACCCTGCTAATTTTGCAATTCCTTCGCAAGCCTGGGGGCCTGTTTTTGTCGAGCCTTGGCTGTGTAAATAAAGATTTTCTGTTAGACTCCACTCTTCCTTTCTTTTATCAAAATTAAGTGTGCTTTTGTGAATAAGGTACGAATTAAAATATGCGGGTTAACCCGTGATCAAGATGTTCAGACTGCTGTATCCGAGGGCGCAGACGCTCTCGGGTTTGTATTGTATGAACCAAGCCCTAGAGCCGTCACTGCTGAGCAGGCTGCTCAGCTCATAAAACATTCTCCCGCTTTTGTTACTACGGTTGCATTGTTCGTGAACGAAACCGCAACTGAGATATCTCGCGCCTTAGATATTTGCAGTTTTGACTTGTTGCAGTTTCATGGTGATGAAAGTCCAGAATTCTGTCGTCAATTTAATCGCCCTTATATGAAAGCTATCCGTGTACGCAGCGCCGACGATATTCATCGCGCAGTACAACAGTATCCGGATGCCAAAGCTTTATTATTGGATGCCTATGTGGAGAACTTGCCTGGCGGAACTGGCCAGGCGTTCGATTGGCGGTTGATCCCCGAATTATCGGTCCCTTGGGTATTAGCTGGGGGGCTAAATGCAACAAATGTTGCTGATGCTGTGAACCAAGTGAGGCCTTTCGCCGTAGATGTAAGTGGCGGTGTTGAGGCAAGTAAAGGCATCAAGGACAAACAAAAAATTAAAGATTTTATAAGCGAGGTTCGTAATGTCGAACGTTAAGAATAAAGAAGATTTACCGATATTGCCTGATGCAAAAGGTCATTTTGGAATTTACGGCGGTCGTTTTGTTTCTGAAACATTAAGCGCAGCGTTAGATGAGTTGCAGGCGCTTTATAGTAAGCTTTCTAAAGATCCTGCATTTCAAAAAGAATTTGATGAAGATTTGGCACATTATGTAGGCCGTCCATCGCCATTGTATTTTGCCGAACAGCTAACCAAACATTGTGGTGGTGCAAAGATCTATCTTAAACGCGAAGATCTAAACCACACGGGCGCGCATAAAATTAACAATACCATTGGCCAAGCGTTATTGGCTAAGTACTCTGGTAAAAAGAAAATCATTGCCGAAACCGGTGCCGGCCAGCACGGCGTTGCAACAGCAACCGTTGCCGCTCGCTTAGGCATGGAGTGTAAGGTTTTCATGGGCTCAACCGACATTGAGCGCCAGAAGCTGAACGTATATCGCATGCGTTTATTAGGCGCTGAAGTCATCTCTGTTGAATCGGGCACTAAAACGCTAAAAGACGCGATGAACGATGCGATGCGTCACTGGGTAACCAATGTTGATGATACTTTCTACATCCTAGGTACTGCAGCAGGCCCGCACCCATACCCAATGCTGGTGCGAGATTTCCAAAGTATTATCGGCCGTGAAACCATTCGTCAATGTGATGCGCAAATCGGGCGTCAGCCAGATGCTGTAATTGCTTGTATCGGTGGTGGTTCTAACGCAATTGGTATGTTTTACCCCTACCTAAATATGCATGATGTTCGCATGATCGGTGTAGAAGCCGGTGGCTTAGGTCTAGCAGGGGATGACCACGCAGCACCTTTATGTAAGGGTCGCCCAGGTGTATTGCACGGCAATCGTACTTACCTAATGGAAGACGACAACGGCCAGATCATGGGTACGCACTCGGTATCTGCTGGCTTGGATTATCCAGGTGTAGGGCCAGAACATTCATGGTTAAAAGACATAGGCCGCGCAGAATACGTTGCGGCAACTGACGAAGAAGCATTGAATGCTTTCCGTGATTTAACACGCATAGAAGGTATTATGCCTGCGCTTGAATCAAGCCACGCAATTGCCCATGCAATGAAAATGGCCAAAGACATGAGTCCTGATCAAGTATTGGTTGTCAATCTATCAGGTCGTGGCGATAAAGATATTCATACTGTAGCTGGCATTGACGGCTTAGACGTTTAAATAAAGTGGAAGGAAATTTTTATGAGTCGTATAGCTGCTTTATTTTCAGAACTGAAAAAAACAGGCAAAAAAGCATTAATTCCTTATGTAACAGCTGGGGATCCAAACCCTTCTGTTACGGTTGATATGATGCATGGATTGGTTAGCGCTGGCGCCGATATTATTGAATTAGGCGTGCCGTTTTCAGATCCAATGGCTGACGGCCCAACGATTCAGTTGGCGTGTGAGCGTGCGTTGATACATAACACATCTTTGCGTGATGTGATTGCAATGGTAAAAGAATTCCGCACAAAGAATAGCGATACTCCGGTTGTTTTGATGGGTTATTTAAACCCAGTTGAGGCTATGGGCTATGTTACTTTTGCTGATGCGGCTCAGGCTGCAGGCATTGATGGCGTATTGATGGTTGATATGCCACCGGAAGAATCAGGTGATAATGCTAAAATCTTTGCAGATCATGATTTAGATATTATTTACTTGATAGCCCCAACAACAACCGATGCTCGCATTAGAGAAATTGCCAAGTTCAGCTCAGGTTATGTGTATTACGTTTCAATCAAGGGTGTTACAGGCAGTGCCGAGATAGATGTTGCTGATGTAAGCAAAAATCTTGAGCGAATTCGTAGTCGTGTCGATATTCCTGTTGGCGTAGGTTTTGGCATTAATAATGGTAAAGCGGCGGCTGCGGTTGCAACGGTTGCTGATGGCGTTATTGTCGGATCAGCATTGGTGAATAAAATCGCTGCCAATGCCGATCAGCCAGAAAAGGCAATTAGTGAAGTTCAAGCCGTACTTGCAGAAATGCGTGCTGCGATGGACGCGAACTAACTTAAGACTGATATAAATGGACGCTAAACAATCGTGATAGCAGCGGGTGCAACGAAAGATCAATGGTTGACTCATTTAGAGTCAATACATCCGGCTAATATAGAGATGGGCTTGGGTCGTGTAACAAAGGTTGCTCAGCAACTGGGATTATTTAAGCCTGCGCCTGTTGTTATTGTTGTGGGTGGGACCAACGGGAAAGGCACAACCACAGCGCTCGTTGGGCAACTGTTGGCGGAAAAGGGATTGACGTCTGCCTGTTATAACTCACCGCATATTCATGAATATAATGAACGTATAAATCGACGAGACTCTGTAACTTCCATGCGTCTCTCTTCTGACAATGAGCTTTGTGAAGCATTTTCGGCGATAGAAAGTGGTCGTGGCGATATACCGCTAACTTACTTCGAGTTTGGAACACTGGCCGCGTTGTGGCAAATTAAACAGTGGCAGGTTGATGTTGCTATTCTAGAGGTTGGCTTAGGCGGACGTTTAGATGCAGTTAATATTGTTGAGACTGATTTAGCCATTGTTACGAGTGTCGGCTTAGATCATCAGGATTGGCTTGGTGATACTTTAGACTTGATTGGCATGGAAAAGGCAGGTATCGCTCGCGCCGATAAACCACTGATTTGCGGCCAGCTAAATGCCCCTAAAGGGTTTGTTGATGCGGCTATTCAGCTGCAAGCAAAAACCCTTTATCAGGGTGTCGACTTTTCCATAAACCCTGTGGCTCAATCCCCCGTTGCTGGCTGGGAATGGGTGAAAGGTGGTCAAGCTATTACGCTGCCAAAAGGCCATATCCCTTTTTATAATATTGCCAGTGCTATTGCTGGTTTAGATGCAATTGGCTTGTTGCCCCATGTAAAAGGCATTCAGGCTGCGGTGAATCGTACTAAGGTGTCGGGGCGATTGACTCATTTCCCCTGCGAGTTCAACGGTAAATCCGTCACTTTTATTTTAGATGTTGCTCATAACGCTCAAGCGGCAGCATTTTTATCTGATCAGGTTCAAGATTGCTCTGTCGCTATCTTGGCCATGCTGGCGGATAAAGACCCAGCCGCTGTCGTAGCGGCTTTACCGCATATTGAATCTTGGCATTTAGCGAGCTTGCAAGGGTATCGAGGGCAGGCTAGTCATTCTTTATTTGACAGAATTGGTCAGACTTCTCCTAAAGTGTCGATGATGTGTCATGAGACTGTTAAATTGGCTATGATCTCGGGCTTAGAGGATGTTTGCTCTAAAGAGCCTGCCGAAAGTTCTGGGGGGCATAAAATCCTTATTATCGGTTCATTTCTCACAGTATCAGCCGCAGAGCAGGCGCTAGCGTGTATTGATGGATTGCTTTTAAAATAAATGAGTTACAGATAGCTCAATTGTGAACTGAATTAGGCGAAGATTTAAAGCATGGAAATTAACTTTAAAGCACGGATCTTAGGCGCGGTTATTACCGTTTTATTACTGGCGCTCATCTTACCTAATGTTATTAAGGGTCAGCAGCTCGATGCTGATGACGATTCAACCATTCCTGCCAAGCCAGTAATACCAAGCTGGGTTGATGAAAAGCAAAGCAGTCGCGTTCGAATAGAGTTGAACGCACTGGACGCTGGAGACTTTGAAGAAAAAATCACTGCGCCCGAGCCTGAATTTGTACTTCAAGATGATCCTAGAGATCCAAATATACCAAGTGACCGAGCAGGGTTAACCCTGCAAGGTGAGGCCGTTGCTTGGACGTTGCAACTAGCTTCGTTCAAAAATAGTACAAATGCTATCGAGCTGCGAGATTCATTACGCAGTAAAGGCTATAAAGCCTATATTCTCAAAGATGGTGCAGGGGGCTTTGATCGTGTTTATGTGGGTCCTATGCTTCAGCGTGCAAAAGCTGAACAATTACAGATCGAACTCGCTAAAGAAACCCAACTTAAAGATATTGGATTACGTCAATATACACCTGAGTAGTAGCAGTTGAGGCTCGGCTTTGTTAGAATTCGCGTCTTTCCAATACTGTCAATGAGTTGAGAGGCGCCATGACAAGTATCGACTGGGTTATAATTGCGGTTTTAGTAGTATCCGCAGCCCTAAGTTTACGACGTGGATTTGTAAAAGAAGCGTTATCGTTAGTCAGTTGGGTAGCAGCTTTTGTGATTGCTCGCGTATTCAGCGGTAACCTTGCAACTTTATTAGTTGACCACATAGAGACGCCATCAGCTCGTTGGGTTGTTGCATTTGTTCTGTTATTTGTAGGTACTGTGGCCATCGGCGCCATGGTGAACCATCTTGTTGTAGAAATGATCCGTATTACAGGTCTTTCGAGCACCGACCGTGTCTTTGGCATGGTATTCGGATTTGTTCGAGGCTTACTTATTCTCGTTGCCATTGTCTATGGGCTGCAATATACCGCAGTGCCAAAAGATCCTTGGTGGCAAGATTCGACACTCATGCCACACTTAGAACTTTTAGCGGACTGGGCAAGAAAAATTTTGCCTTCAGCCACTGATCATGTGATGTCATACACAAATAACTTATAGCTTAAATTGAGGTTTATTACGCATGTGCGGAATAGTGGGTATAGTTGCGAAGTCCCATGTCAATCAGAGCATCTATGATGCATTGACGATCCTACAGCACCGTGGTCAAGACGCTGCAGGTATCGTAACTTGGCATAATGATAAGTTATTTTTACGCAAGGACAATGGTCTTGTTAGCGATGTTTTTCGCACGCGTCACATGAAGCGTTTGGTTGGAAATATTGGTATCGGGCACGTGCGTTATCCGACAGCCGGTAGCTCCAGTTCAGCGGAAGCTCAACCTTTTTATGTTAATTCTCCATACGGCATCACATTGGCGCATAACGGTAACCTTACCAATGCCGATGAAGTTGCTGACCTTCTTTATAAAGAAGATCTTCGCCATATTAATACAACCTCTGACTCAGAAGTTTTATTGAATGTATTTGCACATGAAATGCAAAAGCAGGGCGAGCTAGAACCAACAGCAGACACGATTTTTAAAGCGGTTGCGCGTGTTCATCAACGTGTTCGTGGCGGGTATGCTGTCGTTGCTATGATCAATGGCTTTGGCCTTGTGGCTTTCCGTGACCCTCATGGTATTCGTCCTGCGGTATTTGGTGCGCGCGATACGGATCAAGGCAAAGAGTTCATGGTTGCTTCTGAAAGTGTTGCTCTTGACGGTCTAGGCTTTAAGTTAGAGCGCGATATCGCTCCGGGTGAATGTGTAGTCATTACTAAAGAAGGCGATTTCTTTAGTCAGCAGTGTGCAGAAAACCCTGAGCTTAAGCCGTGTATTTTCGAGCATGTCTATTTTGCTCGTCCAGATTCCATTATGGATGGTATCTCGGTTTATAAGGCTCGCCTTAAGATGGGCGAATACCTTGCTGGCAAGATCATGAAAGAGCGTCCGGATCATGATATTGACGTCGTTATCCCTATTCCTGATACCAGCCGAACGTCTGCCTTGCAGCTTGCTAACCGTTTAGGTGTTAAGTATCGCGAAGGTTTTATGAAGAACCGCTATATTGGCCGCACATTCATTATGCCAGGGCAGCAGCAGCGTAAAAAATCTGTTAAACAGAAATTAAACGCGATCGCTTTAGAATTCTCGGGTAAAAATGTATTGCTAGTAGATGATTCCATTGTTCGGGGGACTACGTGCAACCAAATTATCGAGATGGCTCGTGAAGCCGGTGCTAAGAACGTGTATTTTGCATCTGCAGCGCCAGAAGTACGTTATCCAAACGTGTACGGAATCGATATGCCAGCGGTTAACGAACTGATTGCTCATGATCGTACGGTATCGGAAATTGAAAAGGCGATTGGTGCTGATTGGTTAATCTATCAAGACCTAGAAGACCTTCAGCGCTCCTGCTTAAGTGGTGCAGTGACCGACGTTAAAGAATTTGATTGCTCGGTTTTTGACCAAGAGTATGTGACGGGTGACATTAACGAAGCTTATTTTGAGCGCCTACAGGCTGCTCGCAGTGATGCTTCTAAATCCTCAGCTAATTCCGCTGAAGATGTCGCAATTGATTTGCACAACGATCAAGAGTAAGTTAATTACTGATTGATAATATGATGCACAAAACGGCCAGTTATCTGGCCGTTTTTGTTTTTAAAAAATGAATTTTGTAGAGTGTAGATAAAGACCAGTATGGGTAAATTTTCTGATAGAGATTTTCGTTACCAGTCAGACTTAACGGATGCGGACTTTGAAACATTGGCCGTACGTGCAGGGCAGGTCCGAAGTGCGCACGGCGAGCATAGCGAAGCTATTTATACGACGAGCAGTTATGTCTTTAATTCTGCAGCAGAAGCTGCGGCGCGCTTTTCGGGTGACGAGCCTGGTAACGTATACTCACGCTACACCAATCCAACCGTTCGTACATTTGAAGAGCGTTTAGCCGCACTGGAAGGCGCTGAAAATTGTGTCGCCACGGCGTCAGGTATGGCCGCTATTTATTCGGTTGTGGTTGCGCACCTAAAGGCAGGCGATAGCATTATTGTATCTCGTAATGTGTTTGGCAGTACAAATGTTTTATTTGAAAAGTTTGTCCGCAAATTTAATATTGATGTGCGCTATGTTGATCTTTTGGATCTCGATGCTTGGGCCTTAGCGATTGACGAAACAACACGCATGCTCTTTTTGGAGTCTCCCTCTAACCCAATGAGTGAAGTTGCAGACTTGCAGGCTTTGGCAGATTTGGCTCATAAGCATGATGCGTTGCTTGTGGTTGATAATTGTTTTTGTACGCCTGCTTTGCAGAAGCCTTTGAATTTTGGTGCTGACTTAATTATTCACTCAGCAACCAAATATATTGATGGGCAGGGGCGTTGCCTTGGCGGTGCTGTTGTTGGCAGTAATGAATTAATCGAGCCTGTGGTAGGTGTGTTGCGTTCTGCGGGACCGACCCTGAGTCCATTTAATGCTTGGGTATTTTTAAAAGGTCTAGAAACCTTGTCTTTGCGTATGAAAGCGCACAGTGAAAATGCCATGGTGTTGGCGCGCTGGCTGCAGCAGCAGCCGCAAATTATACGTGTTAATTACGCTGGATTAGAAGATCACCCTAGTCATGACTTGGCTAAAAAGCAGCAATCTGCTTTTGGTGGCGTATTGTCGTTTGAAGTTGAAGGGGGTCAAGAAGCCGCCTGGAACTTAATCGACGGTACTCGCATGATCTCGATTACCGCAAATCTTGGTGATACTAAAACGACGGTAACTCATCCTGCCTCAACGACGCACAGCCGCTTAACTCCAGAAGATAGAGTTAGAGCAGGTATTAGTGATGGCTTGGTTAGAATTGCAGTAGGTCTTGAGTCGGTTGAAGATATTCAAAAGGATATTGCTTTAGGCTTAGCGGCAATTAGCTAGTGCTCAAAGGGGTTGCGCCAATCACGGATTGAAGAGTATCCGTGATTGGCTGAAAACTAGTTTGACTTAGCCAATAGTGCTTCGACTCTTGCGATGTCAGCTGGAGTATCCACACCATGTCCTGGTGGTGTGTCTGTAATACCCATATGAATTTTTTCGCCATACCACAAAGCGCGTAACTGCTCTAAACACTCTGCTTGCTCAATAGGGCATACTGACATTCGAGTGTATTTCTGTAAGAAAGAAACTCGATAGCCATACATGCCAATATGGCGATAAACAGGCATGATTTCGGTTATTTTGTCCTGCCCATCTTTATATAAATCACGATCCCATGGAATGGCTGCACGGCTAAAGTACATAGCGAAACCACGACCGTCTAAAACAACTTTTACCACATTGGGATCAAACGCATCTTCTGCGGAGTTGATAGCGGTGCAAATGGAGCTCATGCCAGCTTCAGGGTTAAGTAATAAGCCTTGTGCGGTTTGTTCGATTAATGCTTTGGGTACTAATGGCTCATCGCCTTGAAGATTGACGAGTACGTCATCTTTGTCCCAGCCTTTTATTTCTGCAACTTCCGCAATACGCTCTGTTCCGTTTTCATGCTCAGGGCGAGTCATTACTACATCAGCCCCAAAACCTTTAGCAATATCATAGATTCGCTGGTCGTCAGTGGCGATGACAATGTCTTTAACCCCAGTTTCTAGTGCACGCTCATAGGTGTGCTGAATCATGGGTTTGCCGCTAAGTTCAATTAATGGTTTGCCGGGTAGGCGGCTACTTGAATAGCGTGCTGGGATAACAATTTTATAATTGGCCATTTTTCTGATGAAACCTTTACTGTGTGGATCAAGTATTGTGTATCAAACGTCTATTTATAAAGCTATCGAGCTACGAACTATTGATCTGATTATAAATAGAGTTATGTAATTGTCTTTTCAAATTCTGGAAGCATTGCCTTTATGTAAGCTTCTTCTAAGGACATTCTGCTGCCGAGTACGATGTCAGCGACTTCGCGAGCGACACCTTTGCCACCCATTGCATCGGTAATTAAATCGGAATGTTTCTTAACCAGCCAAAAACCATCTGCAGGTGTAATACTAAGACCAATTCGTTTCATAACTTTTAAGTCGATAACATCGTCACCCACATAGCAAACCTCACTAGGTTTTATCCATAATGTGTCCATTAGTTCGCTTAGCTTTTCCCATTTGTCTTTACAGGCCGGGTAAAAGTGAGGAATGTCGAGATCAGCGATGCGCTTTCTAAGAGGCGCACTGTCTTTAGCTGATATTACCGCGGTTGTAATATCGTATGCGTTAAGCAGTTTTATGCCAACGCCATCTTTAACGTTGAAGTGCTTAACTTCTTCACCGCTTTCGCTGTAGCTAAGAGTGCCGTCTGTCAGGACACCGTCGACATCAAAGACTACAAGTTTAATATCGCGGGCTTTTTCTTTGATTGAGTTAGGAAGGTGTACCATAACGTTCTCGATTGATTTATTATCTGACTATTGTAAAGCAATATGGCAGCAGCGAAAAATATTAAAGCTGCTATAATGCTGTTGTTTATAAAAATAGTAGGGGGATAACATGATCGATGCTGCTAATGATCGTAAGTATGGATATGCGGGTTTAATTCCTTTGGCGGTCGGTTTTGCAGGTGCACTTTTTGCAGTATCAGGTTCAGTAGAAGTATTTCTGGATTACTCGCTTTTGGTTCTAATGTTTCTTACCGGTAGTTGCTGGGGTGCCTTGCGCACCAAAAAGAAGAAGGCTGAAGATTGGCAGTTAGGTTTTACCATTGCTATCTTTCTATGGGGCTGGTTCGCTTCATATCTACCTGATAACCTTTCTGTATTAATGCTGCTGGTTGCTTTTTGGATGCTCCGCTTCTTAGAGACGGATAAAGTTTTTGGGAAGGTATATACCGAAGGATACCGCGCTCTTCGAGGCAAGTTGACTTGGGTGGTTAGTGCATTGCACATACTTGTTTTTGTTTTAATTAATTACACTGATCAAGTAGCTTAATTGATCTCGCTTTGGCTGCTGCTTTTAATAGCGCGGCCAAAGCTGTTTTTATAGTATTTACGCCTCTTTGATATTCGTGTCTATTCAGTACTAGTATCTAGTAACCTCATATTTAGTAACTCCCATTTAGTGACCCCAATCTAGTAGTGCCATTTTTAAGTATCTCAGCGTTTGTATGGCGAATTAAAGATACTTCAGCGCTTAGATAAAGAACTTTCTACCTTCTACTAACTCTTTCGATTTTGCCCAGTCCTGCTCAAAGCTTTCACGATGACGACTAACACTCAACCGATTATTGAAATTACAAAAAACGGATTTGTGGTTAAATCGCAGATGCCCTGAAAGATCAAATGTTATGACGTTATTGTGGGCTTCTTTGTTAACCGCTGACTCCAGTGCTCTAATTTTAATACGACTACTCATTCTTTGTTGTAGTCGTAATAGCGGATGCTCAGCTAAGCCGGGAATTTCATTGTGTATCAAGACCCTGATATGTGTTTGCCGTGACTGCTTAATGAAAGTGGCTAGATTGACTAGGCAGGTAGGATTATTAAATAGAGGGTGGGCGAGGTCGTGTATTTGAATGGTGATCTCGCGGCGACTCTGGCTGCTCGCAATCTGAAACCACACTGCGCTGGCGATGGCTTGCTCGGAAGTGTGGTTGTCGTCATCGTGAGCGAGCATGTAAGTTTTGCTAGCAGGATTGGGGCGCTTAAGTATTTTCTGCATTTCGATATGTGGAATATTGGCGTCCCACATCATTTTGTCCGTTGGGCGGTATCCATTCTTATAATAAAAATTGTAGCTATTCGCTTGGCTGTTAAGAAAGACCTTTAAATGTTTTTTCTCGAGTAAATACTCTTCGGCAGAGCGTAAGATGCGCCCACCCCAACCATGAGATCGATAGTCTTTCAAAACGGCCAGTCGACCTAGTTGGCCGTCAGAAAGTAAGCGTGCGCAAGCAACGGGGCGATTACCCTCTTTACCTAGTATGTGGGTTGCTTGCTTGTCGAAGTTGTCCCACTCAAGGTCTTCAGGTACTTCCTGTTCGTCAATGAAAACCTTTTGTCGGATAAGGCGAAGCGCTGTTTGAGCGTCGTCCCAGCTAACTATGTTAATTTCCAATTGAATTCCCTAGCTTATTCAGCACTAAAAAAATGGCCGTCTCGCCATAAGTTTAGCAGCAGCTTTTCATTGTTACTATCTTCGCACAGGGTAAGAAGTTTTTGGCCACTATACAAGCGGCTTTGGGTTAGATATTTTACAAGCTCAAGACAATTTTCTTTAATTGGGTAGACCTTGCCACCCGCATAAAAACTGTACTGGCCTTGCGTGCAGTTGAAAGCAAATCTAGAATGTAATTCTCTTTCAATATCAATGGCTTGCAGGTCATACTTAAGGTCACTTATAGTGTACTCTTGAGCTGATTTAGCGCCTTTATCATCCTTTTCTTGTGAGTATTTAGGCTCTGTCATCAACTTGCCAATGGTATCACTTAGCAAGACAGGGTCGGCCAGGGCCTGCGTCATAAACTCACGCACTTGCTGTAAGGCCGCATCACTAATTTCACCACAATTCTCTTGTAGTTCTAAATCAGGGTCGCCATACCGTTGGTCTTCATTGCTGCTTGCATCAATCTGATCTACCAAGCTGTGCATAAGCTCACTTTGGCTTGGGGCGCGAAAACCGATGCTATAGGTTTGGCCATTTCCCTGAGAGATGCCGTAATGCGCTAAGCGAGGTGGTAGATAAAGCATATCTCCGGGCTCAAGTGTCCAGCGATCAGTTTCTTCAAATTGGGATAATATGCGTAATTTAGTTTCTTTCAGAAAGTCATCATGCTCGCTGCACATCTGACCGATACGCCATTCGCGCTGACCTTCAGCTTGTAGTAGGAATACGTCGTATTGGTCGTAGTGTGGGCCGACGCTACCGCCGTCTGTGGCGAAGCTGATCATTAGGTCGTCTATGCGCCAGTTTGGGATGAAGTTGAAGTCTTGCAGTAAGTCAGCGGCTTCCGGTACCCATTGGTCTACGCCTTGGATGAGCAGTGTCCATTTGTCTTCGGGTAGGTTGCTGAAGGTGTCTTCTTGGAATGGGCCACTCAGTAGCTGCCAGGGCGAGTCTGGGCCGTTTTCCATGATGATACGTGATTCGATTTCTTCTTCTAGGCTCATGCCGGCGAGTTCGTCAGCAGGGATTAATGGCTCGAAGTTTGGATAAGCTTGGCGGATGAGTAATGGCTTCTTCTGCCAGTATTCTTTGAGAAATTGTTCTTTGCTGATGTTGCCGAGAATATCCATTCTGATTTACTCTGTGTCGATTTGATAATTGGCGGGGATGATACAGGGTTTAGAAAAGACTTTCACCACAGAGGCACCGAGCCGCTGCGCTACACAGAGGAAGAATAGGGAAAAGCAAAGGAGGAGAAAAGAAAAGCACCAATACCTTTGGTGCTTTTCTTTTTCGGAGTGGTTGTTAAACCGCTTTAGCTTGGTCTGCAGCGTTACCCACATAAGAAGCAGGTGTCATTGCTTTTAGTTCGGCAATGGCTTCTGCTGGCATGTCTAAAGTTTCGATGAACTCAGCCATGATTTCTTTGGTGATGGCTTTGCCACGAGTAACGGCTTTAAGCTTTTCGTATGGCTGTTCGATGCCGTAGCGACGCATCACGGTTTGTACTGGCTCGGCCAATACTTCCCATGCGTTATTTAGGTCTGCACCAATGTTTGCTTCGTTTACTTGCAGCTTGCTAATACCTTTCAATACAGAATGGTAAGCAATTAGGCTGTAGCCAAAGCCCACGCCCATGTTACGAAGAACAGTGGAGTCGGTTAAATCACGCTGCCAGCGAGAGATTGGAAGCTTCTGCGCTAGGTGGCCCATGATGGCGTTTGCCATGCCTAGGTTGCCTTCAGAGTTTTCGAAGTCAATTGGGTTTACTTTGTGCGGCATGGTAGAAGAACCCACTTCGCCAGCAATAGTCTTCTGCTTGAAGTAACCGTTTGAGATGTAAGCCCAGATGTCGCGATTGAAATCGATCAGGATTGTATTGTAGCGTGCGATGGCATCGAACATTTCTGCGATGTAGTCGTGTGGCTCAATTTGAGTGGTGTATGGGTTGAAGGCTAGGCCCAAAGACTCGATGAATACTTGTGCGTTGTCTGCCCAGTCGATTGCAGGGTAGGCTGAGATATGTGCGTTGTAGTTACCCACCGCGCCATTGATCTTGCCTAATAGCGGAACAGATTCTAGCTGTGTGATTTGGCGCTCTAAACGTGCCACTACGTTTGCCATTTCTTTACCCAAGGTTGTTGGGGAAGCAGTTTGGCCGTGTGTGCGAGAAAGCATTGGTAGCTCAGCGTAGGTGTGTGCAAGGTCGCGGATAGCGTCGGCGATTTTGCGCATGTAAGGCAATGCTACATCTTCACGACCGGCTTTTAGCATTAGGGCATGAGATAGGTTGTTAATGTCTTCTGAAGTACAAGCAAAGTGTACGAATTCAGAAACTGCTAGAAGTTCATCGTTACCTTCAAAGGTTTCTTTGATGAAGTATTCAACCGCTTTCACATCGTGATTAGTGGTTGCTTCGATGTCTTTGATGCGCTGAGCATCAGCTTCTGAGAAATTTGCTACAATTGCGTCAAGCTGGGCATTGGTTGCTGCGCTGAACGGTGCTACTTCTGAGATTTCTGCGTGGTCAGCTAAACGCTGTAACCAGCGGATTTCTACTTCTACACGGCAACGGATAAGACCGAATTCAGAAAAAATTGAACGTAATTCTTTAGTTTTGCTGCCATAACGGCCATCAATCGGGGAAATCGCGCTTAATGCAGAAAGTTCCATGGGATGCGGTTCTCGTCAGTAGATTAATTTATGTAAAACGGAAAATTTATGGCGCGCATTCTACCTGATAAGCAGGCTTTGTGCATCTTTGATGTAGCGTTTACGATTGAACAGTAGATGCCAGCGTCGCCCACCAACCTGTCGCCACAAAATAGCGGCGCGGATACCGGCTAATAATAACGCACGCACCTTGTTGGCATTTAAGCTGTTCTGCAGTATTTGCGGATTACCAGAGACTTTAATTCGAAACGATAGAGTACTCAGAGTTTGCTTATAAGTATCTGCCAAACTACCAATGACGCTCTCGTGTGTGATGTGAAAGTGGTCGGCTTGCCTTACGCTGGATTGAATGCTTTCTCCCAGCTGGTTCATCATGTGGCTATTTTTACGCAGGCGTCCTTCTAAATGAACGATGCTTAGAGCGTAGCGCATGACTTCAGGTTTTATGTCCTGCTTACTTTTCAGGCTATCATCACCCATCATTTTGCAAATACCATGAAAGCCAGCTTGAAGATTTGGCTTTGAACCATAAATATCATCAAAGCTATCAGGGCTCTGCTTAAATAAACTGGTAATCAATAATTCAAGCTCAGCTGCAGGAATGTCGCCGGTGCGCGCAAGCTGTTCAACTAAACTTGCTGCTTGAAAAATTGCGGCCAAGGCGATGGTTTGCTGTTCGTGCTTATTTGACTGACTCATAGTAGGACTTACAATTCCGTCTAAAACTTAATTGGGCGATTAGGGTCAACTTGTGTGTTTTCAATAACACCACCCCCTAAGCAAATCTCATCTTGATAAAAAACAACACTTTGGCCTGGTGTTACGGCACGCTGTGGTTCTTTGAAGACAACTTGATATTCACCTGATTCATTCTTAGTAATGGTACAGACTTGATCACTCTGACGGTAGCGGACTTTGGCTGTGCATGTCAGTGGCAATTGCGGCTCTTCATTAACCCAATAGATTTGATGTGACGTTAATGAATGACTGAATAGAATAGGGTGATTCTTGCCTTGCGCAGCGATCAGTACATTTCTATCAAGGTCTTTTTGTGCAACGTACCAAGGATCGTCAGAATAGCCATTCAAGCCGCCAATGCCTAAGCCTTGGCGCTGACCTAGGGTGTGGTACATAAGGCCTTGGTGCTTTCCAATGGCAACACCCTCTGGAGTTTCAATAACACCTGGCTGAGCGGGTAAGTACTGCTGTAAAAAATCTTTAAAGCGACGTTCGCCGATAAAGCAGATGCCGGTTGAATCTTTTTTGTTGTGGGTGATGAGGTCGTGCTCTTCTGCAATACGGCGCACTTCAGGCTTTTCTAACTCGCCCACCGGGAACAGAGTCTGCGCTATTTCGCTACCTGCAACTGCGTGAAGAAAGTAACTTTGATCTTTATTGCCATCCAAGCCTCGTAAAAGCTGGGCTTGCTGGCCGCCTTTCTGCTCAATATCGCGGCGACGCACATAATGGCCTGTAGCAATATAGTCCGCACCTAATACCTTAGTATAATCAAGAAAGGCTTTGAATTTGATTTCGCGATTGCAAAGGATGTCTGGGTTTGGGGTGCGGCCGGCTTTGTACTCTTCTAAAAAGTGCTCGAATACATTATCCCAATACTCACTTGCGAAGTTGGCTGTATGAAGTTTCATTCCAAGCTTATCGGCAACGGCTTGAGCATCTGCGAGGTCGTCCATGGCGGTACAATAATCGGTACCGTCATCCTCATCCCAATTTTTCATAAACAAGCCTTCCACCTGGTAGCCTTGTTGTTGCAATAATAGGGCAGATACGGAGGAATCAACACCGCCGGACATGCCGACTATGACGAGGGTTTCTTCTTTAGGCTTGTTAATCATTGTTGTCTTCTAACTCTTTAGCGCTATTATCGTAAGTTGTATCTTTATCTTCTGAATGCTCATAGATGAGATCGAGAGGATATTGTCTTCCATCTATATGGTCTTTAAAGCAGCGTTTTACAAGTGGACTACGCAGATTATCCAATGCTTGTATTTCACCCCAGGTGAACCATTTCGCATCAAGTATACCATCATCAAGTTCATTTTCTGCTTGATGGCTCAGGGCTTCTGCAGCAAAGCAGTAGCGATGATAGGTAATGCCATTGGCTGGGGCGGTAAAAATATAGATACCTATTAAATGCTTAAGCTTAACCTGCCAGCGTGTTTCTTCCAGTGTTTCACGCATTGCAGCCGCTAAAATGGATTCGCCTTCATCAACGTGGCCCGCAGGTTGATTATAGACAATACCGAAATCGCCTTGGCTATTGATCAGACGCCTCTCTTCTACTAAAAGAAACTTGCCGTCTTTTTCAACAATAGTGGCCACCGTTGCGTGAGGCGTCCAACGCGCAGGGTCTATGCTTGGAGTGTTCTCAGGGCTACTGGCAGACATTAGCGTCGATTCTTCTTATACTTGCTGCGAGTGACATTGCCATCGAATTTTTTATCGATATTCTTTTTGGTCGGGCCGCTGGTTGCTTGGCGTACTGATTCGCTAGGCAGTGCGACGGTATCTTCACGTGATTCCCCTGGTTTAAGACCTTTGATAGACCATTCACCGACCTGCATTCTAATAAGTCGTAAGCAAGGTAGCCCGACCGCCGCTACCATTCTTCGCACCTGACGGTTCCTGCCTTCAACGATCGCCAGTTGAATCCAGCCCGTCGCTTGCCCTTCGCGTGGGCGAATGGGTGGGTTACGTGGCCATATTTTAACGGAAGCCATCTGCTTTACTTTAGCGGGCGCTGTCATGCCGTCACCGAGCTTCACACCATTACGCAGTTGCTCTAATGCTTCTTTTTTCACTTCGCCTTCTACCTGAACCCAATAAGTTTTTGGCAGTTTATGGTTTGGGTGACTAATCTGATGTTGTAGGGCACCTTCATTGGTGAGTAACATCAAACCTTCGGAATCGTAATCAAGGCGACCAGCGGGATGGAAGCCTTTTGTTTTAATATACTTTGCCAAAGTAATTTTCCCTTCATGTGCGGAAAATTGAGACAGGACATTAAAAGGCTTATTAAAAAGGATTAGATTGGGCATAGAAAGATGAAACCTTGTAAAGAAACTACCAAATACTACAATATTGTATGAAAAACGAACTATAAATGTAGAAATACTACATAAAGGACTGTTGATTATACCATTGCATGTTAATATTCGTGCCTGCTATAACTCATAAAGTTGCATTAATAACTGAAATGAACGAAAAAGGTGACCAAAAGTGACCTTTGATATGCCTGTCGGGCCAAATGATGAGAAGTCGATCAAAAGTCGGCTTTCTAAGGCTACTGGCGATACAGCCAAAGAATACTAGGACAAACAATGACTAAGCAAACTCCTAAAATTATTTACACAGAAACAGATGAAGCTCCAGCACTTGCGACGTTTTCGCTTTTGCCCATCATTCAAGCATTTGCTAGAACGGCCAATATCACCATTGAAACACGTGATATTTCTTTAGCAGGTCGCATTATTGCGAACTTCCCTGACAATCTGACTGAAGATCAGCAGATGAGCGATGCCCTTGCCGAATTGGGAGAGCTTGCAAAAACACCAGAAGCAAACATTATTAAGCTGCCCAATATCAGTGCTTCGGTTCCTCAATTGGTTGCTGCGATTAAAGAACTACAGAGTCAGGGATATAACATTCCTGATTTCCCTGAAGACCCAGAGAATGATGCGGAAGCTGAAATAAAAGCACGCTACGGTAAAATCTTAGGTAGTGCGGTAAACCCTGTATTGCGAGAAGGCAACTCTGATCGTCGCGTCGCTGATCCCGTTAAAGAATATGCTCAAAAAAATCCTCACTCTATGGGTGAGTGGTCCAAGGATTCGGCTTCTCATGTTGCGCACATGACCAGCGGAGATTTCTACGGCAGCGAGCAGTCGGCTGTAATGGACAAGGCGGACGATGTTCGTATTGAATTAGTCAAGACCGATGGTTCAACTCAGGTTCTAAAAGCCAGTACGAAATTACAGATAAATGAAGTGATTGATGCTTCTGTGATGAGCAGTAGTGCTCTTCGTGATTTCTTTGAGGTTCAGATGCAAGATGCCAAAGAAAAAGGCGTCATGCTTTCATTGCACCTAAAAGCAACCATGATGAAAGTTTCTGATCCTGTTATGTTTGGCCATGCAGTGACGGTTTACTTCAAAGACGTATTTGAAAAATACGCGGACGTTTTTGAAGAGCTAGGTGTTGAAGAAACAAATGGTCTAGGTGACGTTTACGCTAAGATCAAAGAATTACCAGCGGCCCAGCAAGAAGAAATCGAAGCCGCCATTATGGCTGTTTATGAAACACGCCCATCCCTAGCGATGGTTGATTCAGATCGAGGCATTACCAACTTACATGTTCCAAGTGATGTGATTGTTGATGCATCCATGCCTGCTGCGATCCGCTCATCTGGTAAAATGTGGGGTTCGGACGGTAAGCTACATGATACTAAAGCAATGATCCCAGATCGCTGCTATGCCGAGATTTTTCAAGAGACCATTCAGTTCTGTAAAGACAATGGCGCGTTTGATGTTAAGACAATGGGCAGTGTTTCCAATGTTGGCCTAATGGCTCAGAAAGCTGAAGAGTATGGCTCTCACGACAAGACCTTTATTATCGAAGATGCCGGTACGGTTCGCGTTGTGAACCATGCGGGCGAAACGGTACTTGAACACAGTGTTGAAGTGGGTGATATCTGGCGTATGTGTCAGACTAAGGACGCCCCCATTCAAGACTGGGTTAAACTAGCGGTTAAGCGTGCACGTGACACAGGGCAGTCAGCCGTTTTTTGGCTAGACCCAAAGCGAGCTCACGATAGCAATCTGATCAATATTGTAAAAACGTACCTTCAGGATCACGATACTGACGGCCTAGAAATTTTGATTAAGTCCCCCGTTGAGGCGATTCGCTATACAATGGCTCGCGTTAAAGCGGGTGAAAATACGATTTCTGTTACCGGTAACGTATTGCGTGATTACTTAACGGACTTATTCCCGATTTTAGAATTGGGCACAAGTGCTAAGATGCTTTCTATTGTTCCTCTGCTTGCAGGTGGTGGGCTTTATGAGACCGGTGCCGGTGGCTCAGCGCCTAAGCATGCTCAGCAGCTTGCAGAAGAAGGTCACTTGCGCTGGGATTCTCTAGGTGAGTTCTTGGCACTATCCGTTTCTTTAGAAGATTTGGGGCAAAAAACTGAAAATTCTAAAGCACTTGTTCTGGCTAAAACACTCAATGAAGCAACGGGCCGATTCTTAGATCATGACCGTTCACCTTTGCGTAAAGTTGGCCAGGTTGATAACCGCGGTAGTCATTATTACCTGGCAACTTATTGGGCAGAGTATTTAGCGACTCAAGATGATGATACTGAACTTAAAGCGAAATTCACTAAGTTAAATGATGACTTGGCAGAATATCACGCCGATATCATTGCGGAGCTAAGTCATGCACAGGGTACACGTGTTGATCTTGGTGGTTATTATCACCTAGATACGGCAAAAGCGACCAATATTATGCGTCCAAGTAATACCTTAAACTGTATTATCGATGCTGTTTAATGTGTAAGTGAGTACAAAAAAGGCGAGCCCTGTGCTCGCCTTTTTTGTGCGTATTATTTGAGGTGTTTTTATGCCTCAGCAGGCTCTTCTAGTTCAGAAAATTCTTCTAATTCAGTAGGTTCTTCAATCGTAGATATGTTGATGGCATGAATGCCATTATCAACTTCTTTTTTGTCAAAGTGGACGCTTTGGCCCGCTTTTAAAGTTTTATAGCCTTCCATGGTAATGGCCGAGTAGTGTGCAAACATATCGAGTTCACCACCATCTTCAACAATAAACCCATAGCCTTTGGCATTATTAAACCATTTTACCTTGCCGCTAATTTTGCCTGTACTTTTGGCATCAATATTCCCTGTACTCATGATTTCCTCCTTGAACAGACGATTTAAGTGATCAAATCATAATACCAAAGTACTGGTTGATGATCGTAGATGCTTATTTCGTCAAAATAATCTTATTAGTGTGCATCAACAATAAAAGCCTTCATCTTAAACGTCAAGAGTTCTAGGGCAAATGCTATCGAGTTGGTATTATTTGCTTTAAAGTGAGGGAATCACCCCCATATTATTAAATACACTAATGAAAGTCGGTAAGATGTTGAAATCTCAACTAAGATTACAAGAAGATGACCATTATGGTGATGGTAGTTTGGCAGTCGAAACGGCAAAGCCAAAGTTGAAACCACCCGCCATGTATAAGGTCTTAATGATGAACGATGACTATACACCTATGGATTTTGTCGTCGAAGTACTACAAACTTTTTTTGCCAAGTCTGATGAACAGGCTATGCAAATAATGCTCGCTGTTCATAACAAGGGTGCTGCGATTTGCGGAATTTTCAGCAAAGACATCGCAGAAACAAAAGCCGCTATGGTGAATGATTACGCCAGAGACTGCCAATACCCTTTGTTGTGCGAGGTTATACCCGCAGAAGATGACGAGTAAAAGACTTACAACTCAGGAGGCGTTATGCTGAATAGAGAGCTTGAGCAAACCTTGAATGATGCATTCAAAGAAGCTAGGGTCAAGCGTCATGAGTTTATGACGGTTGAGCATTTACTACTGTCTTTACTGGATAATGATGCCGCATTGGTTGTGCTTAATGCCTGCGGATCTGACATCGGAAAATTACGTAAAGATTTAATTGAGTTTGTTGATTCAACAACTCCACTGATCCAAGAGCAAGATGAAGAGCGTGAAACTCAACCTACCTTAGGGTTTCAGCGAGTGCTTCAGCGTGCTGTTTTTCATGTCCAGTCTTCTGGTAAATCAGAAGTAACGGGGGCTAATGTACTGGTCGCTATTTTCAGCGAACAAGAAAGCCAAGCTGTTTACTTCCTAAAACAGCAGAATATTGCGCGTATTGATGTAGTTAATTTCATATCTCATGGCATTGCTAAAGTTCCTGGTCAAGATGAGCAGAGCGAAAACTTATTAGAATCTGATGATGATAGCCAAGAGCCTGGCAGTAAGAGTGCGCTAGAGGGTTATGCCGTTAACTTAAACCGTCAAGCAAAAGAAGGATTAATCGATCCTCTTATTGGTCGAGAGTTTGAGGTAAATCGCGTGGTTCAAATTTTAGCTCGACGTCGCAAGAATAACCCTCTATTAGTGGGCGATTCTGGTGTTGGTAAAACAGCCATTGCAGAAGGTCTCGCTAAGCGTATTGTTGATGGCGATGTGCCTGATGTTATTGCTGATGCGGTGGTCTTTAGTTTGGATATGGGCGCGCTTTTAGCAGGCACTAAATATAGAGGCGATTTTGAGAAACGTTTTAAGGCTCTATTAGCTGAACTCAAAAAACAGCCGCATGGCATTTTATTTATTGATGAAATTCATACCATTATCGGTGCGGGTGCAGCGTCGGGTGGGGTGATGGACGCCTCTAACCTGCTGAAACCTATGCTTAGTAGTGGCGAAGTGCGGTGCATGGGTTCTACGACCTTTACTGAGTATCGTGGCATCTTTGAGAAAGACAGCGCGCTTACTCGTCGCTTTCAAAAAGTTGATGTTGGCGAACCGAGTGTCGAAGATACCTATTTAATTCTTAAAGGTTTGAAATCACGCTTTGAAGATCATCATGAGCTGAAGTATCAAGATAAAGCACTCAGAGCGGCTGCAGAGCTTGCTGATCGTTATATTACCGATCGCAACCTGCCTGATAAGGCGATTGATGTTATTGATGAAGCAGGGGCAAGTCAGCGTCTATTGCCTGTCAATAAACGCAAGAAGATGATTACGGTTCAAGATGTAGAAGCTATTGTAGCCTCCATTGCTAAAATTCCACCTAAGAGTGTTTCAGCTTCTGATAAAGAGCTGTTATTCGGGCTTGAGGATAAGCTTAAAATGGTGGTATTTGGTCAAGATGAAGCGATTACAACCTTGTCTGCGGCCGTTAAGTTATCTCGTGCTGGTCTAAACTCACCTGAGAAGCCAACGGGTTCGTTCTTATTTGCTGGCCCAACGGGCGTAGGTAAAACTGAAGTTAGTCGTCAGCTGGCTAAAGTCATGGGAATGGAGCTTGTTCGTTTTGATATGTCTGAGTACATGGAACGCCATACGGTATCACGCTTAATTGGTGCACCTCCAGGTTATGTTGGCTTTGATCAAGGTGGTTTGCTTACCGAGGCCGTCAATAAAAATCCGCATTGTGTACTGCTGCTCGATGAGATTGAAAAAGCTCACCCAGAAGTTTTCAACCTGCTACTGCAAGTGATGGATCATGGCACGTTAACGGACAATAACGGTCGTAAGGCTGATTTCCGAAATGTAATCTTGATCATGACGACCAACGCAGGGGCCGAAACCATTAGCCGCCGTTCGATTGGCTTCTCTCATCAAGATCATACTTCTGATGGTATGGAAGTCATTCGCAAGCAATTTACCCCTGAATTCCGAAATCGTCTTGATTCTATTATTCAATTTGCTTCATTGACGCGCGATAATATTATGTTTGTGGTCGATAAATTCTTGGTTGAGCTACAAGCACAGCTCGATGAGAAAAAAGTCCATATGCGCATTGATGACGACGCCAGAAATTGGTTTGCTGAAAATGGATATGATGAAAAAATGGGCGCCCGCCCAATGAATCGTCTAATTCAAGAGAAGCTTAAAAAGCCACTGGCGGAAAGAATCTTATTCGGAGACCTAGAAGGCGGCGGTGAGGTAGAGATCTGCCTTAATGACGCTAAAGATGGCATTGAGCTTCACTTGGTTGAAGAGGTTGTTGCCTAAGTGATATAGCCTTGCTCTGGCTGGCGAATCTTTATTTGGCTGCCGGAGTGGGGGGGTTGATTATACTTGCTAGAAATTCGCTAATGGACTCTGGTAGGACTATCAAAGGTAGGACTATCAAAGGTAGGATTATCAAAGGTAGGATTATCAAATCTAAGACAAAAAAAGGGCCGGGTAGCGATGCTAGCCGGCCTTTTTGCTTTTAACGTGCGCGGTAAGTAATACGGCCTTTACTAAGGTCGTAAGGTGTTAGTTCCACCTTTACTTTATCGCCGGTCAAAATGCGAATGTAGTTTTTACGCATTTTTCCAGAAATGTGTGCTGTTACAACGTGGTCGTTTTCCAACTTAACACGGAACATTGTATTCGGAAGGGTATCAATAACCTCTCCGTCCATTTCAATATGATCGCCTTTTGCCATTCTTCACCTGTTGACATTGTCTAATGCGGCGAATTCTGCCTTAAAAATTACCAATAAGCAAAGGCTTATATTCATTTGGCCTATTTAATGACCAGTTTTCGCCAAAATTCACCATCAAACACCTCTAATGGCTGATAATCAGCCTTGTAGCTCATTTTGTTGGCGTTTTTAATCCAGTATCCTAAGTAAGTGTAAGGTAACCCTTGCTGCTGGCACTCGCTAATAAGGGCAAGAACAATATACCGCCCAAGCGAGCGACGAGGCTGATCTGGATCGAAATAGCTATAAATTGCTGACAAGCCATCATAGAAAACATCGACAACACAACAGCCTATTAGAGTACCTTCTGCGTCGCGCAACTCAAGAAACTTGTGAGTGCCATGCCCTTCTATTAAAAATCCCTGATATTGCTCCTCACTCGCGGGGAACATTTCGCCATCCTGATGACGCTGATTGATGTAGCGCTGGTAAAGCTGGTAGTGCTCGTTATTAAAAGCCGCTTCAGACCAATGCAGGCTGATATCCTGATTTCGCTTTATCGCTTTTTTTTGATTTTTACTAGCGCGAAATTCAGGGTTAATAATCCTGCATGACTGACACGCATTGCAGTCAGGGCAATGCGGCCGATAGACCAGCTTGCCACTGCGACGAAAGCCTTGAAGGTGAAGCAGGTTAAGCTGATCTTTAGTGGGCTTACTTTCCGGATCAATGAAAATGCTATTACTTTCAAGGCTTGGGAGGTAGCCGCATTCGCTATTCTCTATATGGCGATAGAATAATACTTCAGAATCGTGCATTTGAATTAAACCCCATCTGTCAAAAAAGCGGGGTAGTTAAATACTAATGAGTCACTAATAGCGCTGCTCAGCAAGTTTTCAAATTCGTGTCGTTCAATTTCTTTGGCACCAAACTGAGCCATATGGTCACTGTGCATCTGGCAATCAATTATTTTAATACCGGAATCAAATAAGAATTGAGCAAAATAAGCAAAAGAGAGCTTTGACGCATTGCTCGCTAAGCTGAACATTGATTCGCCAAAAAACACACCGTTGATTTGTAGGCCATAAAGCCCGCCAATTAACTCACCCTTTGAACTCCAGCATTCAACCGAGTGACCAATACCATTTGCGTGCAAGCGAATATAGGCTTGCTCCATCTCATCTGTTATCCATGTACCGTCTTGACCATCACGCGGTTGAGCGCATTGATAGATGATTTCATTGAAGGCTAGATCACAACTTATTTTATAGTCACTTTTCTTTAACAGCTTGCGCACGGTTCGACCAAGATGAAAATCGCTGGCTTTTAAAATCATGCGGGGAGCAGGACTCCACCAAAGAATAGGACTCTCATCATCATACCAAGGGAATATTCCGCGCCGATACGCCGCTACTAGCCAGGCAGGGGTTAACAGCCCGCCCGCGGCAAGCAAACCGTTGGGGTCTGTTTGAGCCAGTGCCGTATCGGGAAAATAAGGGGGTAAATCTTCTTGTAACCAATCTATCATAAAAGTCTATTTTTTCTGTTGTCTTGCTTAAGGCTATATTGTACGAAAATGCGTGATAGACTGTGCCAATCTATTGTTATTATTAAGGATACCTGCTTTGGCAGCAGAAAAACTAGAAAAAAAGGAACGTAATTTAAAGCAGGATATCGCTCTGCTATGCCTCACAGCACTTTGCGCTTATCTTTTACTCTCGCTGGTTACATATTCCCCTCTTGATGATGGCTGGTCAACAGCAGGCGCAAACACATCCTTTAAAAATGCAGGCGGCCCAGTCGGCGCTTATTTAGCAGATGGGTTGCTTCATGCTCTCGGTTATTTGGCCTACATTATTCCATTACTGGCTGCAGGCAAAGTCGTTCAAATATTCAGGACACATCAGGCTGAAACTTCCGGTGCGATATGGATGTTACGCCTGCTTGGTTTTTTCTTGTCTGTTTTCTCACTAGCGGCGTTGTTTGAATTCAGCGTTTTCACGGCTGAATCGTTGCCAGCGGGTGTAGGAGGGATGATAGGGCAGAGCATTGCCAGTCTGACAATCTCACTATTCAGCACGATTGGCGGCTCGATTCTACTGACCCTTATGTTGTGTATTGGCTCAATGCTGTTCTGGGAGTTTTCGTGGCTGGCTGTATTTGATGCTATTGGTAGCTTTGTCTTTAGTATCATTGAATCTGCCGTTCAATTATTTAAGAGCTTAGCCGCAAAGATTCAGTTGAAAATGAATAAACGCAAAGCCAGCAAAACGCTGCATTCAAGACAACAATCATCACAGCAATCGCCCGATCAAGCATTAGAGCAGGGCTTACAAACACCTGCTCGATCAGTAAAAATTGAACCGTTACTGTCTAGCATCGCCACCTCAAATGATACTGACGTAAATGATACCTCTGGTATAAATGATACCTCTGGTATAAATGACAATGCCAACCTAAGCACTGTGCGCTCTCGAGTCAAAGCACTCGTGGCACCGGCTATCAGTAAGGTCAAAGCCAAAGCAGCCGATATGGATAAAGAACCCCCCATTTTAATCGACAGTGTAGAGCTTGATACAAAACTGAGTACTTCTGCTGCACTTATGAAAGAGGTAAAGATAGAGCCGCTTGAGAAACGTGATACGAAACCAAGCGAGCGCGCGGTTCGTGATCTTCAAGGAAAATTATTCACAGAAGAAAATCCACTCCCCTCAATTGCCTTATTAGACCCAGCCGATGAAGATCAAAAAATAGGATATTCAAAAGCGCGTCTAGAAGAATTATCCATTATGCTCGAGCAGAAACTGGCTGATTTTGGCATCAAAGCAGAAGTAATGGCCGTCGCCCCAGGCCCTGTAATTACTCGCTTTGAAATTCAGCCTGCCCCTGGAACCAAAGCCAGCAAGGTTTCGGGTATTGCACAAGATCTTGCACGTTCAATGGCAATGAATAGCGTTCGTGTGGTCGAAGTAATTCCAGGCAAGTCTGTTATGGGAATAGAAATCCCCAATGAACACCGCGCCATGGTTCGCCTTTCTTCCGTTTTATCATCAGAAGATTTCGACAAATCCAAATCGCCACTAACCATCGCGTTAGGTCATGACATTGCAGGCAATCCAGTGGTGACTGATTTGGCTAAAATGCCGCATTTACTGGTTGCAGGCACCACTGGCTCGGGTAAATCTGTAGGCGTGAACGCCATGATTATCAGCCTGTTATACAAGTCGACTCCTGATGAAGTTCGCTTGATTATGGTTGATCCAAAGATGCTTGAACTCTCAGTTTATGAAGGTATACCGCATCTTTTAACGCCCGTTATTACTGACATGAAAGAAGCGGCAAATGGCTTACGCTGGTGTGTAGAAGAAATGGAACGCCGCTATCAGCTGATGGCGGCGATGGGTGTTCGTAATGTAGCTGGGCACAACGCTAAAGTAAGAGCTGCGATTGCTGAAGGTAAGCCCGTCCCCGATCCACTTTGGCGCATAGATCAGAGTTTTGATACTACGCCGCCTACATTAGAACCACTGCCTTATATTGTTGTCATAGTGGATGAGTTTGCCGATATGATGATGACGGTTGGCAAAAAGGTTGAAGAGCTCATCGCTCGAATTGCACAAAAAGCCCGAGCGGCAGGTATTCACCTGATTCTAGCCACCCAGCGTCCTTCGGTGGATGTTATTACCGGCCTAATTAAGGCCAACGTACCTACCCGAATAGCGTTCCAAGTTTCATCTAAAATTGATTCTCGCACTATTTTAGATCAAGGTGGCGCAGAGCAGTTATTAGGCCATGGTGACATGCTATTTCAGCCCGCAGGAACCAGCATTCCAATTCGTGTTCATGGTGCTTTTGTTGATGATGATGAGGTTCATAGGGTTGTTGCTGAATGGAAGACCAAAGGCGAGCCGAATTACATCGAAGAAATCACCCAGGCCACAGAGCAAGCTGGGCTAACCCTTGAAGGTGGCGATGAGAAGGATGACCTGTACGATCAAGCTGTTGCTTTTGTTACAGAAACGCGCAAGGTCTCTATATCATCAGTACAGCGTAAATTACGCATTGGCTATAACCGCGCGGCTCGGTTAGTAGAAACAATGGAAGCAAGCGGGGTGGTTTCACCTGCTGCGCACAATGGTAGTCGTGAAGTTATTGCTCCACCCCCGATAAATCGCTAGCCAATAGCCGTCGGAAGAAAATTAATAATCAACAGTGTTTTAAGTAAGCCATAAATTTTGATGGCGATGTATTTGGAGAGTTTGTGAAACGTACTTCTATTATCGGAACAGGGCTAGCATTAGCTTTGACATGCGCTAGCCCAAGCTGGGCAGGTGATACTATTCATGTATTAAGTCAGCCAGTTGCGAATACCACTTACGCAGTTCAGAATCTGAAGCAGCAATTGAATCTGATCAATAGCTTTTCTGCCAAATTTGTTCAGCTAACTCAAGATGGCCTGGGCAATACGCTCCAGCGCGTGGAAGGCTTTATGCAAGTTGCCAAGCCCGGAAAGCTCCGCTGGAAGACTGAAGGCATCTATGAGCAATTAGTGATTTCTGACGGTCAGTCATTATGGATCTATGATGAGGATTTGGAACAGGTCAGCATTAAAGATATGGATAATCGCCTCTCTGAAACCCCAGCTTTATTACTGGGTGGCGACGTCAGTGCCATTGGGGATGACTTCATTATTACAGAAAGTAATACAGAGAATGAAATTCGCTTCATCTTGCAACCTAAAGATACAAGCCAATTATTCGATTCTTTAGAGTTGGATTTCAATAAGCTCGATGAGCAACAATCCCTTACTCAAATGATCATTCGAGATGCTTCAGGACAGATTACCCAGATTAGTTTCACTGACGTTTTAAATAACCCAACTCTTGCTCAAGATACTTTCAACTTTTCCATTCCTGATGGCATTGACATCATTGATGGCCGACAGGGTAAGTATTAAAAAATGTCGGCAGATGATTTATTTTTTCAGCAGGACGCCGATCAAGCACAAAATCACGCACCACTTGCGGCGCGTTTAAGGCCTACGTCCCTAGATGATTATTTCGGCCAAACACACTTATTAGGCCCAGCAGGGCCTTTGCGCTTAATGCTTGATCAAAGAAGCCTGCACTCTATGATACTTTGGGGGCCGCCGGGTGTCGGTAAAACAACACTGGCACGACTACTTGCTCAGAGTGAAGAATGCGATTTCTTAAGTTTAAGTGCGGTAATGGCAGGCATAAAAGAAATTCGCGAAGTCGTTGCTAAGGCCAAGCAAAATCAGGCTCAGCGTCGCAAAACCGTCCTTTTTGTTGATGAAGTACATCGCTTCAATAAAAGCCAGCAAGATGCATTTTTGCCTTATGTAGAAGATGGCACCTTTATTTTCATTGGTGCAACGACTGAAAACCCCTCGTTTGAGTTAAATAACGCATTATTATCACGCGCGCGAGTTTATGTACTCAAATCGATGGATAGCGATGTACTTATAACGGTTTTAGAGCGTGCGCTGGGCAGTAAATTAGGCTTCTCAGGTCGCTACACTGCCGAAGACGGTGTTTTATCAGCCTTAGCAAAAGCGGCTGATGGCGATGCGAGAACCGCCTTAAATCTTCTTGAGATCGCCAGCCAGCTGAGCACTGACAATATTATTACTTTGAACGTTGTCGCCACCAGCCTGCAGAATACTTTTCGCCGCTTTGATAAAGGCGGGGATGCATTTTATGATCAAATTTCAGCATTGCACAAATCCGTTAGGGGGTCAGACCCTCAAGGTGCTCTGTATTGGTTTGCACGAATGATTGACGGCGGCTGCGACCCTCTTTATATTGCCCGCCGAGTTGTTAGAATGGCCAGTGAAGATATAGGCAATGCCGATCCTCGCGCACTCACCATTAGTCTGAATGCTTGGGATGTTCAAGAGCGACTGGGTTCTCCTGAGGGGGAGCTAGCGATCGCCCAAGCGATTAGTTACTTAGCTTGCGCAGCAAAAAGTAATGCGGTTTACAAAGCGTACAATAAAATACTTGCAACCATTCGTCAGCAGCCTTCTTATGACGTCCCCATTCACTTGCGTAATGCACCGACTAAGTTAATGGCAGAAATGGGGCATGGAAACGAATATCGATATGCTCATGACGAAGAGAATGCCTTTGCTGCTGGAGAGTGTTACCTGCCTGAAGAATTAAAAGGCAGTCGTTTTTATCAGCCAGTTGAGCGTGGGCTTGAGCAGAAAATTTCTGAAAAGTTGCGTTATCTGGATGAATTAAATAGAACCGCCAGTCGTCAGCGTTATAATGAACAATAGGAAAGGATTATGCTGAACTTAGTCTGGATCGGGGTAGGGGGAGCACTGGGTGCGATGGCGCGCTTCAGCCTTGCGACGGCAATATTTAAATGGATTGGAAAGGCCTATCCTTATGGCACACTGAGTGTGAACCTGATAGGCTCCTTTGCGATTGGTGCAGCTTATATATGGCTGGTCGAAAACAACTTTGGTGGTGAGGCTCATCGCCATTTGATTATGGTAGGTTTCTTAGGCGCGTTTACGACCTTTTCCACCTTTTCACTAGAAAGTTTAACCCTCTTGCAGCAGGGTAAAATCACGGCATTTTTAACCTATATTGCCCTGAGTTTGATTGGCTGCCTGCTGGCAACAGCGCTTGGAATGATATTAACAAAACAATTGGTTTAGAAATTACATGCTCGACATTAGAACTATTCGTGACAACCTTGAAGATGTAGCAGCGCGCCTTAAAGTTAAAGGCTTTGAACTTGATGTTGAAAAGTTTCAACAGCTTGATAAAGCCCGCAGCGCTGCACTTACAGCGGCTCAACAACTACAAGCTGAGAAGAAAAAAGCATCCAAGCAAATTGGCCAATTAATTGGTCAAGGCATGACTCCAGATGAAGCCAAAGCGCAAGTCATGGGCTCATTAAATGACAATATCGCCGCTGAAGAACATAAAGCCAAAGCCGCGGAAGCCGATGTTAAAGAATTCTTATTATCAATTCCTAATATCCCGCAGTCGGATGTACCTGCGGGAAATGATGAAGATGATAATATCGAAATCATGGTATGGGGCACACCTAAAGACTTTTCTTTTGAGCCTAAAGACCATGTCGATCTTGGCGAAGCCAATGGCGGGCTAGATTTTGAAGCGGGAACAAAGCTAACAGGTTCTCGTTTTGTTGTCATGAAAGGACACATGGCTCGTTTGCACAGAGCTCTTGCGCAATTCATGCTAAATACGCACATCGATGAGCATGGCTACGATGAGGTTTATACACCTTACTTAGTCAATAAAGATTCATTATTCGGTACAGGTCAGCTGCCTAAATTCTCGGAAGATTTATTCAAGCTAGAGGGTGAGCAGGAGTTTTATCTCATTCCTACTGCCGAAGTGCCGGTAACCAATATCGCTCGCGATAGCATTTTAAATGGCGACTTACCGCAAAAATTCGCCTGTCATACCCCGTGCTTCCGAAGTGAAGCGGGCAGTTATGGTCGTGATACTCGTGGCATGATCCGTCAGCATCAGTTTGATAAAGTTGAATTGGTACAGTTTGTTCATGCCTCTAAGTCTGATCAGGCTCTTGAGGAATTGACTCAGCATGCAGAAACAATTCTCCAAAAACTTGAATTGCCTTACCGCAAGGTTATTTTGTGTGGTGGTGATTTAGGATTTTCTGCGGCCAAAACGTTTGACTTGGAAGTCTGGTTACCAGGTCAGCAAAAATTCCGCGAGATTTCTTCTTGTAGTAATTTCGAGTCTTATCAAGCTCGTCGTATGCAAGCTCGCTGGAGAAACCCAGAGACAGGAAAGCCTGAACTAGTGCACACGGTGAATGGCTCCGGCTTGGCGGTAGGACGTACCTTGGTTGCTGTTCTTGAGAACTACCAGCAAGAAGATGGTTCAATCATTGTGCCTGAAGTACTACGCCCATATATGGGTGGTATTGACGTGATTACAGCGAAATAATATAAGGTAACACAATGAACTGGCTACCTCTGCTGCACCGCTCAAACGATGTTAAATTCATTATCTTTGGCGGTGGGCAGGTAGCCCAGCGCAAAGTCCAAACGCTGACCAAGTTCACTCACGCCATCACGGTGGTCTCGCCTAATCTAGATGCTCGCTTGCAGGATCTTGTTGATCAGCAGAGTATTCATCACATTAATGCCTTGGCGCAAGAGCAGCATGTTCTGCAAGGGCATCGCATTGTCGCCGCTACCGATAATTCTGATACCAATCAAGAAATTGCACGTTGGGCAAAAGCACTGTCCTGTCCTGTAAGCATTGCTGACGATCCTGCAGGCAGCGACTTTATTTTTCCGGCAATTATTGATCGTAATCCTGTGATGATTACAGTTTCATCCGCTTCCGAATCCCCAGCATTAACACGCTACCTTCGAAATCAGCTTGATGCAGCGTTATCTCCTAGAATTTCACAATTGGCGAAATTCACATCCAGTCTGCGCAAGACAATAAGAACTCACTTTGACGATACCCAAAAACGTCAACAGCTTTGGCGCAAGCTGATGTCGAGCCCAATGCCTAATTTAGTTCTTGCAGGTAAAGAAGATCAAGCTGAAAAAGTGTGCAATGAAGTGATTGCTGGAAAAAGCATAGGTGAAGTCTTCTTAGTAGGGGCAGGCCCAGGAGATCCTGATCTATTAACGCTCAAAGCTGTGCGCCTTATTCAGCAAGCTGATATTGTCTTTTATGACCGCTTAGTTTCAAAGCCTATTTTGGAATACTGCAGCAGTCATGCAGAGATGTTTTATGTCGGCAAAGCCATGTCCGATCATTCGGTACCGCAAAACGAAATAAATCAGCTGTTAGCCGATCACGCAAAACTTGGAAAAACAGTGTTGCGCTTAAAGGGGGGGGATCCTTTTATTTTTGGTCGTGGTGGCGAAGAAATTGAGCTGCTGGCTGATCAACAAATTCCGTTTCAAGTTGTGCCCGGCATTACAGCCGCTTCTGGTTGTTCAAGCTATGCTGGTATTCCATTGACTCATAGGGATTATGCTCAATCCGTGCGCTTTGTTACGGGTCATTTGAAAGATGGTACGACTAACTTACCGTGGAACGAGCTAATTCACCCTCAGCAGACCTTAGTCATCTATATGGGATTGACTGGCATTAGCTATATTAGTAAAGCTCTAATACAGCATGGAATGAGCCCCGACACACCCATTGCATTGGTCGAAAAGGGTACGCTGCCAGAGCAAAAGGTCTATACCAGTACGCTCGCAAACATTGGTGGTGTAATTGCCAGCAACTCAATCTCTGCACCCACATTAACAATTGTCGGCGATGTTGTTAGATTGCATAAAAAACTAAAGTGGTAGCAGCCGCAAAGGCTACTATAAAATGCTGTTGATGCTAAGGTCTGTCCTTAGCATCACATTTCTTATTTCCACCCCATGCCTGCACTTCTCTAGCCTCAAGCAAGCTCATTGCTATTAATTTTATGCTTTTTTAAGGCAATCCCCGTAACTTGTTCTATTCTTCAATTAACGAGTTGTTATAAGAAATAGGATTATTATGGGTTTATTAAGCAATATTAGTATTAAGGCCAAGATCATTGCTTTAGCAGGCGCAGCCATTATTGGCTTCATGATCAGCCTGGCAGTGAATACCAGTATTAATTCACAAAACAGTGAGCGCATTCAGAAAGTAAGGGATGTGTATTTTCCGGTTGTCCAAAAATCTGACGAGAATCTCGTCAAGTTACTCCAGATAAAAGAACTACTGAATACCGCCGTAAGCACAGGAGAGGTAGAGTTTATTCAAAATGCTGGTCAGCTGAATAAGCAAATCGTTAGTAATATGGATCGAATTATTGAGCTGTGGAGTGATCGCAGTAGTGACAATAGAAAATTACGCACGCAATTTAAAAACTATTATTCCCTGGCTCATGAAGTAACGGACGGCATGCTATCCGGCACTCTTGATATGAGTAAAATGTCAGGCAAAATTGATGGAATGAACAGTGCGTTAGCAACCGTAAAAATCTCCATGGAAAAGCTCAGTGAGAACGCACTGGCTGAATTTAATCAAACCGTTGAAGCCTCTATCTCTGATGCCCAAAAAGCGTTAACACTGGGGATGCTGGCGACTGGGGTTACTATTGCTATATTGTTATTGCTGGGCTGGAGCATTGTAAATAGTATCGGTACGGCACTAGGTAAACTACTGGTATCACTTAAGGATATCGCCAGTGGCGATGGCGATTTAACTAAACGCATACAGAAAACATCAAATGATGAGTTAGGCGATGTGGTTGACTGGTTTAATCAGTTTGTCGATAAGCTTCATAACAGCATCACTGATGTTGTGAAGTCCATCGAACCCTTAACGTCACTATCGGCAGATCTTGGAAGCCTTACGAGTGAGACACTATCCATCTCGGCCAATCAAAATGAAGCAACGGAACAGGTTTCTCTCGTAGTCGAAGAAATGGTTTCAAGCGTTAAAGCTGTATCTAATAACGCAAACTCCGCATCAGAAGCAGCTAACGAAGCTGATAAGGCTGCTAAGGATGGTCGTGACATCGTCACGAAGACGGTTGCCAGTATTAATGGTCTCGCAGAAGAGGTAGAGCGAGCGGGCGAGGTTATTCGCAAGCTTGAGGCCGATACAGGTAATGTAGGAACGATTCTAGATGTTATTAAAGGCATTGCCGAACAAACCAACTTACTAGCGCTTAATGCTGCCATTGAGGCCGCTCGTGCCGGTGAGCAGGGGCGAGGGTTCGCAGTTGTTGCCGACGAGGTAAGAACGCTGGCTTCAAGAACACAGGATTCCACCCAAGAAATTCAAAAAGTAATCGAAGAACTGCAAACTGCTGCACGCTCAGCTGTAGATGTAATGGGACAAAGCAAGCAAAGAGCACAAGCCAGTGTTGAACATGCCGCTCAAACGGGTGAATCGCTAGCAGCAATTACTGAGCGAGTTTCTGCCATTACTGAAATGAATAGACAAATTGCATCAGCGGCTGAAGAGCAAGAACGAGCAGCTTACTCAATTAAAGAAAATGTTTTAGGCATTAAAGAAACATCAGAAACGGCTATGCTAAGTATCAAGAAGGTCGAAGAGGCGAGTCTTTCATTGGTCGATATCTCTGGCAACCTGCAACGCGTCACGGGTGAATTTAAGGTTTAAAGAAAGGATTATGCTCGTCGCTTTCTAGTTTACAATTCATATGAAAGATCCCTTCAAGTAATCTTGAAGGGATCTTTTTGTTTCTAGCTTATTAATATCTTTAAATAGGGTATTAGCCGAATGCGAGCTTATCTCTTTTCGCCCAAAGCGCTGTCGCTTGCTTAAGAGCAAGTTCAAAATCTAAGGCTTTATCCTTTAGCATTAAAATCAGTGCGGTAGTTCTCAGTGTTGCATGATAACCATATTCATCAGATTCATGCTTCCAGCAATCAATGAGCGCTTGCTTGTTTGGTATGCTATGTTTTCCATCAAAATGAGGTTGAATCCCTGAGATCTTTTCAATCTCATCTCGATGCGTAAAGATGGCCTGAGTTGTTCTTTCTGGATTAACTTCAAACTCCCCACCTTCACCTTTCATGATCAAAGCCTCTTTGCCAATTAATGCACAGCTCGCTTGATGTGTCTTGCCATAATTTGGGTGAAATACACTCTGTACGCCAGCGCAACCAGCGGGGGCTATGAGGCGTAAAAGAGTATTGATAGGCGAGCGAAGGCCTAAAGTATGCTTCGTCATCAGCCAGTTTTGAAATTCCTCATGTAGCAGTTCACAAGGCAGGTACGCTATTTTTTCTTTCGCAATCAATTCACTTGCATGAACCTGGCTGGCTGCAATTTGAATCCCAAAGTCTTCACAAAGATCAGCACTAAACTGACGATCGGCAGTATGACCATGTGTCCCATGAATCAAGATGCTATATCCTGCCGCCTTTATGAGCTGCATGCTGAGCAAGTACCATAAAGGCTGGCGACGCTTACCTGCATAGCTGGGCCAAATGATATCCGCCTTAAGATCTTTCCATAAAGGTGTGCAAGCTTGAGCGAATCCGGCTAATTCTTCAGGTGTTTCTTCCTTTACTCGCATTAGCATAAAGAAAGCCCCCAGTTGTTCTGGTAGTGCCTTTCCTTCAAGTAATAATGTCATGGCATGCTTGGCTTCTGCTTGAGACATATCTCGGCTGGCATTACGGCCACGGGCTAAAATCCGAACATATTGAGTAAATTCATTATGTTCGGTATTGGTAATAATCATAAACAATTCTCAGGTCTTGGTAGGCCGGCTATTTTTGCTAAGTATTTTGCAGGGCTTTGAGGGAATAATTGCATCAAATAAATGCTATTGGCTTTTTCTGCCCCCAGGTGAAGCTTGATGTATTTTGCCAATGGGCGCATGGCAGGCGACAAACCAAATTCATTATAAAACTCCCGAATCAAGTGAATAAGTTGCCAATGATCCTCGGTCAAAATAATGTTTTCGTTTGCCGCTAATTGTTCAGCAATCGCATCATTCCAGCTAAGGTGGTCAGCTAAAAAACCATCCTTATCCAAATTCAAGTTAGAGAGGGGTAAGTTCATATCATCCATAGCGCTACCAGGTTGTTGATTGCTGATGGCTGCGAGTCAAAAGGACCCATTCTTTAACGCTGATCAAATTAATGCCTAGGCCTTCAGCCTTATTCATTAACCCACGCATTTTTATGTGGTCAGACAAGGCCGATACAGCGGTTAATCTTGAAGCGGCCAAGGTCAGTAAATAGCAGCCATCTTCCAATAATAGAACCTGGTCATCTTCTTGAATAATTCGCTCTACCTGCTCAATGGCAGTGGCTTGCCCGCTCTTGATAATATGTAATGTCATTAAAAAGTCACACAATGTTTAGAATGTTGTATTAATTGCTTAATTTCTTTATCGCTTACGAGCTTGCAAAAGCTCTGTAAGTCTTCGATGTTGAGCGATTGCTGTTCTAAGTCGAGCTTACTGATATAGATTTCTTCACAATCGTACATAGGAAGCACAGAGAGAACTTTTCCAGCAGCTTTGCCTTGAGGTTTCTTTTCTTGCTGGAATAAATTCGCATGATAAATGCCTTCGCCAAGCAATAAAAGTTTAGGGGCCTGTTCAAAAGCAGCCAGCGCCAGTAATAATTCAATCGGCTCAAGGTCCGGAGTAGGGGCCTTTGTTAGTATGATCAAACTCATCTAGATATGCCCTTAATCTGCATTAAATTTAAACGATGAGGTAATAAAAACCTCTTAATAAGTACCTTATTCATCATTAAAGCCTAATAATACGATCTGATGACTGACAAGCTTCTGCTATTTCGCCTAGTCCCGAAAGCTCAAAGCCATCAATCAAATTGGGGTTTTGTGAATAACGTGCAGCTTCGGCCTCATCCAGTATTCCACGACGCAAACTGTTTGCGATGCAGAGCTGCAGAGGGAATTTCTGAAGGGCCTGAAGATCTAACCAGCCTTTATAGCTTGCCTCTAGGCCCTGGCCAGGTATCTGTGATTTTAACCCAACATAAACAGCATCCTGATAAAAGAATACTCGATCAATAATCCCGCCCGATGCGATCAGCGCTTTAACAAAGGATTGAGCCGTTAAATTACTTTCGTATTGAACAGGGGAGTGAGTCAATATAAGGGTGTAGCTAAGTGGTTCAGATGGCACAATTAATCATCCAATTCTTTGAGCGAAAGTTAGCGTGCAATGATAGGTTGGATAGGGGTGTTTTAAAAGGAAATTACAGACTTGTTTAGTTCATCCGTCTAGCTCCTTGATTTCATTGGAATTAATTACAATTAATTTATTAAAAAAACTTGACGTAAAATTATTCCAATGTATTATACATCTCAGTTGCGGAGGGATGGCTGAGCGGTTGAAAGCACCAGTCTTGAAAACTGGCATAGGTTTATAGCCTATCTAGGGTTCAAATCCCTATCCCTCCGCCATTTTACACCAAGGAGTTCTTCCTACATTCGGTGTGAAGCACAAAAGATAATCTCTTATCTATAAATTTAAAATTGTCGAAAACACCAAAAATACCCACGCTGATAATCCTGCAATTGCAAACCATTCAAGTTTGATAATATTTTTATACAGTTTCTTAAGTGAGCTTACCTGTATTTTGCCACTCGCGTCATTTAAAACCCAATTCAGCATTGACTCAACCCGCCTATAAATATTCAGGTCTTTAGAGTGCCAGTAATTATTGAAAATGAGTTGAGGTGTTTTGTGGCTTTATTGTTGCTGCTTGTAATTAAGTATCAGTGCGTGAATCACACGACAGTGCGAGCAATATAATGACTAGAGGTGGAACGCAGTAATAAATTCACCACAAGAGACTGCAAGCGCATCTAAATTATAGCCACCCTCCAAAACAGCCAGTATTTGATTATCTGGCCCTTCCTTGCTTATCTCAGATAGAAACCCCCCTAACCAAGCATAGTCTTCTGCCGACCAATTAAGCTCAGCCATCGGGTCGTCTCGATGCGCATCAAAGCCAGCCGAAACGATTGTTAGTTGAGGCTTAAAGTCTTGAAGTTGTTTTAACCACTGAGTCTCAACTGCTCTTCGCATATCTATGCCGCTAGAGCCTTCATTAAGTGGTGTATTAATGACATTTTCATGAATGTTACGCCAATGAGAAAATGGGAAGCTAGGGTGCTGAAAACTTGAGCAAATAAGAAAAGCAGGATCATCTGCCAAAATATCAATAGTGCCATTTCCTTGGTGTGCATCAAAATCAATGACAGCGATGCGCGCTAGGCCATAATGCTGCTGGGCTTTTTTCGCTGCAATGGCAACGTTATTAAGAAAACAGAAGCCCATAGTTTTATTTTTTTCAGCGTGATGCCCAGGAGGCCTGACTGCGCAAAATGCACGATCGACTTTGTTTTGCATTAAATCATCAAGCGCTTCGATCACACACCCAGCAGCTTGATAGGCAACATTTAAAGAGCCCACCGCCATGGGTGTATCAACATTGGCAAGAATACTTCCATTAGTCGGGCTCATTAATTCTAACTGATCGACATAACCCTCTTTGTGAGCACGAACTAAATCTTGCCTATGCACCTGATGACAGCTACCTAGATGCGCGCCGTGCAGAATCCCCATGCATTCGAGCTGATGATTAATAGCAATGACACGCATAGGGTGTTCTGGGTGTATATCACCAACATCATGTTCAAGATGTGATGTATAGCTATAATAGCCAAGCTTCATTTGATTATTCTACTTATTATGTATGATACTGAGTGCATTTAGTTAGTGTAACGATTAGATCATTAATGATCCATAGATTAAAAAGGCAATAAGTAATGGGGACGCGTGCACTCGAGCAAATTTTTACACCCTCATCAATCGCTGTTATTGGCGCTTCTGATAAGCTTGGCAGTCTAGGTGGCGCAGTATTAAGGAATTTACTGCAAGCCAAATTTGGTGGCCCTATTTATCCGGTTAATGCTCGTGGATACAGAAAAGTTGGCGGGCTTAAATCCTACACCCGAATATCTCAACTGCCGCAGAATGTCGACCTTGCTATTATCTGCACACCCGCCGATACCGTCGATAAGATTATTGAAGCACTTGCTAAGGCAAAGATTCCAGCGGCAGTTATCTTAACGGGCGGAACAGCCCGAATTCGCTCAAAAATCTTTATGCCATCAAAAAGCCGACTAACTGCAGCGCAAGAACAAACCCGAGTGCGTATTTTAGGTCCCGATTGCTTAGGGGTTGTTAATCCAAACCATCAACTTAATGCAAGTAATCTTCATTTGCCGGTTAAAGCAGGTCATATTGCGTACATTGGTCAGTCCGGAGCCATTGCAAGCGCCATAACCGATTGGGCCAAATCCCGGGATATCGGTTTTTCTCACATGCTCACACTTGGGCAGGGTCAAGATATTAAATTAGCGGATGTCATTGACCACTTAGCGCCTAATAAGCTGGCAAAAGTTTTACTGGTTCATTTGGATGATTTCAAAGAAGGGCGCTTTTTATTGCGCTCATTACGAGCAGTTTCTCGTAACAAACTGGTCCTTATTGTTAAAAGTAATCGCTTTCCTAGCTCACCACTTAGCAATAACATCCATACTCCCGGCCTACTGAACCGAGATGGTCTAATTGACCATGCACTGCAACGAGCGGGCGTACTGCGAGTAGGTGCAACTGATGAGCTGTTTGACTATATAGATACCCTGCAAAAGAAAAAGCAGTTAAAAGGTGACAAACTTGCCATTATCAGCAATAGCAGAGGCGGTGCTATTCTGGCCATCGACAGACTGCTACACGATAAAGGAACGTTGGCAGAGCTTTCTCTGGAGACGCAGCAAAAGCTCACAAATATATTGCCGGAATACGCATCTGCTAGCAATCCTGTCTTATTAAACCCTGAGCTTAAAGCCGAGCAGCTAAAGGCGGTTGCATCACTCTTATTAAAAGACAATAAAATTGATGCGGTATTGGTTGTTTATACTCCAGGACTTGGGACTAATCCTGACGATAATGCTTTTGCGCTTACCGAGTTAATACGCGAAACCAACAAAACGTTATTTTGCAGCTGGATGGGCGAGTACAGCGTTCAATCAGCTAGGGCATTGCTAGACCAGCACTCCATTCCGAATTTTGATACGCCAGATAACGCAATAAAAGCATTCATGTACATGGTTTCGCATACCCGAACCCAGGAGCTCATGCGTGAAACTCCAGACAGTATCGAGACCCTTGCAGAATATTCCGAAAAAATTGCCCAGTTATTACCTATTAATGATGTCATTAATCCGCAGCTGGCTTGGCGGCTGCTGAATAACTACGGATTTGCTTCCGTCGATAATCACTTTACCCAAGACGCTGGCTTCTTAGCCGAGCTAAGCAAGAAGGTGCCACCCCCTTGGGTTGTAAAGATTCATCATAAAGAATATCTAAAGCCTTTCGCTTATGGCGATAACGCTCGCCAGCGTTGGCGTAGCGTTGGGCTTAACATCAATAATGAAAGTCACTTAGAACTAGAAGTGAAACGACTCAATTGTGAACTCAAAGACCGCTTTCCAGACAGTCCGGTACTCGGCTACAGCATTCAAACGATGCATCGCGCACTGGACAATATGCAAATAAGTCTTGGCATCGGTCGAGATAGAGAGGTAGGGCCCTTTATATTTTTTGGCGGCGGTGGCAGTACCGCTGACATTCTAGTCGATCGTCAAGTTGCAATTCCGCCACTCAATACGGTACTGGCTCGTCACTTAATTGAACGAAGCCATGCAAGCCAAGTTATGCGGGAGCGCAGTGAGAATTACGAGCAAGAGCTAACCATCCTTAGTCGATGGCTAGTAGCAATTTCACAACTCTCTAGTCACTACCCAACCATCTCTGGCTTAGAGATGAATGCAATACGTGCTAACAATGGTGAGTTTCTAGTATTAGGAGTGGCAGGCGAAACAGGGCGGAGTATTACCCCTACCTTTAAAGCCTACCCAAAAGAGCTGGAAGAAACTCTGCACAATCACAATAACCGAAAATACAAAGTTAGACCGATCAAGGGCGAAGATGAAGGGTATTTGGCTGATTTTTATCGCAAATTAAGCCCCGATACCTTGCGCTTTCGATTCTTTAACTCTCGCCAAAATTTTGATCATAAAGAATTGGCTCGCCTTACTCAAATTGACTATGACCGCGAAATGGATTTTGTCGCCTTCGATAAAAAAGAAATTGCGGGGGTAGTCAGTTGCTGGATTGACCCAGATAGCATTACATCTGAGTTTTCGGTTTTAATTGCGGATGATCAAGTAGGGCAGCGACTTGGATTTATACTCATGACCAAAATGATCGATTATTTGACCCATGATCGTGGTGTTCTGCAACTGATTGGTAGCGTAATGCCGAATAATCACCCTATGCTAAAGCTTGCTAGAAGGCTTGGCTTTACCGAGAAAGAGAATCCAAAAGATGGCTTTGTCGAAATAGTATTGAACTTAAATGAGCCTACTCAAAGCTGGCAGGCCAAACGCCTATATACTTGATTGTATAATTCGTTAGAATACCCGCAAATGTTGTGCGTATTACTCATATGACCGTAGAGTACTGAGGTGATGTTTGATTAGAGTATTAGTAGTAGATGATCACGACTTAGTGCGATCGGGCATCGTAAGGTTACTGGCAGATAGTGACAATATAGATGTTGTAGGTGAAGCAAATTGTGGTGAAGACGCCGTTAAATTGTGTCGAGAACTAGTACCTGACGTAGTATTGATGGATATCAATATGCCTGGTATAGGTGGACTTGAAGCAACCCGAAAAGCTGTTCGTTATAATCCTGACCTCAAAGTCATTGCGGTGACCGCTTGTGATGACGGCCCTTTTGCTACACGCCTTATGCAAGCCGGTGCGGCTGGCTTTATGAGCAAAGGAGCAGAAGTTAACGAAATGGTCCGCGCAGTTCTTAAAGTCAACTCTGGACAGCGCTACATTAGCCCAGACATTGCGCAGCGAATGGCTCTAAAACCTTTCCAGAAGGGCAGCGAGTCCCCCTTTGACCAATTATCAGAGCGCGAAATGCAAACAACACTAATGATTGTTGGTTGCCACAAAGTTCAAGAAATCAGCGACAAACTTTGCGTGAGCCCAAAAACAGTCAATAGTTACCGCTATCGTATCTTCGAAAAGCTAGGCATTGATGGCGATGTTGAGCTTACCGTACTGGCTATGAAGCATGGTATTCTCGATACTCAAACCTCTGCATAACTAGATCTTACTATGTCATTTGATGCTGCATCCTTTTTAGAAAACCTAACCCAGCGCACAGGGGTTTATCAGATGTTTGATGAAAAGGGTGAGCTAATCTACGTCGGTAAAGCAAAAAACCTGAAGCAGCGTGTATCCAGCTATTTTCGGGCAAGAGGCTTAAACAACAAGACGCTTGCTTTGGTTGCTCGAATATTTCGCATTGAAGTGATCATTACTCAAAGTGAAACCGAAGCACTTATTCTCGAACAAACCCTGATAAAAAAGCATCGCCCACAGTACAATATTCTACTTAAAGATGATAAATCCTATCCTTACATTTACATAAGCAAGCACAAATACCCACTCATTGCTTATCGCCGTGGACAGAAAGTAAAGAGCGGCCAATACTTCGGCCCCTACCCAAACGCCTACGCCGTTAAAGAAAGTTTAAGCTACCTGCAAAGAATATTTAAACTCAGAAACTGTGAAGACTCATATTTCAGTAATCGCAGCCGTCCCTGCCTGCAGTACCAAATAAAACGTTGCAGCGCGCCGTGTGTTAAGCACATTGGCGCAGAGGACTATCAGCACGATATTGATAATGCGATTCTTTTCTTGCAGGGCAAAAGTAGCGTTCTTATAAAAGAACTAGAGCAGCAGATGGAAGAGGCGGCTAAGCAGCTGTTGTTTGAGCGAGCAGGAGAGATTCGAGATCAGCTGCTGCACCTACGCACCCTACAAGAAAAACAGTACGTAAGCACAGAGAAAGGCAGTGTTGATTGCTGGGCAAGCCATAATAGCAAAGGCAGTATCTGCATTCAGCGCTTGAGTTTCCGAGAAGGAACTCTAATTAATAGCAAAAGCTACTTTCCAGACAATAAGCTCGATGAAGAAGAGGACGCTGTCCTTAAAGAGATGCTTGCGCAATACTACCTTTCTGGAAATCCTGGCAATGGCTTCCCTGATCAAGTCCTTGTCGAGCTAGACCAGGAGTCAGGAGAAATTCTTCTCGCGGCCATTAATGAAGTTAGCCTAAAGCCATGCTATTGGTTACAGCAGCCACGAGCAGATAAGCGAAAGTGGCTAAAAATGACACAAGAAAATGCGATTAACGCCGCAACCAGTAAGTCATTAGAGAAAAATGCCTACTTCGAGCGCTTTCAGGCAGTCCAAGCTTTATTTGAATTAGATAAGCCTCCTAATCGCATTGAATGTTTCGACATTAGTCATTCTAAGGGGGAGGCAACAGTAGCCTCTTGTGTAGTCGCTGATCAAAAGGGCGCACGAAAAGACCTTTACCGCAGATTTAATATCAAGGATGTTACGGCAGGAGATGATTACGCAGCCATTAGGCAGGCCGTTTTCCGACACTTTTCACGTTTAAAAGAACAACAAGACTACCCCGATGTATTATTGATCGATGGCGCTCAAGGCCAAGTTAATCAAGCACATAGCGCACTCACGGAGCTCGCTGTGTCGGATGTTTTGATAATAGGTATTTCAAAAGGTGAAACACGTAAGGCTGGCTGGGAATTTCTTTGGCCACAAGGAGAATCAGTTCCAATTTTACCCAATCAGCATGATAGGGGATTCCTTCAGCTTCAAGAGGTTAGGGATGAGGCTCACCGCTTTGCAATCACGGGGCATAGAAAACAACGCGCAAAAGCACGGACCGTATCTGGACTCGAAGCTATTCCTGGAATAGGCGCAAAAAGAAGGCGTGAATTACTGCGACATTTTGGTAGTATGAGCACTTTAAAAGGGGCCTCGATCGATGAAATCACAAAGGTCGCTGGTATTAGCATAGGCCTTGCGAGCGATATACATGCCGCATTAAACAACGAACTAAAAGACTAATTGTCAGTTTTAAATTAAGAGACACTATGAATTTACCCAATATAATCACCATGTCCCGCATTATCATGATCCCAGTAATGGTTTTTTGCTATTACCAGTGGCCGGCCGATAATGCACACTACATCGCAGCATGGGTGTTTATGATTGCATCTTTTACTGATTTCTTTGATGGCTACTTAGCTAGAAAACTGAACCAATCAACACCATTGGGGGCTTTCTTGGACCCAGTAGCTGATAAACTTAGTGTTGTAATTGCACTGGCTCTATTAATAGAACACTACAACTCACTTCTGTTGACCCTTCCAGCACTTATTATTATCGGCAGGGAGGTTGTCATCTCTGCACTGCGAGAATGGATGGCGGAGCTGGGGCAGAGCGCTGAAGTTGCGGTATCTTATATAGGCAAAGTTAAAACACTCGTCCAGATGTCATCGATCACCATGGTGATGGGGTTTGCAGATGACCACTGGATGGGAATTCTAGGAATGATCGGGTTATATGCAGCCGCAATCCTAACAGTTTGGTCCATGATGCAATATTTACGAGCTGCATGGCCTCAATTAATGGAGAAATGATTAATACTTAATCAACTTTCCATATTTTTTTAAAAAACTCGTAAGTTATTTAAAAATAAAGGAAAAAGCTGTTGACAGGTTTTTAAAATTCGCCATAATACGCACCAAGTTCAAGGGGAAAGCAACATCAACCCGCTAGAACAAACTGAGAGATCAGATTAAATATCAAGTATTTTGCGGAAATAGCTCAGTTGGTAGAGCATAACCTTGCCAAGGTTGGGGTCGGGAGTTCGAGTCTCCTTTTCCGCTCCATTTTAAAACTTACCATTTTAAAGTGGCATATAGATACAGGAAGGCGTGATAGCAAAGCGGTTATGCACTGGATTGCAAATCCACGTAGCCCGGTTCGACTCCGGGTCACGCCTCCATCCTCAAGATCGTAAGATCTTTTAGCGCAAGCTAACATTCGATGCCCGGGTGGTGGAATTGGTAGACACAGGGGACTTAAAATCCCCCGGCCGCAAGGCTGTGCCGGTTCAAGTCCGGCCCCGGGTACCATCTTTACTACGATTATAAATCTCTCCTTTTTTATACTTTGTACTTTTTTCTAAAGACATTAAACGAGTTTCTTAGCAATTTTCCTTCTATATTCTGTTGGCGTCATTGTATTGCCTTTTTGAAATGCATGACAAAAAGAACTTAGATTCGCGAAACCTACCTGTTCACACACACTCTGAATGGAATCATTACTGTTCTTCAATAGTAATTCGGCTTTTTCAATACGCGCCTCGCTCAACAACCTTCTCCAATGAGTGCCTTCGTCTTTTAAGCGACGAGAAAGCGTTCTTTCTGATAAGTGATATTGGTTAGCAATGTCATTTTTTTGAATGTTTGTACTTGAGCCTATGATGAGCGTTTGTTTTATTTTTTGAGTCAAACTGACTTCGTGCTTATTTAGATTCCTAAAGTACGTATCTTCGATAATTTGAGCATTAATAGGATTTGAAAACGGCGGGACCGCTTGTAGGTAAATAAGCTCTGACATTATATAAGTAGAGTCTTGGTTATAATGCACACCACAGCCAAAAGCTTTACTGGCATCATCCATACCTGCCAAATAATCAAAACTAACCCCGACCTTATGAAAGAACAGTGTGTCAGACTCTGAATTGAGGTGTCGATATAAAAAATGAATAATTCCCATATCTCTAGCAATTAAGAATTGTCGTACCGGCTCTGAGTAATTTTTTGTGATATGCCAAGTCATCGTCAATTTGCCATCCTCTTGCTGAAGGCTAAATTGTGTGAAATTAAACGCTAGGTTTAAATAACGTACGCCAATTTCAGCAGCATGCGTGGCATCTTTGCTCGACATTAATGCCAAGCCTAATACTCCCAAGTCTCCCACCTCATAGTTTAGACCTACCGCGAAACCATTACGGAAGGGCTGGCCCTGCTCACGAATAAGATTTTCGATTAACATTATTTCTTGCTCGGGCGTAGGATCTTCAACAAGCTTATTAAAGTTATGTTTAAGCTTGGTTTCCGCCAAGCAGAGTGATAACGGTAACGAGTGCGCGTTAGCGTGACGAATAAGGGCAGAAATACTGCCGCGACCTAGGCCAGGCGCGCGAATAGCTGACATTTAGTATCTCTCAGAGGGTGTGGTAGTGATTATGAGTCATCAGCGTTAAAACATACCAATTCTCTCTTCTAAAATCCATACAGAGTACTTCATTATACTTTTCATTGTCCTATTAAAACAAAAACGTGGCCTGTGATAAAAAATAGAAATACTGATGCCTACTAGTATTGAAGATCATACCTATTTATTAGGCATGAGAAAGGAGCATTAAAGAAGTATGAAAGGAAAGTAATACCAAAAAAAATACATTATAAAAACAATAAGAAGGCACACAGAATGTTTAAAAAAATACTGTTATTACTCAGCATGAGCGCGCTCATGATGAGCTCTCCCTTGGCTTACTCTGAAGGTAGGTTAATTCCCATTCTAAATTTTGTCTCAGGTATTTTTAATCAAGGAGTTTTCCCTGAGTCAGATGCGTTCACCACGGATGATGATATTGTGATTACCGCAAGCGATGGTATCTCACTATCGGCCAATATCTTTGTTCCGACCGAGCTAAATGGATTAGCACCCGCTATCATTTTCATTAACAGCTGGGCCATGACCGAATATCAATACTTAGAACAAGCTGAAGACCTGGCAAAGGAGGGGTATATCGTTTTAAGTTATGCATCTCGTGGCTGGGGAACTTCTGGCGGGCTAGTGGATACGGCGGGGCCCAAAGACGTCGATGATTTCTCTCGCGTGGTTGATTATCTCATTGCCAACTACCCAGTAGATCCTAGCGCGCTTGGCACAGCGGGCATTTCATATGGCGCTGGCATCAGTTTATTGGGTGCGGCGGCTGACGATCGAATTTCTGCGGTTTCAGCCATGAGTGCCTGGGGAGATTTAGGTGATGCACTTTATGGTGAAAAAACCCCTCGTAGAGCTTGGGGGGAGTTTTTAACCTTGCTGGGTGATTTGCTGGCAAAACCAGACCCTATTTTGAATCAGCACTGGGATGATCTAAAAAAGCAAAATTTAGCCGCAATCCCTGCAATTTTGGACTGGGCTGCTATTCGCTCACCGATTAATTATGTTGATCAGCTGAATGCTAATGGCGCTGCGATTTATTTAGGCAAGGCGTATGGCGATAATTTATTTCAGCCCAATACCGTCCTTGATTTATTTAGCCAGCTAACCGTGCCAAAACACATTGATTTACTACCAGGCACACATGCTTCGGCAGAAGTTTTGCCCAGCCTAACCGGTATTGGCGACAACCTAATGTGGAACAATACGTATCAATGGTTTGATCTTCACTTAAAGGGCAAACAAACCGATATCGCCAGTGCTAAGCCTGTACAGATGAAGGTTAAGTTTACCGATAAGCTTGAAGGATTCGATGAATTCCCAATCGCAGAAGTGCAAAATACGCGTTACTTCTTACATCCACGCAAACTGTTTGATAGTGGTGATTTAGAGACCTATGAGTATAGTAAGTGGCGATCTCGTAAAAACAGCTATCATACGCAACTGGACTCTTTATTTACTTCCGGAGTTCCGCTTTTTTCTGAACTTTTAGGTCAGCTGGATGTGCCTGTAGTAGCCAGTGTACCGTTATCATCTCCGCTTAATTCGCTTTATTATAATTCCGCAAGATTAACGGAAACCATGCAGATTCGTGGTACACCCAGTATTAGTGTTCAGGTTAAACCTCACGCGGACACTATTCAGGTAATGGCTTACCTTTACGATATGTCAACCAGTGGTCTTGCGACACTGATTACCCACGGTGCAAAAACGTTGCCGGTTGCACAAAAGGGTAAAAAACAGCGCTTAACCTTTGATATGACGACCATTGCCTACAATGTACCCGCAGGGCATAAAGTAGTGTTGGCCCTAGACAGTCAAGACATTGAGTATGAGCCCACCACAAAGAAAGGCTATGTCATTGATCTTGAATTTCAGCGTGGTGCACAGTCAGACTTAATCATCCCCACTCTTTAATCGCATCATTTGCCCTCTAGGGCATCCGCAAATTAAACTTAATCTGGCAGGCTAAATGAACCATTTGGCCTGTCAAAGCAAGGGAGGACATCCTATTCTTATACTATATGATGAGTAAAAAAATAATGAGCTAGTAAAACGAATATCAAGAGTAAGAAGCATGACTGTACTAAAAGAAATAAATAACAATAAAAAGATATTTAGTTTAAGCATTTTAATGCTATCAACCCATTTGGCACTGGCTGATGTTACAAGTACATCGACCAGTACTTCCCACAGCCGAGTTTCAGGGGCTGTGTTACTTAATAATCTAAATTCTTCAGAAGATGAAAGCCCGCAAAGTCAGCCTATTGCGGGGGCGATGGTTACCGTTACCGACAGTCGCGGCGTGAGTATAACGCACTACACCGATGATCACGGTAAGTGGGCGCTTGAAGAAGATTCATTAGTGCCACCTTTAACACTTCGCGCAAGGGCTGGGGCCGCTTTTTTAGACCATGAAATAGACATTTCTGCAGGTCAATTAGCACATCAAATATTACAAGTTCATACACTTAATGATCCCATTAAAATTTCTGAGCGCCTAACCGCCAGTGCACATGCATCATCGGTAAAGTGGGACGATTCCAAAACCAAGCAAGACTTTATAAGTCAATGTCATTTTTGCCATCAGATTGGCAATAGCACCACCCGAGCTCCAAAAACAGAAGAGCAATGGACGCAAGTTATTAAGCGCATGCAAGGTTATGGCGCACTGGTCACTTGGGAGAATGAAACAGCTTTCGCTGAAACCTTGGCCAGCAATTTTGATGGCAAGGCTATTGAGGCATTACGAACTCGCTCAATGCACCCTCAGCTGCCTGGGTCCGTTTGGCGAGAATGGTCATTCGGCGGCCCAGTGAACTATGTACATGACGTTGAAATTGGCAAAGATGGGTTAATTTACGGCGTCGATATGAGCGCTGATAAAATTTGGATATTAGACAGAAAAACCAATGAGATTGATCATATTCAGTGGCCTGCGAATGACCTGCCTCTAGGTGGAATGTTCTCTGGTGCCGTCGCGCCACTAGGCACTTTTCAGGCTTATCATGGTCCACATTCCATTGTTATTGGCCCTGATGAAAAGCTGTATACCACCAATTCACTTGCAGCTGAAATAGGTATTATCGACCCTAAAACACGTGAAACTGAATTCATTACCATTGGCAAAGATGCGATTTATCCACATACATTGCGCTTTGATAATAACGGTGAACTTTGGTTTACCGTAGCGTTATCCAATCAAGTAGGGCGGATGAATATAGAAACGAAACAAATTACTTTAATTGATTTGCCTTCTAATGGCTTTTGGCGCTGGATATCCGATGCTTTCTTGCCCTCTATTCTTAAAGTTGCTTCATGGTTTGGTAAGGAAGATATGCATGTTGCTTTGTCGCATCACAAGGTGAGTGGTGAAGGGCGAGAAGTATTAAATCTGCCTTACGGGATTGATATCAGCCCGATTGATGGCACCATTTGGTACTCCAAGCTGTATTCCGGTTACATCGGAAAAATCGATCCAGTAACTGGGGAGATAACAGAATTTAAAACCCCATATCCCTCACCGCGTCGCTTACGCTTCGCAAAAGATGGCTCGCTTTGGATACCCTCCTTTGAAAGTGGCGTATTAATGAAATTTGATACACGCAGCAAAACATTCGTGAAAGATTATAAATTACCCTTATTGGCCGAAGGTGAATATGAAACCCCGTATGCGGTTGGCATTGAACCCAATACACAACATGTGTGGATTGCCGCCAATATGTCGGATCGTATCTTACGTTTCAACCCAGAAGAAGAAACGTTCATGGCTTACCCTAGCCCGACACGGGTCACCTTTATTCGTGATTTCATATTTACTCCAGAGGGCGAAGTATGTACCAGTAATGCAAATCTACCTTCTTCAGCCATCGAAGGTGGACGAGGTAAGTTAATTTGTCTGACTTTATCTGAAAACCAATAATTCAGTTTTTTCACACAAATTACTTACGATCAGCTTGAGCAGCCATGCTGAGCATTCAACATGAAAGACATTTTAATATGAAAGACAATATGAAAGATAATAAGAAAAATAGAAAACACGCCAAGTCCAGCTCTCGCCAGAAGCATGTCATTATCACTGGTGGCGGTAGTGGCTTGGGCTTTGGTCTTGCTATTCGTTATTTAAAACAAGGCGCAAGCGTTACCATACTCGATTTAAGTATTACCGATGAGCAGCAAAACACCTTGGCTGAGAGTGCTAAAAACAACCATGCAGGCTGTTTGTTTTTAACCACCAACATCACGGTGGCGGAAGAGGTTAAGCAATCGGTTAGCACTGCGGTTGAGCAGTACGGTCCGCCAGACTTGGCGATTAATTCCGCCGGAATTTTAATTAATAAAACCCTAGAGAATACGACATCTGAGGCGTTTAAGCACATCATTGACGTGAATCTTAACGGCAGCTTCAATTTTGCTTCGGCTGTATTGCCCTTAATGAAACCCGGCTCTCGTATTGCTTTAATAGCCTCGGTTGCGGGTTTGATCAGCAATTATGGCTACAGCGCTTATGGTGCATCCAAGTTTGGCGTTGTGGGCTTAGCGACGACGTTGCGCTATGAATATGAACACAAAGGTATAAACGTATCGTGCATTTGCCCTCCTGAAGTGAAAACTCCTATGGTTGCCGTAGAGCACGCCAGCGGTGATCCTGTATCTCTTGAATTGAAAAAATTTGCCGGCTCCATGCAGCCAGATGTCGCCTGCGATCAAATTTTTAAAGGTATTGAGGCGGGGAAGTGGATGATCATTCCAAGTATGAATGCAAAATCTTTGATTCTGATATCACGTTTATTTCCACGCTTATTCTCTGTTTCAATGCAGCAGTTGATTCGATACGCCGTGAATAAAGTCAATTTTAGTAAAACTTGATCAATTCAGCTTTTGAATAACCGTTAAGCCAATGAGACAAAGCTATTCTCTTTCCTGTAAAATATCCTGATACTTTTATGGGTAATAAATCATGCTGAATTACGTTGAGCCGGTATTTCGTCCACCGAGTGAAGGACGATCGCTAATCCTTCAGGTGACCAATGGTTGTTCATGGAATAAATGCACATTCTGTGACATGTATACCCAGCCACAAAAGAAATTTAAAGCTAAGCCAGAAGATGAAACTTTGGCTGAAATTAAGAAGGCCGCAGCCGCAGGTCCACAATTTGAAAAGGTGTTCCTAGCCGATGGCGATGCTCTGGTTTTGCCTATTCGTCGCTTGGTTGAAATCTTAACCGCCATCAAAAAATATATGCCTTGGGTTAAACGCGTTAGCAGTTATTGCTTGCCGCGCAATATTCGTAAAAAAACCGTTGAAGATCTTAAACAGCTACAAGAGCTTGGGTTTGGTATGGCTTACGTAGGCGCTGAAAGTGGTGATGATGAAATTCTTGAATTCATCAATAAAGGCGAGACTTACGAGTCAACATTGAGCGCCTTGGTTAAGTTGAAAGAAGCGGGCATTAAAACGTCTGTGATGATTTTAAATGGCATGGGCGGCATGAAATATAGCCAGCAGCATGCTGAAAACTCGGCTCGATTGATGAATGAAGCTCAGCCTGACTTCTTATCAACGCTTGTGGTTAGCTACCCCATGGGTGACGAGCGCGTACGTGAAGGCTTTAAGGGTGAATACGAGCTACCTGATCAGCGTACTTTATTTATGGAAATGCGACACCTTATTGAAACCCTTGAATTAGACAATACGGTTTTCCGCAGCGATCATGCGTCTAACTACGTTACTCTTAAAGGGACTTTGGGCGCTGATAAACAAAAGCTCTTAGATCAGCTGGACGATGCCATTGCTGGGCGTATAGCTCTGCGCCAAGAGTGGCAGCGCGGACTTTAATTAAAAGGTGGGGTAGCAGTATGACAAGCACAACCGATAAAGATCTTTTTAAGCTGCTAGGCAAGTTCGAGCAGCAACAAAAAATGCCTCCGGTCGAAAGCTGGAACCCAGCCAGAGAAGGTGAAATCGACATTCTCATCAATACCAAAGGTGAGTGGTATCACGAAGGCGGCTATTTTAAACGCCAAGATCTTGCCCGCATGTTTGCGTCCATTTTACGCAAAGAGGGTGAGAATTATTACTTAGTGACACCTGCTGAGAAGTTAAAGATTCAAGTTGAGGATGTTCCTTTTTCGATTGTTTTGATGAGCGAAAAAGAGGGTGTTTTAAGCTTTATTACCAGCTTAGGTGACGAAGTGATCATGAGCGCCGAGCACCCAATGGAATTTAGAGAACTGATTCCGTATGTAATGATCCGAAATAATCTATGGGCCAAATTAAATCAAAGCACTTATTATGAATTGATAAATTTAGCCCAAGAAACCGCCGAAGGTTATGTTGTGTGCAGTGGCGATTACTCAGTACAGGTGCCTTCTTAATGATGCCTTCCTAGCATTGCTGGGAAAGTAAATTCTCAAAACGTAGTGTTTATAATTTTTTAGACGCTACAAAAACACCTCGAATATCATCCACATTAAAGCCCGTTGCTTTATCATTAGGATACAAGTCAGCAAGCTTTGACTTTACGTCTTCAGCAACATTGCTGCCGTGACATGCTAAGCAGCCTGCCTTTGTTGGGATTGCTTTCACTAGGTAAAACTTACCGTCACGCACTTCGGTATGGGCAATAGTTTCTGCAGGCTCGCCATTCGCTTTTCTTTGTTCAAAATCTTTCATGACCTGCTCAACCCAGCCTTCAGGCACATTAGCAGGGCTGCGTAGCTTTAGTGATGTACGACTCACTGTCCATTCGGTAGCTCCGCCCTCAATAGAAGATGCTTTAGTGATGGCAGGTGCCTGTAAGTTGCACAGTTTCACCGAAGCAGCGTGGCCATCAGTCTTAATGCCTTGCTTAAGAGTCGCGGTTAGCGCACCGGCCAGTGACATCACTTGGGTCTTGGCATCCTTTACTAATCCCTGCTTTTCGGCTGCACTCATCTGGTCTGCATAAAGCATAGGTGAAAGGCCTTGAAGACAGAGCGCTAAAGCGGATGAAGCTAGAATTTTTTTCATGATGATCCCTAAAAAATAGTCAAAAATCAATATAACCAAAATAGAATATAGCTCTTAATATATCAACCGTCAAAGCCTATCTTTCTTTGTGTAGCGAAGCGCCTTCGTGCACTCCGTGGTAAATCATTTCTCCTTTCCTTTGTGCGCCCTGTGGTTAGTCGCTCTTAAACAAATTACAGGCACAAAAAAAGCGACCGAAGCCGCTTTCTTTTAATACATTCAATCTTCTATTTAATAGAAGACCTTACATATTAGGATAGTTTGGACCACCAGCACCCTCTGGCGTTACCCAGGTGATGTTTTGCGCAGGGTCTTTAATATCACAAGTTTTACAGTGTACGCAGTTCTGAGAGTTGATTTGGAAACGCTTGTCGCCATTTTCTTCTTCAATAATCTCATAAACACCAGCAGGGCAGTAGCGCTGAGCTGGCTCGTCGAATTTCTCAAGGTTTGAACCTAGAGGAATCGTTACGTCCTTAAGACGTAAATGACACGGCTGATTTTCAGCATGGTTTACGTTGCCGATAAATACAGAATCAAGCTTAGCAAAGCTCAATACACCATCCGGCTTAGGATAGTTGATCTTCTTGCATTCTGAAGCAGGCTTCAAAGTTGCGTGATCTGGCGTAGTATCGTGTAAGCTTACCGGAATCTTGAACAAGTTCTGATCGATGAAGTTAAAAGCAGCACCTAAGTACATACCAAACTTGTGCATCGCAGGACCGAAGTTACGGCTATCTTTAAGCTCTTGATAAACCCAAGAAGATTCAAATGCAGCAGTGAACTCAGTGATTTCGTCATGCTGACGCTCAGACTTAATCGCTTTAACAATTTCTTCAGCCGCAATCATGCCGCTCTTCATTGCGGTGTGAGTACCCTTGATCTTAGCGAAGTTCAAAGTACCGGCATCACAACCCACAACCAAACCACCCGGGAAGGTCATCTTAGGAAGACAGTTTAAGCCGCCCTTAGCAATCGCACGAGCACCGTAAGATACGCGCTTACCACCCGTAAGGTGCTTAGCTAGAACTGGGTGATGCTTCAAACGCTGAAATTCATCAAACGGGCTAACGTGTGGGTTAGAGTAAGATAAATCTGTGATCAAACCACAAACAACCTGATTGTTTTCAGCGTGATATAAGAAGAAACCACCTGAAGAATCAGATTCATTTAAAGGCCAACCTGCGCCGTGAACAACCAAACCTTCTTGGTGCTGCTCAGCAGGAATGTCCCATAATTCTTTAATACCAATACCGTAATGCTGTGGATCTTTACCTTCGTCCAATTTGAACTCAGAGATCAACTGCTTACCAAGGTGTCCACGACAACCTTCAGCGAAAACAGTGTACTTGCCGCGAAGCTCCATACCCTGCATATACATGTCGGTATGTTCGCCGTTTTCGCCAACGCCCATATCGCCAGTGATGATGCCTTTAACTACGCCATCTTCAACAATGTATTCCGCTGCTGCGAAGCCTGGGTAGATTTCTACGCCTAGCGCTTCAGCTTGCTCGCCCAACCAGCGAACAACATTACCAAGACTAACAACGTAGTTGCCGTCGTTGTGCATTGGCTTAGGAATTGCCCAGTTAGGGGTTTTAATTCCGCCAGTCGCACTGGTTAAGATATGAACTTCATCTTTAAGTACTTCAGTATTTAGTGGTGCGCCCATTTCTTTGTAAGTAGGGAACAGCTCAACCAAAGCGCGATCTTCAATAACGGCACCGGATAAAATGTGCGCGCCGACTTCAGAACCTTTTTCAACCAAACATACGGTCAGTTCTTGTTCGTTTTCTTGTGCCAATTGCATTAGACGAATTGCAGTAGACAGACCCGATGGGCCTCCACCAACAATAACGACATCATATTCCATCGATTCACGTTGCATATTGTGATCTCCTCGAAAAATAAGCTGGGAGCTAATTACAGTTGCTAATAATACTAGCGATTTATTATAGCGTTCTAAATAAAGGCCAATATTATACGTCTGTGCATTCTATATACCTAGCTTTTGGCGCTAATTTATTGATTTTTCACCCTTTCTGGACAATTTCTGGCTAAAAAAGCGCGTTAAATAATAGGAATTCTCATTACCTGAATAGTTTCTATTGACCTTAGGGCGAAAGATACGAATAATATTGCGCGCTGGGAGAGAGTCATTGGCAGTTTTTAGATCCAATGAGAGACTCTCTTCAATCATTCACTAGACGAATACGGAGAATCTATGAAGGTTCTTGTTGCTGTAAAGCGCGTAATTGACTACAACGTCAAAGTACGTGTAAAGCCTGATAATTCTGATGTTGATCTAAATAACGTCAAAATGGCTATGAACCCTTTCTGTGAAATCGCTGTAGAAGAAGCGGTTCGTTTAAAAGAAAAGGGCGTAGCTACTGAGATCGTAGTGGTATCTATCGGTCCTAAAGTTGCCCAAGAGCAAATTCGTACTTCTTTAGCGCTTGGCGCAGATCGCGGAATCTTAATCGAAACCGACGAGAAGTTAGAATCTCTTACTGTTGCTAAATTGCTTAAAGCCGTTGTTGAAAAAGAACAGCCTCAGCTTGTTGTTCTTGGTAAGCAGTCTATCGACAGTGATAACAACCAAACGGGTCAGATGCTTGGCGCATTAACTGGTTTACCTCAGGGCACATTCGCTTCTGAAGTGGTTGTTGACGGCGATAAAGTTAACGTTACTCGTGAAGTAGACGCTGGTTTACGTACTGTAGGCTTAAGCCTTCCAGCCATCGTAACAACCGACCTACGTTTGAACGAACCTCGTTACGCTTCTCTTCCAAACATCATGAAAGCTAAGCGTAAGCCTCTTGAAGTTGTTTCTCCTGCCGATTTGGGCGTTGAAATCAAGAGCACTCAAACGGTAGTTAAAGTAACTCCTCCTGCTGAGCGCTCTGCTGGCATCAAGGTTGCTGACGTTGCTGAGCTTGTTGAGAAACTGAAAAACGAAGCGAAGGTATTGTAATGACTATTTTAGTAATCGCTGAACATGATAACGCTGCGTTAAATGCTGCGACTCTAAACGTTGTTGCTGCTGCTAAACAAATCGGTGGCGACATCGAAGTATTAGTTGCTGGTGAAGCGTGTGGCGCAGTTGCTGATGCTGCTGCAAAAATTGAAGGTGTTAGTAAGGTTGTTGTTGCTGACAACGCTGCTTACAAATACCAGATCGCCGAATCTATGGGTGATCTAGTTGCTGAGCTTGGTGCTGGCTATAGCCACATCCTTGCTGCTGCTACTACAACCGGTAAAGATTTCATGCCTCGCACAGCTGCATTGCTTGATGTGAACATGATCTCTGACATCGTTGCTGTTGAAAGCGCCGATACGTTTGTACGCCCAATTTATGCGGGTAACGCAATCGCAACCGTTCAAAGTTCTGATAGCGTTAAAGTGATCACAGTACGTGGTACTGGTTTTGATCCTGTTGCTGCTGAGGGTGGTTCTGCCGCTGTTGAAGCAACTGCAATCGTTAAAGAATCTGCTATCTCTGCTTTTATTAGCGAAGAGCTTGCAAAATCTGACCGTCCTGACCTTGCTGCTGCTGAGATTGTTATCTCTGGTGGTCGCGGTATGGGTAACGGCGAAAACTTTGAGATCCTATACAAGGTTGCTGATAAAATCGGCGCTGCTGTTGGTGCATCTCGTGCTGCTGTTGATGCTGGTTTCGTACCAAACGACATGCAAGTTGGCCAAACGGGTAAAATCGTTGCTCCTTCTTTGTACATCGCAGTTGGTATTTCAGGTGCGATTCAGCACTTGGCCGGTATGAAAGAGTCTAAAGTGATCGTTGCGATCAACAAAGACGAAGAAGCGCCAATCTTCCAAGTTGCTGACTACGGTTTAGTTGCTGACTTGTTTGACGCGGTTCCTGAGTTGGAAAAATTACTTTAATTGTTTAAAGTATAATCAACTCAAAAAAAGCCCAGCTCCGCTGGGCTTTTTTTTGTCAAAATTTCGTCTCAGATTCCTTATAAATCGCGGCTTTACGCTTGTGATTTTTTTCAGTTAAGGTAGTTTAAACGCATGTTTTAATGCACCGTTATTTTTATGCAAGCCGTGCAATTGTCAAATAGGGAAAGAAACATTTTGGATATTACTGTAGTCGGAACAAACTATACTGGCCTAGTCAGCGCGGCTTGCTTTGCGGAGATGGGCAATGGCGTTTTATGCTTAGACATCAACGAATCGCCAATCAAGCAGCTTCAGCAGGGCAAAACCCCACTTTACGAGCCTGGCTTAGATAGCATCTTAAGCGAAAACCTTAATGCTGGCCGCCTAAACTACAGCAATGATTTCTCTTTAATCTCACAAGAATGCCAAGTTTTCTATATCGCAGTAGATACACCAAGTGCCCGCGATGGCAGTGCTGATTTATCAGAGCTTTGGCAAGTTATTGATGGCATTGCCAAGTTAATAAAACAAGATTCGATCATCATTACGGCATCTACCGTCCCTGTTGGCACATCAGAAAAAATTAAGAACAGAGTGCTTCAACAACTCTCAACGCCTTGCACAATAGATGTCGTTGCCAACCCGCAGTTTTTGAAAGAAGGCACCGCAGTTGAAGATTTCAACCGCCCAGACCGCATTATTATTGGCGTTGAAAGCGATAAAGCAAAGCGCCTCATGACAGAGCTGTACAAGCCTTTTTCACACAGTTTCGATAAGCTTATATTTATGGGCATTCGCGATGCCGAGCTGACTAAATATGCGACAAATGCCATGCTGGCGACAAAAATCTCCTTCATGAATGAACTGGCGAATCTAGCAGAGAAGCTAAAAGTCGACATAGAACACGTTCGAACAGGCATGGGAGCTGATAGCCGCATCGGTTTTTCATATATTCATCCCGGCTGTGGATATGGCGGTTCATTTTTCCCAAATGATGTAAAAACCTTGATCAACATGGGGGCCGAGCACGGCTACCAAGCTAAAATTTTGCATGCGATTGATGATCGCAATGAATTACAAAAAATGCGTTTATTTGAAAAGCTCAATGAGCAATTCGAAAATGACCTGTCAGGCAAAACCATTGCGGTATGGGGTCTAGCATTCAAACCAGGCACTGATGATTTACGCCAAGCACCTTCCTTAGTTCTGATCGAAGCTCTGCTAAAAGCAGGCGCCAAGATACGCGCTTACGATCCTGTAGCGATGGATAATGCACGTTCATACTTCTCAGAAAACAATTTTGACGAGAGCATGATCACTCTTGTTGATCACCAGTACGATGCATTGAAAGATGCCGACGCCATGGTTTTGGTCACTGAATGGAAACCCTTCATTCAGCCAGATTTCAATGCAATGAAGCGCTTAATGAAGGGGTTAGTCATCGTTGATGGGCGTAATCAATACGATCCTGCGACATTGAAAGCAGACGGATTCAAATATTCTGGTATTGGGCGAACTAATTAGTGGTTTTACTTTCAAAACAATTAGAATTACAACAACAAGCATTAATACAACATCAAAACAGCGCTAAGAAACTGATATGACCGACAATGTAATGCCAGAGCAGGCTGTATCCGTACAGCAAAGCCTAACGATTCCACGCTTACCATTTTCCTTCGCTAAGCGCTTTGGTATTGTTCTAGATAAGCGACCTACTGGTTTTGTTGCTGCTCACAAAGAAGGGCTGCAGCCCCATGTTCTGTTAGAAGTACAGCGCTTTCTTGGTAGTGCCTTCACACTAGAAGTCGCCAGTAATGACGACTTTGAGCGCATCCTAGGGCAGGTTTACCAAACAGACTCTTCAGAAGCCATGGGCATGGTTGAAGGCCTAGGTGATGAAATGGACCTTGCGAGCCTTGCGGACTCAGTTCCAGAGACCGAAGATCTGCTAGAGCAAGAAGATGATGCTCCGATTATTCGCCTAATTAATGCATTATTAACCGAAGCCGTTAAAGACAGCGCTTCGGATATTCACATCGAAACATACGAAAAACGCTTATTGGTTCGCTTTCGAGTCGATGGCGTTCTGCGCGAAGTCGTACAGCCAAAGCGTGCGCTAGCGCCGTTGCTTATTTCACGCATCAAGGTAATGGCCAAACTCGACATCGCCGAGAAACGTGTTCCTCAAGATGGCCGCATATCTTTACGCATCGGTGGACGAGAAGTCGATGTGCGTGTATCAACCATGCCATCGAATCACGGCGAACGTATTGTAATGCGCTTGCTAGATAAACAAGCAGGGCGTTTAAATGTACGCCAACTGGCGATGGAGCCTACCGATCTCAATAACCTACTGTCAGCAATCCAAAAACCTCACGGTATTATCCTGGTAACAGGGCCTACCGGTTCTGGTAAAACAACCACACTTTATGCCTCGCTTAGTGAGCTGAACGATGCCAGTCGTAATATCTTAACGGTAGAAGACCCTATCGAATACAGCCTACCAGGCATTGGCCAAACTCAGGTTAATACCAAGGTTGAAATGACGTTCGCCAAAGGCTTGCGAGCGATTCTTCGTCAAGACCCTGATGTCGTAATGATCGGTGAGATTCGAGATTTAGAAACGGTAGAAATTGCCATTCAAGCCTCTCTTACCGGTCACATGGTTTTATCAACACTGCATACCAATACAGCCGTCGGCGCTGTTACACGCTTGCAAGATATGGGAGTTGAGCCATTCCTACTGTCATCAAGCCTAGTCTGCGTATTAGCGCAGCGACTTGTGCGGGTTCTCTGCGAAGACTGCAAGCAAGCCAGTATTGCCAATGACGCCGAATGTGAATTATTGGGTGCCAATAAGCAGCAAGCTCCCACCATCTTCCATGCCAAAGGCTGTGATAAATGCAACCAGCTTGGTTACCGTGGTCGACAGGGGATTTACGAAGTGGTCCCCATTGATGAAAAAATGAAGTCATTAATTCATGATCGAGTCGGGGAGCAAGCGCTAGAAGCTCACGCGCGTACAATCTGCACCTCTATTCAACAAGACGGAATACGCAAAGTCTTGCAGGGAACCACCACAATTGAAGAATTATTAAGGGTGGCAAAAGGGTAACCTTTTGAATAATTATGGCTGCATTTGAATTCCAAGCCTTAGACAATAAAGGCAAACAGCACAAAGGTGTTTTAGAAGCGGATAGCTCGCGTCAAATACGACAACAGCTACGTGACAAAGGCTGGATGCCACTTTCTGTTGAGGCGACCAGTAATGGCAAGCAAAAGAAGGGGGGCTTTCTTGCTCAGTTTTCTTTAGGTCCGTCCTTAAAAACCGCCGATCTAGCATTAATTACACGCCAGCTCGCCACGCTGATTGCTGCAGGCTTACCGATCGACGAGGCCTTAAAAGCCGTTTCAGAGCAAAGCGAAAAACAAGTTGTTAAAAGTATGGTACTGTCGATTCGTTCGAAAGTACTTGAAGGGCACACACTAGCTGACGCACTAAAAGAATTCCCTCGTGCTTTTCCGCATCTGTATAGAGCGACAGTCAGTGCCGGCGAGCATGCAGGTCATCTTGATGGCGTACTTAACAAACTTGCCGACTACACAGAGTCGCAACAGACCGCACAAACTAAAATCAAATTGGCCGCGATGTATCCCATCATCCTCTGCATCGTTGCAATCGGTATTGTAGTGGGGCTTTTAACCTACGTCGTGCCCGATATTGTTGAGGTATTTGTGCGAAATGGCCAAGAGCTGCCTGGTCTTACCCAACTCATGTTGGATATCAGCCACTTAATCACCAACTATGGACTAGTTATTGTTATTGTTAGCGGACTCAGCTGGGCAGGTTTTCTTTATGCTTTGCGTAAACCAGCCTTCAAATATCGATATCATCAGTTTTTACTGACGGCGCCAGGGATTAAAAACTTTACCAAAAGCGCAAATACTGCACGCTACATCAGCACGTTAGCTATTTTGACCAGCTCAGGTGTTCCCTTAGTAGAAGCCATGCGAATAGCGTCTCAAGTAGTTGAGAATTTACCTATTCAGGCTGGGGTAAAAGAAGCAACAGTTCAGGTTAGTGAAGGCGGCAGTCTAAGTAAGGCATTGACCGCGACCAAGTTCTTTTCACCCATGATGCTGCATATGATTGCCAGTGGTGAAAGCAGTGGTGAGCTCGATGATATGCTCGCAAGAACGTCTGCCCAACAGCAAGCCAGCTTAGAAGCAACCATTGAAGCCTTGGTTAAAATGTTCGAACCTCTTATGTTACTGACCATGGGCGCCATTGTCGCCACGATTGTAACCGCCATTATGCTGCCAATTTTAGAATTGCAGAATATGGTTCAATAAGTTCAGAAGTAGAGTTAGAAACCAAGCTAGAAACAAAATTAGAAATAAACTCACAACAAACTAGGAAAATCGTCATGCAAAAAATGTCTTATAAACACAGCGCCAATACTGTAAAGCAATCGGGCTTCACCCTCATCGAAGTTATGGTTGTATTAGCAATTATTGGCGGTATGCTCGCGTTAGTCGCAGGTAACATCATGGGCAATGCCGGTGAAGCCCGCATTAAAACAACCAAGAGCCAGATGTTTTTAATCGGTAACGCACTTGATTTGTATAAGCTCGACAACTACACCTACCCAACAACCGATCAAGGCCTAGAAGCCTTAATTACCAAGCCAAGCGGCAGCCCAGAACCTAAAAACTGGAAGTCTGGCGGCTACTTAAAAGGTGGCAAACTACCTTTGGATGCCTGGGGTAATGAGTTTGTATACTTCTATGAAGAAGGCAGCTATACCATTCTATCACTGGGTGCTGACGGTCAAGAAGGCGGAGAAGAAGAGCTAGCCGATATAGAACATCAAGGATAATTGAGTGTTCAATAACGTTCGTATGCCATCAAGCTACCGTGCACATTCAGGCTTTACTTTGCTCGAAATAATGGTTGTGCTCACCATTATTGGTCTCATGCTCGGCATGGCAACCCTAAGTGGTGGTGGCAACGAACAAAAACACGAAGCAAAGCAGCAAGCATTAAAATTTGTTGCCCAGCTAAGTGCTTATCGTGACGAAGCCGTATTTCAAAACATTGACCTAGGTTTGGCGATGGATGGTCAGTCGACCCAGCTATTAAAATTTTTCGACATTTATAACCCTAAACACATTGAAGGGAAAACCAGCGAAGAACTTAGCAAGCTCAAGGACATCCCCTGGGACACTTATCAGGGCAGCCTTAAAGCCTCAATAGAACTTCCAGAACAGCTTTCTATGTCATTATTCATCGAAGATAAAGAGTTTGATTTTGCTGAGCTGATAAGTGACGACGGGGTAAAGCCTGCCATTATGTTTTTATCTTCCGATGAATACACACCATTCAAAGTCGCGATTAATCACGAATACGATGAGAGCTTCAGTATTTTTATTGAAGGCGATGGCTTTAGCCGCTTTCAAATGAACATTGAGCAATATGAAGAATAATCCCCTCAGTAGCATTCATAGCAAGCGTGGATTTACCTTAATCGAGGTAATGATTGCCTTATCGATCTTTGCCGTGATGGCCGCTGCTATTAGCCGTACCGCAAGTCAAAACGCCGATACCGTGCTTTATTTAGAAGAAAAGACCTTGGCGTCTTTCGTTGCTGAAAACCGCCTTAACAAATTAAAGTTATTAGGGTACCCCGCAGCAACTCAAACAAAAGACGAAGAAGAAATGGCTGGGCGCGAATGGCATATTGTTACTAAAGTCGAAGATACGCCGCTGCCCAATTTTAGACGTATTGAGATTAAGGTCTCTAAAGTGACCGATAAAGAAAATTCATTAGTAAGCCTAACGGGTTTTATGGGTAAATACTGATGATCAGCCATAAGCCCCATTCATTTACGTATTCACTAAGACAAAAAGCAATTGGCTTTACCTTGCTAGAAGTCATGATTGCGATATCCATCACAGCACTGATTGGAATTTCTTCAACCAGCTTGCTCAGCAATATTATCGAAACGAAGAAAATAACCGACATTCGCTCGGAACAACTGACGACCTTGCAAAGATTTAACCAATTTGTGAGTCGTGATGTCGAGCAGATAATCAATCGAGGCATTCGAGATCAATACGGCGACTCCCAGCCCTCTATTATTCTTGATAGCACTGATTATTTAGCAGAATGGACAAGACTTGGGTGGCGCAACAACCCAATCGATCCTAATGGCCGCGCCATTATGCAGCGCGTAGCGTTTCAATTATTTGATATTCAAGAAGAGGAGTGCGCGCAAGCAAAGCTGCGCCTTCAGGATTGGGGCAACTTAGAGCCTGAAGGATCTTGTTTGGTGCGTTACTTTTGGCCAGTACTTGACCGCTCAGGGGATACAGAAGCTAAAACGCAAATTGTATTAGATCTTGTGGATTCTTTAGAAATAGAAATTTTTGCCAAAGAAAACATCAAGACCAGCGGAAGTAATACACAAGCTCAAAGCGGTGAATCTAACTGGTATACTCAATGGCCAAATTTACAAACAGGCGGGGCACCAGAAATCCCAGTCGCCATGCGATGGAAGCTAACATTGCCTAAGATAGGTGAAATAGAACGATTATGGTTGCTGGCATATGATGATCAATAATACGCCAATTAAAAACAGCTTCGACAATAGCTCCAGTAATAGCCTCAGTCATAAGCGCAGCATTAATCCGCAAAAACAGCAGGGGCTAGCACTCATCTCGGTTTTGCTTATTTTTGCCATCGTATCCGTCTTGGCGACGGCAATGATCGAGCGCCAAAGCTTAGACATTCAACGCAGTGGTAACCTACAAGCCTTGCAGCAAGCAAGAGCCTATAGCAGCGGTATAGAGTACGCAGTGCGCGCAGGGTTACGCCTAGATTTTGATAACAATGCCGAAATCGATAATTTATCAGAAGATTGGGCAAGCCCACTCACATACCCGTTAGATCCAGGCACCGCCGAAATTCAAATCATCGATGCCCAATCCCGATTTAATCTCAACAGCTTACATAAAAGTGCAAGCAACCGAGCCGCTCAAAACCAGAGATTTAAAAACTTACTGGCTGAGCTCGGTATCGACCCCATTATTGCAGACAATACTCAGCAGTTTATGGACGAAGACAGTATGGTTGATAATGACTATTTAGCAGAGGAAGTGCCATACCGTGCGAGCTACGCGTTATTTAAACATTCATCTGAATTACTATTAGTAAAAGAAGTCGATGCCGACATTTATCGCAAGCTCAAACCTTACATCAGCACGTTACCCGTTAATGCAACGCTAAACGTAAATACCGCCAGTGATAAGGTATTAGCATCATTGTCATCAACGTGGTCACTCTCTGATGCCGATACTGTCATTAATAGTCGGGGTGAAAAGGGTTTCAATAGTCTTGAAGAATTTTGGAGCTTGGCTGAAGTGCAGCCATTTACCGAAGCGGATAAGAATGACCCAAGTTCAAATAATGGCTCAGCTAATCAAAACCCGAAGGAAGTATGGGATAAGGCTGATTTCAGTGTAAACTCTCAGTACTTTGAGGTTTTTGCACGCGTTACACTGGCAGACCGAATTGCCACCGTAGAGATGTTGATGCACCGCGATTTACAGTCTGGAGATATGCGCACCTATTACCGAGATTACTCTCGAACTGAAGCGCGCCTTCCTGTGGTATCTAATGCTAATAGCAGCGCTAACAATGGTGTTGATAATAGCAGTGGCAATAATATTAGTGGCAACAACAACACTGAATAATAATAGTAATACCACCCAGGTGCGGTGGTATTTAGAAACATGTTTTAGGCTGAAATAATGGAAACAGTTGCGGTACGTTGGAGTGTAGAGCTAGAAACTTGGTTTGTTTCACCACTCACCCCAGCAATACAAGAAAATAACACCGACAGTGAAAGTAATGCCCACTGGCTCCCTTTGGATGAGTGGGCGGAAGCGCTAGAAGACCTGACACAATTACGCTTTATCTTACAAGGTGAAAACTATGTGTGCCGCTGGTTAACGCTACCCGGCGTACAAGGAAGGCATCTACCGAAAGCCCTGCCTTTCGCACTTGAAGAAAGCCTTATTGAAGACATTAGTCACTACCATTTAGTCACTGCGGGCAAGATGGGTAAATTTACCCATCGCGTATACTGCAGCATGGCCGACAATTTTAATCGATTACTTGAAGCCTGCGAGTTGAGACACATTAAGCTGCGCCAACTGATTCCTGAAACCAGCTTGGTGCCAGAAAACAGCCTAGTGCACGACGGTAAGTTTTGGTTTATTAATATCCCGGGCTTAAGTGAAGCTAAAATTCACGAATCGGCATTAGCTGCCTTCCTTGAAGGCTTATGCAATGACTTGGCCAAAGACTCCCAAGCAGCGATAACGTTAGTCGACTCGAATCTTGATAGTGCAAACTTACTTAAGACACAGATAGAAACCAATTCAGCAGGAATATTTAAAGCCGTTAGTGTTCAGCACGGCGACTTTTCAAGCCTAAGAGATGATGCATTATCAAACAAATGCAGTGATTTATTAACCGGTGAGTTTCGCCCTGTAGAACCCAAAAAAGATCAACCAGCGGTATGGTGGAAACCTGTAGCAGCACTTGCAGCTTGCTGGTGCATATTTAGCTTCACCGAAATTTCTTTGGAAAACAAGCGCTTGGTCGCCCAGCAAGATTACGTGAAAGCTGAAACCATCGGCTTATACAAGCGCCTATTCCCTGGTGAGAGGGTTCGGTTCTTAGAACGCCAAATTCGCAGCAAAGTAAAAGGGGACAGTACCGTCACCAGCGCTGGAGTCATGGTATTACTTTCTCAAGCGAGCAAAGCGCTGCAGCAAAGCAATTTAAAGCAATCCATTGAATGGCAGAGCTTTCGCTTTAATGATCGTCAAAATGAGCTGGTGATAGACCTAACGTCCAAAACCTTGGCCCAATTGCAAAGCTATAAAGCCGCCATTGAACAGCAAGGTCTCAGTGTTGAAATTGCCCAAGCAACCAATGACAAAAATGGCGTTAAAGGCCGAATCAAAATAGGAGCTTCCGCATGAACACCCTAAAGCAGAAGCTAAGCTCCAGCTGGAATGAGAGCCTACTAAAGTTAAAGCAACTTCCTCCTATCGTAAGCTTCAATCTTTGGTATGACAGCCAGAATGTTCGCGATCAAAAAATCATCAAAGGCATCTCTGCCTTTATTGTACTTTGTTTAATTATCGTCCTGTTCGTACAACCCTTTTTAGCTAAGCAAGAACTGTATCAATCCAAACTTGCCAAGAGTATTGCAACCTACGAAACCCTTGCGAATAACGCTCATAAATTTCAAGGGCAGACCAGCAATCAGTCAAGCAGCGCGCCGATATTGGCTATTGTGACAAAGCAAGCAAAGCGATCCAATATCAACCTGAAGCGCTTTGAACCAGATGGCGATGGCCTAAGAATATGGCTAGAGGGCGCTGTCTTCGATGACGCCATGCGCTGGTTAGAAGATTTAAACCAAAAGCACAACATTCAAATCAAACAAATCAATGTAGAGCGTGGCGACAAACCAGGGCTTGTAGATTTGCGCGGCTCTTTATATAAATAGCCAGCAAAGCTGAGCAGGTCTCATAGAGAATGTTAATCTAAGCTATTAATACTCACTATGAGACCTCGCCAATAAATTCATCTAGACTCTACTCATGCTTTAAAGCCTGCTACAGAAAATTAATAATCAAAGGTTATGTCAAATTTGAACCTTTGTTACGGAGATTTAACGTGAATACAGAACTTCAACACTTTGACCTAGTAGTGATTGGCGCAGGCTCAGGCGGCGTTCGCTCAGCCCGTATGGCTGCTGCTCAAGGCAAAAAAGTTGCTATTATTGAGAATCGTTATTTGGGCGGAACGTGCGTTAACGTTGGTTGCGTTCCTAAAAAGATGTTTGTTTATGCATCGGAATACCGCGAAAAAATTGAAGAAGCCAAAGGCTTCGGTATCAATAGCCAATTCAATGATTTTCATTGGCCAACACTGCGCGATAATAAAACCAATGAAATCTCACGCCTAAACGGCATTTACCAAAATTTATTAACCGGCCCAGGCGCTACCATTTTTAATGGCACTGGCAGTTTAGTGGATGCCAATACTGTCCACATCAATGGCCAAGATGGTACAGATCAAGACATTACCGGCGAAACAATTCTAATCGCAACGGGCAGCTGGCCTTTTAAACCAGAAGTCCCCGGTGTTGAGCATGCAATTACTTCAAACGAAGTCTTTGACCTAAGTGAAGAAGACTTCCCTAAGCGCGCATTAGTCGTTGGCGCGGGTTACATAGCCGTCGAATTTGCAGGTATCTTTAATGGCCTAGGAGTTGAAACGACTCTGGCGGTTCGCAAAGATCTTGTATTACGCGGCTTTGATGATGATATTCGTCTTTTCGTGCAAGAACAAATGATCGAGAAGGGCGTTAATATCGCAGCAGAGACCGAAGTAGAAAGCATCGAAAAACAAACCGATGGTACGCTACTGGTTACCTTCACTAATAAGCAACAACAAGAATTTGACCTTGTATTGTATGCCACAGGCCGTCGCCCAATGACCGACGGTTTGAACTTGGAGAAGCTAGGTATCGAACTGAACAAGAATACGACCATTAAGGTAGATGACTTCTTTCAGACCAGTGTTCCATCAATTTATGCACTGGGTGATGTTATCGGCACTCCGCAACTGACCCCCGTTGCGCTAGCACAAGGAATGAAATTCTTAGCGCATCAGTATCACGGTGATACTGTACCAATGAATTACAACAATATTCCAACTGCCGTATTCTGCCAGCCTAATATCGGCACCGTTGGTCCAACTGAAGACGAATGCAAAGCCCAAGGCATCGAATTTGACGTTTACGAATCCAACTTTAAGCCTCTAAAGCATACTATCTCTGGTATGAACGAGAGAACACTGATGAAGCTGATCGTTAATAAAGCGAATAACAAAGTGATAGCCGCACACATGGTAGGCCATGACGCAGGGGAAACAATCCAAGGGATTGCCGTAGCCATCACAGCCGGCGCAACCAAAGCAGACTTCGACGCAACGATTGGGATTCACCCAACATCAGCAGAAGAATTTGTAACGATGAGATCGCCAAGGTCTTAGCAGCTTGTCGCACTAAAGGACGACCCACATTAGATATGCCTAACTTACCTAAAGTGGGTCGGGGGTCAGCCCGACAATTATCAATAAGGCAAAACCGTTGCCCTGAAGGACGACCTACAATTAAAATCTCAACTAAAAACCTCAATTACAAATAACTGTCTTGGTGTTGTATTAGGGAGTTTATTTATGGGACTTCTACAGCAGGGAGCTGTAGAGAGTGTACAGGGAGAGCGAAGCGGCGTATTCACCACGTCCCCAAAAATAAACTCCCTGATGCAACGCTTGAAATACTATTGAGCGTTAGAATGTCGATTTTATAGGCATGCCGATAAACCAAAGATCAAGCTTCGCTTCAAAAGATAGGAGTAATCAAATTGTCCATCCCTGGAGTGAATGCCAGCCTACGCATCCTTGCGTAGTCGCTCGCTGAGCTGCGAAACTTCGTTTCGGTCACGCGAACCCATGGCTAGTCGTAAAAAGCTTCGCTTTTTACCCACAAAACACAATGCGAATATTATCCATTTTGTAGTTTGCTTGGCTAATAGCTTTCTCAAGTGCGACTTTCTTTTGCTTAAGCAAATTAATCTCACTATCACGAATGTTTCGATTGGTTTTCTGCAACTCTTGCAAGCGAGAGATCTCACCATCTAACTCTGTCGCCATTCTTTTAGCGCCCAATGCTAACTGCTTAGGAAGCTGAGCTTCTGCCGCTTCTTTAGCAATTTTTAACGACTTCTTAATGCCCGTTTCAACACGCTTAACCAAGCCGGTCGCAGTAGAGCGTTTCAAGTCTTCAGGAAAATCAAGGTAATCTGGCTCTTGAAATTCAATACCGCCGTCAGGATCAACCGCAATGTGAATACCTTCTGCAGGTAAATAACGCTGAATTTGCAAAGCCTTAGGTGCTTGTGACTCCAGCGTATACTGAGCTTGGAAGTAAAAATCTCCTGTAGCGAACTGATGATTTTCAACGTACGCAACGTTTGAATTACCATGATCTTCGGAAAGAATTAGATCCAAAGCGCCCACGATTAACGGATGTTCCCAGGTGAAAAATTGCACATCATCACGGGCAACCGCGACATCACGACGACAGGTATACGTTAAACCATCTTCAGGAAGATGAGGGAAATAACTGGTTAGCATGTGGTCGCCAGGACGCAGAATAAAGCAGTGATGGCTGTGGTCTTGCTGAATAATTCCATAAACATCACAAACCTGCTCAAGAAAACTCGGCAAAATAGCTTGATCAAGGCGGTCATCCGCAAGAATCTGATCTAACAAAGCTTTCGATTTTTCAGGATCACACGACTGCAATTCTAATAAGCGGTCACGGCCTTGCTCCAACTCTTGCTGTTGAGTTTCACGTTCAGGAATCAAGGTATCAACCAACTTATGTAAATCACTGATCTTAGGACTATTAAGCGCTTTAACCATTTGCGTATGATGATGATTCAACAAAGACTGAGCGAGGGGATTCGGATGACTAAAGACATCTACGCCAATATTTAACAGCTCAAATAAACGTTCAGAAGAGTGCTCTTCAAAATAAGGGATATGCAACTGAATGTCGTGTTTCTGACCAATACGGTCAAGTCGACCAATGCGCTGCTCAATAAGATCGCAGTTGTCAGGCAAATCAAACAAAACCAAATGGCGAGCAAACTGGAAGTTTCGACCTTCGCTACCAATTTCACTGCAAAGCAAAATTTGAGCACCGCCTTCTTGTTCCGCAAAATAGGCTGCCGCACGATCTCGCTCGATCATATCCATATCTTCATGGAATACCGCACATTGAGTGCCATAGCGCTCCCATAAAGCACGCTCGATCTGAAGAACCGTTTTCTGCTGATGGGTAATTAATAAGAACTTTTCGCCCTTATTTGCTTTGATTAACTCATTAATCCAATCAATGCGAGGATCAACACTCTCCCAATCGTCTATTTGACGCTCAGGATACAAGCCGTCTAAACCAGAAAGCGCTTTATAAGCTTCAGGTAGTAAGAAAGGCTGTGCAATCACTTCACGATTAGGAAAACCTTCCATTGCGCTACGAGTATTACGGAATAAGACTCGGCCAGTACCATGCTGATCAATTAACTGCTTGATCCAAATTTGAGATTGCTCAGCATCAGGCTGTGCAGGGATATCTTGCCCTAATAGACCTTTTAACGCATCGCGCTCGGCATTTGACAATTCACTGCCCGACAGCAAAGACTGTGCAGCATTAGCAACAGGCTGAAACTGGGACTGTTCTTGAATGAATTCTTCTAAATTATGGAAACGCTCAGGATCTAACAAGCGCAAGCGCGCAAAGTGACCTTCCATACCTAGCTGCTCAGGTGTAGCGGTAAGCAATAGTAGACCAGGGCATTCATGAGCCAAAGACTCAACTAATCCATAACTTTCATCATGAGCGGTCGGGGACCAGCCAAGGTGGTGGGCTTCGTCGACAACAACCATGTCCCAGCCAGCAGACAAGATTTGCTCGCGACGCTTAGGGTCATTAGCAACCGCATTTAACGGTGCAAGCACCAATTGCTGCTGCACATAAGGATTTGCGCCATCTTCTTGATCTTCAAGCGCCAAGCAGCGGCCTTCGTCCAATACGCTAAAGCGTAAGTTAAAACGGCGAACCATTTCGACCAGCCACTGATGCGTTAATGCTTCTGGCAATAAAACCAATACGCGCTCAATGCGCTCACTCAATAGTAAGCTATGCATGATCATGCCAGCTTCAATGGTTTTACCTAAACCTACTTCATCGGCAAGCAATACACGAGGAACTTCACGACTAGCCACTTCATTTGCAATAAATAACTGATGAGGAAGCAGGGTGGTACGACTTCCTACAAGGCCATAATGCTTACGTTCTTGCAGCTTGCTCTTCATTTGCAAAGCACGTAAACGCAGTTCATAAGCCTTGCTGTTATCCACCTGACCCGCCAACAAACGCTCAGACGCCTGACTTAGCTGAATCTGACCGCTCAGCTGAGTTTCAGGAATAATACGATCCGCATCGCCATAAAACAAAATACCGTTCATTTCTTGAATTTCGGTGATGGTAAGTTTACTACCGTCTTCCAAAAGAACCGTATCTTCAATATTGAATTTTATACGAGTAAGAGGGGCTTGATCTTTTGAATAGCGCCTTACTTCATCTGCAACCGGGAACAAAATCGCTACCTGCCTAAAGGTAACTTCCTGAACCATTCCTAGGCCTAAATCAGACTCCGTGTCACTTATCCAACGCTGACCAACTTCAAACATGCGCCACTCACTCCAAATCTAATAAATTATGCCGCGCATTTTAAAGGATGATACGCCGCAAAGACAGCTTGTATGCTGTGTTATTGCTTAATCATAGGTAATAATTTGTATTAACCATTACTTCGCTTTAAGTTTTGAGCAATGAGTCGGCTTAGGCAGGCAATAAATAGAATATATAATAAGCAAAGAATAATTCGTGGGATAGGGAACTGAACCTAACGACTAAATAGAGCTATGCTTAATAAATAGCAATAAGAGTATTAAGGCAACCATGAGTAAGCAGCCATGCTGGGATGAAGAAAGAACCATATCACGCTTAGGCGGTGATCGTAGCTTAATCGAAAAGCTGGTTACGTTATTCTTACGAGATGCTCCAGGGCAATTGCATCAAGCGCTGAATGGCATTCAGCGGCAAGATTATGATGAAAGTCACGTCGCAGTACATTCATTAAAAGGAACATCCTCAAATTTTTGTACCGTACACTTTGAGGGTATATGCACTGAGTTATTGAAAGCGCTTAAGCTGCAAGACTGGCAAGAAGCAGCAAGCATTCATGCGGAGCTAACTAAAGCCTATTACCAGTTAGAGGTAGAATTTGAGCTATTCCTAAGCCTTTAATTATTTCTAAGCCTTTAATTTCTTCTAAAAAAAGTAGTGTTGAAATAGCATATGTAATTCTTGAATATGCTGACCGTAAAGAATCGTTGTGTAGGCTGACCATGCCGCACAGGCTGTAGTCGATAAATCAGGTAGATATACTCACACTTAACAATACCTTATACTTCCGATAATTGTTATTATCGGAATAAAAGAACAATCGCCATTTTAGTAGTATTCCAGGCCCACATGTATACTTGTTATTAATACCCTCAGAATTGCACACGACGAATTACAGCATCCTAAAAACATCATTGCTAAGAATCATAGCCAGAAATAAGTAAGACTAGAAATAAACATGATTAGAGAGGTAGATTGTTTATACGAGTAGAGATTTTATAAAGCTAGGGGGTCTTACGAGGTATAAATCTGATGGGGAATTTGACTTAAGCACCCCACTCATAAGTATTCACGATTTCAGCTGAAAGCTTTTATCGCGCATTACGAGTGGGATTATTAGTGCGAAAGAATCGCACTAATCACAACGTGTATAAGCTAAAGCTTAGATACAAACGATGTTTTCAGCTTGAGGACCTTTAGGACCGTCAGTAACAGTAAATTCTACTGCTTGGCCTTCAGCCAAAGTTTTGAAGCCGCTGCTTTGAATTGCGCTGAAATGAGCGAAAACGTCAGGACCAGATTTCTGTTCGATAAATCCGAAACCTTTAGCTTCGTTAAACCATTTTACTGTACCAGTAGTTGTAGTAGACATAATTAGATATCCTAATATAAAAAATAAAAGTGCCAAAATAGGCGATTAAGCTGGGAAAAATTAATATTTTACTGAGGATAACGCGAAGGATTATTACTAATAACAACGTGGTACGACAAACAAAAATAAGGACTCTTTCTCAAGCCAGAACACTACAATATAGATTTCACCCCAATATAGCAAGGTATATGTTTCTTGCTAATCTTCATCGTGTGAAGTATTACACCCCTTTGCTGGCCGTTTCGTAATTTGAACGCTCTATTAAACACTTGCGCGATGAGCGGTAAATAGTATTTGATCCGACTTGTTATTTCCGATAATTATGGGATTATTGGTTATGCATCTCATCAAACAAGCCTAAAACAAGCCGATCGTTATGACCTCAATCTCCAATACCTTATCTGCCCTTTTGTCACAGTCTCCAAGCCCTATGTTTGATAACCTTCAATATCTAGCAGGCCCATTAAAGGAAGTTGATGCAATATTTGCTAGGCAGATAAAGCAGACACCTAAGTGTGGCAAGGAGGATCTTTATCACTGCCTGACATTTTTACAGAGCTATAACGGCAGTCAGGCAACCTTCAATAGCTACCGCCGAGAAGTCGAGCGATTGGTGCAATGGTCTTGGTTTGTTCAAGAAAAAACATTACCTGAGCTCAGACGCCTAGATATTGAAGAGTATTTAGAATTCTGCCAGCACCCTCCTCTTAGCTGGATAGGCACAAAACAAGTTGCTCGCTTTAAAAACAGTCAAGGCCAGCGCATCATCAACCCAGACTGGCGCCCTTTTGTTAGCCAAATAACAAAAGTAGAGACCCAGCTTGGCCAGCGCCCTGACACTAAGCACTTCAAGCTTTCTCAAAAGAGCCTGCAGGCCGTCTTTTCCATACTATCGACCTTCTTTAACTATTTACTGCAAGAAGATTATGGCGAACTAAACCCTGTTGCTTTAATTCGACAAAAAAGCAAATACCTTCAGACCCATGCTTATAAAGAACCTATTCGCCGCATTTCAAACTTACAGTGGGACTTTGTTCTAGAAACTGTGGAGATGAACGCAGCAGAAAACCCTAAGCAGCATGAGCGCAGCTTGTTTATTATGAATTGCCTATTTGCAATGTACTTGCGAATTTCTGAGCTGGTCGCCGATGGCCGCTCAACCCCAACCATGGGTGATTTTCGAGCTGATATTGATAACAACTGGTGGTTGCAGGTTACAGGTAAGGGTAACAAAGTCAGAATGATTACTGTGTCCGATGACATGCTAGCGGCACTAAAGCGCTACCGAACCCACCTTGGGCTATCACCGCTGCCTCATGTGAGTGAATCTACGCCAATGATATCCAAAATAAAAGGCACAGGGCCGGTAACCAGTACGCGTCAAATTCGATTCATTGTGCAGGATTGCTTTGATCAAGCATATCAAAGGATGCGCGAACAAGGATTAAAAGAAGAGGCTCTTGAGCTTAAAGCCGCTACCGTTCACTGGCTCAGGCACACAGGAATATCTGAAGATGTGAAGCACCGACCAAAAGAACATGTTCGTGACGACGCCGGACATGCAAGTATGGCAACAACTGATCGCTATATTGATACCGAAATGCGCGAACGCCACGCCAGTGCCAAGCACAAGAAGATCAAGCCTGAATGATGCCTTCTGGTTTCCTGTGATTAACTATCAAGAGCCACCCAAAACCCGATCCTGAAGCTGTTTAATAGACTCGCGTAATTGCTGAATATCCGACAACTCCCGCACTCCGTCCTTATCTTTAAATCCAGCAACCTGTTCTTTTAGGTCGTCATTCTCAGCTTGAAGTGCAGCAAGTCGCAAGGTAAAGGCCTCAGCCTGCTCCTCTTTATGAGCCTGCAGGTTTTCCTTAGTATCATTTAGCGCCGAAGTCAGTGATGCAATCTCAAGCTTTTGCCCATGACAAATCTGCCTCTCTCCTTGCAAGTCATGGCTCAGGGATTCTGTCTTTTTAGTAAGCTCGCCAACTAATTGTTTTTGCTCGCTGCGAGACTGGTCCAGAAGTCTCATTAAGCGATTTTCGGCAATCTCCGCAGATTCTGTAAGTGCGTTTTTTTGCTGGGCTAGCTGCTGCTGCGCATCAAGCTTAATCTCGTTAATGGTAAGCAAATGTTGCTCCGCAGTTCTTTCCTTGTCACCTGCATGAGCTTGCTTCTGCTCTTCGATAGTATGCTCATAAAATTCTTTTTGCTCCTGCAGTCGAGCATTCAAAGAAACCGCCGCCTCGTTTGATACTTGTAGCTTTAACTGCAGCGCTTGAATTTCCTGCCTGCAGTTGACTAACTCGGACTCCTTGCGCGAAAACTCCGCTTCTAACTCATGATTAGCGTGTCGAGCTAGCTCAAGCTCAGCTTCTAATTGTGACTCCCTAAGTTCAAAGTTTTCTGAAGCACTTTTATTGAGTGATAAAAGAATCTCTTCACGCTCTTTATCCTGTTGCTCAACTGTCCCAATAAAATCCGCCATCTGCTTTTCAAGCATGGAGGCTACTTGAATTAACAGTTCGGTCGGAACGGTTGGTGCCACCTCGCGAACAGGCTGAAGCTTACGCCAAGCCTGTATTAGCGGATCAATAACCACGAAACTTCCGCCACCAATAATCATACGAACGTCATCGCGATTCCATGTCTTGTCTAACAGCTCTAGTTGCTCGCAGGCATCGAATACAGCTTTTGGGGTGGCTTTTTTAATACTCATTAAGTTAAGGCCTTGGGTTAGAGTTTTATTTGAGATCTACTTAAGCGACTGGTGAACCATTTTGTATTGAGGAGCCACCTTTGGCGTTAGTTTAAATGAATGAGTTTCAGTTTGTAAGGTTTAATGTGTTAGATAAACATTACAAAATACCAACCTTTAAGAAAAAATTCATGATTAACCCTATTATCATGAATTTATTTCCTTGGAATGGTAGAGTCCTGTATTTGAAAAACACGCACAAGATAAAAGCCATTCACAACAGATGTACAAAGCCAGCAAATGAAAAAACACCCAATAATCCCGATAGAATCCCTCACCCTGCCACCACACCTAACAGGCAGCCAAGGCCGTAATCGCTATGATATTAAGTACTGCCAAATCAACGCCAATACCGACTGGCAAGCCATCCAATGCTGGCTAAACGAATTCTACGACTCACCGCAAACCCTACGCAATTACCGCAAAGAAGCCGAGCGCCTTTTACTCTGGTCCATCAATCAGCGCAGAAAAGCCCTATCAGACTTAAGCCGTGAAGACTTTCAGCTTTACCAAGAGTTCCTCACCGACCCACAGCCCAGTGAAATCTGGTGCGGGCCACGCGCCGAGCGAACCAGTACTGAGTGGCGTCCATTCAAGGGGCCGTTAAGCGAGAATAGCCAACGTCAGGCGCTTATTATTGTTAATGCCCTATTCAGTTATTTAGTAGATGCGGGCTATTTAGCAGGCAACCCACTGTCTCTTATTCGCCGCCGCAATCGAAAGCTGCGCCCGCAAACAGACCAGGCAATCAGCCAGCAGCGCTATCTTGATCACAAAACCTGGCAACTGCTAAAAAACCACCTTTCAAGTCAGCCGACAGATAGCCCCAAGCAAATGAATCACTTTCAGCGCAATCGCTTCTTATTTCACTTGCTGTATTTAATGGCGCCGCGAGTCAGTGAAGTTAGCAGCCACAGCATGAACAGCTTTCGTCTGTATCGCGGACAGTGGTGGTGGTTTGTTTTGGGCAAAGGCGAAAAACAAGGAAAAATCCCAGCAAGTGATGAGATGCTCGCAGCATTAATACAGTATCGTGAGCACTTAGGATTAACCCCACTCCCATCTGAAGATGACCACTCACCATTATTGCGTAGCATTAGTGGTGGTAAAGGCATTAGTGCCAACATGGTTTATCGACAAGTCAAAACGGTAGTAAAAGAAGCCGCAGAGTCAATCAAACTAGATAACCCGATCCAAGCATCGATACTTGAAAAAGCATCAACCCACTGGTTTCGACATACTTCGGTAACGCATGGTGACGATGCGGGTATCGACCTTAAATACCTAACCCGCTCTGCCAGACACGAGAAAATAGAAACAACCGCCATATACCAGCATGCAGAAGACGATCTATGGCACAAAGCATGGCAAAAGCTTAAGTTCTAAACTATTCACCAATAATGACGTATAATTTGCCACCCAATTTTTTACCCGACGTTTAGCACTGCCAAAACGTCTTTTTAGATGAGTCCGTTATGAAGTTTGTAGCCAAATATTTCCCAGAAATTATCATGAAGAGCCGCCCTGTACGCAAACGCTTTGTGAAACAACTACAGATGAACGTGCGAAATCTAGTCGGTCGTAACGGTTTTAAAGCTGACGTACAAGGCCAGTGGGATAATTTATCCATCAGCATCAATAGTGATGACGCCGTAATTCGTCGTGCGATGATCAACATCCTAAGCAATACACCAGGGATCGCCTTCTCTTACGAGATAGAAGAACACGACTTTGAAACCCTTGATGACGCTTACCAAATCATCAAGCAAGTAAATGGCCCATCATTAGCAGGAAAAACCTTTTGCGTACGCGTTAAGCGTCGTGGTACTCACGAATATAACAGTAACGATGCCGAACGTTATATTGGCGGTGGCTTATTAAAAGAGACCGACGCGATTGGCGTAAAACTTAAAAACCCAGACGTAACCGTTCAGGTAGAAATTCGCGACCAAAGCTTATTTGCCGTTAAGAATCGCTTTACCGGTCTTGGCGGTTACCCAATGGGCTCTCAAGGCGATACGCTTTCTCTTATCTCAGGCGGCTTTGACTCAACCGTTTCTAGTTATTTAATGATGAAGCGTGGCCTAAAAACTCACTACTGCTTCTTTAACCTAGGCGGCAGCGCCCATGAAATTGGCGTAAAGCAAGTTGCTTATTACTTATGGGACAAATACGGCGCATCCCACAAGGCACGCTTTATCAGTGTGCCTTTTGATGGTGTTGTAAAAGAAATCCTAGAAAACGTAGAAGACGGCCACATGGGCGTAATTCTAAAGCGTATGATGTACCGCGCTGCAGAGCAAGTAGCCGACATGATCAACCTCGATACGTTCGTTACCGGCGAATCCATTGCCCAAGTATCCAGCCAAACCCTAATCAACCTAGCCGTAATCGACAAAGTCACCGACAAACTTGTTTTGCGCCCGCTGGTTGTTATGGATAAACCAGAGATTATCAGCATCTCACGCCAAATTGGTACCGAGGCTTTCGCAGCGACCATGCCAGAATACTGCGGCGTGATATCAGTCAAACCCACAACCGAAGCCAAAATGGACAAGGTTTTAGCCGAAGAAGCCAAGTTTGATTTAGCTGTACTAAATAAAGCCGTTGAAGACTCCGTTCATCAGTTTATTGGTAATCTCGTTAAGGAAGAAAATGATGCATTAGAAGTAGCGCACGTAAGCCTACCCTCACCAAACGACATCATTCTAGATATTCGCCACCCAAGCGAAATCGAAGTAGCGCCACTGGATCTTACTCATAACAAGATCATCGAAATGCCGTTCTACGAATTAGAAACCCGCAAAAGCGAACTAGAAGAAGACCAAACGTATTTGCTGTACTGCCAAAAAGGCACGATGAGCAAAATCCACGCACACCACCTCAACAAGCAAGGCATGGCCAACATTAAGGTTTACCTTGAAGAGAAGCCTAAGCTGGTTGATACCAAAGCTGAGAAAAGAGCCTTGTGGGAAGCTTCGCAAAAAGCTGAAGCTGAGAGTGGGACTGAGACTAAAGACTAAAAGCGGTTCACCACCGAGGCACCGAGAACACCGAGAAAAGCAATGAGCAAGAAAAGGACTAATACTCCGCCCTTACTTCTTAATATTTTCTTGTTCTCCCTCGGTGCAGCGAAGCGCCTCGGTGCCTCGGTGGTAAATTATCTTTTAACTATCTTAAAGCCAGGAGGGCAAGCCTAAAGAGCCTTCTGCCAAAAAGAAGCACCGCCCATTTCAGGGTCCAGTTCATACCCACTAAACCCAAACTTCAAATAAGCATTCTGCGCAATTTTATTGCCCTGCAATACTTCAAGCGTCAACTTGCAGCAGCCCCGCTCCCGCGCCACCGCTTCAACTTTTTCTAGCATCAACTGGCTCAATTTACGTCCGCGATACTCAGATAAAACAATCACATCATGAATGTTAATTAGCGGCTTGGCTTTAAACGTTGAGAAGCCCATGAAGCAATTAATCAGGCCTGCTGGCTTACCTTCAATCAATGCTAATACGGTAAATGCTCCGGGCACATTGGCCATGGCGGGTACTAAGGCCGTCTTAACAGAATCTGGCAGACTCACACCACCGCCCATTTTGTCTTGTGCGTATTGATCCATCAGCTCTACGATGGCGCTTGAATCAATCACATTATAATAATCTGCAATGATGATTCTTTGGGTTCTATTTTCAGAAGGAATAAAATCACTCATTACAGCTGGTAACCAATTTCAAGAATTAAGGCCGGACCGGCTACTTCAACAAAGCCCGCATCAACATACTCGGCGTCTAATAAGTTAGACCCTGCTAGCGCGACGGTTAAGTTATTATCTTCATAAGCTAAGCGTAAATCTAAGATTTCATAATCGTCACTATCAAAACGGCTTTCATATTTATAAGTCGTGAGCAGCGAATAATTATTATAGAAATCAAACCCTGCGTGCAACGCCGTTTGATTTTGCAGCTGTCCGTCCGTATTTTTCAGAACGGCGAAATCCGTTTCAATCGTTTGAATCAACCGCGTATGGGTTAGCTTTAACGTATTCATACCCATGCGCATAGCCGCAAAAGCGGAAGCGTCAAATTCAACATCAAAACCCTTGGTTTCATTATTGCCGTAGTTACGAGCAATATGCGCAGAATTGGCAGTGACTTCAGATTGTGACTTAGTAAAATCAATCGCATCCTGAGTGTCTTTATAAAAGATACTGGCGGTGATATTAATATCGCTAGAATTTAATCGAACGCCTATCTCTGCACTATCCGTTCTCTCAAGTTCAAGATCGGCTGAGCCTAAGTCGCGCCCCGGCATATTCAAAAATAAATCATTCAGTGTTGGCGTTCTAACCGACTGCCCAGCATTGGCATACACTTCTACATTTTCAGAAATAAGCGCATCAATGCCAATTACCGGCAATACAAACTGCTCTTCACTATCATAATCAACATAAGAAAGGTTACCCGTAAGGCTTATATTGGCACCGATCAATTGCTTATGGTTAACAAAAGCACTAGCAAAGTGACGACCCTTACGACCATCACGATTACTGTCCATGTTTTCTTGATTGTATTCTAGCCCTGTCACGAATGAGCCATGAGTGAAAGTTAAGCGAGACTGCAGTGCTTCTGTTTCATGCTCGTTTGCAGCGGAAGTAGGTGAATATACATATTCATCAAAGTGATTGCGCCAATTTAAGCTTGCTTCAATCTGACTGCCATTATCTAAACGGTATTGATGAATACCATAGCCATGACGCTGAGAAGTGCTTTCTCTAGACTGTGCATCGGTATCAACATAAAAACGATACGCCCCAAAGTCCTTCTCAACATAACCAAATGCAACCTGTGTCATAGTTTTCTCGCCTTGATGCACAACGCGATAACTGCCTTGCCCTTGGCGAGAATCCAGCGCTTCATCGCGAATATAAGAATCTGACGCCGAATGATAAGCACTTAAAAACTGACTGTAAGCCCCTTCCGTCTTCGCTAGACTCAAGGCGTAACGTTCGTAGTCATAACTACCGCGTTGCACATTTACTTTAGCGTTACGACCAGACTCAGTAATGATTTCTTTGCGACTAACAATGTTAATCACACCGCCATTTGAGCTTGGACCATATTGCGCGGCGCCAGGGCCTTTAACAATCTCGATGCGTTCAATATCTTCAAATGCAATTGGCAAATCAAAATTGTGATGCCCTGTTTGTGGATCATTCATACGAACGCCATCCAGCAAAACAAGGGTCTGCTCATAAGTGCTGCCACGAATACCCACATCGGCTTGAATACCAGAAATGCCACGCTTACGTACATCAATGCCCGAAACATACTCCAGTGCATCCACGACATTATTAACGGGCAGTCTTTGCAAGTCTGCCTGTTCGAGTACCGTTACATTAAACGCCGCGGCTGAAACAGGATTGGCATAAAGTCGACCACTCACCACCTGGGCATCAAGCTCTACACTGCTGTCTGACCAAGCAGATGACATGGATAAGCTAGCAAAAGAAATGGCGATAGGTAATAGCGTGTGTGTAGGCTTCTTTAAAAACATAAGGCTCTTTGACATAAGTAGGCAACTTTACCGAAAATAATTAATTTAATACTAACATTGGTAGGCCGCTTTACGCAGCACTGTTGTTTTTATTGTTATTGTCACTGACGATCCAAGTTCAGGAATAAGTTCAGTAATAAGTTCGTTAAGACGTGCTGTAAGAAGTGCGGTAAGAAATAACCACAGAAAGAAGAATTAATCCTCCACCTATAACCAATCGCAATAAATTCGCTTCTTCAGAAAACAATACAATAGAGGCAACCACCGCGACCGGAATATAACCATTATTCATCACTGCCAGCGTTGCCGGCGTCACTTGCTTACTGCCGCTGTTCCATAAATAAAAGCACAAGCCCGAGGCAATAATACCTAAATACAGCAATACACCAATCTGCTCGTTGCTCACCACAACTTCACTCATATCAAGTTGCGGGAACGTCACTAAGCTAGCAAACGCAGCAGCGCCCAAATACATCCAAGCCATATTGCCAGCATTGCTACCTTGATCAGCCCAGCGTTGATAATTCCACTGCCCAATCGCAAAAGCAATATTCGCACTCTGCAAAATCAAAAAGCCGATCAAATACTCTTCCTGCCCTGGGGTTTTAAAAACAATCACCGCAGCCCCTGCAATGCTTATCACAACAGCCGCCAACGATAATGCCAACTGACGAGAATCACGGCTGGATTTATCAAATAGAGTATTGAGCGCTATAACATAAAAAGGGGTGAAAATAGTAAATACCGCCACCAAATATCCCGGCAAATACTGATAAGATTTTATATACGCCAAGTACATAATGCCAAATTGCACGATGCCTAATAAGGCTAAGCGAAATCGCATTTTGTACTGCGAAACCTTAAAGATAAACGGCATAAAGCATAGAAAGCATAAGATAAGACGAATGCTCGCCACCAAACCTGAATCAAGCCCCGTCAGCTTCCCCTTAATTAAACCAAATGAAAACGCCCAAATAATCGATACTGCTACTAACCGCCACATACAAAATTACCATCAAAATAAGCAAAACAAAAAGTAAGTCACATCCTACCCAGTTATGCGGGTGTAATCTATGCTGCAGACCCGTAACAATAGACAGTTGTGCGTGTTTTAAACTATTTGAACTGATAGAATCAGGTTAACAATTTATTCCGATTATGATCGTTAAGATATTTTAAGAGACTACTATGACGCGTTTCATTAGCTTCAACATCAACGGCATCCGTGCCCGTCAACATCAGCTCGAAGCCATCAAAGAACAACTAGACCCAGAAGTCATGGGCTTACAAGAAACCAAGGTTCACGATGAATCTTTTCCATTAGCCGATGTAGAATCCATTGGTTGGCACGTTGAATACTTTGGCCAAAAAAGCCACTACGGCGTTGCGCTCGTTTCCAAAAGCAAACCTATCTTTGTACAAAAAGGCTTCCCTAGCGATAGCGAAGATGATCAAAAACGCCTAATACACTGCCGCTATGACATCGATGGCAAAATCATTGACGTTTTAAATGGCTACTTCCCACAAGGGGAAAGTGAAGTTCATGAAACTAAATTTCCCGCGAAAGCTAAGTTTTATGTCGACCTCAATAACTACCTAGATAACGAATTAAAAGACGCTGACAATATTTTACTAATGGGCGATATGAACATATCACCAGAAGATACCGACATTGGTATTGGCGAACCGAATCGTAAGCGCTGGTTAAAAACCAAAAAATGCTCATTCTTACCCATTGAGCGTGAATGGTATCAAGATTTACTTTCAAGAAACTTAACCGATACTTACCGTAAGCATTATCCAACTAGCAACGACCAATTCAGCTGGTTTGATTACCGCTCAAAAGGTTTTGCCGATGAACCCAAGCGAGGGCTGCGCATCGATCACATTTTAACAACCCCTGCTTTGACCGAAGCCTGTACCGCAGCAGGTATTAGCTATGATATTCGCGGTATGGAAAAACCGTCTGACCACGCACCAATTTGGTCGGATTTTGATCTAACGAAAGTTTAAAACCTGCTGGATGACAATAAAGTTGAATATGTGAAGTTTGCTCTGCCAAAATGACGAACAAGTGTTAAACTTATTCGCGAAAACATTGTCATATTCATGATTTTTAAAAGTACAAACAACACAGCCAATACGAAGACAAAAGAGGTAAATAGACACATGAGCTTAGAATTATTAGCCACTCTAGAAGCAAAGATTCAAACAACGTTAGAAACAATGGAACTTTTAAATCTAGAAATAGAAGAAGAGAAACAGCGTAATAGCGATCTAGAAGAACAAAACAATGCGTTAAAGGAAGAAAATGCCAAGCTAGAATCTGAGCGCCAAGCTTGGAACGATAAAGTCGTCGGCTTAGTTGATCTTTTACGAGAAGAGAATACCTCGGCAAGCGCCGAGTAGTAAATTGAAAAACTGAGCAGTCAGTTTAAAAGCGAACCTCAGGTATTAATACCTGAGGTTTTTCAGCAACTATTTCACAAGCAACTCAGCAACTAATCCAACAACTCCAACTGCTCCATATATTCTAACCATGCTTTAGCACTGTTCGTCGAACTCGGTTCTTGTAGCGCCTTAGAAAAATAGACCTTTGCATTGCTATAATCCTCAAGCTCAAAATACGCATTCCCCTGCATTAACAGACTGATTCCAGTTTGCTTACTACCAAGCCCAAGCTCCCTTGCCTTAGCAAAGCTTGCGATAGCGCCGTTAAAATCAGATTCATCAAACTGCAGCTGCGCACTGCGGAAATATAAATTTGCCGCATCCTTCTTATTTGCTGATGCTTGGCTAGCGTCAGCCGCTTTTATAAAAGCCGCAATCGCAAGAGAACGCTCCCGACTTTGCAACCAAGCAGACGCTAATAACGTCCAGTTATCATCCGTCAGCTCAATCTTTTGATTCTCCAAAAGCGCTAGCAAAATTCGCCCCGCACGTTCTGGTACGCCTTCAGTAATGAGCAACTGAACTAGACTAATCAGCCCATCCTCTTTGACCAAAACATTACGCACATTCGCCAACTGTAATACATTAAGCGCATCTTTTGGCTTATTCATCATCTGGTACAGTGACGCTTGCTGTAACCAGTATTCTTCTTTTTGCTCATTAATCGTAATCAGCTGATCAATAACCACAACCGCTTCAGCATACTGTTGTAATTGATAATGAGCCGCCATCAACATCTGCAACCAATTTTCTCTTGGAATCTTGGCTCGCTCAATACCTTGGCGCAACCAAATAATGGCGTTCGCAAAGTCCTGCTTTAATTGATAAGAAGAACCCAAAGAAATATATGCCATCGCAATCGTCGACCCTGGCTTCTCTTGTTCAGCGGCTTCGATGCGTGATTGCAAAACGCCAATCGCCTCTTCCACTTGGCTATTGGCTAAATAAAGCTGTGCAACATTGGTGGCTAACGATACGGCCTGAGTCGACTTTAACGCTTCTAACGCCAAAGCTTTATTAAAATACTCCAGCGCTTTTGGGCTATTTTCTTGGGCTAAAAATAATTGCGCATGAGTTTGATAGGTAAGCGCCAAACCAAAACCAGGATTAAGATTTTCTTCTAAATCTTTAAGTTCCTCTTCTACCTCAGCAAATTTGCTCTCAGCTAATAGCCCCTGAATATCATTCAGCTTTTGATATGTTTTTGGCGATAAAGATTGGCTGGGCGTTTTAGCATGAGCCATCATTGGAGATAAGGCAAAAACAAGTGTCAGTGCCAATGCCATCAAAAATGACGATATAGAAACAAAAAAAGCAGAAAGGCTTGAGTTGTTGCTAGGTTTTAAGCAGTAAGAATGAACCATTAATTAATCCTTACCCAAAGAGTATTCAAGCGTTTGTGTGACCGTTTGTGGTTGAGGTTTACCGTCTACAATCTGAGGCTTGAACTTATATTTATACAGCGCACGAATCGCTGAACGTTCAAATACCCCTCGTGGTTTAGCATCCACAATCTCTACTGAATCAACAGTGCCTTGAGCATTAACTTCTAGGCGCGCTTTGACAAAACCTTCAATATTGCGGCGCTTCGCTTTGCTAGGATATTGAGCAGGCATCCGCACTAAAGGAATAACGTCGCCATCACCAAAGCCCATACCGACTTGTGCATCACCCAATAAACTTTTATTGGCTAACGATAAGTCCGGGGTAATGTTCGGCATGCGCATCGCAATTTGCTTCATCGGCGTATTTTGCTGCGAAGCTTGCTCGGGAGGCATTGGAGGTTTTTTAGGTTTTGGGGGTTCTTTTTTATCACGCTGCTTAGTGCGGCTTTCGCTATCTTGTTTTAAGCGAATAAAATCAATAACGGTTTGCTCGCCTTGATTATTATTTTGCGCACCGTCGCTACTCACCATACTGCTCATCACAGCAAAAATACTGCCTGTCACAATAACCGAACACAGAAACGCTAAAATAAGTTTCATTAAACTAGCTACCTGAAATTTCAGCAGAAATAGAAATATTGCTCACACCGGCTAAGCGTACTTGATCCATTACTTTAACCAGCAGGCCGGTATTAGAATACTCATCCGCTTGAATAATAACGGCACCTTGAGGGTTTTCAGCTTTAAGTCGTTCAATATTGGCACGCACAGCACGTACATCAATAGAGCGACGATCAATCCAAATCTCACCATTAGGGCGAATGGCGACCAGGATATTGCTGCCTTTTTGCTGCACCGCGGTTTCTGCACTCGGACGGCTTACAGTAACCCCCGACTCTTTTACAAAAGAAGTCGTCACAATAAAAAAGATCAGCATGATAAATACAATATCCAGCATCGGGGTGATGTCGATATCGCTCTCATCAGTCTCTGTCGCGGTATGTCGTCTTCTGCTCATAAATAAAATCCATTACTGTCGATCAGTAACTGTTTAGCTCAAACTGTAAATTAAGCGATTAATCGGTAATAAGAATATCAGCCAAACGCTGATGACCTTGTTGCGAAAGTCGCTGGAAGCGCGTTTTAAAATACAAGCCCGTCAGCGCAACCAACAAACCCGCCATCGTTGGCAAAGTCGCTTTAGAAATTCCTGCGGCCATGGCGCGCGCATTACCCGTACCGGTAATGGCCAGCACATCAAAAACGCTGATCATTCCTGTTACGGTGCCGAGCAAACCCAGCAAAGGACAAATAGCAATTAATAGCGTAATAAACGACAACCAAGTCTGAGTTTCTAATTTAAACTGGCTAATCATATAATGACGAATGTGTCGTGCGGTCCAAGAATTACGATCGCTTCTATCAGCCCAGGTTTGACGATAGTTTTTAATTCGGCTCGGCATCGTGCGATAAAAGAACCACAAGCGTTCTAATATCAACGTCCACAACATTACGCACACAACCAAAATGCCATAAAGCACAGGGCCGCCACGATCAAGAAAGTCAAAAAGCCAAGCTAACATAATTACTTATCTTTCTTTGTTGACGATAACGCATTGCGCGCTTCCATCGCAGTTGCAATTAAACCGGCTGCTTGCTCGTCAAGAATCTGCACCAAACGTTTACTCTGACTGCTCACTAAATTATGCGACAGCAATAATGGAATCGCAGCAACCAAACCTAATACCGTAGTAATCAAGGCCTGAGAAATACCACCGGCCATTAACTTAGGATCGCCAGTACCAAAATTAGTGATCGCCTGAAACGTTGCAATCATCCCTGTCACAGTACCCAGCAGCCCTAACAACGGGGCGATCGCTGCAAATAATTTAATCATCGACTGCACTTTTTCTAACTGCGGCACTTCTTTTAAAATGGCTTCGTCTATTTTTAGCTCTAAGGTTTCTAACTCTTGCTCACTGTCTTTAAGGGATGCTGCTGTTGCTAACACACGCCCTAAAGGATTGTTAAGATTAGGCTGATCAAGATGTTTAATCTGATCTTCAACTTTCTTGCGAATTGAAAATAAACTAATTAAGCGCCAAGCGGCCAATAACAGACCAATCGTCGCTAAGCCAATAATAATATACCCCACTAACGCACCTTGCTTAATGCGCCCCATTAAATCGGGATTGGATAATACTAAGCCCAATAACGCGCCACGCGTAGGGTCCAAGCCAATGGCTTTAAACTCACCCGCAGTACCCGCTAAATAATCCGCTACCAAGCCTGCATGACTTGGCTGGCGTGCCATGGTGATTAAACGACCGGTTTCTTCGTCAAAGCGCAAATAGCCTTTATCGGTGATCGCATTAAAAGTCCCTATACGCGTCACAAGCTGCTCGGTCTCACTGCCATCGTTTTGTACAACCGGCGCATTAAACTGGCTAACCTGCCCAGACATCGTCATTTCTTCTTGTAAGGTTAACCACAGTCCTTGCAGCTCTTTAATGTTGGGTAATTCTTTTGCTTGTGAAAGTTTATCAAGATTCGCAAGTCGCACCGGTTTTTCTGCACGGGTTAAACTGGTATGCAGCGTTCCGTTCAAGTCATCAGCTACCTGACGAACCACACCAAACATTTCACCCAAATTACCAATACGTAAACGCAACTGATCTTCTTTTTCGGTTAACCGTTTTTCATTTTTGTCAAAGTTGGCTTTAAGATCGTCAGCAATTTTTTGCTGAGCTTTTAGTTCTTTTTTAGCCTTATTCAACAGTGTTTGTTGATCTTGTTTATTTTGTTTAAAGGTGTTTTCGCGATTTTTATTCAGCGAGTTTTCTTGTTGCTGAAACTGTTGCACTTGTTGCAGTAATCCTTCAAGGGTCTTAGCAGCAACAGGTTCAGAGAGAGTATCTTTTGACTCTTCGGCAACGCTTAAAGAGGTGAAGCTTAAAGAAGCCCCTGCCAATAACAAAGCCAGAGCAAAAGAGCGATTCAAGAAAGCCGTATTAAAAACAGTCATATTAAAGACCTCCTATAGAGCCAGTCGGCGTAGGCAAAGGAATCGTCAATAACTCAGGTGCCGCAGTTTGACGCGCAACATCTTGCGCCTTACGAATATCACGCAATAAAGAAGCCTCTAGCAATAGCCAATTAGCACTCGCTTTATCCCAAGCCCAAGCTGTATCACCAGCAAGGGTTAAACGATATAACGCAGTACGACCAATACGCAGATAATCATAAACAATATTGTCGTCGGCTTTTTCACGATAGGTTTCTAGAGTGCGTCCATATTCCACTTCAATCTGATACGCCTCTAATACACGACGGTATTTTTCAGATACCGTAATATCAGCACGGGTCATTAACTCGCGAAGTTTGGCTAAACGTGTAGCACGTTCTTTTTGTAAAAAAGGTAAATCAAGCTGATTAAATTGCTGCAAAGCATCCAGCATTTGACTCATAAGAGGAAGAATACCTTGCTCAGTAAATTCAATATCACGAATTTGCTGATCAATCTTATTCAGCTCTGCATTCTGATTCTCAACAATGGCTGCCATTTGCTTGTTATACAATTCAAGCTGATCAATTTCGCCATTCGTCGCGCGGAAATCTTGCAAGGATTGCTGGTAAGCGTCATCTAACACATCTACTTTTTGTTGAGACTTCGCCGCTTGGCGAACATCTTTAGCAATTTCTGAGCGACCTTCATTCAAAACCGTCGACTCAGCATGAGCAAGGCCAAAACCAAGACCGGTGCACGCCAATAGATTAATAGCGGTGAACGTAAGAACTGCGGGGAGTATCGTCTTTGTTTTCAAAAGTCGTCCTGCATAAAATATAAAAAGCCGCTGCTAGATTCCAAGAAATCTAACGACGGCTATTAAAGAAAATGATTAGCTCATCGATTGTTCGATTATAAAGAGCTTATCGAACTGAATCTTGATGCGAATCATTCTAATCTAGAGTTCAATCGCATTCAATCCTAATTTTGCTGCGATATCCGCCGTACCCTTAGGTGCTAGTACGGCTTTTTTGCCTTCTACATCTAATAGATAGGTCTCAATCACCCGCTTAACATCTGCAAGGGTCACTGATAAAAGACCTTGGCGATAGGCTAAGCGGCGTGCTGGAGTGCGACCAGATTTCAACGCATGATGAATCAGCTTGGCTTCACCCGCGGGTGAACTAGGACGATCCATTGAACCAATAATGCCTAAAATAGACTGCTCAACTAAGCTCTCATCTTTTGCATCATTCAAGATCCAATTAACCGACGCAGTAAAATCATCAAAAGTGCCTTCAATGCGTGGATCTCGATACGAATAGAACTTAAAAATACCCAGATTGTTATCTTGGCTAGCCCCAGCGCCATAAGCACCACCCTGCTCACGAATCGCGGTATGCAAGAAACCATTACGCAAAATACCCGCCGCAACCGCAAGTGCTGGTGCGTCGGCGTGCAACTGATTAACCGTTGGAAAAGCCATGGCACAGAAGTTAACCTGGCTATCAACCATCCAGTAGCTATGCGCAGCGCTACTGGCTAAGATTTTTGCATCGTCTTTAGCAATGGTGAACGGTGCATTGGCATAGTCTTGCTGCCAAACCGCAACCGACTCAGCGTGTGCAGCCAGCTGCTCTTTATCTTGAATCAATAATACTTCAGTCGGCTGACTGATCACTTTCTTCTGCAACGCTTGTAATTCAGCGGCTAATACACTGCCTTGGTTTGCAGAAGGCTGAGCAAAATTCTCTTTCATGCGCTGAGTGAGTGGCAAGCCAGAAATATCACTCATCATAGCGGCGTGTTCATTTACTTGAGCCGCTGCAATTTGCATTGCTAAGCCATGGCCATTACCGGTAATGCCTTGTAAACGACGCGCACTGACCTGCTCGGCTAATTCATTAATGCGCTCAACATCAGAGAAGTCAGCTTGCAAAGCGGTTTCACGCATTAAATCGCTAAATTCTTTTTGGTTGCTCGCTAAGGCTTTACCCGAGAACGTATAATAAGCCAGCATTTCACTCTGCTCATTATCATCACTCATCGCCTTTGGCTTAATGCTGGCGTAGCTAGAAATACCCCCACAGTAAGCCGCTTGTTTCTGCTGCTGAGCTAAATAATCACCGGTCGCGCCCACTTCAGTCCAGGTATAACCCAGTAGCGGTAATAGCTGTAACTCTTGTGCATTTAACGGCGGTAAATTAGTAATCAACTGCTGATACACAATGCCGTTAGTGCCCGTGCTGTAGCTGGTAATGTTGCTAGCGCCAGCTGGGCTAGTTAGCAAGTTCGCTGGCAAATTAGCCGCTTGGCGAACACTTTCGTCATCAGGCTCTGGGTATTTAATTTCAGTTGGAATATCGTTCAGGCCAACCGATGGTAATAATTCGCTATCGTCTTCTTGCTCTTGGCGAGCTTTAAGTGCCAACGATTGATCAATAATGGCCTGTGCATCGTCATCACTTAACTCAGCTTTCATTTTGCTCAGTTTTGACGCTTCAATGCGCACTTCTTCTGCGCCTAATTCACGATCCGGGCGTAAAGTTAAGCGAATGAAATGACGATTACTCAATAATAAATCTTTCACCAAGTTCGGCACAAAAGCAGGATCTTTTGAGGCTTCTTTCAACTCAGCCAGCGCTGGGTCAATATTAATCATCTCAACCGGATCGCCATAATGGGTCGCTGCACTCATACCACTAAATATCAGCTGCAAACCATAAGGGTGACTATCACCCCCTACTTCACGCTGATGGAATTCTAACTGGTGCAATACCGAATCAATTTCTTCTTGAGCCACGCCATTTTCAGCAACATCGTTTAAAACATCAAAAACCAACTGTTCGAAAGCATCGCCATCGGCCACATTGCTGCCTTCTACACCGCACATAAAGCTCATTTCGCGGTTTGAATCTTCCAGCCCGCACATTGGCGAAGGTGCAGAAGCAAACTCACATTTCTCTAATGCTTTACGTAATGGCGAAGCACTGTTATCTAGCAATAACTGCGATAGCAAGTGCGCTTCTAGCTGCTCTTTTAAATTAGCCGACTCGCCTAATAACCAAGCAATCACATGATGGGTTTTATCTTTTAGGGCATCTTCGTCGTCGGTTTCAACCGCATAAGATTCTTCTACGCGAATCGGCGCGGCTAAACGCTGCTCTAATGGCACCGCCCACTTTTGATCTTGCTTATCGAATTTTGCCAAAGCTTGCTGATCAAATTTCTCGTGCAACTCAGCCACATCCATATCACCAAAGGTCATAAAGATAGAGTTGCTTGGGTGATAATGACTTTTATAAAACGACTTCAACTGATCGTACGACAAGTTGGTAATTTCAGACGGCTCACCACCACTGTTATAATGGTAAGTATTGGTCGGGAATAAATGCTTGCTGATTTTTTGCCATAATTGGCTGACCGGCGAAGACATCGCGCCTTTCATTTCGTTGAAGACAACGCCTTTATAAACCAAGTCGCTGCTCGTATCTTCCATCGATTCAAATTCAACACGATGGCCTTCTTGAGCGAAATCGAGTTCGTCTAAACGGGCAAAAAATACCGCATCTAAATAAACGCTTAATAAGTTATCAAAATCTTTGTCGTTTTGTGAAGCAAACGGATACGCCGTCCAGTCACTGCTGGTCATTGCGTTCATGAAGGTATTTAACGAGCGACGCGTCATCATAAAGAAAGGATCGCGCACGGGGTATTTGTCACTGCCACACAAGGCGGTATGTTCAAGAATGTGGGCAACGCCAGTGCTGTCTTTTGGCATTGTACGTAGGGCAACCATAAAGACTTTTTCTTGATTGTCGGCAGCCAGGTGGTAATGAACCGCCCCCGTCTTTGTATGCTGATAATGCTCAACGGTTAAATTAAGGGAACTCACTTCTGTACTGCTGATAAATTCAAATGCAGATTTAACCTGAGTCATATATTGCTGTGCCTCTTTAACGGGGTGTTCGTATTCATTAGATATTCGTATTCACTGGGTATTGTCTACCCTATAAGAAACGCTGTATAAAAGAACAAGTATCTTTGTTACTGCCTAGATAATCAATGTGTCGATGTAAATGAGTCCATATTTTATGCCCATATCTTCTAATAATACGTCAAATGAATCGCCTAACTCCGAAATAAGCATCGCCGACCAGTTTCCAGTAAACCAACAGTGCTTCTATTTAAATCACGCCGCCGTTGCACCATGGCCAAGATGCACCTCTGACGCGGTACAAAAATTCGCCGAAGAAAACTGCCAAACGGGCGCGCAAGGCTACTTAACCTGGCTAAAAAAAGAACAACAACTGCGCACCAAACTGGCCAAACTCGTCGGCAGCCAACATCAAGAATGTGTCGCACTAGTGAAAAACACCTCAGAAGCCCTCTCTTTTGTCGCTTATGGTTTAGATTGGCAAGCTGGCGATATCATCGTGATCAGCGATGACGAATTTCCCTCTAATAGAATCGTATGGGAATCGTTAGCGCAAAAGTTTGGTGTCATTATTCAACAGGTACACATCAATACTGAAAACCCAGAAGTTGAAATTCTCGAAGCGATTAACTCATCGACTTTGAAGCCTAAATTAATTTCAGTCAGCGCGGTACAATATGCATCCGGTATCAAGCTAGATTTAGCGAAACTGGGCAAGGCTTGTAAGGAACATAACGTACTCTTTTGTGTGGACGCCATTCAGGCCGTTGGCGCCATGGAATTTAAGTGCGACGAATGGCATATCGACTTCGCCATGGCCGATGGCCATAAGTGGATGTTAGGGCCAGAAGGCCTTGGATTCTTTTTTGTTAAACAACAACACATCAAAAAACTAAACCTATACCAATACGGCTGGCACATGATCAAAGGCGCGGGAGATTTTTCGATTAAAGATTGGCAGCCGGCCGATACAGCTCAGCGTTTTGAATGTGGTAGCCCCAACATGCTGGCTGGGTATGCACTTGAGGCCAGTACCGATCTTTTATTAACCGTCGGTCTCAATAATGTCGCTGACGCAATTGAAGATAATTACGCTTATTTACAGCTACAATTACAAGCACTCGGGGCGCAAATACTGTCGCCTTTAAAGCGCCATCAGCGCGCAGGCATTATTACGTTTAAGTTTGAAGGCATTGATTCTGGGTGGTTATATCAGCAGTTAATGAATAATGATGTAGTGTGCGCCAATCGTGGCGGCGGGGTTCGTTTTTCACCGCACTTCCATACGACTAAAGAATGCATGGAAGGGGCGATAAACGTGCTTAAATCTTTATTAGCAAGCAGGCAATAGAACCGTCATTTAATGAAGATAAAGAATTTCACCGCTAACGGTGAAATTCTCCTGCTCTTTCTGGCTGATAAGTCACCTCTTTAATCATCACCTTAATCAAGCCACCGCCTGGGCGCGGCCATTCTATTTCATCACCCTGAGACAGCCCTAAAAGCGCACTGCCCACGGGGGCCAAAATAGAAATCTTCTGCCCACTCTGATCAATATCTTTTGGATACACAAGGGTCAATACAAACTCTTCTTGTGTCGATTCAACAATAAAATCAACCGTCGAATTCATCGTAATAATATTGTCAGGCACTTCAGTAGGCTCAACAATATTTGCTCTATCCAGTTCAACCTCAAGTTCCTGCACGCCAGTGATATTGGCAGGAACAGATTCAATTAATTTATACAGTCTATCTGCATCAAGTGTCGAGATAGTAATCGCTGGTCTTTCGCTCATTTTATATCCTTAAATCTCTTAATCTAAACTTTAAACCCTTAGAAACTAACAACCGTCATCAACCTTCACCAACCCTTTAGCTATTAAACTGTTCAGCTATCTACTGATCGTCATGCACAACTGCTGTAGCACTCTATGCAAGATAGGCACTATTAAGATGCTGCTGGTGGCGATGTAGAGGTAACCTGAAGATAGCGTAGGTGTTAGCGAATATCTGGCCAAAAAGATTTAACCAGAAAGGGGGTCTGGCAATACCGACAAGCCAAACTCATTAGTGACTAATTGGGATTAACCGCCCTTCTTTATTTTGATACATGTTATGAGTATCTGTATCCAGTTATAGGCATTTAAAGTGAAACAATCAACTAAAGAATGTGCTAAAAATAGAGATTTTCAAGTTTTAGCAAAGAAAGCAGTGAAAGCCTGAGATTTAACGCATTTTTGCCGTATAAACAGCATAAGACAAGGCTAATAAAATACAAATACTGGCAGGAATATACAGCGCAGCAAAAAGCAATTCATTAAACGCAAACGCCCCTAAAGAACCACCGAGAATAAAGCCGACAATAATTAATAAGAACAACAATGCCTTGCGATTATCAAAGCGCTCCCCGCGTAACTTAGCGCCTATCATGAGGCCTAAATCAGTAAAAATACCGGTCACATGAGTGGTTCGAATAACCGCCCCACTGTAGGTTGTCGCCAACGCATTTTGTAAACCACAGGCCGCCGACGCTAAATAATGCCCATACAAAGAGTCACTGGTTAAAAAGAATGCAGCCAGAATGAGCAAAGCCGCTTCTAATAACAGTAATAGGCTGTAATTTCGGCCGAGCTTTAACGCACCGTTTCGTAAAAAATACCCAGAAATAGCCGAGCCCATCATAAAACTCACCAAAATAAACAGCAGATAAGAGCTGTCCATAAAAGTAGAGTTAGTAAGCCCAGTACCCAGCAACGTTGCCGTGCCCGACAAGTGAGAAATAGACTGGTGCTTAAATCCCAAAAAACCGACGGCATTAATCAGTCCAGCCACAAAAGCCAGAATAAACGAGCCGTATTCTACCCAACGAGGTAATTTGGAAATCACAAAAATCTTCCGCTTAAATGTTTAGATGCTTAAATGTTCATATGCTTAAAAAAGGATACAAGGTTAGCCCCAATATCGCCGCCATGCCTATTAAGGTCAGCATAAACTGATTAGGGTCTTGTTTAAACTTAACATACAAACCCTCCGCGATACTTAACTGGGCGATTTTAGCGCGATCTTCTTGAGCATTTTCATAACGCGCTCGCTGGTATTCTTCAAGCACTGCCTTAGCCGCGTCATGCTGGCTTTCATCGCGCAACCAAATAGCCGCAAGACCAATTCCCCAGCGCCCTACTTCTGTTTCATAAACAGTAAACTCATGGGTTTCGCAAAGTTCACGTACATCGTCTATTTCGTCTTCGGGAACGCCGTATAACTTGAACAATAATTTGGGCATTTTTTTACTCTTTCTGAATCGGTTATCTGAATTTTAAATTTATTCACTATCTGTTTATTCACGATCTGTTTTTTGCTACTTAAGCCGCATATCATTCAGATTAATCCCTAGCGGCAAGTCCGTAACCAAACGCGCGAGCTTGCGTGTTAATAACGCACTGCGCCACTGAGTTTCTAACGCTTCTTTTAATTTAGGCTTAAGTTCAAGATTAGGCAGCTCGATCAACAAGGTATCCAAATCTTGATACTGAGTTAACAGATCCGTCGCGGTCTTAATGCCAATCCCTTTAATGCCCGGCAGATAATTAGTGGTATCCCCCGTCAGTGCGAGCAAATCAACCAACTGCCTCGCTTCAACACTATAACGCGCACGCACTTCTTCTTCGTTAAACAGCTGGCGGTCAAAATGGTTAAGCACCTGAATGCGCTGGTCAACCAATTGGAAAAAACCTTTATCAGTAGAAATAATCGTACTGCCCAAACCATTATACGCCGACTTAGCTGCAAGACTGGCAATGACATCATCAGCCTCCCAGTGCTGAAATTCAAAACAATAAAAGCCGGCGGTTTTAAAGCCCTTTTTAAATTGCTCTAGCGCTTTCTCTAAGGCTTCCGGCATCGGGCTGCGGCCCAGTTTATAATCAGGCCAAACCGCATGACGCCAAGTCGGTTCTTTGCGCTCAAAAATAATCGCACAATGAGTCGCTTCTAAACGCTTGGCATTATCGGCAATCGTATTAATGCAGCGATTCATGCACGCTTCTTCTTTATTATCATGATCCGGCATCGCCGCATACATACGGCGAATCAAGTTCATGGCATCAATGATGAGTAGGTGCATTATCTTCCTGCGCTTGCCAAAGTTGAAAGTAATAGCCTTGCTGCGCTAATAATTCTTGGTGCTTGCCCTGCTCAACCACAATGCCATCATCCAGCACTACAATATTATCAGCATCAATAATCGTCGAAAGTCGGTGTGCAATAATCAAACTAGTGTGCCCAGCAGACACATCACGAATCGCTTGGTTAATATTTTTTTCGGTACGCGAATCCAAAGAAGACGTCGCTTCATCAAATACCATAATTGCAGGACGTTTTAATAACATACGCGCAATCGATAAACGCTGTTTTTCACCCCCCGATAGTTTTAAACCACGTTCACCCACAATCGTTTCTAAGCCGTCTGGGCATTGGTCAATAAAGAAATCTAACTGCGCCATCGTGATAACCCGATTAATATCGTCATCACTGGCATGGGGGGCGGCGTATAAAATGTTATTTTTTAACGTATCATTAAAAAGCACGGTATCTTGCGGCACAATACCAATATGCTCGCGCAAGCTGGCAAGAGAATACTGATAAATCGACTGATTATTAATCAATATGTCTCCCTCCGTTCTATCGTAAAAACGAAATAGCAACTTCGTTAATGTTGATTTACCTGCGCCACTGCTACCCACCACGGCAACACGCTGACCCGCCTTAATGGTAAAACTCAAGCCTTTTAAAATCGGACGCTCAGGCTGATAATTAAAGGCTAAATGTTTAAATTCTATCTGTGTTTTATCACCGGAAAACGACGCAGTACCAGAGTCTTTCACACTGCTTTCTTGTTTTAACAAACCCAACATCTGCTCAATACTGGCCAGCGATGCTTTCACCTCACGATAGACAAAACCTAAAAAACTGAGCGGCAAAAACAACTGAAACATAAACGCATTCATCAAGGTAAAATCACCAATTGTCATTTCACCCTGCAATACATAATACGCCGACAAACACAGCATCAAGGTCATTGCTAAGCTAATGATAAACGCCTGACCCGAATTTAAAGCGAACAACGTTAAGCGATTTTTACGGCGAGCTTGCTCCCACTGCCATAACGAATCGTCATAATCTTTTGCTTCCCGCTCTTCGGCCGAAAAATACTTAACAGTTTCGTAATTTAATAAACTATCTAGGGCACGAGCATGGGTTTTAGAATCCATTTGATGCGCTTTGCGAACATACATAGTGCGCCACTCAGTTACTTTTGCGGTATACATAACATAAGCAATCACCGCAATGAGGGTAATTAAGGCAAACCAAGGTGGGTAGTTATAAAGCAATAACCCCATAACCAGCAGCAATTCAAAAAAGGTCGGCAGAATATTAAAAATCACAAAGCGCATTAAAAAACTAATGCCGTTCGTGCCGCGTTCAATATCGCGCTGCAATGCACCTGTTTGGCGAGACAGATGAAAATCCAAACTTAAATCATGCAAATGACGAAAAACTTTTAATGCCATGCGGCGCATTGCGCGCTCAGTCACACGACCAAATAATACGTCACGAATCTCCCCCAGCAAAATGGTCATCAGCCGAGCCGAGCCATAAGCCAATAACAGCCCTAGCGGAAACCACATCCACACATCATTTAGGGAAATTGACTCGTCACTGGATGTAGACAATCCATCAACTAAATATTTCAGTAAAAACGGAACACTCACACTCGCAAGCTTTGCCCCAATCAAACACAATGCGGCCAATAAAACGCGGCCTTTGTATTCCATTAAATAAGGCCACAAGGTTTTTAACCAGGCGGTATTTTTTAAACTAACTTCTGGAGCATCGCTCCACGACGAGGGTCTCATAACAAACCTGTATTATTAATTTAGTACTAATGCTCAATTCAATATTTTACCATAGCAGGCCTATTTTCGCCTTTCCTGTATTTTAGCCAAAACAATGGTTAAACGACCTCTGAGCGGTTATTATGTCGGCGCTCCACTATTATTTTAATTGTTAGGTTGTATCTATGCGCTTTCGTGTGACATCCAGTACCTTATTAGCCGTTCTACTGTCCGTATCCAGTATCAGCCAAGCCGAGGTCATTCTCGATGCGGGCTTCGCCTCTGAATTTGTTCGTGACGGAATAAAACAAAGTAAAGCAAAACCGGTTATTCAACTTAACGCCCTATACAGCTCACAAACAGGCTTCTATGGCGGCGCTTGGTTATCGGGTGTAGAGCGTGGCTCACCTGACAGCACGCGCTTCGAACTAGATGGCTACGCTGGCTGGTACTATCCATTTACCTCTTTCTTAGCGGTTGATCTGGGTTATACCCGCGCAACTTTTATGGGCGATGCCAAAGCATCAAAGCAAGCCTACGGCGAAGGATTCCTTAACCTTCTATTAAACGATTCCACTACCTTGGGTTATCGCTTAGCGGATGATTACATGGGAAGCGGTGAGTCATTACAGGTATTAGAACTGGCTCAAACCATTAACGCCGGTCAATTTGGCTTTGAATTTTCTGCTCGTCAGTATCAATACCTTGATACGACCGAGACCGTAAACTGGGGCAGCGAAAGTCGTGATGATTATTTCCACTTCCGCCTAGGCGTTACTCGTAACTATTTCGATCACAACTTAGGTTTATCGATTGAGAAAACAAACCTGTCTCGTCAGTTCGACGGCAGCACCTCGATCATATTCACTTATAGCCGTTCTTTTTCTTTCTAGCGTTTGCTTATTAGCACACAAAAAAAGTTAGCGCACAAAAAAGGGCCGACCGAATTTAATTCGGTCGGCCTTTTTTTGTGCTCTATAAGTATTAAGGCAATAACGGAATATACTGGGAAGCCGTCTCAGGATTATCGTTAAAGATAATCACTGGATAATCGCCATTAGCCAAATCAATCACGGTATTCACCGTACGATTCGCAGGAAAGTACACTTCGCCCTGCTCAGATACACCACCTGGGAATACCAATAATTCTGGGTAATATCCTTGCAACACAGAATCTTTAAAAACAAGAATCGTATGATGAGGCTCATAATCGTCACCCTTCACACGCTCCATACCCATAATGGTATAGTCATCAAAGCTGCCAAAATAATAAAACGCCAATACATGATCAGTATGACTATTCTTTACCAAGTTCGGCATATTCTTAAACAAATAACGCTCAGTCCACTGCGGACTGAGTTTGATCTCGGCCAAGCTGCTGACACTTAATAGACTTAGCATTAAGCCAAAAGCCAAATTAACGCTATTTTTAATAACGCTCTTTTTTATTGAGTTGTGCTTACTTCTAGTCATTGTATTTTTAACAATAGTACTTTTAGCCATTGTACCTCCACCTAGATGAGTCAATTAGATGAGTGTGTTAACTGTTTTCCGACTAACTATGCTGCCAACTAAACTATGCCGACTAAACTATGCCGACTAAAGAGTCGGCTGTTCTAGCTTCAGCTTAGTACCCAAATATTCTTCTAATGCCGGCAATTCAAATGCATCATCTTCAGACACCAACGCAATCGAAATACCTTTAGTACCTGCACGGCCAGTACGACCAATACGGTGAACGTAATCTTCTGCATCGTCAGGCAAGTTATAATTAAAGACGTGAGATACACCATCAACGTGAATACCACGGCCAGCAACATCCGTCGCCACTAGAAGCGGCAATGAACCATCACGAAAACGCTCAAGGGTTTTAATACGCTTCTGCTGATTTACTTCGCCCGACAACAAACCGGCTACCAAACCATGCTTATTTAACTTGTCACACAAGTTACGGGTAATATCACGACGGTTAGCAAAAATAATCGCGCGTTCGATTTTTTCTTCACGTAAGTATTTACACAACACATCAAACTTCTCATCACCAGCCACCATAAAGAACTTCTGGTCGATGTTATCAGTCGCAACGGTTTCTGGCTCAATCGTTACTTCAACAGGCTCATGAGTCCACTGGTCGATTAAGCGACGAATTTGTTCAGTAAAGGTCGCAGAGAAAAATAACGTCTGACGATCGCCCTTAGTAGGAGTTGCGCGCTCAATGCGACGAACATCAGGAATAAAGCCCATATCCAACATGCGATCCGCTTCATCCAATACCAAGATATCCACTTCATCTAGGTAAACATCTTGGCTACCCATAAAGTCGATTAAACGACCTGGGGTTGCTACCAAAATATCAACCACATGATCACGCACAGCACGACGCTGTTCTTCATAATCCATGCCGCCAACAATCGTCACAACATTCAAACCGGTATGCGCAGCCAGGCCACGCGCATCTTTACCAATCTGCATCACAAGTTCACGAGTCGGTGCAACAATCAGCGCACGGGGCTCACTGGCAAAACGCTCTTCTAGAGGCTCGGTTAACAAACGATTAATAACCGCTGTCAAAAACGCCGCAGATTTACCGGTACCCGTTTGCGCTTGGCCTAAAATATCACGCCCTTGTAGCGCCGACGGTAAGGACTGTGCTTGAATCGGTGTGCAATATTCAAAACCTGATTCTTGAATGCCACGCATCAACGACTCAGGTAGCTGCATATCATGAAAACGTGCCTTGCCTTCAACCGCTTCCACCACAAAGTCTTCTAGCTTCCATGGCTTAGCCGGTGGCTTCTTCTGCTCTTGATGCTTTTGATTACCTTTCGCAGAAGGTTTGAAATTTTCTTTTTGAGCGGCTTTATGAGGCTTATGCGTTTGCTTACTGCGCTCATTAGGTTTGTTCTTTGCTGCGGGAGCGTCTTTTTTGCTGTTACTTTTCTGGCTCGCATCACTGGGCGAGCCAGTAATGGCTGATATTATTTTTTTAAACAAAGTGTAACCTTCAAAATCTAACTTTATAGTTATAACAACTCACCCAGACATCCGCGACAACGCTTAATCCGAATCGAGTGCTGTGGTCGCCATAGCGGGCAACTCATACGCTCCGATCAATTCACTAATCTGAAACTGATCGCTATCTAATTTTTTGGTACGTTGATAATAATCCAATAAAGCCTGCTTTAATACGCCTGCGCGCTCAGGAAGACCATTTAACAGATATATTTTCACTTGTTTAACGACATTTTCAGCAAACAGTGCTCGCCCTGCCGCAATCGCCTGCGCATCACCCTCTAAATTATCGGTACTGATATTAAACGCCAGCCCACAAGCTTTTGATAAGATCCACTCAATCGCCTGTGGTTTTATCTCAACCTGCTCAAACTCACGCTGTTTGTCAGCACTGCGGCCATCAGGTTCGTACCAATAGCCATAATCGACCAATAACCGACGCTGCTCACCGGCAATACACCAATGACTGATTTCGTGAAGTGCACTGGCAAAAAATCCATGAGCAAACAAAACTCGATGATGCTTAAAATCATCACCCGCAGGCAAATAAATCGGCTCGTCATGGCCGTGATCATCACACCGCGCAAGGCAAGTATTATGAAGGTTAATGAACAGCCGATTAAAAATATGAATTAATTGGTCAGGATTATGCTCAATCATGAAGTCGCTTCTATACTCTCGCGCTATTAACGGGCAAAATGCGCAGCTTACTGATAATTGATGATTATGACAAATACCAAATCCCCAGCCAGTGCTTTCTTAACTAAGCAGCACCTAATACAGCTCTACGCCCTAACGGCTCCCATTCTGATCACTCAACTTGCGCAAATCGGCATGGCGACCATCGATACCATTATGTCTGGGCACGTCGGCACCGAAGATCTTGCCGCCATCGCCATTGGCTCGAGTCTCTGGACACCCATCTTATTATTTGTTGCTGGGGTCATGGTTGCGTTTACACCGCAAGTTGCAAAACTGGTCGGGGCTAATAAAACCGATCAAGTCGGCGACATTCTAGGTTCAGCCGTCATAGTGGGCATCATACTGGGCTCCCTATTAGGTTTAGTCCTCTATCATTTTGGCCCTATGCTCAGCTTTTTACTGCCCGACCCGCTCAGCGCACAATTAATGCGTACCTATATACAGGACGTCGCCTTGGGCTTGCCTGCAGCAGGCGGCTTCTTGGCATTGCGCTTCCATGCCGAAGCACTGAATCAACCGGGTGCAGTAACTCGCATTATGTTGGCGGGTTTACTACTCAACATTCCCGCCAACGGCCTATTTGTATACGGCTGGCTAGGCATCGAACCAATGGGTGGCGCAGGTTGCGGTTATGGCACCGCGATCGTTTTTCACTTCTTATTCATTGCCATGCTGATTAACTGCTACAAGCATCGATTGCCCCTGCACCAGCGCAAGCTATCAACCTTCTTCCGCATGAAGCGCCAACCAATGATCGATCTAATTGCCTTAGGCATTCCTATTGGCAGCGCCATCTTTTTTGAAGTCAGTTTCTTCTCGGTGATTGCACTCTTTTTAACCCCGCTTGGCACTGAAGTCGTTGCCGGACACCAGGTTGCAATTAACCTATCTTCACTCACTTTCATGGTGCCATTAAGCGTTGGCATGGCCATAACGGTTATGGTGAGCCAGCAACTAGGGCGAGAAAAACCAGAACAGGCCGCCAACATTTCTTGGTTAGGCATTCGTGTAAACCTAGCACTGGCCATTATCAACGCCAGCACCATTATTTTGTTAGCCCCCTATATTTCGCAACTGTACTCCTCCGACCCCGTAGTGGTAGAAATTGGTGCGACACTACTTATGTACGCTGCCATCTATCAATTCAGTGACGCCATTCAAATTGCCGCCGCTGGCGCATTGCGTGGCTACCAAGATACGATTATAGTCATGGTCATTACGTTCTTGTCATATTGGTTATGCGGACTAGGCTTGGGATATTATTTAACCTTCGAAGCCCCCGAGCCTCTAGGTGCGAAAGGTTTTTGGTTAGGAATTACCGTCGGATTAACGGCATCTGCGATCATGTTAAGCTATCGTTTATACAAGGTAAGTAAAAAGCATCAGATATAAAGCAGATGATTCGGCATAAATAGCAAATGGATGAGACAAAGCATTGATCGCAATTAAGGCAACAAAATTTTGGCAACGATTGCGAACACTAAAGCGTTTAATTCATCGCTTTGTTTTTTTGTTTGGACTCATCACACTGGTAGGTTTAACCGCACTGGGGATCACAACCTACCAGTTAATTGATTCCATTCCGTCTAAAGACTCTCTCTCATTCAATAAGGTACGTGGCCTCGCCCAAGCCCTCAGCATAGCCAACGCTATTAATTCCAAGCAAAGCAAGCCAGGCAGCTGGACCGAACTAAAAGACGTCAGCACCGAACTGCTCTACGCACTGGTCATCAGCGAAGACGAAACGTTTTTTAATCACCGCGGCATCGACTACAACGCCCTGGTCGCTGCACTCGTGCATAATGTCAAAACCCGAAAATGGCGTTTCGAAGCCAGTACGATTACCCAACAAACCGCCAAAAGCTTATTCCTAAGTAACAATACCAACTTCACCCATAAAGTGCAGGAAGGATTAATCACCTACCGCCTAGAGCATACGATCTCAAAAAATGAGATTCTAGAGCTGTACTTCAACATTATTGAATTTGGCCCAGAAATTTACGGCATCGCCAACGCCTGCGCGTACTTTTTCAACAAGCCCCCTAGTGAGATCAATGCGGTCGAAGGGGCATACCTTGCTCAGCTCATGCATTCCCCTGGCAATAACCATCACGCCACCTATAAAAACAGCACGGGCTCACCGGCGGTAATGAAGAAGCTCCACCGCACCTTGCGAGAGATGCGTTTTAAAGGACTGATTAAAGAAGACCAATATAAGCGGTATTTAAATTGGGAATATAAAGATCACAAATAACCGTCATATCCGTTATCATATCGACCACACTTTATCGATTCAATCACCATGCACAATACTAAAAAGTCTCTACCCAACTGGCTAATCATTTCGCTATTTAGCATCTGGATTACAGCCACATTATTTGGCCTTTGGTGGTTTCAGCAAGCCAATCTCAAAAGCTTTATTACTCCGCAAGACGATACAATGTTCTACCAACCGATGGCGATAGAATCTCTGTTCACACCTTATATTAAAGAACTACCTGCACCATTAGAAAACCAGCAAACGTTAATGCATTTTTGGAAACCCGATTGTCTTTGCAATCGCGTAAGTCAGCGTCACTTTAGTCGTTTACTAACTAACTTCAGCGCACAAGAATTACGCATCGTCATCATCGCCCACCCTGATAGCCGCGACGAAGAAATTGAACAACTGCAAGCCTTAAACGGCGACCGACTATCGATCATTAAAGCCAATAATACCCTGCGCAGTTTACCATCTAGCCCAGCGTTAGCATTAATCAATGAAGAGAATAAACTGGGCTACTTTGGCCCCTATGGATTTGGTGCTTTTTGCACCAGTAACGAAGAAGGATTTTTAAGCAGTATCGTTAACCAAATGGCCAGCGACGCACCGCTTAATACCTTTACCAATGTGATTGGCAAAGGTTGTTTTTGCAGCTGGCAATAACACTATAATTAGCAGCGCTAAAACTAACAGCGCTAGCTTTTGCCAAGCCGACGTGCCAACTGCATTAAATTTTTAGCCAGCAGTCGTTCGTTTTTTTCTGCGGTCTTTTCTGCGTTCTTCTCACGGGATTTTTTATTAGCTCCGCTATTAACACCCGAGAAATAATGATACTGCAGTTGATCAAATAAACGTCGAATAGAATCTGCATACTCAGGGTAGCACTGCTGCAATCGCAAACTGTAATCTGCTAACCCCTCATTTTCACGTCGAGGCTCAACTACCGCCGAGATTTTCTTATCAAATAAACGCAAGGTTTTTACTAAGTCTGATTCTGTACGATTGGGCTTACGCCACAAAACTACCAGCGCAATAAAAAAGAATAACGAACAAAAAATGGCCGCTAACGCGTACAAGCTCTTCTTCAAAAAACCACTACCAAACCAGTCTTTTAATAAACTACCTTGTTTGTCTTTATTAAAATTCAACACTGTTTTGTGCCAATAATAATTCAACTGATCCAACTGGAAGCGCAAATCGTTTAACCAAGGCAAGTGCGACATTTTGATGAGGGAAAAATTATTATTCGATAAAAACTCATCACTGCCACCCAACGCTTCACGTAATCCCAAACTAATACGTTCAGGGGCTACCTGCGCCGTCGGATCAACCGATACCCAACCTTGGTCTTCTAACCACACTTCGACCCAAGCATGCGCATCGTATTGGCGCACTGTAATGTGGCCGCTATCAGGATTCAGTTCGCCGCCTTGATACCCTGCAACTACGCGCGCAGGAATATTCATTGAACGCATCAAAAAGACAAAACTACTGGAATAATGCGCACAAAACCCCGAACGTTTTTCAAATAAGAAATCATCAATATCATTCCCCTCCATCACCTCGGGCTTTAATGTATAGCTAAAATCATTATCAGGATAATACGACAACGCATGCTTCATGCGCTCGACATCAGAATCGAAGTTCAATAATATTTGCTGGGCTAATGATCGCGTCTTTGGGTTGACCGACCCGCGCGGCAACTGTAAATTTTGCTGTCGCATAAACGGTCGCAACCCTTGCTTGGCAATCGCCAATTTAGGCACAGACCGCACCGCATATTCTTTTCGTTGCAGCAGTTTTTTATTACTAACAATACGATCGTCTTCGGTCATGCCGATGCCACTTTCCATAGCGGCAATGCCTCGCAAACCAAACAACCACTTTTTATTACTGGCTTCTTGAATAATGCGATAATTAAAAACACCTTCACCATCGTCTGGCAGCCAGCTATTAGGATACCAATCCACTTGATTAAGAATGCCGCTCATCGACCAGTTAGCTTTACCATTAATTTCATCGTAAAAATCTAATACCAATCCGCGCCAATACCATTGATCAGGGGCGGGGGGTTCGCCCTCAAACTTTACCCGAAAAACCAACTCATCAGAATTTGACAGTTCGGCAATATCCCCCGGACTCATATTTTCTGACAGCCCTGTTTTAGCCTTACCCGATTGTAAATTCAGAGACCATAATGGCCCTAAGCGCGGAAACAATAAAAACAATACCAGCATGATCGGCAGCGACAATAATAAAACCTGGACACTTATTTTTCCTGCGCGCTTAAAATTGTTCTGCAATTGCTCACTCTGATGCAAGCCGACCAACGCCGCTAATAATAACCAAATCGCCAGCACACTATAAATCGCAGTAAACAATCCTTGCTCGAATAAAAAACTCACCGCCAATAAAAACATTGAGATAAAAACAACGATATAGCCATCACGTTGATTTTTAATTTCTAATACTTTTAATAAACTCGACACCAAAATAAACGTCGTAGCACTTTCTAGATGAAAACGCCCCTTGGCAGAAATCACCACGGCGGCAATAGCAAATACCACCACCACAACTTTCACCACCGTATTGGGATAGGGCCAATGCCCTAAGTGCATCATCCAGCGCCAAGCGATCACACTGACAAAAACCAAACCCGTCCATAACGGCAAATGCATTTGCAACGGCAGATACACACTGGCAATGGCCAACATCAACCAGATCAACGCACTGCGAGGAAAATTAATTGCGCTCATTAAATATTTCCTCCTGCTGGCCATCAGAAGACAGGTCATACAAGGCCAACTGCTTTAAGCAATAATCGCGATGCACATCACCCATACTGGGTTTTATTTCTATATTCGGTAACTTAATGCCATACGCTCGGCCTTCTTGCTCAGCTTGCAATACCCAACCGGTCAAATGCGATAACCGCTCTTCTGTGCCCATACCTTGTAAACTAAACCAATCCAACCATTGCATACTTAATTGCTGATTATCGTATTCTTTACTCAACAAACCTTTGCCTTTGGCTAAATATTTCCACGCAACGTGCTTTAATGAATCCCCCGCACGATAATTACGCAGACCGATAAACTCATCATTACCAACCGACAAATTTGCATCCGTTGGTACATCATCACCCTCGCCCAAGCTGGCAATAAAAGGCGTTATAATCGGCTTAGGATAAACAATGCCCGGTGTATTCAGGCGTAGCCAAGTCCAGCTTTGATAAAAACCAAAAGGGAAACGCGTTTCAAGACGCAAACGCGGCGTACGTAAATATCCACGCTGTTCTAATTGAAACGGAATACGCACATCATGCGTCTTCTCTGCAATAACATCCGCAATAACATCCGCAATAACATCAGTACTCACCACGCGCAGAGAGTCTTCCTTTTTATTAATACCCGCCCAGTGCATTATCAAAGCAGCATGGTCTCGCTTGTCGTCACTTAAGCGCAGCGGAATTTCAACATACTGACCACTAAAACCATTGACCCCCTGACTGGTTTTAATAGTCAGCCCCGATAAATTTCGATAGGTGAATAACAGCGCACTCATCGCCACCGAAAATAACCAAAAGGTCAGGCCATAAATCAAACTGTTCTGATAGTTAATCGCCGTCACTAATAATAAAATCAGCAACAAAACAAACGACCAGCCCACTTTAGAAGGCACAATAAAAATAGACCGCTGAGTCAGCGTAATAGAATTCGCCGCAGGAATACGACGATCAAGCCAGCGCTGCCACCGCGCTTGCCACTTGTTAGGGCTAGGTGTTTTGGAATCCGATGTGTTAGAACTAGAGACGTTAGAACCCGACATAAATTAAGTAAGCACCGCAATACGCTGTAATATCTGGCCAGATACCCCATGCTCGCCTTGCTGAGCCGCATCCGCTAATCGATGATCAATCACCGCAGGCAAAACCGCCTGCACATCCTCAGGAATCAAATGTTCACGGCCATGCAATAGCGCCCACGCCTTAGACGCACGCAACAACCCCAAGCCACCGCGGGGCGACAAACCATAGCTAAAGCCACCCTCATAACGGGTGTAATGAATAATCCGCTGAATGTACTCAAGTACCGAAGAAGATGCATGAACATCCTCAACTTTCTGCTGCAAGGCCGTAAGCTCCTCCAGCGCAATCACCTGTTGTAAGCCATCGGCCAACTTACGACGATCAACACCCGTCAACAGCTCCATCTCAGACTTAGCATCCGGATAACCAATACTAATGCGCATCAAAAAACGGTCTAACTGAGACTCAGGCAACGGAAACGTACCCGACTGAGAAATAGGATTTTGAGTAGCTATCACAAAAAACGGTGAAGGCAGCGGGCGCGTCTCCCCCTCAATCGTCACCTGCCCCTCTTCCATAGCCTCAAGCAAAGCACTTTGCGCCTTAGGTGTCGCACGGTTAATCTCATCAGCCAAAACCAACTGACTAAAAATAGGCCCAGGATGAAAACGAAACGTCCCATGCTGGCCACCATCGCCACTGGTATCTTTCTCAAAAATACTCACCCCTAAAATATCAGCAGGCAAAATATCACTGGTAAACTGAACGCGGTTATAACTCAACCCCAAAGCCTTCGCCAAAGCATGAGACAGAGTCGTCTTACCCATACCCGGCAGATCTTCAATTAGCAAATGCCCACGAGCTAACAGGCAAGCAAGCGCCAGCTTAATTTGCGGTTCTTTACCGAGAATGACGTTATTTAAAACGTCTAATAAGACTTGGATGCTTTTGCTGGAATGTGTAGAGGGATATGTCATTAAGTGGACCTGAGATAACATGTAGAATTAAGTATAGATGCTGCAACGGTATCAAGGTTCCTTCTTGGAAACAAATGGGTTGTTGGGGGCTAAAACTCAAGCCCGCCCATATTTATCCTCAAACCGCACAATATCATCCTCCCCCAAATAAGACCCACTCTGCACCTCGATCATCTCCAAAGGCAACACCCCTGGGTTCTCAAGCGCATGCACCTGCCCAATCGGAATATAAGTCGACTCATTCTCCGTCACCAAAAACGTCTTATCGCCGTTGGTCACTTTTGCCGTGCCAGATACCACAATCCAGTGCTCCGCGCGGTGGTGATGCATTTGTACCGACAACTTGGCCCCCGGCTTCACCGTAATGCGCTTCACCTGATAACGCTCTCCGCTATCAATTGAATCGTATATCCCCCACGGGCGATATACTTGTCTGTGCTGATGATGCAACCCACTGCCCGATTTCTTAATCTTGGCAACGATGGTTTTAATGTCTTGAACCTTATCTTTATTGGCCACCAATAACGCATCGGGCGTATCAACAATCACTAAGTTTTCAACCCCCAGCGTCGCGATTAAGCGGCCCGCGTGGTCGTTACCTTCCGTTCCGTACACATAACAGTTTTGGCTATCTTGCAAAATAAAGTGCTCTTCATCCTGTCCCGCCATAACATTGCCCTGCTCGTCTTTATCGGCAATGTCCCATAGCGCAGACCAGCTACCCACGTCGTTCCAGCCAGCATCTAACGGGGCGACAACCACTTCGCCTTTTGCCGCCAACGGTTCCATTACCGCATAATCAACCGATTCATCTGGGCAGGCTTCAAACGCGGCTTTGTCGATACGCACAAAATCTAAATCTTGCTGAGTCGAAACCATCGACTTAACGCACGCATCATAAATATCGGCGCGAAAGTTTTTCAATTCTTCTAAATAGCGATCAGCACGAATCAAAAACATGCCGCTATTCCACAAATAGCCATCAGCGACGTATTGAGCCGCCGTTTCAGCGTCTGGCTTCTCTACAAACTGACTGACCGTTTTAACCGTGCCATCGGTTGAGCCAGCCGCCTGAATATAGCCATAACCCGTCGCCGCTTCCGTTGGCACAATACCCAAAGTACCAAATTTACCCGCCTGCACTTGCGGCAATAAGGTTTTAACGCACTGCTGAAACGCCGCCACATCTTCAATCACATGATCAGCCGCCAATACCAACAGTACCGACTCTTTATTAGTTTCTAGAGCTTTAATCGCCGCCAGCGCAATAGCAGGCGCGGTATTACGGCCCACAGGTTCAAGCAAGATAGACGGTTGAAGATTCTGCTGACGCATCTGCTCAGCCACCAAAAAACGGTGCTCTTCATTACAAATAACCATCGGCTGCGCACCCGCCGACATACCCGAAAGGCGTGCAGCGGTTTCTTGCAACATGGTTAATTTAGACGTGAGAGCAATAAACTGCTTAGGAAAAGCAGTACGAGACAGCGGCCATAAACGTGTACCAGAACCGCCAGCCATAATCACAGGAGTAATCATAAAAAATCCTTAATATTTATCGGCTTAGGTTAACACAAGCCTTTAACTTTTTTCCAAGCAAGATGGGCGCAGATATCATAATGGTGACCCGCTTGCTTCGCGTATGAAAATACAGTCTTAAGTGTTGAATAGCGAACATCGGCTAAGCGAGCTAATAACCACGCTTGCTCGGTAGGCTCGACCCAATCCCAAACAAAAAATGCCAGAGTCAGCAGGCCTTCATCTAAGCCACGCTCATTAGGAGCCAGCTTAATAATGTGTTTGATGCGCTGCTGAATAGCCACTTTATCGCGCAATAGCACCTCAATATCCAAGGCGCCTAGATGATAATACGGCCACGTAGGGCGAAGATTGATCGCCTGCAGCCAGTACTCGCGGCTTTTTAATTGCGCCTGCCAAGACGTCATCATCTCTTGCTTAACAGCTTGCTCAGCTGCTTGCTCAGTCTCTTGCTCAGTCTCTTGTTCAGCTTCTGCCAGCTCAACCGCCAGCTGACGATAACGGGTTGCTTGCGCCTCGGCGACATCAGGATTATTACTACTCAGTGAATCCGCAGCATCCAAATAGCCCAGCGACAAAAGCGCCGATACCAGCGACGTATGAAACAATAGCAAGGTCGCCAACGCCAGAAAGACGATGACGACCTTACGCAAATGAACCGTATTAAACACGGTCTTCATGGTACTCATACGAATCATAATAACCGCTATTAGCCGTGTTATAACGATACTCTTTCTCGGTATCCAGCTGGTTTAAGACCACGCCCAAGATACGCGCATTCGATTGATCTAAGCGAGCAAGGCCCGTTTTAATCAACTTATCTTTAGTCGAATCCGCTTTAATAACATAAACCAAACCATCGGTTAAGGTCGACAAATACAGCGCATCACTGACCGCGCCAATTGGCGGAGAATCAATAATGATACGGTCATAACGACTGCGCAATGTCGTCAAAATTGTCTCAAAGTTCTTCGACGCCAATAACTCAAGCGGATTCGGAGGAATCACGCCCGAAGGCATAACATCAATATTCAAATCTTCAATGTGGTGAATACTCTCATCCAGCGTTTCAGGATACGCCACCGCGTTCGACAGTCCCTTAAAACCAGCAGGCAAGCGTAACTGCTTGGCTACTGAAGGACGGCGCATATCCGCATCAATCAACAAGGTTCTTTCCATCTGGCCATAAGCCGATGCTAAGTTGACCGACGACGTTGTCTTACCTTCACCCGGAATAGACGAAGTAAATAACAAACACTTCGCAGGGTTCTCTAGCGATGCCAGTGTCAAACTGGTGCGTAAAGTACGAATAGACTCTTTAAAGGGATGATTATCGCCATGAACAAAGGCCCGTACTGGCGTATTATTGGTCTCGGTCTTGTGCTGATCTTTCTGAGCACCTTTTAAAGCAACCTTAGGCAATAAAGGAATAATCCCCAATACCGAAAAGCCTAACTTATGATCAATATCATCAGCATTCTTAATGGTAGAATCCAATGCATCTAGCAAAAAGGCCAAAGCAATACCAAACATCAAGCTCACCACTAATACCAAGGCAACAATCAGCTTCTTCTTAGGCTTAACCGGATGCTGAGGCACAACTGCAGAGTCGACGATACGCGCATTTGCCGTTTGCAAATCACCCGTTGCCGAGGTTTCACGAATACGCTTAAAGAAAGTCTCATACAAGGCACGATCGCCCTTCACCGCTCTTACCAACTCACCCAAAGCAAATTCGGTACGGTTAATATCACGCATTTTCTTTTTAGTAATTTCAAGCGACTTTAATAACGACGCCTCTTTTGCTTTCGCCGTTGCAAAACTGTTCTCGATGCCCGTCGCCAACTTCTTCATCTGCGATAAAACCGACTCTTTAACCGCATCCAAATCTGACTGCGCCGCAATCATTTTAGGGTGCTTAGCGCCGTAACGCTTAGACAGCTCAGCAACTTTCAATTCGGTATTCGACTGCGTCTCGGTTAAACGGCTAATTAACGGATCGGCCAAAATAAACTGCAAGCTGGTTAATGATTCATAATCCAGCTTTTCTAAACGCTTAATCTGATTGTAATTACTCTCAACTTCCAGGCGAATACTGCGCGCATCAACCAGCTTGCTGGTAATTTGCCCTAGCTCGTCAGCCACCAAGGTGCTCACACCTTGCACATCAACTAGATTATTGGCTTCACGAAAAGCCTGCAGTTTCTTCTCAGAGGCGCTTAAACTCTCTTTCAAACCACCCAAACGTTTGGTCAACCACTCAGAAGCCTGCTGGGTCAAACCCACTTTCGCTTCAAGCTGAGATTCAATATACGCATGCGACATTGCATTAGCGGCTTTCTGCGCCAATGCCGGTGATTCGCTCATAACCGAAATTTTAACCAACTGAGTTTTACGAACGGGCGAAACACTGACCGCGTCCCAAAACACATCGGTGGTTTTATTAATAATATCTTCTTGTGTCGGTGGCTCGGCATCACCCTCGCCCAAAATAAACGTCTTTAGAGAAAAGCCCTTCTTATTACTCGCATGGTACGGGTTAAATTCCGCATAATTGACCAGCTCTAGCTTCTCAACCACACGTTTAGCCATATCACGAGACTTTAAAATTTCGAACTGCGTTAATAAATATTCAGAATTGCCGCCGTTTAAGCCATAAACCTCTTCAATCGACACAATTTTTGATTCGCTGGCTTCAATCAACAAAGTTGAAGTGGCGCTGTATTTAGGGGTTAACGAAAAAACCACCAAGATCGCAATCAACGTCGTCACAATCGACAACGCAATAATTTTTTTCAGCTGGCGACGAACCACATTCCAATAATGCCCTAGGTCAATGACCTCAACCGCCGAATTGCCACTATTAGCCATGCCACTATTAGCCATGCCACTGTTAGTCATGCCGCTATTCTTCATGTCGCTATTAGTCATACTGCCTTTCATATCCATATTAAAAGAAGCTCTGGTCAATTGTAATTACATCACCGGGTTGAATAACATCAAACAGCTTAACCTGCTTTTTCTCATCATCTTCATGGCGCTGATGAGCACCATCACCACTATCGTGAACCACAAAGATTTTGCTTCTAGACGCACGCTCGGTAAAGCCACCAGAAATAGAAATCGCCTTATCAACCGTCAAACCAGGATGAAACGGATAGCCACCCGGCTTCTTCACTTCGCCAATCACGTAAAATGGGCGGTATTCTTTAATCGAAACCGTCACACTTGGGTCTATTAAATACGGGCCTTTCAAACCTTCAACCAGCTTAACTTCAAGCTGCTTAGGGCTTAACCCCGAAACCGCCACATCACCCAATAACGGATAAGAAATCTGCCCAGACAAACCAATACGAACCTCAAGGCTTAAATCATCTTCGTCATAAACGCTGATATTAATTAAATCACCCGCGCCCAAGGTATAGCCTGCAAGGCCTTCGGCATAAGAAAAGGATGAAAGCGCCACAGACAAAACAAGCAGCAGGCGAGAAAAATAAGAACGAAGCATCAGGGTTACCTAATCAAAAAAGCGATACAGATTAAAAGCGGTATATTAACGGGCATCAAACAATAAAACAGCTAAAAAAAACGGCCAGCCTTGTAAAAGGACTGGCCGTTTCTATTCATCATACTATCTAGCGCTTAATTAAACATTAAAGCGCAAGTGATAAGCCAAGAATAATAACATCACTATTATATTCGTAGTCACTGATATTAGACGTCTTATCAGTACGGCTATAATCCAACGTTACATCCATCCAAGTCATTGGCGAATAAGTACCGTTAATACCATACGTTACCGAGTCATCTTCACGACCGGCTGCATCATCAACATACGCATCGCTATTAATAGACGCGCTAATACCCGCAGTATAATAAGTAGAGAATTCGTGATCCCAGCTAACAGAAGAATAGGTATTAGCAATGTAACTACCCGCATCGTTTGTTTCGTTGCTGCTCTGCGAAGAAGAAAGCACAACCGTAGAATACGTTAGTGGCTCCCAAGTAAGATCCGCTTCCCATGCAACACGCATGTTAGAAGAAATAGTTTTATCGTCGAAGAAACGCGTAGAACGACCAATTTTAAATTCACCGGTAGTCGCGCCAGAAATATCCCAACGCATACCCGCAAACATACGCTGCTCATAACCTTCACGAGCTTTTGCTTTAGCGGTATTTTCAGAATACGTAATATCGGTCTGCTTCGCTTCTAAAATAAACTCAGCATCTGGGCTAGCGGTTAACGACAAGATAGCGCCAAAGTTTACTTTATTATGATCGCGATCAAGGGTTAGATCTTTGTTATTGCTGTAACGCTTCTGGTAAGAATCAGCAAAAACTTCAATATTACCCGTTGCAGAATCTGCACCGTAAACATAGTTTACGCCGCCAGTAATTTCTTCATACTCATCAGGAACAACCGCAGGCGCTGCAGAACCTTCAACAGTACCCGCACCACGAGCATCGTGTGCATCGTTGTAGCCAACATTACCACTAACTTCTTGGCGTGCATTAATTTCGTAGCTTACATCAGCATCGACTTTATGATCTAAATAATCATCATGCTTATCTTCGCCATAAAAACCCTGCTCAGCACTGTAGGTCGCGCTCGCTTTTGTTTTACCGAAGTCACCCTGAAAACTAAAAGAAGGCGCAAGACGAGTAATGATATCGTCAATTTCATCTTCTTTAGTGCTATAAATGTTTGAGTTGCTTTCTACAGTAAGGTCAACAGCAGGTAAAAAAGTAACACCACTGCCTAGTGCAATACCCGTTGGTTCAACGGCGTAAGAATTAACACTGATCAATGCCACAGCAAGTGGCGATAGCTTCCAAGCTTTCATTACAAGTCCTCTAGAACTTTTAAAACAAAACAAATAGGGAAAATAATTTGGCGTCATTGTAACAGCCAGTAAGGGTTTGTCACCCTATTAAACCAAAAAAATGGCGCAATAAACGAACATTTAAAACAGTTCTAACAATATTTAACGTTTAATTGTAACTCTAAGTAAAAAGCCGCAGATATAAACAACAAAACCAATGCCAATACCCGCCATACCATAGGCCAGGTCCCACCATTCAAACCGGCGTGTCGATACCAAAGCCTGATGCAGCTCATCTAATAACAAACCCGATATCAACAGCATACAGACCGCAAAAGCACGCCATAACACAGACGCTAACTTAATGCTGTCACTCGTATTCACCAGTGCAAATAAGGCCAAATAAGACAAGCCAATCGACAGCTTTAAATGCATTAATTTATCGCCACCAAAAAACGCCTCTAGCTGATAAATCGTCGGCAAAAACAGCTCAGCGCTTTTAAAAGCACTCAGTGCAATTAAAAGACAGCCATAAGCAACTAAAAGCACAGCCTTATATACTTGAATTGGCGATAGACTAATGAACATGACTCCCAAAGAACCCTTTAAATACCGTTAAAATCACAATTTTAACATCCATCAAGATTGACCAATTACGAATGTATTCAAGATCACAATCAATACGCCCTTCCATCTTATCGAGGGTATCGGTCTCGCCACGAAAGCCATTAATCTGAGCCCAGCCCGTAATGCCCGGCTTCACCTTATGGCGCAACATATAATAAGGAATCAGCTTGCGATACTCTTCGTTATGCGCAACCGCATGTGGACGAGGGCCAACAACCGACATACGCCCCTGCAAAACATTAATAAACTGAGGCAGCTCATCTAACGACGTTTTACGAATAAACGCCCCGACCTTAGTAATTCGGGCATCGCCTTTTTTGGCCTGCACTACTTTATCGCCATTATCCATGGTCGACATACTGCGGAACTTCCAAACAAAAATACGCTTACCATCCAAACCATAGCGCGCCTGTTTAAAAATAACCGGCCCAGGGGAGGTAAACTTAACCGCCGCCGCAATGAATAACATCGGCAAAGCAATCAGCATTAAAATCACACTCGAAAACGCAATATCAAAACAGCGCTTCAATACATCATTAAAACCAGAGATAGGCGTTTCATAAACGCTCAAGGTTTGCACACTACCGACCGAACCCATGCGTGCGTGCAATAAGTTGTAAGTAAAGAAATCAGGAATTAAATGCACACTCGCCGTAGTATCACCACAACGTTCTAAAATATCAGCAATGCGTTTTTGCGCTTTAAGAGGCAAGGCTATAAAGATTAAATCGAACTCACCCTTTTTTGTGCGCGCAATCAACTCACGAATAGAACCCATTAATACTTCATCAGGATGATCTTCATGCAGACGTTTGGTATCACGATCATCAAAAAAACCTTCAAAGCGAATACCTAAATCAGGTTTACTCTGAATCTGACTGCGCATTTTCAACGCGCTCTCGTTCAGCCCAACAATCGCCGCTGTACGAGTATTATAACCCTTAGAACGCATCGATCTTAAAAGCCAGCGCAACGCCATGCGCCAAGAAGCCAAGCCCACATACGAAGCGACTATCCAGCTACCTACAACAATACGCGAAAGGCTGTCACTGATTTTGGTAAAAAACACCACCACCAAAAAAATCACCGCCGCCAACGCCCAAGCACCCGCCACCGTCGTTAACATACGCATAGCAGTACTCGCACGCCAAGAGCGATAAACACCCAAAGACTCAGCACTTAAAATAAAAACGATACTCGCGATTAATCCAGCAGTGGTATAAAGCGAACCATAAGCCACGCCATAACATTGGGTAGAAAGATTTAAGAAGAAAAAGATGATCGATATATCAATAATACGATATACGAAGTTGAAGCCCCCCTGATGAGAGCGAATCATTCCTTGATTTTGCATAGTTATTCCTTTCTCGGTAGTCATTTACCAAGATTTAAAAGTATTAATAAAGTACTACGCGCCAGTTGTTTAAAGCAATCTCTAGGTATTACCTTGAACACACTTAGCTAGCAATAAATCATCGGCGCATTATGTCACACCTAATGTTTTTGTCCATATCAATAAGCCCTCATGTATACTGTGAACAAGTAGTCATAACAGACATTTGTAGATAAGTAGGAATTTTAGATGAACAATTCAACGATATTAGTCACAGGCGGCGCAGGCTACATCGGCTCACATACCTGCATAGAATTATTAAACGCAAACTACACCGTATTAGTCATCGACAATCTTGATAATTCAAGCGAAGAATCATTAAAACGTGTTGAAAAAATCACCGGCAAGGCCGTCAGCTTCATCAAAGGTGACGTACGCGACAAAGCCTTAATGGACCGCATCTTCAGCGAAAATACCATCGCCGCAACCATCCACTTCGCTGGCCTAAAAGCCGTTGGCGAATCATGTGCCATGCCACTTGAGTACTACGACAACAATGTAAACAGCACCCTAGTGCTGTGCCAAGCCATGGAAAAAGCCAACAGCAAAAATCTAGTATTCAGCTCAAGCGCAACCGTCTACGGTGACCCAGAAATACTGCCACTCACCGAAGACATGCCACTATCTGCCACCAACCCTTACGGCCGATCAAAGCTCATTATCGAAGAAATGCTAAGAGACTTGCCCGAGTCAGATAAACTTAAAAACTCAACCAACCCATGGTCAGTCGCCCTACTGCGCTACTTCAACCCAGTCGGCGCACACGAAAGTGGCACCATCGGCGAAGACCCAAGCGACATACCAAACAACCTAATGCCGTTTATAACCCAAACTGCCGTAGGCCGCCGCAAAGAACTGTCTATCTTTGGCAGCGACTACGACACAGTAGACGGCACTGGCGTACGCGACTACATACACGTCGTCGACCTAGCCCGCGGCCACTTAAAAGCCGTACAAAAACTGCTATCAAAAGACAGCATCAACGGGGTACAAGCCTACAACCTAGGCACGGGCAACGGCATAAGCGTATTACAAATGGTAAAAGCATTCGCCGAAGTGAACCGCGTCGACGTGCCTTACAAATTAGTTGACCGACGCCCGGGGGATGTTGCTGCTTGTTATGCAGATGCTACCCGCGCTAAAGAAGAGCTGGATTGGGAAGCGGTGATGAGCCTAGAAGACATGGTAAAAGATAGCTGGAACTGGCAGAGCCAAAACCCTGAGGGTTATTGATACTCTAGAAGCGGCTCACCACAGAGTGCACGGAGGCGCTTCGCTACGCTGAGGTAAAGACTTAAATGAGGGACTCGTTAAAAGAAGGAAGAAGGAAGAAGGAAGAAGGAGTTTTGCGGTGAATAACGTTTGAATTCACCGCCTTGTCTTAATCGTATGTGTTATTAATTAGAACTCGCAATCGACATTTGGTAGGTTGAATCATCACCTTCGTAGTGCTTTACAACCAGATATAACGTACCAGTATAGCTGGCATCGTAAACCATAGACTCTTCACTGCCATCTTCATGAGAGATACGCAATACATTATAATCACTGTTATACAAGTAAATATCGACGTCTGAACCAGTGCCACCATCAAAATTCACTTCTACTCTCTGGCCTTTTTTAGTATCAAATTGATACACATCAATGACATCAGAAGTACTCACAGAGCCAGTAATGGCAGAACCAATACTAACAACCTGAGCCGTCGAAATGGTATCATTATCTTCAGTTGTTTCTATAACCGACTTGCCACTAATTGAAGTAAAGCCAGGAGAATTTTCTTCTGCATCCGTTCCACCACAACCAACTAAACTTAAAGCCAATGCAAGAATGATATATTTATTCATAATATTTCCATTTGTATAAATAAAGGCCCACTCCTGAGCCCTTTAATAATTAAGGATGATAATTTAATGGTCACTCAAACACAAGAACCCTAGTACTAATCAAGCAAGGGTATTTCTATTCAAGCAAGAGGGTTTCAGAGAATGGTATAATCAGTCGTATACCCACCATCAACAAAAAAAGCACATTCAGAACGGTTAGCTTCTCGATGGCCGCCCAATGAATCGACATAAATTTGAGAGAAGTAAAATGTCATCAATAAATCGGGGTATGACAACAATTTAACTTCACACTTAGAAGCATAAACATCGACAGGGCAATACCCAGGCTTTTCTCCAAAGTAACGGTTTTTATCTACGGCAACGATGTAAAAGGGGCCGTTTAACTGAGATACTTCAAAACACATAATAGAGCTATCAAAATCAATAGCATGCCCACCCTCTACGGATACGCTATAGTCAGAGTAAGTGCCATTTACATGAATAATTTCAAGATAGAAAGTACCTGAATAAGCAGGCAGGTATCGATACAACCCATTATCGAGAAACTCTATATAACCTTCTAATAACTGACCACTGGCGTCATAAACGGCAATACGAATGCCATCAGGGTTATAGGGTGATAGCTTAATATAAAAAGACTCACCCTCTTCTGCTGTAAATGAATAAAAGTCGCTAAGATCATCTTCGCCAATAGTACCGGATACATCAGCCCATAGCTCTATTGATTGGGCTTCGGAGATGGTGTCGTTACTCGCGAGAGTTTCAGCAGTTTGGATGCTACGAAAAGGAATGCTAGGTTTTGCTTTGTTTGATTTTTTATCGTCTGAAGCACCGCAAGCTGCAAGCCCCAAAACCATTATTATTAGAAGGTATTTTTTCATCACAAATCCTTTGTTTTTCTAGACTCATCCCGCGAGCCTGATATGAGTGGAATGGTAGGCTGCTTATTGATAAAAAACAAGAGAAGATATTTATTTACCACGGAGGGCAAGGAGAAAAGCGGAGGCAATTAATAGATACGGGGAAATCCATATCTATTAATGGAAGTTGGTATTGCGATGCTAGTGTTGTAAATAATTTATCAACGACTTTTCACTGCCTGTTGTATAACCACTATCAAGCACATTAACCAGAAGTGTTACTAGTTTCTTATGTCGCTTGAGAGCTTGCTCTACAGCACTGCCAGCTTTTTCTTTAACTAATTTAATATAAATAGAAGCAACATCATCCGCGTCTGATGAGTAGTGATTATCTAAACGGTAAAAAACATCATAAACAACATCCATTTGAACGGGGTGCTCATCCAGTATCGCTTTGGCTAATAATTCTTCTTCCATATTCATGGTTTTAAAATTCATGTCGCCCAATTGAATGCTAGTACAATGCTGATTAATTAAATCAACGGCAGGATCACGCTCTTTCGTTAATGTCGGTGCATTCAGCCAAGTACGCTGAAAGTCAGCCCAGCCATTTAGAGCAGTAATTTTATTATCAGAATCATGTTCAAATGCGGTTTCGAGAACCATTGTTATGAGAGCTTTGGTTGCGTTTATGGCAACTTTGCCTTCTAGGCTAAATTCAATTGTTTCAGTCTTATTTTTATTTTTATTCCATTTTGTATCGTTTAGTGAGTGATCAATTTTCTCAATGCCTGAATATCTTAATATCCCAGTTATATTACCAGGCTGCATAGGATGAAAATGTTTTTCTCTTATTGCGTGGCCTGCAGAAAAAGAATCTTGCAAAGCGTGGCAGGCATAAGCAAGTGTTAGCCAGCTCACATGGTCAGTTTTCGTCTTATGTTTATTGAGAGAACTTCTAACAGGAGGCTTTCCTGCAATGGCGTGTTTTCCACTTCGCATGGAGTCAGTACTAAAATTATCACTTTTCAATTTGAATTCTTTAATGCGATTTGAAAGTTGATTCGTTGCTTGTAGTGCATTTGATTTAATCCAATTTATTGCATCAATATAGGCATGAAAATGACTTTGGCCATCAAAACTACGCATAAAATGATGGCGCTGCCCTGAGTTAGTCCAATGTCCAAGCTGAATGACATCAAAAATATCTCGTGCTTGGATACTATGCTTCAGAGCCATATGATGAAGGTTAGCAATAACTGAATGCTGAGAATTTGAATTAATTAATTCATTTACAGCTTGCTTGGTAATTTCTTTGTGACCGGTTAATTTACTCATTATTAAATTCCTTTTTTATATATTAATTTGAGCTTCAATATCTTCCATGTTTACTAAAATAAGTCATAAGCATTAATGCTTTCTGAAGGTGTAAGTATCTAGGTCTATCCAACTAAATCCATCGATGATACAGCCATGAGGGTAGGGGATAAGACATGATTCCAATTGTATTCGATATATAATGCTATCTTGATGGAAATTTACGACATGTCTAACCTCATCACTTCTATAATCATTAATTAATGATAATGTACTGCCCGATTTTTTAGTTTTAAAATCTATAACGCATTCAGAATCATCCCCACCACAAATGATATATTCTTGCTTATCTGCACAATGAGCTATTTTGATCACTAATTCATCGGTAGATTTTAGCATCAATACTTTACAACCTTTTCTATTAGGAATAGTTTCATTGTCGCTAACGGTTGCCCAAGCTTCTGTCCGTCTTGCCTCTACCCCCACACCAATTATCTCTAACGTGCCACTACCCACTAAAGACTCAAATTCAGGTATACCATTTGATTCACTATCAGAAAAAGTATGCGCACACCCTGTGAGAGTAATAGCGATCATAAACATTCTTAAAACTTTCATATATCCAGATACTCTCTATTTAATAGCCCGCTATACTAAGGTTCGGGCTGCAGTGAAACAATCCCACTTTCTTATGATTTAAATACATAGATATAAGTGTATTCATCCCTCTACCCTCAAGAACCAGGAATCAAAACCCCACACCCAAGCCCCTCAAGCAACCCCTTCAAAGCCACCTTAGCCCCATCATCCCCATGCACAATCCGCACAACCCCAGGCCGAACCCGCATCCGCTTCACAAAATTGACCAAGTCCCGCTGCCCAGCATGCGCACTATACCCACCCAAGGTATAAACCCCAGCCCGAATATCCACCCGTTCACCCGCGCCAAACTCAACATACCCCAACCGCCCACTCTCTTTAAACCCAGACCCACTCTCTTTAAAAAGTGACCCAAAGCGCTGAATATCCCGCCCAGGCGTACCCTTAGCCTGATACCCCACAAACACCACATCGGTACGCTCATCCGGCAACAACTCAATCAAATAATTCTGCATACGCCCACCCGAACACATGCCACTGGCCGCAATCACAATCGCCGCCCGCCCAGAATCTTTAAGATGTTTCAAAAGCTTCTCATGCTCTTGATGCGAATCCACCGTAATTAACCGCTCAAACGACAAAGGATGCCGACCACTCGCCACCTTACGCTGCGCTTCTTTATCCCAAAGCGATTTAAGTTCACGATAATGCTGAGTAAAACCCGAAGCCAACGGCGAATCGACAATCACATCAATCCCCTTAAGCCCACCCTTATGAATAATGTCTTCAATCTCGTACAGCAGTTCTTGAGTACGGCCAATTGAAAACGCAGGGATCAAAACCGTGCCTTTATTTTCAAGGCATCGTTCAAGGGTGCGCTGCAAGGTTTTACGACGATCATGACGGCTCTCGTGATTACGATCACCATAAGTACTTTCAATCACCAACTCATCACAACGATAAGGCGACTTAGGCGCGGGCAATAACGGCGAGTAAGGCGCACCCAAATCACCCGAAAATACCACCCGTTTTTTATCCGTACTAGAACGAATATCAAACTCAATATAAGCCGAACCAATAATATGCCCAGCCACTTTAAACTTTGCTTTTAAAGCAGTTTCATAACCCTCAACCTCAAAACCTTCAACCGCAAACCACTCATCATAATCAACCGCCACCAACTGGCTTTCAAAACGCTTCATCACCGACCGAATAATAGAACGGTTGCGCGTAACCCCCACCTTAATCGCATCCTCAATCACCAACGGCAATAATAACGCCGTCGCCCGAGTCGCATAAATAGGCCCACTAAAACCCGCCGCCAACAAATAAGGAATACGCCCAACATGATCAATATGACAATGTGTCACCAACAAAGCCTTAACATCATCAATCGGAAAATCGATTTGTTTAAGATGCGCAACATCGCCAGAAGAACCAGACGACTCACGATCAAACGACTCATCCCCCTGAAACAAACCACAATCAATTAAAACAGAACGCGACCCGCCACTAGAAAGCGAAGAACGCTTAGAAGACAAAGAGCCCTTAGAAAACAAAGAACCCTTAGAAAACAAAGAACCATCAAGCGACAACTGATGACAAGAACCGGTAACACCATTAACCGCACCGTGGTGAAAAATATCGTACATCCATGCACTCCAACCAATAAAATAAACTTAAAAATATTCTGAATTCTTGCTGTGGCGATAATCCAAATACACACAAACAAAAGAACAGATAAAACCAACACTCGATAATAACAAATAAAAGAAACGCTTATCCTGACCAAATAAACCATCCAGAAAAGGAAGCCCAACAATAAACAAAAAACCGATAAAAAACGCCAAAAAACACAAAGTAAGCTTATCTTTCATCCAGCAAATCCCTTTAAAAAATCATACATCCATGAACTCCCATTTTTAAATTAAAAAATATTTTTAAGCAACAAACGATCTAATAAACCCACCTAAAATTAATACTTAATAACCACAATACGTTAAAATAAAGAAAGATAAACAAGCACAAGATTGTTCGCAAAAACAAATCAAAACAGGTGGCTTTATGTATCGTTTAAACACCACAGAAAACCCAAACAACAACCCGTTCGCACAACATATTGCAAACAGCTTTAACGTGAACGCCAGTGTTAACGAGCCACCCACCGCCTACACCACAGACAAAACCACAAACAAAACCAGCAGCAACGACCAACTCGCCGACCAAATCACCACCCTAGCCGGACAAATAAACGCCGCCAACTACCGCTTCCTAACACTCATAGCAGAATTCGAACGCCGCAAAGCCTGGTCAGGCTACGGCCTACGATCTTGCGCCCACTGGCTAAACTGGAAATGCGGAATCGACATGGGCGCCGCAAGAGAAAAAGTAAGAACCGCACTCGCCCTAACCAACCTACCCAAAACCAAAACAGCCTTTCAAAAAGGCGAACTCAGCTTCTCCAAAGTACGCGCCCTAACAAAAATCGCCACCCCAAAAAACGAATCCTTCCTACTCAACATCGCCGAATACGGCACCGCACACCACATGGAAAAACTGGTAAAATCCTACCGCACCGTAGACCAAACCCTAAACGCAGAAGACCTGAAACAAGACACGACAAAACAAGACATTAGAAAAGAAGACAAACAAAAAGAAAACCGCAGCGTAATATGCTACCAAGACAATGACGGCATGTGGATCATCCACGCAAAACTACCAGCAGAAGAAGGCAGCCTAGTCGCCAAAACACTCAAAGAACTCGGCGACAAACTGGCCGAAACAGAAATCCAAGCAGAAGCCCAGTCTGAACAAAAAGACAACACAGAACCAAAAAACGTTTCCGCGGAAACGTTTTCACTCAACAAAACAGAAGAAAAACTCACCTTTCCACAACGCAGAGCCGATGCATTAATCGCCCTATCAGAACACTACCTAGCAACCGTCCACAACACATCAGCAAATACACCAACAAACGCATCAACCAACACACTCACCGCACTAAAAAGCTCAGAACGCTGCCAACTCATCTTACACATACAAGCAGGCGACCAAAACAGACACCCCGCCAACCTAGACGGCCAATGGCTCACCCCCAGCGCAGCACGCCGCATGGCCTGTGATGCAGGCTTACTCATAGTAGAAGAAGACGAAGCAGGCAACGTACTCAACATAGGCCGCAAATCACGCATAATACCAGCCGCCATGGCACGCGCCTTAGCCATAAGAGACAACGGCTGCCAATTCCCAGGCTGCTGCGAAACCCGCTACACAGAAGGCCATCACATAAAACACTGGGCCGATGGCGGCGAAACCAAACTCGACAACCTCGTCACACTCTGCCGCTACCACCACCGCGAACTGCACAAAGGCTCGTTCTACCTATCACTCAAACCCGCAGCAACAAATTCAGACACAGACAAACCCACACGCTTTGCACAACGCCTATGCTTTTCAAAAATAGAACAATACTGCAACGCACCCTTCAACCGCACAGCCGACTTCATAATCGCACCCAACCCCGCAGAATTCACCTGCGCCCACAGCAACTCACACGAATTAAAAGACGCAATACCAGAAGAGATATATCAAACGATCACTGAAAAAACAGCAGTAACAAAATGGGCAGGCGAACGAATGGATATGAGCATGACAATAGATGGCCTACTTAATACAAGATAAAAACCTAAATAGACTTAGCTCACTAAAATTCTTTAACTATACAAGAAAGCAGTTATTAAATACCCGGTGTTTCCAATATATTTAACTACCCTATAATACTACTCAAACCCATAAAAAAATAATGACTTGTCGTCAGTGGAATATCAAAAGAAATAATAATTGATCAAGCAGCGCCTAGAGAATTATAGGCAATTCACTCGTTCGCGTTAAGAGCCTTTAATAATTATAATACAAAACTATTAGTTAGACGTGATTACGTAAAGAAAAGGTAATATAACTACCCAGTTTAACTTGTTAGGCGACACTCACCATGGAATAATATAGTTGAAGTTTACTTATGCAAAATATGGATATTCTCATGGAAGTTAGAATTACAATATCAGGAATTGGTGTCACCATCCCTAAAATAGGATTTGGTGTAAATGTATTCACAGGCTGTTATTTAGAAATAAGGGCTAGTAAAAACTCACCGATCAAAGTGTTTGGTGTAAAAGATCACCTTTCACTAGGCGATGGATCAGGATCTATAATTGTTGGGCATGCCAAAACCAGCTGGATAACAGTTATGAACCCTGAATCCTTAGTACTCCTAAACACACAAAATTTAAATGGCAGTAAAGTTGAAATTGAAGTCAAAGGAACTTCATTTGGCCATGCAAATGGAGATATAGGATTCAAAGTGTTCGATGATGTAGGAAATTCAAAAACCATACTTGATAAATATAATATTCCAATGGAAGCCATGCAATTAGCTTCAACAAAAGTTCGCGGAAAAATATCATTACTTAATATCGCTACCGCAGCCTGATTATTTATTACTTTGGTGAGTTTTATGAAAATATTAAAATATACTAACCGAGTTGTCTTATTTGCTAATGTTTGGTTTTGTATAGTAATTGGCTACATAGTCACCAATCGAGAAATGTTTCAGGCAATAAGCAATGAAATATACCCAGCATCAGACAATTTAATGGGCTCACCTTTTGCCGACCTACTGGTCAGAAGCGAATCTACATTAGTACTGCTGGCTATCATTGTTTTTATGATCATTAAAGAGAAACGCCTAAAAGAGCGCTACATGACTAGGTTGTGGAGCAATGCATTAATTGGACTGTTTTTGTTAGCACTCGGAGGCTATTTATTAAGTATTTTATATCCCATGTAAAATAGGATATGCACTACCTTCCCTCACGCTAACGAGGGAAGCCCCCTCCGTGCAGCAAAGCGCCTCCGCGTACTCCGTGATTAATCAGCAACTAACCCGGTCAAACACAGGCTGAAAATCAGCAGAAATATTCAAATAGAACGTCTTAATAAACTCATATTTAAATTTAACCCGCTCATAAGACGAGCAAAAACGAGACATTACCTTAGGGTAGGCAAAGGTCACTTCAACATAACCATTGTAATCATTCTCAGCAGAGGTTTGAGCGTAATGAGTCAACAGACCTTCTGCTAGCAAAGCATCAGAAGCGTAATAACTAGCAGGAGGATGCTTCAACAAATAGCCCTCGTCATTCCAATATTCAATATTAGAACCGTTATAGGCCATAAACCCAATCATATCGAAGCGATATTTTCGTAACAAAATAGACGATATTTCGTGGTGAATCGTACTGTGAATAGTGGTCCCATCCTCGAAACTTGGCATATCAAAGACAAGAGGAAAGAGATAAATATTCTGAGTTCCTGGGTAATAGAAACCAGCAGTATACTTATCTTCATCAGATACAATCTGACCTGCTACAAAGATATTATCAACATCAGTGCGTAAAATATTAACGGGATATTTTACAAGCTCAGACTTAAGTAAATTCAAGAAATCATAATACCGCTGATCAGTAATTGTTCTTAGAATGCCTTCTACGGGTACAGCTTCAATCAACCCCCTGTTAACATACGAAATATTATTAACAGGAATTTCATCAATATCAGTTAAACGGCTTACATTCACACCCAGCGAAACAATGGATTGCTCAGCATTAACTATGTCACTGCTTAAATTAAACTGACAGCCTGGCAAAGTGCCGCCTAGCACAAGCATAGCAATAACGAACTTTATAGCTCTCATAATCAATACCCGCCCCTATTTATACCCAACACAATACTATAAAATGCGACACTTTCTAAACCACAGACCCACAAACCACAGTCCCACAAACCAAAGAACCACAACATGAAAATACTCACAACCGCCACAACCTTTCTACTACTAGCAATCACAAGTGGCTGCACAACCTACTCAATAACCAATCCATCCCTGCTAGAACCCACACCACAACATAAAAGCGTTGCCCACGCAGAGCCTAAAACACTGCCACTGCACATCGATGCAACCATGAGCTGCTACTCACAACGAGTCGTTGGCGGCATTAAAGAAACATGCTCAAACAAAGGCAGAATCAATGCGGTTATTAAGCACTTCAAAGAAAGAGGCGTAACAGTCGTTCCTGCAAACGATGAAAACGACGCACACATCACAATAGAAAAAGACAGCCTAAATGGCTTTTTAGAAGGCATAACAGGCTTTGCCAACATCATCACCCTTGGCCTAATACCACTGCACCACCACGACGACTACACCGTAACGTACACAGACCCTAAGAACGACATTCACGTAACAAAAACAGTCAGAATCTCATCAAACCAATCTTGGTTTTCTTTACTTTATTCAGACCTAGAAAATACAAACAACGGAGACTGGAAACACAGAGCAGAACAAAACCTAATACGAAGCGTATTAGACGAAGCAAATATAAAATAGACTCTTTAAATACTTCCTCCGTGAAGCGAAGCGCCTCCGTGCGCTTCGTGGTGAATTTCTTAAGCCTTAGTCTTGCGACGTTAGTCGCTGCCAAACAAATCACGAGTATAAACCTTATCGGCCACGTCACTCAGCTCATCAGATCGGCGATTAGCAATCACCACATCCGACAGAGCCTTAAACTCTTCCAAGTCACGCACGACGCGAGAATTAAAAAATGAATCCTCTTCCATCGTAGGTTCATAAATAACAACCTCTACGCCCTTAGCCTTAATGCGCTTCATAATGCCCTGAATAGCAGAAGCCCTAAAGTTATCCGACCCAGTTTTCATCACCAAACGATAAATCCCAACGACCTTAGGATTGCGCTTTAAAATAGACACCGCAACAAAGTCTTTACGAGTCGTATTCGCATCAACAATCGCACGCACCATGTTATTAGGCACATCTTGGAAGTTAGCCAATAACTGCTTGGTATCTTTAGGCAAGCAATAACCGCCATAACCAAAAGAAGGATTATTATAATGATTACCAATACGAGGATCTAAGCCGACACCTTCAATAACCTGACGACTATCAAGTCCATGAACCTCAGCATAACTATCAAGTTCATTAAAATACGCAACGCGCATGGCTAGATACGTATTAGAAAATAACTTAACCGCTTCGGCCTCGGTAGAATCAATATGCAAAATATCGATATCTTCTTTAATAGCCCCTTGCGCCAATAAGCCAGAAAAACGTTCAGCCCGTTCCGACTTCTCACCTACGATAATACGAGAAGGATACAAGTTGTCATAAAGTGCCTTACCTTCACGCAAAAACTCCGGCGAGAAGAAAATATTATCGCAACCGAACTCTTCGGCGATACGCTTAGTAAAACCAACAGGCACAGTAGACTTAATCACCATCACTGCAGAAGGGTTAAGCGCCATAACATCTTTAATAACCGCTTCAACCGTAGAGGTATTAAAGTAGTTATTTTCAGAATCGTAATCGGTAGGTGTTGCAATAACGACATAATCGGCATCTTTATAAGCCAATTCTTTATCCAGAGTCGCCGTAAAATCAAGATCGTCACGCTTTAAAAAAGCCTCAATCTCGGTATCCGCAATCGGCGAAATGCGGTTATTAAGCATTTCGACTTTATCAGCGATAACATCAAGAGCGACTACTTTATTATGCTGTGCCAGTAGCATGGCATTTGAAAGACCGACGTAGCCTGTGCCTGCGATAGTGATATTCATTACATTCCCTATAAAATTTGTACTGACAATATGTGTAAATAAAAATAAAACTAGATAAAACCCTTGGTCTTATCAAAATACCACTTACTGTGATCATGCACCTTATCAGAAGCTAATAGTTCGTCTTCGCTAAACCAACGGTACTCACCATGCTGTTCTTTTGGCAATTCAACATTAGATTCTGGCAAGATAATTTCAAAAGCATTCACTACATAATGCGTACTAACAGAAGTCAGAGTAGCGTCAGCAGAAAAGATACTGTCTGGGTAAAAGTGCTCGTACAACCCTAAGTACCGAGCATCTTTAATATCAATGGTAATACCTAACTCATTCAACGTCAGACGCTTAAAAGCATTGGCAATAGACTCATCTTTTAAAATGCGCCCGCCAGGTACAAACCAAAAACCCTGCGCAGGCTTATTTAAGCGCTGCCCAAGTAAAACCTCACCCGCTGAATTACGAACAACTAAATCAATCGAGATTAAAGGTGTTTTATCAACAATCGTTTTAAAAGTATCGCGATCTAACATGACCTACCCACGAAAAGACTCTTGATTCGCCAAGAACCAATCATACGTCGAAGCCAAACCATCTTTAAGCTCAATTGAATATTCCCAACCTAATGCTTTCAGTGTGTCAACATTCATCAATTTGCGCGGTGCACCATCTGGCTTGTCAGCATCAAAACCAACTTCACCTTGGTAGCCAACAACATCAGCCATGGTTAAAGCCAATTCAGCAATCGTACAATCAACACCTGTACCCACATTTATGTGAGATAGCATTACTTCAGTACAGCTTTCATAGACTTCTTTAGACGCATTCATAACAAAAATACTAGCAGCGGCCATATCATCAACGTGCAAAAACTCACGCATTGGCTTACCAGAACCCCAAACAACAACTTCTGGAGTGCTGTTTAGCTTAGCTTCATGAAAACGACGCATTAACGCAGGAATAACATGAGAGTTTTCAGGGTGAAAATTATCATTCTCGCCATACAAGTTAGTTGGCATAACGCTGCGATAATTACGGCCATACTGACGATTATAAGATTCACAAAGCTTAATGCCCGCAATCTTAGCAACCGCATAAGGCTCGTTAGTCGGCTCTAAAGTGCCCGTTAATAGCGAACTCTCAGACATTGGCTGCTCAGCCAACTTAGGATAAATACAAGAAGACCCCAAGAACAATAAATCGTTAACATTCGCCAAATGAGCAGAATGAATGATATTGCACTGAATCATAAGATTTTCATAAATGAAATCGGCAGGGTAAGTATTATTGGCAATAATGCCGCCCACTTTAGCAGCCGCTAAATAAACAGCATCAATGCCTTCATTAGCAAAAAACTGCTGAACATCAGACTGGCTCAATAAGTTAAGCTGCGTACGATCACGAACAACAAGCTCTAACTCAGCACCCTCTTTAATCTGCTGCTCAAGCTGACGAACAATAGCAGAACCAACCATACCTTTATGGCCAGCTATAAAAATCTTCTTCATGTGGATTAGCCTTCCAAAGCAACACTTACATCAAAGCCATTAGCCTTCAATAAAGCGTGCTGCTTAGCTTTAGCCAAATCATTCTGTACCATCTCAGCACACATTTCTTCAACCGTAATTTCAGGAACCCAGCCAAGCTTTTCTTTAGCCTTAGTAGGATCACCCAATAGCGTCTCTACTTCCGCAGGGCGGAAATACTTAGGATCAACCTGAACAATCAAGTCGCCTTTCTTAAGACCTGGGCAGTTATCACCCACAATACTGTCCACATAGCCTTTTTCTTCTATGCCTTCACCTTCAAAGCGTAAAGTAATACCCAGCTCTTTAGCTGAAAGCTCTACAAACTGACGCACAGAGATTTGCTTACCCGTAGCAATAACAAAATCTTCAGGCTTATCTTGCTGAAGCATCATCCACTGCATGCGAACGTAGTCTTTTGCATGACCCCAATCACGAAGTGCATCCATATTACCCAAGAACAAACAAGACTCTAAACCTTGAGAAATATTCGCCAATGCACGCGTAATTTTACGCGTAACAAACGTTTCACCACGGCGTGGGGATTCATGGTTAAACAAAATACCGTTACAAGCATAAATACCATAAGATTCACGGTAGTTAACCGCAATCCAATACGCATACATTTTAGCGACAGCATAAGGAGAACGCGGGTGAAAAGGCGTTGTTTCTTTCTGAGGAATCTCTTGTACTTCGCCATACAACTCAGAAGTAGACGCTTGATAAAAACGCGTTTTCTTTTCTAAGCCCAAGAAACGAATCGCTTCAAGAATACGCAATGTACCCAATGCATCAACATCAGCCGTATATTCAGGTGCTTCAAAAGAAACCGCTACATGCGACTGCGCACCTAAGTTGTACACTTCATCTGGCTGAACGTCTTTAATAATACGGATCAGGTTAGAAGAATCTGACAAATCACCATAATGTAAGAAGAAATTAACATTCTCTTCATGCATGTCTTGGTAAATATGATCTACACGCTGGGTATTTAACGATGATGCACGGCGTTTAATACCATGTACTTCATAGCCTTTTTCTAATAAAAGCTCTGCTAAATAAGAACCATCCTGGCCTGTTACACCGGTGATCAGTGCAACTTTTTTGTTTGTATTACTTGTAGACATTACTAGTCCCTTAATATTTTACTTAATGCAGTCCTTCGAACTACTGTTTAATTATCTGCTGCATATTATCTAAAAAATTAGACAATATTGCATCCCTATTGAGGTATTCCTCAGCATATTTGCGAGCAATAACATTATGACTTCCGTCATTTTGATCTATCTTATTTAACTCAGTATCTAAAGCGGCTATAAAAGCATCAAGATTCTCGGGGTCAGCCAATGTATAAATACCTGGGTAATTCGCTTCTATCTGTCCTAACTCAGTATCTACCTCAGCCGTTACAACTGAGCGACCACCTGCCGACAATATATTGGTTAACTTAGAAGGTAGCACCGCATCAGCAGCCCCCTTTTTTTGCACTACTAAATGTACATCAGCCATTACAAGCATTGCCGGAACATCTTCCCAAGCTTGCAAAGGTTTAAAGATAACATTATCAAGTTGAAGGTCTTGCGCCATCTGCTTTAAAGCATCGACATGCGCACCAGCGCCAACAAAAACAAACTTTACAGCACCTGCAGCCTGGTTAATTTCAGTTTGATATTTTGCTGCGGCCTCAAGCACCATTTCTAAACCTTGCTTTGCCCCCATATTACCCGCATATAGAACAACCTTATCGCTACTGGCTAATCCCCATTCATTACGTATAGAGCTACCATCAACATCGGGGGTTACAAAATCAGTATCAGCCCAATTCGGAAAGAACAACATTTGATCGGCATTAACACCCTTCTGTTTCGCTTTTTCGATCATACTAAAGGATATAGTCGACACAACATCAAAACGGCGCATCAACCAAGTTTCAACCCCATAAGCAATACGAGAAAGTAAAGAGCCCTCATTAGCAAGACCAAGGCCAAACATGGCATCGACTTCATAATCTTGTATGTGCAATACGGTTTTAGCACCCACTAACTTTGCAAACAAAAGCGCTACAGGAGTGATAAATAATGTGGGCTGCACAACGAATAGAACGTCTGGCCGTGTTTTCGATGAAAACAACTTAGTAGTCAAAGCAAGTGCGGAAGTAAGCGCAAATGACGCAAGATGAACAATTCGTTTAAGCGCGGTTGGCTTAGCAGGTACATACAAAGGGCAACGAGTAACTAAAACGTCACTTTCAACTGACGTTTTATAACCAAGGCCAGAATAATCTGGGTATACTTCCCACTCTGGGTAATAAGGTTTGGCGGATATAACCTGAACATCAGCCTTGTTATTAACAAGCCAGCCTGACATTTCACCATTATACTTACCTATACCTGTTAACTCTGGTGAGTAATTTAAACTATACAGCAAAAACCTCACAGTAGTTTCAACCCAGTAAATGCTTGTAAAATACCGATGCGTTCTTGATTATCGGCAGCATTTTTGATTAATTTTTCAGCCTCATAAACCCTTAAGTCAACAAGCGAACGGTACCAGTAACCTTGAAAGAAATGAAAAGCAAATCCCCTAAGTCCATCCAGAAAACCTAAACGAATGAAATACCTGTATAAAAAATATAAAAGAGGTCTTACAAATACAGGGAGCTGATTGTAGAATTTTTCTTTAATAACTCTTTTTATTTTAGCTTGTGACCCAGACTCTTGCGCAATTGCATTATCATGAGTAAATAAGTGATATTTTTTATCCAAAATATCAATCATCTCTCTATCAGCATAAGCATTATGCTTCTCAGTCCACCACTTTGTAGTATTTAAATTATCATCAACAATATGGCCGACAAGCTGATTTGTGCTTTGTGCGCAATCAAGAACAATATGCTCATCCATCCAACGGTTTTCAATTCTCCCTTGCCCATTGCGCCATATTCGTAATAGATTCAGAGGGTATACGGCACCTTTTTTAATCCACTTCCCTAAGAAAAAGTACTTTCGCCTAATGTAAAAACCGTTAACTGAAGAATCTGTATTACCTAACGCTGCCGGAAGTTCGTTAATCAAGTCTAGCTCAATATACTCATCAGCATCCATTCTCATAACCCACTCTGTTTCTATAGGGCAATTATCTAGCCCCCACTGAAACTGGTCGGCATAATTTTTCCACTTTCGCATATAAACTTTAGCGCCAAGCGATTCACAAATAGCAACTGTTTTATCATTTGAGAAACTATCTACTATGAATATATTACTAGTAATATGAAGTAATGATTTAATACATCGCTCAATATGCAATTCTTCGTTATACGTTAGTATTAATACAGATATATTAGTTGTCATTTAGGTGATATCCATTCCTTTCATTAATTTTAACAGCAGGGTTTCCGCCATACACTCCCCAAGCAAAAGTATCCTTACTTATAACAGCGCGCGCACCTATAACAGAACCAATGCAAAGTGTGACATTAGGCCCTATAAATGCTTCAGCACATACCCATACATCACTTTCAATTCGAATTGGCGCTAGCACTAGTGGGTGAGTAGGTTTGTTATAGTCGTGAGTACTCGCACAAAGCGATACGTCCTGACTAATAATTGCATTAGGCCCAATATCTATACGCCCCTGATTATACACATTAACTCTAGGCCCAACGGTCGCCCCATCTGACATTTTTAAGTTGCAAGGTAGCCAGATTCTGGCTGTTGGGTAGATTCTTGATGACCAACTAATATCGGCACCAAATAGTTTAAGAATAAACACCCTCCACTTAAATAAAAAAACTGGTGAGTACTTTATAAAAACAACATAGACAAAACCCCAAAAAACCCGAACAACCTTATTACTTACACTGAATACAGGTGAATTTAATAGCTCTTTATCTTTAATATACATATTTACTTTTACTCTTAAAAACCAAAACTTCTATGCTGTTTACTTCCTGGATGATGGGGGCAACCCCACCATCGGTTTCTTTAATAAAAACTCCAGATGCGCGCCCTTCTGCTTTGTATCGGCGAATCGATTCTTAATAAACCTTGCAGGTACACCACCATAGATTGTGCAGGGTGGGACATCTTTACTAACTACACTCCCAGCTGCGATTATTGCACCATCACCAATTGAAACGCCTGAAAGCACTATAGCTTTGTGCCCAACCCACACATCCATACCAATAATTGTTTTTTCAAGCATAGGGCGACCTGAGAATACTATTGGCAACTCTGGTTTATTAAAATTATGATCACCACCTACAATTGATACCGAAGTTGCTAGCATCGTGTAGTTACCAACCTCAACACCTTGGGTGATTTCGGCACCTCGGCCAATGTATGCAAATTCGCCTACAATTATATCTTTACTTATATTAGAGCGTATTTTCACATCACTCGAATAAGGTATTCTCCTCCTTCGAGTAATAGAATTTTGAAAAATATTTCTCGCAAAACGTGCATAAAGTTTAAGTATTGTAAAGCGCATCAATTGCCTCTATTATTAATTTTTTTTGTGATACTGGATTATATTTTTCCTCAATAACATCAATACAGTTTTGTGAAATATTTTTTATCGGCTCATTAATCATCGTTTTAACCAGCCTATACATTTCTTCATAATCGCCATCCATAAATAAAGCGCCCGTAATACCATTAATAACAGCTTCAAATTCTGGCATCTGGGTAAACTCATTACTATGCGTAATAACCGGAACTCCATAAGCCATTACATGCATTGCTGTTAACCCAATTTCACCGGGCGAAACACACAGATCACTTCCCATAAGTAAAACGGCTAACTCTTTCTCGTTATACGTTTTCCCATAAAAAACAACCTGACTTGAAATACCAAGATAAGAGGTTTGATCGAGCAGCAAGGGAAGCTCAATCCCGTCGCCTATTATCAACAAATTCACAAGAAGTCCTTCCTTCTTTAGCTGGTGAACTAACTCAAGAATCTTCCCTAGTTTTTTTTGAGGAGTAAGTCTACCAACAAAAACTATCTGAAATGTGTCCGGCTCACTAAAAACATCACGCTTTTTTAATTTGATCTCAGAAGATGTTATAGAATCCCGTATTTTACTTTGTTCCAAATAATCAAGTGAGTTGTAGATTGGATATAGTTTATTAAAAGGCACACCGGCTGAGCTCAGTTTTAATTTAGCTCGATCACCATAAAGGAAAATACCATCAGCCAATCGATAGAAAAATAATTTAAGTTTATCCTTTAATGAATTCCCCCGAATAAAACCATGCGTCCAAAAAATCACCTTAGCGGGCTTGAATTTTAAGTATATAGAGGCTAACCAGGTCGTGAAAAATCCGGGATCAGCTAGAAAAATCACCACGTCATACTGTTCAACTGCAATTAACTTCATCAACCCTCTCTGCCACAACCCTTTGAAAACCCATTTATTTTCAAGCCTATGAAAATTATTATTTTCATAGAATGTATTAGAGATCAGCTCTATATCATTATTGGCTAAGATATCTGATGAAAATTGAAATTCAATATTTTCATCATGCATTGCAAGCGCATCAAAAATTGGCCCACGGTACTTTGCAATATAATGGTAAACTACTAAGATTTTCAGCTTTTGTCTTTTGTCATTAATCATAGTCACAACCCTTGTAATTATTGCAGTAACATTAGCACTAAAACCCCTAAACATACCTTGGAGATATTATTCTTTTAATATACAACCCAGATGTATTTAATTGCACTGAACGCCCTCACGACGAGTTAAGTACGCTAACAAAGTACCTAGATAAAATGCATCACTTACTTTCATCAGAACAGCCCCTTGCGTAAAGAAGATAATGACTATAATAAAAATTATTGATAAAAATAAAGGCCTCAACGGCTGAATGGTATTATTATAGCCAATAGCAAGACGAAGAATTACATAGCATATTGAAGGTATAGCCAGCACCATACCAAGCACTACTGATAAGTACATGTACACACTATCCTTGACTGGCGAAGAGTCATGCATAGTAAATAAAGATGATCCATTTTGAAACCCACCAGGTAGAATAAAAGAACCCCAATTAACTAATAAGAAGCTGAGCTGCCCAAGTCGTTCAGCCTCAGAACTACCTAAAGTATCGCCATATATAACTGTATTAAATAACTCCTGGCTTTTGTAAATAATTTGATGATACCTACTGGGGTCAGAAGCAATCCACTCATAGATATGACTAGCCAGTAATGTAGACAATAAAGTACATACTATTATAAGAGCTGAAAGTTGGAGTATTTTATTTGAATTAAGCACCACCCTAGTACCAGACAAGATAAAAATATCGCGAAAATACGTATAGAATAATCCTGAATAAAGAAAAATCAGTGCTAGCCAATAAGATCTAAATGAGCTTTTAACCGATAATAGACCTACAGTAAAAATCACAAAGAATAAGAATTTTTTATTTTTGAATTCTACCGCAAGCAATGCAAGCAAACACAATACAGAAAGTGAATATGGTGATTTAATACCTGGCGAATCTACTTCGTAATAATATACTGAAGATAATACGCTTAACACTATAATTATAGCTAGCAGGTATAAAAGCTTATGTTTTCCAGTCACTTTCATACCGACCGAAACAAACCACCAACCTATAAAAAAGAACATCATTGATCTAGCCATTGAATAACTACCTGTTATGCTATCACCAGATATCCCACCTACGAAAAATAGCGCGAGGGTACAAAGCAGAACAATGAATAATTGCCCGCTATAAAACAAACTACTAATACCCATTTTCACACTATTAAAATGTGAATACGCAATAAGTATTATGGGGAACAGGACTATTTCAACAACAAACACCCCAGAAAACACAAGCAGTTTATTACTCCCCATTGGGCTTAAAATAAGCACTGATGATAAGATAATAATACACCAAGCTATTATCTCTTGCTTATTCTCCCAATTAAAATAATTACTACTCATTATTCCTTCCTGCTAACGAATCCATTAGCACAGTCATGCTTTTGCTACACAACTCACTCCCTCTTTCATATCCTCGTTCCGATGAGGATATTTTTAATAATATGCTCTCGGCGCCCTCACAGCTAGGCATTTCTAGTGATGCAAAAGAAGAACCTGACCATTCACTAGCAAGGCATTCCATGAGTGAACCTCGCCTTACAATAACACTCTTCCCATATTGCAAGGCGCGCCCTAGAACACCAGAGGATTGATTATACTCTGGTGAATAACAAGCCCAAACCACATCAGCAGCTCCATATAAAGCGACCAACTCAGAATCACTAATTCTTCTATTCCAAAGGAGTGCACCACAGTCTTCAAAAGCTCTAAGTTGAACATTATCCACCCCACTTACACACCCACCCGAGACGAATAGAAACTCCCCCCTTAACTTGGCAGAGTTAATATATAGCTGAATAAATTTATCAAACCCTTTGCTCGTATCCTGCCTACCAATAGCACATACAATCTTTCGACCTTTTGCTTTATCTCTGATATCAGACAACGCAAAACCTACATTATTATCATCAACTGTTGATTCCAAAAAATCAACATCCCAAAACTGAAAATCATAAATCCAATCATCGCAAATTTCACACAATTCTGGCGCAACAAAAAATGGGACAATCGATAAAGATGTCACCATTTTATTCGGCTTTAATATTTTAAAAAGCATGAATTTAATTTTCAATCTAGCTGTATCTTTTACTACACATTCTTTTGCCCTAAAGACCAACCCTACTGTTTTTAGTTTGAAAAGTGACCTAAGCAATGCCACCAAAAAATACAAAATAAAATTTTCTTCTACCATTAGAAATAGGAGCGGCTTCCTAGAGCTTAGTAATTGCAAGCCACGAACCCGTTCACCACCTAACTTTAACTTACTAAAAGTTATATATTCCGCCCTATGTCCACTTTCGAGACGGGAATAGAAATTAAATATCATATGTAACTACCTTGCTCAGCATTACTCTTACTTTATACTTCAACCAATAGTATAACGGGTGCGCTTTTCTATTTGACAGCAATATTACTGGATAATTATTTATATAATTATTCACTCTAAACAACCTAGATACTGAAAAATATCTGAATGGAAATACACCATAATCAGAAGGATCCCGATATGGCTTAATGCCGAGTTGCTTTGCAAGAAGGCTTAATATTGATTGGTCATGTCTATGATCAAAGGCTTCTTCACTTTTCCGTGTCATTAAATCAGTGACAAGCTCTTCTTTCCTACATAATTCAAAATACTCATTAATAAATGCTACTGTTTTTGCAGATTTTTTAATCAACAAATAGCTAGCAATAATTTGATTTTCTTCAAGCGCCGCAGAATTTTCCATTCCCATGTATTTAATTAGATGTTTATTTGTCCACTGCTTCTCAATCAAAGGCGATTCAAACAGCATAATCTCATCAGAATTGGATTCTAGAATTTCTATCAAATAATCCACACTATTTAAATACACAGCGCCAGAGTCACTATAAAATAAATAGTCTCCGTCTGATAAATCAGATAGGGTTTTTGCTATAAAATAAGGTTTCCATAACCAGTATCCCCCACCTCTAGATTGATTTAGCACTTTAGAATTTTCTTCGTAAAATTCTAGGTCAATATCACTAGGCGAATACTCAACTACTTTATCAACCCCACCAAACAATTTAGCAGTCATGGTATTCCATCTTCTATTCCTTTCGAAACGGCTATCAGAATAATTAATTGCTACTTTCATGTAACTACCCTCTCGTTCATATATATAGCATGTAACAGTTGCGCAATGGCTACTAGGCAGGTTAAAAGCTGTAGCCACATAGAATCAAGAAAGAGTGCTAGTAATAATATAAAAACAAAATTGAATATTTTTTTATAAAAACAGGCAAGCTTTTCATTAATTATTTTCAAGGTTAAATCAGTACCCCTTAATAACAAGCATAGAGCTACACCTGTGCTAATTACTGTACTTATTGCAACCCCTACAACGCCATATAATGAAATTGATAAATATAATGTAGGTATAAACACCCCTAGCTGGCATAAGGATGCTTTAGTGACGCGTGATGGAAAACCAGAAGCACGATGGTATGCAACTAAGACTGAGATTAATGCGCCAAACATCATTGATATTGCTAAAATGCGCAATATTGCAACACTCTCTCCCCAATCATCGCCTAAAAAGTATGGTATATGTTGCGAAACGATCATTAATGTTAAAGCCGATGACAGCGAGAAAATCAACATATAAACAAATGCTTTAAAAAATAAATTATTCCTTTCTTCAATATCATTATTAAGTCGTGAGAACGAGGGGAACAAATACTGACCAAATGCAACTGCCACATCTGAAATCCCAAGCTGGGCAAGCCTTCCTCCCATTTGGTAGATTCCCAGTGCGGAATTACCAAGCATTGAGCCCGTAATTAACTTGTCTGATTGGTTTAATAACAGGTTTACGATATTCCCCCCCCAAATCCATTTTCCATACATCATGTAACTAGACACATTAAAACTTGGTGATAACAGCCTTTGGAATCGATATCTATCAGTTGAAAATATAAAGTAGGACGCTACCGTCTTTATAAACTCCGAAGCTATCAAACCTATAAATACTGACAAAATTCCCTTCTGGCTCATCAAACACCAGATGGTAATTGCTATGTCTAATAATGCACCACCAAAACTATGAAGGAATAACCTACTGAACCACCGTTCTCTTTGCGCTAAATACAATGTTGGACTTGAAATAGATTTTAAAAGTGCGCAGACCGCTATTATAAATGCAGCGATAATGAAGTCTTCACTATAACTCTGAATTGGGTAAAAATATCCAATACCGACCAATAATAAAGATAAGCCTACTCCTCGAACAAATGATGCCCACCACACCGAATTAATTTGCAAGACACTAGGGGCTTCAGGTGCTTGAATTATCGCCTGTATCAAGCCGAATTCTGATAAAGATTCAGCTATTGCATAAATGACCAGTAAAAGCCCCACAACACCCATTAATTCAGGGCCTAAAAACTTGGCAGCCAGCAAAAACTTCAGTGCCATTAAAGTCTTTGAGAATCCATGATTTAATACTACCCAGAGCGCATGCGTGCTGGGAATTCTTTTGATTCGACTAAACACTTCTAACTCCACTACTTTTAGTAAAACCCACATTTAAGCAGCCCATTCTTAATTTCCACGAATTTATGGACACAAGAATGACTGATCATTGATTGAACAAACGATTACCTAAATATTTATGAATATATCCTGCGATAGTAGGTCAGAATACCCAAATGAAACTGCGCAGGAAATTTGATGGTTTTATTGGAATTCTCAAAAAAACTGGCTTGACGACACGTACTGACCAACTCAACCCATATAAAGGGTTGCCATAATTTCATAGCAGATCTAGTAGTAGAGTTTTTCAATGCGAATCCCTGTGCAATCAAGCACTTATGCAAATAGTAAAGATAGAATAAAAATAACTTGTTCAATTCTATGAACTTAACGCGGCGCACCATACCTGATATAGGCCACAAAACCAACCAATCTCGTCCCTTTTGGGTAGATATTTACCTGTCATTGACGGCTATTTAAGCGTTGTAGCGGTTTCGTGCTTGATAAATTTGTATTTCACGACTACTTAATAACATTTTACCTTTGGCTCTTGTTTGCTGGGGGTTTGCTGTATAAAATGGCAAAATTAATAAACCCAATTGATTTACCGATAACGGATTATGACTATGCGTAACTTATTTGCAGGGATTCTTCTTGCAGCGGCCCTTCCGGCTTCAGCTTCTATTTCTTCTGAATTGGCTGCAGGCGATGCTTCTGCTTCCGATATTATTAATAACGCGATGGCTGCGTGTGGTGGTAGTGGTTCTTGCCAGGCATTGGCTATTGAAGATGCGGTTGCTGCGGGTGTAGATATTACTACGGTTATTAATCTTGCGATTGCTGCTGGCGCTGATGCTAAAGCGGCTGTTGCGGCGGCTTCTGCTGCTGGCCTTAAAGCAGGCAAAAGTGTTGATACGGTATTGGCCGCTGCTTTAGCCGCTGATGGCGTTCCTGCTGAAACAGCACTGGGTGGTGTTACTGCCGGTGCTACTGCGTCAGGTACTTCTACTGCTGATGCACAAGCAGCTGTTGCTAAAGCGGCAACGTCTTTAAAAGTTGATCCTCAAGTGATCGTTGCTGGTGTTACGGGTACTCCTGCTGCACCGACTGCGGGTGGTAACAACTCTGGCAACAATGCAGGTAACGATTCTGGTAACAATGCTGGCAATAACTCTGGTAATGATTCACGCCAGGCTCCACCATTACTAACGCCTAATCCAAACATCAGCCCATCTGAGCGTTAATCGCTTAGTTAGTCGGCTAGCTGTGCTAAAAAAGCCCGATTCGTTCGGGCTTTTTTTTGGCTGTCGTTAAGAGGCTGGTTTGTTTTTATGTTTTAATCGCTGAGTCTGCACTTGAATATGTCGCGTTTTATCTTTCCTAGTTATTTGGCCTTATTGTTTTGCTTACCTTTGCCGCTTGCGGGTGTAATCCCTTGGGGTTGGGCCTTTTTTGCGGGCTTGTCTTGTGGTTTGTTGCTGGCTCAGTTTTATTTAAATTCTCAAGCTTCTGTGCGCTCTGGCAGTGCTCGATTTAGTGGTGTTCAGTCTAGCGGCCGTGATTTTATGGGGATTCCGGCTTTCAGTTATCCGGTTCTTTTGCCTTTGTGTTTTGTTGCGGTGTTTATTGGGCTGCAGTGGAATATAGGGCGTATTAGTGCTTATGTCATTTCGCTGTATTCCGTTAATACGACTGATATTGGTATTGCTATTTTGGGCTCTACCCCGCTAGACCCTACGACCGATATTAACGGTTCTGTCTTACTTTCTTATTTATCGTCTATGGCGCGTCATGATCTGTATTTGGATTTTTTACAGACGGTTGGTTTGTGCAGCTTTTTTGCTTTAACGCTGATGTTGCTGAATTCTCGGGCGCGTATTACCGCTGCGATTTGGGTGGTGATTTTGGCGGGTGGCTTTCAGGCGGTTTATGGTTCGTTGATGGTTATGAGTGGTTTAGAGCTGGGGTTCTTTTCTAAAAAGATTGCGTATTTGGGTAAGGCGACCGGTACGTTTGTAAACCGTAATCATTTGGCGGGGTATTTAGAGATGTCGCTGGCGCTGGGTATTGGCTTTTTATTGGCGTCGTCGACCCGTTATTACGGTGATTGGCAGCAGCGTTTGCGCCAGTTTATTGAGATGCTATTAAGCCCTAAGGTGATTATGCGGCTTATATTGGCGATTATGGTGATTGGCTTGGTAATGACCCGTTCGCGCATGGGTAACTCGGCGTTTTTTGCCAGCTTGATGATCGCCGGAGGCTTGGCGTTATTGTTAATGAAGAATAAGTCTCGCTCGACCACGATTTTGCTTTCGAGCTTGCTGATTATTGATATTGCCATTGTCGGGATGTTTTTTGGGGTCGAGAAAGTCGCCGAGCGTTTGCAAGGTTCCAGCATCGAGAAAGAGAGCCGCGATGAGGTGAGTCGTGATACCTTTAACATGTGGTTAGATAATCCTATTTTGGGTACGGGGGCTGGCAGTTATAAGTATGCTTACCCTGGCTATAAGTCGGATGATGTTAAGGCCACTGCGCTTTATGATCATGCGCATAATGATTACGCTCAGTTTTTGGCGGAGTTTGGCATTATTGCGTTTTTGGCGTTGGCGGCTGCGGTTTCGATTGCGTTGTTTTGGTCTATTCAGGCGATGCGAATGCGGCGTAATAGTTTGCAGCAAGGCTTGGGGTTTTCGGCCTGCATGGGAATTATTGCGATTTTAATTCATTCGTCGGTCGATTTTAATCTGCAGATTCCTGCCAATGCGTTTATGTTTGTATTTTTGTTAGCGATCGCGTGTATTGCACGTTGGAGTAAGTTGCGATGATAGCTTTGTTTAATACCCCGCACAGCCAGCTGGTGACGTTTGAGAAAAATGCCCACGGTACTGATTATATTGTGGGAGATATTCATGGCCATTATGAGCGTTTGATGAGTCAGTTGGGTGAGTTGAATTTTGATTTTGCCTGCGACCGCTTGTTTTGCGTGGGTGATTTGATTGACCGTGGCCCAGACTCTGCCAAGGTGCTGGCAATGCTGGCCGAGCCTTGGTTCTTTTCGTTATTGGGTAATCATGAGTATTTTATGCTGAGTGGTTTAATGCACAATAACAGTAAGCATAAGATGCTGTGGTTACAAAACGGCGGTGAGTGGATTGCCAGCTCAGACCCTAGCCAATGGCCCATGTGGTTTGAGGCATTATCGAATCTGCCAATTGCGATGCAGCTAGAAGGCCAAGACGGTAAGCAGTATGGTTTGTTACACGCTGATTTTCCTAGTGATGACTGGTCGCACTACCCTGACTTTGACCAAGAGGAGTTAGAGACGTGTCTTTGGTCGCGCCGTAATTTTTCTAACCGCAGCAGTCATTCGGTGTCGGGCATTGATTATTTGGTGCATGGGCATAACTCGACCGGCAATGTGGTGGATGGTGAGAGCGAGGCGGTGCAGATGGGCAATCGTTTGTATATTGAGCCTGGGGCTTATAAAGGGGCTCGGTTTGTTTTGCTTGCTGTTTAAAAGCTTCTGATTACTAATTGCACAACTGTTCATTAACTGTACTAAAGTGCCGTTTTATATCGCTATCATGTCTCTATTATGTAGTTTATTTGTAATTTCCACCCTTACCCACTTGTACTTATCGCATTTCTTTCCAATACTTGAAGTTCGTAATTTATTTAACGATTACAGCCCTCTTAACAGGCTAGTATTTTAAAACTTTCCCGGAAGCGCTTTGGGTTTTTCCATCGCGAGCTGGGGGATGACTTAACTATGAAAAGGACTTATTCATAATGAGTAACGTTACCATCAGCACAAACAACAAGACCAAAAAGTTTGGCTCTTTCAAAAAGGCAGCACTTGCGGTCGCCATTACCAGTATTGCGTTAACCGGTTGCCTTGATTCTGGCGGCTCTTCTAGTGATAAAAAAGACGAAGTTGTTAAACAGGTTTCTATTTCGGGTCTTGCGGTTAAGGGCTTATTAAGCAACGCAACCGTGACGGCTTATACCATGAGCCGCGTTAAACTGGGTGAAACGACAACGGCTGCTGACGGTACTTACTCTCTTCCGCAAACCAATCATCAAGGCGCTATTTTAATTGAGCTTACAACCAATACAGAGACTCGCACGGTATGTGATGCGGCGCCTGGTTGTGGCACGAAAAACGGTGTAGCCGTTGGTTTTGGTGATGATTATGCCTTTAATGATCCTAATTTTATTCTAACCTCTGTTTTGCCGAATCCTGCTCGTGCAGCGAATCAACAACTGATGGTTACGCCATTAACTCATTTGGCCGCTCAGCGTGTTGTGAAGCAAGGTTTATCTGACGCAAGTGACATTCAGGGTACGATTAACGCGACGGCTAAGTTACTTGGCTTGGTAGGCGTTGATATTAATACGTTAGCTCCGGTTGATATTACTAACCCTCAAGCGGTTCAGTCAGCTTCTAATGAAGCTAAGATTTACGGCGCATTGGTTGGTGCTATCGCGACCATGGCTGAAGAAGATACCAATGCTTCTGTTGCTGATGTGATTAAGAACCTGACGGACGATTTTACTGAAGACGGTGGTTTAAAAGCTAACTCGACAACTCCAGGAACGATTTCGTTAAATACTATTTTCAAGAAAGCTGGTGAAGTGGTTGTTGCGGCTAATTCCAAAGCGGCTACCGATGAAGTTGAGATTGAGTTAGGCGCAACGGGCTCGACCCTATTACGCGAAGAAGAAAGTGCTGATAATAAACCAGCCGATGAAGAAGTAACTCCTCCTGCTACTCCGGTTACCCCTGGCGAAACAACAGACGCTGATAAGTTAGCGGTTTTATTAGAAGATGTGGCTCTTTGGGATAATGCGATAGAAGACGCGAGCGCGATGTCTATTTATCAGCCATTTAATGATCAGCTAGACGCTGCGGGCGAATTGGCCGATACGCTAAGTGAGCAATCTGCGCTAATCAATACGATTGAAGGCTTGGTTGCTAATGAAGTTGAAATAAACGAATGCTATTACTATGGGCAGAATCCTGAGACCAATGCTACTGAGTGCATGGGTTATGATCACTACACAGAAACCGCTAACGGCCCTCTTTTAGAAGCGTCTCAAATAATCACTAAGTCTCTTGATCTTGTTGGTTTTTATGAGCGCCATGTACGCTTAAACGGTACCGCGGGTATTTCTGAATACAGCCTATCGGCAGCGCTTGGCCTTGGTTATATTGGTGAATACGACCACGTTGCGGATGACGTGACAATTACCATCGTACCAACGTTCGATGGCAATAACCGCATGACGTCGACTACGGTTGATGTAACACATTCAGAAGCTTCTGGCGCTGCGAGTAATGTTTTGTATAGCGTTTCTCGTGATGAAGGTGCTGCTAACTCTAGTAAGCTAACCTACTCTATTACTAATGTTGATGGCCATTTTGGTGCTGATACCGGTGGCGCTAGCGATATCGATCTTTCAGGCACGGGTGGCGAGGTCGAAATTACCCTTGCTAATAACTCTGCACTTCAAGCCTTTATTGGTGTAACTGAAGGTACTGACGCTGAAACCTTGATGAATGTTAAGGGTTTAGAATTCAGCCTTAACCTTGCAGTTGCTACAGGCTCTGCCGATGGCGTAGCCGATACTGAAACCGCTACGTTTGATGTGACGGGTAGCTTTACTCACGCAGTTGGCCAGACAAGCTCTGCTGACTTAGTGATTGAAGTTAATGCAAGTAATACGGTAAGTAACGAAACCGCAGTGGGTACGATTACCCTTGAAACTGAAGGAACGATTACAGAAACGGTTACTCAAGCGGCTAATGCTTTATCGCCTGTTGAGCTTATGCATGAGTACATTGCCAATTCAGCCGGCATGAGCTTTGAAGGTTCTATCAATTTAGCAGGCGAGAATAATACGTCTACTAGCTTTGACGGTAATATTACTTCTTCAGCGACTGCATTAGACCCTGACGCGTTAGGCAGGCAGGAAGCTGATAAGATAACCATGGAGTTTGATGGTGCGGTTATCATTACCGATGCCGAAGGTTATATCACTAACTTTACCGGTGAAGCGAAAGTAACGACTGAAGCACTTAAAAATGCTGACGGCTCTGCTTTTTACCTAGGTGAAGATTTACAGCAAGAAGCGACTTCAATGAATCTTACGGGTAATCTTTCTACTCAAACATCGGCCGGTAATGCCTCTGTTAATGTAGAAGCGGCCATTACGTTCGATTATTCTGATTTGATACTGCCTTCAATTGCATTGCCTGAAGAAGGTGATGAAGTTGGTTCTGTGACCTTCTCGTTTAAGGATGCGGTCTACAGCGATCTATACAATGATGGCTCTTCGCAGTTATCTTCTGTAACCCTAATGGTTGATAACTCAGCGTCTTTAAGTGCTTATGCGGCGTCGCTTAATGCTGCACTGCCTGGTTTAGACGCAGTTGTTTATGGAAGTACTACGACTGATTATGTGATTGAAATCAGAGATTGTAATACCAGTTACTGCTCTGTTTATATTGATAACAACCATACCAGTGAGGTTTATATAGGTGGCATTAAGCCTGCTAACGCACTGCTTTCTACGATCAGTTCGGCGGATGCTCAGCTATATCAGCAGTCTTATAGATTCAATCCTCACGCGGACATTTCTACGACCTTTGGGGAGATCGGCATTGCCCGCTCTACATACAGGGGCTTCTATAGTGATGAAAACCTGGTTGAATTTACTAATCTAGACCCTGTAACTAAGCCAATGTTTGTGATGTATGGCGATTACCAAATCGATTACGATGTCATCGAAACCGCTGATCATTACCGTAAAGTAAGCGCTTCGTTGAAAATCGATACAGCTCTAGCCGGTATTGAAGATGGCCATGTGACGCTAACCGTTGAAAACGTAGCAACGGATGATTTCAAAGCCTCTGCTCTTTTCTCTTACGGCCCTCGTGTATTGAAGCTTGATCTTGATACTCGTGAAGCAACCAATGCTAACAAGTCTTTTGTTACTATCGAAAATGCTGACATTAGTCTGAAACTGGTTGCGACATGCGCAACTGAAACAGACGATCAAGGCATGCAAGATACTGACATTATCGCAGCTTGCGAAGGCGATTTAGACTTTAGCGGTGACATTTACATCAATGGTTCTGATGAGAAAGTCGCGGTTATTGAAGACCGTGACGGCCTTCAGGTTATTAAGTTTGTAGCGGGCGATAGTTATGGCGTTGTAATGGTGCCTAACTTAGACTTCGTTAAACAGTAAGCTTAATATTGAGTTTTAAACGTTTATGAAGAAGGGCAGCTTAGGCTGCCCTTTTTTGTAGTAATATAATATTTTTAAAAACACGGAAGTCTTTTTTTGCTAAGCCATCGACGAACATCTTCTGCAACCAGCTTGAAGCAAAGCCAGGCACTTCTTAAGCAACTGAGATTATGCGCTAAACGCCTGATAATAAGATTGCCGCTAATAGCATTACTAGCCACGCCACTTACGCTACAGGCCAGTGATTCAACAGTCAGCACTCAAGATCCTCAAGATAAGACAGATCACACTCTTGATTACACACTCGATTACACTCTAGAACACTTCAGCTACGCAGGCCCAATGGCGGTTATGCAACTAGCAAACGACTGGAATGGAAAGCTAAAAAGCGGAAAAGACGCCATTTCATTCATCCAGAGCGAAATATCCGCACGCTACAAAAACTTAACCTTAGGCTACCTAGTCAGAAAATCACACCAATTCAAAATCGGCAACGACCTAGCCAGAGGCTTTTATTATTACAATAACGACATCACACTAGCCGAACAAATGCAGATAAACGCCAAAATGCAAAGCAAAGTCTACGCAGGCAAAGGCCTAAGACTAGCCCACACACTCCACCTCCCTTACTTGGACACCCATCATAAAACCGATACCCGACTGCATGGACAGCCACCCTACAACTACGTGGACACCCACCTTAACAACTACGTGGACACCCACCTTAAGATCACACCGGGCATCGTGGTTTTGAGGCTTGATGAGATTATTTGGGGTGGCTTTGATGGGAGTTTGTTTTATTCCAGCCCTGATGAGGATGACTGGGGCGGGACGATTGATCTTGATTACGGCTATACCAAAGATTTCATTGCGCGCAGACCTTTGGAGGGTGAGCATTTAGGCTGGCTTTATGGCTTGGATCTGGATGTTGAGTGGAGCAGCCCTTGGCTTGAGGCTAGGTATAGCGGCATTAATGTGTTCAGTCGAATTTATTGGAAAGGCATGCCGAGAACGACCGCTAAGATTTCTACCGAATCAGCGTTTTATCTTATTGGCCCCGAATATTTTGATGATGCTGTATTAAACGCGCCCGCCTTACATTATCTGGAAGCCAGCACCCCGCTCACTTTTGCAGATTCAGCGCTGAAAGTTTTTTTAGTGCCCGACCTGTATGCCATTAGCCAGAATATTCATTTATTCAGTAGCGCGCAGATCACACCGATTCGTTCGTTTTATTATCATGGTTTTCAATACCGAACAAAGCCTGGGGCTTGGGGTAGCGAATCGCCGATTAAGCTGGGCTTACAGCATGACTTTTCGACCAGAACGACCAAGCTTTCAATGCAGCATGAGTATGTTTCTATGGAGTTTGCTAGCCAAACGATGGATGTCTCTAAAAGCCAGCAGGTGGTGCTGAAGCTTGGGCTGCATGTTTCGTTTTAAAAATACTAAATCGCAGGCATAAAAAAACCGAATCATAATTGCTTATGTCCGGTTGATTTATCTTAGTGTCTCCCGTTCTTCTCAAAAGAAGGAAGATGGTATCCCCAAGGGGATTCGAACCCCTGTTACCGCCGTGAAAGGGCGGTG
>OLHV01000010.1_pt1 | contig 178017 bp, 160 predicted proteins | sample 1609391 | NCBI WGS metagenome assembly OLHV01 (sample SAMN05416805, study PRJEB24817) | seawater metagenome | isolation source: Sea water | place: Canada:Atlantic | collected 2013-07 | reverse complement strand
CAGGCGGCGAATAATACGCTTATCCACAGCCCCGTCAACTGCTTTCTGGAAATAAACCCAAAAAGATCAGATTTAGACGAGAGACGTTCTATTTCATTCAAAAATAGAACTATCTCAAACTGAGACTTACAGCCTAGGCCATATTTTGGAGATTGCCATGGAATTTGAATTTATTATTCAGGCTATTTGTTATGGATGCGCTAGTTATAGATACACAAGCAGTTGATTCACCATCAATCAATTCATGATAATTAGAACTACTAGAATCTAGCCACCTATATATGAATGGATTTAACAGCATATGCATGGATTTAACAGCAAGATTGCTATTAGAGCACCTTAGCCACTTAGTCAGGCACAAATAACAGCTCTTCAGGGATTTCCATATCTTCACGCATCTCCAAACGAATGGTTACCCTTCTATTGGTAGCTCGACCTTTCGAAGTATTGTTTGAGGCTATTGGATATCTTTGCCCGTGAAATCTTAGGGTAATCATGTCAGGGTTTATTCCCTTCTTTATTAGGTAGCGCTCAACCGACTCAGCCCTTCTTTTAGACAGTTGTCTATTATCATATCTGCGCCCCCTATTATCAGAGTGCCCATCTATATAAAGAGCAAAGACTCTTGGATCTTGCCCCATATAATAGATTATACGATCTAATAGCTCTTCATCTTCAGGACTCAACCCTTCTTTACCACCACCAAAGTATATTTTATTGCGTGATACTTGTGAGAAATTCACAGGTAGAAGTTGATCAGTACACTTTAAGTACTTGTAGTAATAGTCTTTAAAATGAATCGCTGACAAATTAATTTCTATATATTTAGATTCATCATAATAGGTTCGTCTTGTAATAGCAGGCTGCTTCCCTTCTAAAAGAGCATGTAGAAATTGATTACTGCGCTCTGAGTCTAATTCTAGGTTAGGTTTATCATCAATCAAATCAGCAAACCCTAGGTGTTCTGATTTTTTACTGGGATGCCAAGGCGCAGGAGTAATTGAAATACCCGCCCTTCCCGTCTTCATCAGATTTTTACGAGTCTCCAGTTGAAATACAATATCTTCACCTGCCTCATGGTAAAATACGGCAGTGCCATACTCAGGTAGAGTTTGTTCAAATCGACATTCGAAGATAGACCCTGAAATTTTCCAATCAGTATTCTCAATTCCACTACCGTATTGCAGCGCCATCGACTCCAATGAAATAGACAACAGCCCAAGTAAGGCAAAGAAGATTGCTGCTAACCGAGCTAAAAAGGAATAGAACACATCATTACGCATAATAAATAAACATCTCAATTGATCACTAGAATACTAAAACCTAATAGGTTATCGGCCAAAACTTCATTAAGTTAAGGTAGTTGAGGTACAATACCCGCATATATTTACAGTTTAGCTAAGGTTTTATACATGACACAGCAACTCACCATCACACGTCCTGATGATTGGCACTTACACCTACGCGATGGTGAAGCTTTAAAGTACACCGTACCCGCAACGGCTGCTTATATGGGCCGCGCGATTATTATGCCAAATCTACAACCCCCTATTATGTATGCTCGCCAAGCATTAGAGTATCGCCAGCGTATTTTAGATCAGCGCCCTGAAGGCAGTCAGTTTGAACCATTAATGGTGCTTTACCTTACTGACCGCACCACCCCCGATATGATTCATGCTGCTAAATTAAGCTCGAACATTGTTGCCGCTAAGCTTTACCCTGCAGGCGCAACCACCAATTCAGACTCGGGCGTAACCGATTTAGAGAAGCTTGATCCAGTACTAGAAGCATTGGCTGAAAACGAAATGCCGCTCTTGATTCATGGTGAAGTGACACATGATGATATTGATGTTTTTGACCGCGAAAAACGTTTCATTGATGACGTTATGAAGCCCACCCTAGCGCGTCATCCAAATCTTAGAGTTGTTTTCGAACACATAACAACTAAAGATGCGGCTGAGTTTGTTGAGCAAGCGGGCCCAAATGTAGCGGCAACCATTACTGTTCAACACCTCGCCTACAATCGTAATCACATGCTAGTCGGCGGTATTAAACCTCACTTCTATTGCTTACCTATTTTAAAACGCAATATTCACCAACAAAAATTGCAGGAAGTTGCTATTAGTGGCAACCCTAAATTCTTCTTGGGAACCGACTCAGCGCCTCATGCAAAGGGCGCCAAAGAATCTGCTTGTGGTTGTGCGGGCTGCTTCAGCGCTTTTGCTGCGATTGAATTGTACGCTGAAATTTTTGAAGACTTAGGTGCTTTAGACAAATTAGAAGGTTTTGCAAGTCACTTTGGTGCAGACTTCTATAACTTACCTAGAAATACCGATACTATTACTTTAGATAGAAAAGACTGGACCGTACCAAGCGAAATGGCATTCGCGGGTGATGTAATCGTTCCAATTAAAGCCGGCGAAGTGATTCGCTGGCAAGTTGCTAAATAACATAAGATTTAAATAGCTAATCGTGCGAACAATCGCTTAAGGAATTACTCAGTGGCTGAGAAAAAAGAAAAAACACTAATGGCACAACGCTTCCGCGGATTTTTACCCGTGGTCGTCGACGTTGAAACCGGTGGTTTTAACTGCAAGACCGATGCTTTATTAGAAATAGCCATGGTTACACTTCGCATGGACGAGAGCGGTTGGCTTTATCCACACGAAGCCATCGATGCCAATGTAATTCCTTTTGAAGGTGCTAACCTTGAAAAAGAAGCCTTAGACTTTACTGGCATTGATCCTTTTGATCCTTCTCGTGAAGCCATAGGCGAGGAAGAAGCAATGACTAAAATGCTTCAGTTTGTGCGTAAAGAAGTAAAATCCACAGGTTGTAACCGTGCGATTTTAGTAGGTCATAATGCACACTTCGATCACGGTTTCTTAAAAGAAGCGATTGAGCGCACCGAAATAAAACGCGATCCATTCCACCCCTTCTCGAGCTTCGACACCGCAAGTTTAAGTGCATTGTCACTTGGGCATACAGTATTGGCTAAGTCTTGCATGCTTGCCGACATTGATTTCGATAACAAAGAAGCACACTCAGCAGCCTACGATACTTGGAAAACAGCAGAGTTATTTTGCTACATTGTAAATCGCTGGAAAGAACTTGGCGGCTGGCCGCTTAAAGAAATATCTGACGGTCCAGAAGAAAGTTTCGCTGACATGTTCAAATAATTTTATTGAATGCGGATGGTTTAATCACAATTAAACTAAGTACCGATCAAGTTTAATAAAAATTAAAGCAGTTCGATAACCTCGAACTGCTTTTTTTTGTGCCCAAGATTAAGCACAACTTCATCACCTAAATTACAACCCAGTAATTTTTCAGCCAAAGGCGCTTTTGCCGTTATTGTTCGAACCTCAATGTCATTTAGACTATCACTATTCAAACTATCACAACTAAATCCAAGTACATTCAAACTTAGCACCTGACCACCTGCAACGGGAAGCACCCAAAACCACTGTGGCGAAGCCGCTAGAGAATCGTCCTCTAACTCTTGTATGCAAACCAAAGCTCCAATCGTGATTCGACTTTCTTCACTATAATCTAAAAATTCAAAATGATTTAACAGCATGACCTGCCGCTGAAGCTCAGCAATTCGCTCAGACTGCCCATGCGCTAAATACGCCGCTTCTAACGCCAACGTATCGTATTGATTTTCGGGCTTACTCTGCTCATGCGAAGCCAAGGCGTGTGCTTCATTTACCGCATTAAGTGTCGCATCAATTTCTTGCTGCAGATGTGTAATAAGCTGAGTTAATAAATCTTTTTTATTCACAATGGGTTTATTCAAGAGAGAGATTTTCCGCTATATTAACGGCATTAAAGAACTGATTATAGATTAGGACGATATTCATGAGCTATGTTTTTTGCCAAACGGTAAAAATGGATCAACTGGAGGCTATCAAAGTAGAGCATCCATTATTCAGTGCTACCCTATTATTACAAGGTGCTCAACTGATTGAGTTTACGCCCAATAGCCGTCCTAAAGGTGACAAACACCAGAAAAATTTACTCTGGCTCAGCGATAGCGTTGAATACAAGCAAGGTAAGCCATTACGCGGCGGCATTCCAATTTGCTGGCCTTGGTTTGGGAACTTAGACAAAAACCCGAAGGTCATTCAAGATCAGGCTAAGCCAGAAGCTCGGTCTAGCGCCCATGGCTTCGTTCGCTCAAAGCCTTGGGAAATACATTCCATTATAGAAAGCTGTGAATACATTGAGATCATATTAGAACTGTCTGAGACTCCCGAAAGTAAAAAGATATGGCCTTACGAGTTTAACTTAAAAGCACGCTTTGTCTTCTCGAAGACCCTCATGGTTGAACTTATTACTACCAATACTGGAATAGAAAGCTTTGCCATAAGCCAAGCACTTCACACTTACCTGCCAACAAGCGACATAACTAAAACCTATATCCATAATGCGCACTCAAGTCTTTATATCGATGCTCTAGACAACTGGAAAGAGAAGAAACAGGTAGGCAGAATTGGTTTTAATGAAGAGACCGATCGTTTGTATTTTTTTACTGAAAGCGACAAGGAAAATTCTGAATATCAATTACGAGTAGAGTCGCCAGGCCTGCAACTCACCTTAAATAATTTTAATAGCCAAAGCGCCGTTATTTGGAATCCTTGGATTGATAAAAGTAAGCGGCTAAGCCAGTTCAGTCCAGCGGATTTTAACAAGATGTATTGCATCGAAACAGCTAACGTTATGTCAGATCACAAAATTGTAGAACCCAAACAACAGCAACGCTTAAGCTTCGAACTTAGCGAGCTTTAATTAAGTGCAGCTTCATTAAGTACAGCTTCATTAAGTACAGCTTCATTTATGGCGCTTTAGCTAAGCGCCCTGTTTAATATTACGAGAACTAGAGTAGCTTAGCGCATACACTTTTCTGGCTGGCTAAAAACCTGACTGCCTAAAAACTAAGTTAGTAACGTTGAAGAAACAACTGTATTGGAGCAAGTCTGCGCGACATCAACAATCAAACGGCGTAACCACTTATGCGCTTGATGATGCTGTACCAATGGTGACCAAGCCATTTTCAACTCAAAAGGCGGTACATCAAAAGGCGTTTCCTTGACATGTAAGCCTGACGATTCAGCCTGCATTTCGGCCACTTTTCTAGGTAATGTTGCGACCAAATCATTATTCAAGGCTAGCAAAGCTGGCATTTGATAGTGACGGGTAAATACAGAAATTTTTCGTTTATGACCTAGCTTACTTAACGCGTTATCAACCCAACCTAAGCGAATGATTTTTTCAGGGTCAATACCAACACCGGCGCCCATACCTGTTTTACTCACCCAAATATGCATACTATCGAGATACGCTTCTAAATCGAATAAGCCAACATGTGGATGATCAGGATTTACCAAGCAAACAAAATCATCTTCCCATAGGGTCATTTGATGAAACGACTGCGGCATTTCGTCAAAACGGTTAATAGCCATATCGACCCTACCCGCTTCCACATCCTTAAAGGTCACATCTGAAGGGGTTAATACATCCAAGATCACACTTGGCGCTTCTTCACGTAGACGCTTCACCAACTCAGGAATCAGAGTCGACTCAGCATAATCACTGACCATTATGCGAAATACGCGATGGCTAGAACTGGCATCAAACTCACCTTGAGTTTGTAAAGCCGCTTCTAGTTCATTTAAGGCTTTTCGAATGAGTGGCTGTAATTCGAGCGCACGCTCGGTAGGCGTCATACCTTCACTGGTACGAACTAACAGAGGATCGTTGAACAGGTCGCGCAAGCGTTTTAGACCGTTACTCATGGCAGGTTGAGTTATACCCAACTGCTGAGCTGACTTAGTTACACTGCCTTCACGCAAGAGAACATCTAGGTAAACCATTAAATTAAGGTCAACGCGATCAATATTCATATAAGCCCTGGAGATGAAATCATTTATTTGATGAATGCAGTTAGTTTAACCTATACCTTCAAAAAATAGTAATCCAAAAACAAAAAAGCCCAATCCCTTTCATAAGTTATGATAAAGGGCTTGGGCTATTTAAAGTAGATCTTAGCAAGAGCCTTCAAAGAAGGTTCCACTATAAATTAATGATCAATCCATCTTAAAAGTTGTACGCTACACCAATCATGGCAGTCAGCGGTTTTTGTGCACGCGCACCGTTTTTAGGCGCACGAGCAACCACATCTTCACTATCAAATACGTTTTCAACCGCGGCATAAACTCGAGCCTGCTGATTAATCTGATAACGACCCGCTAGATCTACTACTGTATAAGCATCAATTTCTTCATTTGCATTACAGGCAGCTGTTGCGCAAGTTTCGCTATAATAGTTCACGTTCATGTCAGTACTAAAGCCTGAAGCATGAGCTAAACCAATACGTAATTGTACTTGTTGGTCTGCTAGACTTGGCAACTTATCACCTTTTTCTACCTTATCCCAAACGCCATCATCCTCAAACGTAGTATCAAATTTTGCATCCGTATACGTATAGGTAATGCCCATTGGTAATGAGATGGCTTGGTTTAACTGAAGATCGTAATTAACCAATACTTCTAAGCCCTGAACTGTTGCTTCACCGGCATTGCTAGCGTCACCAACTGAACAGTTTCCGGCACCGCCAGAAGCAGTACAACTACCCAACAAGTTTGAATAATCACTATGAAAAAGGGTTGTTTCTGCATACAAACCTAAGTTTGTAAAACGCATACCCAACTCAGTATTTAATGCTTCTTCTGGATCACTTTTGCCATCATTTGGAGAAGGCGAATGACCTTCATGCATGCCTGCAAACACAACTAATGCGTCATTAACTTGATAGCTAGTACCTAATCCAAATAAGGTTACATTTTGCTCAGTTACCTTGGCCGCGCTACCTTCACGCTCAATTTTATAACTCTCATGACGTACACCTGGGCTCACAACCCATTTACCCAACTGAATATCATCGGCAACGTACGCTGACCATGCTTTTGCTGTTGTTAAACGCTCATCAGGCTGGCCTTTAGACACGTAAGTAAGATTACCATTAGCATCTTGCTGCCAAGTTTCTTTAGGCTGACTACGATCTTCTTGGTCTTCATGATAACGAGCACCAAACTGGAGGTTATGTTCCACATCACCTAGGGTTAACTGGTGAGCGATTCGGGTTTGAATACCTTTTGATTCATAAGCACGATTATTGTGTTTAATAGTAATTGCTGCCGCTTGCTCGCCATGAAGTACAGAAATTGCATCAGCTTGAGTTGTGATATTTGATCCACAATTACCCGTATTAGCGCAATCAATTACTTCATTAATACCATCTCCGCCAATCTTATCAACCTTAAACCAATCACGTTTAAACTCGATGTAATAACCTGTTGTCGAAATGCTGGTATTACCAAACTCAACCAAGTGGCTTAACGTTACTTCTTTGTGCTCGTTATCCATCTCATCTTGCTGAGTTAACCCATAACGAGAATGCGCGTCTTTTTTGAAATCCGCTTCGGTTAAACCGACATAAGTTTGGTCAGATAACTCTGTTGAATACTGCAACTTAAGATCAACTTGATGATATACATCAGCACTGCGATCGCTGTTCACTCGGAACTTAGCCATCAAGTCATCTTTCTCAAAGCCTGTTTCATCATCAGCATTTTGAATCGTATCAAAACCGTCTGCCTGATGTTTTTGACCTTCAACCATCCAGCCATAGTTCTGCTTGCTATCACCTACATTCGCATAGGCACGAGCCATATTATCCGAACCATACTCAAGGTTGGCTTTACCACCAAAAGTTTCAGGGATTGGTGTACTTAGTAAGTTTAAAGCTCCACCAACAGTATACGGACCATTCTTAATCGCCGAAGATCCTTTCATCACTTCAGCGCCGCTAATACGGCCAGCGGTTGGAAAATAATACGCTGAAGATGCCGAGTAAGGCGCTGGTGCAATTAAAACACCGTCTTCCATTAAGGTAATTTTGCCAGAGCGATCATCACGAGTACCACGAATACTGATGTTTGGGCGCAACCCATAACCTTCTTCATTACGGAAAGAAACCCCAGGAACGCCTGCTAAGATCTTTTGAATATCCGTGTATTCAAACTTGGCCAATTCTTCGGAATCAATAACGTGTGCAGAGCCAGCAATCTGCTTAGCTTGCTCTTCACTACCAATAATAGTAACTGCTGATAGTTGATGCTCAGCTTTATCAATCGCTGCATCATTCGTATTTGTAACGTCTGCCTGAGCACTAACCGCTGATAAGGCAAAAGAGATAGCAATAAGATTTTTCATCTTCAGAAACTCACTTCTTAATAATTTGAGCGCATTTTATAGTACTGACAGTTAGCGTCAAACAATAATTATTCGTATTTACATTAAGATTTAGTATAAGTTGTTTCAAATCAGGATTTTATGACTATTGCGTTAATAAGACAGACACAAAAAAACCAGCGCTGATTTTCATCAGGGCTGGTTTTTAGGTATGCAATCAGTAATGGAAGACTAGTCTAGAACTAGCCAATCATATTACTCAGCAGGAGCGGCTTCATCTAACAAGGCTTTCAATTCGCCTTTACCGTGCATCTCAGTGATGATGTCACAGCCGCCTACTAGCTCGCCTTTTACCCAAAGCTGTGGGAAAGTTGGCCAGTTAGCGTATTTAGGCAAGTTAGCGCGAATGTCTGGGTTAGATAAGATATCCACATAAGCGAACTTCTGACCACATTCCATAACATTTTGAACGGTCTGAGCAGAGAAACCACACTGCGGGGCATTTGGAGAGCCTTTCATGTACAACAAGATATCGTTGCTTTCGATTTGCTCTTTGATTGAGTCCATAATATCCATAATGCTACCTCACTCTTCTTTCTATAAAATTGGTTAAGATAAAACGTGTGTCTATCTAAAATTCTTTATTGGCGCGGATTCTACTGAGTTTCCGACTGTTTTACTAGGTTAATAGCCCTTATGGCATAAGCTATTGATCTTTATCAGTATCTAGAGCGTCACTCACCTCTGCACCCAAATGATCACCGTAGCCGCCACCGCCTGGTGAATGGATACAAAAAACATCGCCTCTGTTCATTTGTATATCGGTGCAGCCTTGCAGAAATTCAAGCCTAGGGACGGGATTTCCGGCAGAGTCAAAGGTAAAACGCTGCACAAAATTCATCCCCACTTTACCCGCGCCGCCACCAGCCATACCGAAAGTTGGTACTTGGCGATGGCCTGAAATAATGGTCGCACTCATCGGTTTTAAAAAGCGGATATGACGCTCAATACCATCACCGCCGTTAAATTTACCCAGCCCACCCGAAGCCGGACGAAGTGCAAAGTGCTCTAACATCACTGGAAAGCGCTGCTCCAGAATTTCAACGTCGGTTAAGCGTGAATTGGTCATATGACTGTGCACACCCGACGCCCCATGATTATTGTCTGTCGCACCTGCACCGCCACACAAGGTCTCGTAATATTGAAGCTCTTCGTCGCCAAACGTGAAGTTATTATTAGTACCTTGGCTTGCAGCCATAATGCCAAGCGCACCTAATAAGGTATCCACTATATATTGAGCCGTTTCAACGTTGCCTGAAACAACGGCCGCAGGATATTGCGGAGCCAGCATAGAACCTTTAGGCACAATAATATCCAGCGCGCGGAAAAAACCTGCGTTTAAGGGCATATTTTTGTTTACCAAGCAGCGGAACACATACAGAACAGCGGCTTTTGCGACAGATGTAGGCGCGTTAAAGTTACCTGCATGTTGATCGGAAGTACCGCTAAAATCGACCTTCGCACGGCCGTTGTGCTTATCAATCGTGATGACGACTTTAATTAAACTGCCATCGTCCATTGAGTATTCAAACGATCCAGAATCCAGCTCTTTTAAACACGCCTTTAAGGTCAACTCTGCATTATCTTGAACGTGGCCCATGTAAGCCTGCAAGGTTGATAAACCGTATTGCTGGCTTAAGCGATTTAATTCTTGCGCCCCTTTTTCACAGGCGGCTAATTGTGCTTTTAAATCGGCAATATTTTGGAGAATATTACGTGCCGGAAATTCATGATCAGATAAAGCAGCGGTGATCATTTCAGTTTGAAAAACGCCTTCTTTTACCAAGCATAAATTATCCAACAAAATGCCTTCTTCATTAATATGCTGGCTACGCGCTGGCATTGAACCTGGTGTAATCCCTCCGACATCGGCGTGATGCCCCCGAGCAGCAACATAAAAATTGGCAGCTTCAGAGTTGATAAAAACAGGTTTTACAATCGTGATATCGGGTAAATGAGTACCGCCGTTATACGGCGTATTTAATACAAAGGCATCACCGGGTTTCATGTTTGGATTGTTATCAATCACTACCTTGATGCTTTCGCTCATAGACCCAAGATGCACAGGAATATGCGGTGCATTAGCCACCAGCTCGCCGTTTTGATCAAATAAAGCACAGGAAAAATCTAAACGTTCTTTGATGTTCACACTAGCAGCGGTTTTTTCTAAAACAAAACCCATTTGCTCGGCAACAAACATAAATAAATTATTAAAAACTTCTAATTGAATGGCGTCGGGAACTGGCTCAGTTTTATCTTCTTCAATCTGTTCGTTATTTGATTGTTCTTGGTTTTGTTTAACGCTCACGCTTTGACTTTCTTGAGTCTGATGATTATCTAAACGAATTAAAATTAACGCCCCACTTTCGATAACATTCCCCGCCCAATTTGGCTCAATAACAATAGTTGAATTACTTTCAGCGATTAATGCTGGGCCGACAATATCAACATGTTTGGGCAATTGCTCACGGCGATAAACCGGCACTGAAAACGTTTTAACCTTACCATTTTGTTGGCACGTCATACTGCTTTCGGCTATGGGAGTAAGAGTATTTTCTTCAGCAATTTTTGCAGTAATCGTCGCATTAATGGGGGGAGTAATATGTTGATCGTTTAAATTGTTCGCATTACTGCCACTGGCAACACGCTCTAACTGCAAAGCTTCTAGTATTAAAGGTCGCGCTACATCAGAAAAACCAAACGTTTTTTGGTGCAATTGATGAAACTCTTTCGCCACTGACATCATGTCTAAGTTATTAGGCAGTGATAATAATAGCGGCGTATCCGTGCCTTGGTATTTCACATGAATACGCCAAAAGTTTTGAACCGTTTGTTTTTTATCAGCACAAGATTTTCTCGAAATAAAGCGATCGGATTTTTCTTGAAGTCTTACCTGATTCAATTCAATAACATCAAGTACAGAGCACGAATTATTATCACCCTCATACAGGATTTGTAATGACGCATCTCCCAACCAACGTTCATTAGCTAAACCAATACCATAAGCCGATAACACCCCAGCGAACGGATGCAAATAGACTTGTTTCATGCCCAGCGCTTCAGCCACTAAACACGCATGCTGCGCACCCGCCCCGCCAAACGCATTCAGCACATAATTACTCACGTCATAACCGCGCTGCAAAGAGATTTTCTTCACCGCATTCGCCATGCTTTCAATAGCGATGGTTAAAAAGCCTTGAGCGATTTTTTCTGCACAGTAATACAAACCGCTTTCTTGATTGATGCTGTTAGCGAGGTCTTCAAACTGCTTTTTAACCCCCTCAAAATCCAAACCTTGATTACGCTGTGGGCCAAAGCATTCAGGAAAATATTCCGCTTTCACCTTCCCCAATAACACATTACAGTCGGTAATCGTCAGTGGACCGCCATTGCGATAACAGGCAGGCCCTGGAAACGCTCCCGCACTTTCAGGGCCGACTTGAAAACGACCATCTGAGAATTTAACAATCGAACCACCGCCTGCTGCCACGGTATGAATATTCATCATAGGTGCACGTAAACGCACACCCGCTACTTGGGTTTCAAACTCGCGTTCGTATTCTCTAATAGGATTCTTAGTATTGTCAGAACTGGAAAATTGATCAGCATTAAAGTGCGCGACATCGGTAGACGTGCCGCCCATATCAAAACCGATAATTCGATCAAAACCATCATCACAAGCGGTTTCAACCATGCCAACAACGCCACCTGCAGGGCCGGACAAAATGGCATCTTTGCCACGAAATTTATGAGCGTCGACTAAACCGCCGTTGGATTGCATAAAGTAGAGTGGAACTGTTTCTTTTGCGGCAGAAAGCTGGCTATCCACTTGCCCCACATAACGCCTAAGAATCGGAGATAAGTAAGCGTCCACTACCGTAGTATCACCACGAGGCACTAGCTTAACTAATGGGCTGACTTCATGACTGAGCGATACCTGCTGAAAGCCCAATTCACGGGCTAAACGTCCTGCTGCTTTTTCATGTTCTGGAAAACGATAACCATGAGCAAAAGCAATCGCAATAGACTCAATGCCCTGCTTACGCCACTCAATTAACCGCACCGCTAAGCCTTCTTCATCAAACGGTAAATCAATAGTGCCATCCGCCAGTAAGCGTTCACTCGCTTCCTCTATACCGACATATAACTGCTCTGGTAAACGAATATCAAGCGCAAAAATATCAGGGCGAGTTTGATAACCGATTTTTAAAATATCACCCAAGCCATGACTGGTGACTAACAGCGTTGGTTCACCTTTACGCTCCAACAATGCATTCGTCGCAACGGTGGTCCCCATTTTCACTTCATCAATTAACTCGATCGGCAACGTTTGATCATCAGCCAAACCGAGCAATTCACGAATACCCTGGATTGCAGCATCTTTATAATGAGCAGGATTTTCAGATAACAGTTTATGCGTAACCAAACTACCGTCAGGCTTCTTCGCCACGATATCGGTAAATGTGCCACCACGATCCATCCAAAACTGCCAAGCTGCCATTATGTGTGCCTTTTTACGCTTTAAATATTCTAAAACAGCCACTATAACAAAATTAACAACAGTTTTAGCGCCACAAATTTAGATAGAGAGATATGACGTATTTACAGACGCCGCATACTTTCGTATGATCCGTGCTTGATTTTAAGGCGACCCATGTCGCCTTTTTGCGTTTTTGCAGTCAATGAAATATCAATTTAAAAGAATTCGGAGTAAGACATGCCGCCAATCATGAACAACCCAATCATGAATACTTATGGCCGGCTTCCAGTTACTTTTGTCAAAGGTGAAGGCTCTTGGGTCTTTGATACTGACGGCAAAAAATACTTGGATGCATTAAGCGGTATCGCCGTGTGTGGCTTAGGCCATGCGCACCCAGCAGTGACTCAAGCTATCCGCGATCAAGCGGACAACCTTGTGCACACCTCTAACTTGTACGGCATTGGCCGACAGCAAGAGCTGGCCGAACGCTTAACGCGCATATCTGGTATGGATAACGTGTTCTTCTCAAACTCGGGCGCAGAAGCGAACGAAGCGGCGATTAAAATCGCGCGTAAATACGGTCACGATCAAGGCATTACAGAGCCACAAATCATCGTAATGACCAAAGCGTTTCATGGTCGTACCATGGCAACGCTGACCGCAACGGGTAATCCCGCCGCACAAGCAGGCTTTTCGCCGTTAGTACCCGGTTTTATCCGTGTCGCCTATCAAGATTTGGATACTGCTAAAGCCATGGTTGCGGTGAACCCAAACATTGTGGCCATTCTGCTAGAGCCTATTCAAGGCGAAGGCGGCTTAGCCACCGCAAGCAGCGAATACATCCAAGGCCTGCGTAGCTTATGTGATAAAAACAACTTATTAATGATGTTAGACGAAGTACAAACCGGCAACGCACGTACCGGCACCTACTTTAACTTTCAACAGCATGGCATTACGCCCGATGTATTAACCACAGCCAAAGGCTTGGGGAATGGCGTACCAATTGGCGCTTGTCTTGCCAAAGGCAAAGCGGCCAATGTTTTACAGCCAGGCAATCACGGTTCTACCTACGGTGGTAACCCGTTAGCGTGCTCAGCGGCGATTGCGGTGATTGATAGCATCGAAAAAGAAGACATTTACAACAATGTGAAAGCCCGCAGTGAACAAATGCGCAGTGCTTTTACAGCACGCTTAATCGATAACGGTTTAGCGACTGAGTTACGTGGCACAGGCTTAATGCTGGGTATTGTTATCAATCAAGACTGCCCGCAACTGGTAAAAGAGGCGTTAGACATGGGTCTATTGATTAACGTCACCTCTGGCAATGTGATTCGTCTATTGCCACCACTGAATATTAGTCAGCAAGACGCGGATCAGGTGGTAAACCTAGTTTGCCAGCTGGTAGAAAATTTAAAGTAAGGAATCGCCATTATGGCTAGACATTTTTTAACATTATTAGATTTAGAACCTGCTGAACTTGACTGGGTTATCAATCGCGCCATCGAATTAAAAAAGATGCAGCACGCGGGTGAGATTTACGAACCTTTAAAGAACCAAGTACTGGGTATGATTTTCGAAAAGTCGTCTACCCGTACGCGTATTTCTTTTGAAGCTGGCATGACACAGTTTGGTGGCAGCGCGATCTTCTTATCGTCTCGCGATACTCAACTGGGTCGTGGGGAACCGATTGAAGACAGCGCTCGCGTTATGTCTCGCATGGTCGATGCAATCATGATTCGCACCTTCGAACATGACATTGTAGAGAAGTTCGCCAAGCATTCTAAAGTGCCTGTGATTAACGCATTAACCGATGATTACCACCCATGCCAGCTATTAGCCGACATGCAAACGTATAAAGAACATCGCGGCAGCATCAAAGGCAAAACAGTGACTTGGGTAGGCGACGGTAATAATATGTGCCATTCCTACATCAACGCTGCTCGTCAGTTTGACTTTAAGCTGAACATTGCCTGCCCTGAAGGTTTTGATCCACACCAGAGCTTGTTAGACGCCAACGCTGATCGTGTTCAGATTATTCGTGATCCGAAAGAAGCGGTGATTAATTCTGACCTAATCGTCACCGACGTTTGGGCGTCGATGGGTCAAGAAGAAGAGCAAAAAGAGCGTGAACTGAAGTTTGCCAATTATCAGGTGAATAAAGAACTGATGGATCTAGCGAACCCAGATGCGCTATTCATGCACTGCCTTCCTGCTCACCGCGGTGAAGAAGTCAGCGCTGAAGTGATGGATGATTTGGAATCAGTGGTTTGGGACGAAGCCGAGAATCGCTTACACGCTCAAAAAGCCCTGCTTGAGTTTTTGATGTGTCAGAAAGCTTAAACGCTTAAAGCGGTTTACCACAGAGGCACCGAGCCGCTGCGCTACACAGAGACAACCAGAGTAAAAAAAGCATAAAGATTTAGGTCTTTGTGCTTTTTTTGGATAGTTCTTTAATTTTGAATAGCGGCTAATGCAGAACCTAGGACAAAAGATTCAGCTGCCCCGTTTGCTCCGAAGCTAAATCTTTAACGACTCGATTACACCCTTCCTGTTTAGCCTGATACAACAATTTATTAGCCCTCTCCGAAGTATCATAGATCGTTTCTGGTGCTCGATATTCTGTAATACCAACAGAAATTGTAATGTCAAAATGTTGTTCAGAGAAGCTCATGGTTTCTACAATATGACGTATACGCTCAACCACAATCGCCGCGGCCTCAAGGCCAACATCATTCAGCAACAAAGCAAAGGTAGTATCGCTATAGCGCGCAACCAGATCCACCTCTCTTACCGAGTCTTGCAACAAATGCGCAAACTGGCGTAATACATCATCACCCGCTTCCGTACCAAATTGGTCATTAATCGCTTTAAATTTATCAACATCGACATAAGCTAAAACAAATCGACTGCCATCACGGTTGGCCAGAGCTCTTTGCTTGTCTAAGCTATCGAACAAATGACGACGATTATAAAGCCCTGTTAAATCATCCGAAATCGCTAACGTTTCAATCTTGCCTAACGCCTCAATCAAATCATGATTGCTCGTCGCCAAACGCTCTCTCAATAAACTGAATTCAGACCCCAAAATACAAAACGCCAGCATGGCAGTTAGAAAAGAAGTACCGATGATAAATTCTAGCTCGGGGGCCCAATTGCCCGAGTTATTGAGCTGGAATAAAAATAGCGTAATTGCATAGCTGGCCAAAATAAATAAAGTGATGCCGAAAAAACCACGGCGCTGCACCCTAAAGGCACCAAAAGACAAAATAGTGAGATATGCCATCATTAAGGCTGCTCGTATTTCAACGGTATGGTAAAGAATGACAGTGACGAATAAAATAGCCCAAATCATATGCGCTAAACTCGTACTAGGAGCGGAAAGTCCACGGGAAAAGCGATATAAAACAAAGCCCACAGTAGCAACATGTCCAGACCAAAAACACAGAAATAAGACGAGTAAATTAGCCGCTTCTATCTGTACATAACCAAGGTGATAACAAAGAAAGAATACCAGCGAATATAATAACGCACCGAAGCTGGCTAAAGACGTTCGTCGTAAAGTATCAACTCGAGAGTTACGCTGTAAGCCCTGCTGATAATGCTGCCGAGAACTGGCTTGAGAATCCAAATAAACGTCCATGCTATTTTTCACACCGATCTGCATACAGCGAAAGAAGAAAAGTGAGTATAAAGGTCTGATCAAATGTCGCCATGTCAATTTACGAAATATTGTTCACTAACACGGCGCTATTAATCCAGTACAATTTGAGTGCTATTATTGTGTCAACAATCCTTGCTGCCCAAAACTTTACCTACGGCCTCTAACCAACCTGCATATAAGCGCTCGCGATCACACTCGCTCATGTTCGGTTCAAACTTAGCCTCGTTAGACCATAAATCCGCTACTTGTTCTAAGCTCGTATAAACACCTGCCTGCAAACCGGCCAAATAAGCTACCCCCAGCGCCGTCGTTTCGGTCACTTGAGGACGCTCAATGGTTACGCCTAAAGTATCGGCTAAAAACTGCATGAGCCAATCATTCACTACCATGCCACCATCCACACGGATACTGGCCGGACGAGCCCCATCCTGAGACATTGCCTGCAGCAGATCGCGAGTTTGATAACAAACAGACTGCAAGCCAGCAGTGACAATTTCTTTAATACCGGTATCTCGAGCCAAGCCAAAAATAGCGCCCCGTGCTTCAGGATCCCAGTAAGGAGCCCCAAGCCCAGTAAAAGCAGGCACCATATAAACTGAATTATCAGCACCGGTTTCTTCTGCCAAAGACTGGCACTCGGTTGCATTGGAAATAAGTTGCAAGCCATCACGAATCCACTGAATCGTGGCCCCAGCCATAAAAATACTGCCCTCTAAGGCATAGCTGGTTTCACCATTAATTCGATAGCCAATCGTGGTTAATAAACGATTTTTCGATTGTAAGGCCTGATCACCAGTATTCATGATCATAAAGCAGCCCGTGCCATATGTGCTTTTTGCCATACCTGGAGAAAAACACGCCTGGCCAATTAATGCCGCTTGCTGATCTCCTGCAATACCACCAATAGGAATTTCAGCACCGAATAAATCCTGCTGGGTATAACCATAATCAGCAGCACAATCTCGCACTTCAGGCAACATATTGGCAGGCACGTTAAAAAGCGCCAATAAATCACAATCCCACTGATTGGTATGAATATTAAAGAGTAACGTGCGCGACGCGTTAGTCGCATCCGTTGCATGCTGAAGACCTCCGGTTAATCGCCACAATAAAAAAGTATCAATGGTTCCGAACAGTAATTCGCCCTTATCGGCTCGCCCTCTAGCGCCTTCAACGTTATCAAGAATCCAAGCAATTTTACTAGCAGAAAAGTAAGGGTCTAATAACAAGCCCGTTTTAGCGGTTAGCTTTTCGACCAAACCTTCTTCTTCTCTCAACGTCTGGCACACATCAGCAGTTCTGCGGTCTTGCCAAACAATCGCATTATAAATAGGAACTCCCGTCACTTTATCCCAAACAACGGTTGTTTCACGCTGATTAGTAATCCCTATCGATAAGATATCACTTGCCTGTAACGCGGCTTTTTTAATGGCATCTCGGCACGTACATTCTGTCGTACGCCAAATTGTTTCTGGGTCATGCTCTACCCAGCCATCACAAGGAAATATTTGCGGAAACTCTTGCTGACTGCTGGAAATGATATGGCCATCTAAGTCAAAAACAATTGCACGGCTGCTAGTAGTACCTTGGTCAATAGCCAATAGGTAACGGGACATAAGGATAATTCCTGATTTAACGGTATTTTTATATAATTATGTCAGGGATTTTACGTGGCAATACTGACCGAGCCAAGTCTTTCTCTTCATACCGTCTATAGTTAACAAATAAGTTAAGACAACAAGCATATTAACAAAGATCACAATTTAGACTTGCATAGGTCAGGATGCCGAATGAAAAACAATCAACCCGTAACTCAAAAGGAAGTGCTGTTAGACGATACAAACCACTTAGTATCGTCTACCAATGTTAAGGGGCAAATCACTCACTGCAATCAAGCATTTATTGATATCAGTGGCTTTAGCAAAGAAGAGTTAACGGGATCAGCCCATAATATTGTGCGTCACCCTGATATGCCAGAAGCCGCGTTTACCTTTATGTGGGAGCAATTAAAAAGTGGCCAGCCCTGGCAAGGTTTAGTCAAGAACCGCTGCAAAAATGGAGATTTTTACTGGGTTGATGCTTACGTCACACCCGTCCTTGAGAATGGTCAAATTGTCGGTTATGAATCAGTACGAACCAAACCTCATCGCGACCAAGTGACTCGAGCTGAAAAAGCCTATCTGCAACTAAAAAAAGGGCAAAGCCCACTTAAACCTTACAAGAATATTGCATTAACCTTGCTGCCACTTGTCCCCTGGCTCATCGCTTTAGCAGGTTTATTAAGTTTGACGGATCAATATGCGGTAACGTTATTAACCTTATTGCCACTGATGACTTGGGTTTTTATCACTCAAAATAAAACCACCAGTGCATTTGAAAAAATATCCTCTAACATTTCAAACGATGCATTAGCTGCCTATATATTCTCGGGGAAAAGAAGCGTACTCGGCAAACTAGAATTTTCGCAACACGTATTAGAGCGACGCCTTCAAACCGTTTTAGTACGTATCAGTGATAATATGGGCCCCTTAAATCAACTTGCTCAATTCTCACGAAAAATGAGCGATGACAACCTAGAACAAGCGCGTCGCCAAAATATAGAAACAGACCAGCTCGCTCAAGCCAGCCACCAAATAACGCAATCTGCCAGTGTGCTGCTCGACAATACCGAACATACCAGTACCGCCGCAACAGAGGCTCAGCAAAGTGTTAAACAAGGTCACGACCTCGTGACCAGTACAGCCAGCAAAATCAACGACCTAACTTTAGAGCTTAATAACACATCAGCTGCGGTAACCACGCTTGCCCAAGAAACAGAGTCTATTAAACGCTTTTTAGATGCGATTAAAGCCATTGCCGAACAAACCAATCTACTTGCATTAAATGCCGCAATTGAAGCCGCTAGAGCCGGCGAGCAAGGCCGCGGCTTTGCCGTAGTCGCTGATGAAGTGCGAAACCTAGCACTCAGAACACAAGAATCGACCGCCGAGATCCATACAATTGTTGGCAAGCTCGCAAGTGGCGCCGACTTAGCCGTCTCCAATATGGAGCAAGGAACCGAGCACGCCGCAAATTGCTTACTACAGGCAAACCAAGCCGACGCATCACTTTCTGCAATTCAAGATAATATTGATGCCATCCATAGCAGTACGCAAAATAATAGTCTATCCATTCGTCATCAAGCGGATACGGTATTGCAAATTGAACAAGGACTGAATCGACTCGCGGGTTTATCCACAGAAGTTGAAAAAGTTTCTGCGCGCAATGCACAAGCCAGTGATGAGCTAGCCCTACTCATGACAGAACAAGAAAGGATTATTGAACGCTTCAGATAAATCTTCTAGTTGAGAAAATTGCATGTTAACGATAGTATTGCATTAATTTTTCTCACTTAAGAACTGATCCATGTTAGAAATAAAGCATCTCAAAACCGTACGTGCATTACGTGATGGCGGTTCTTTAGTCGAAGCGGCAAAACAACTGCATCTCACTCAGTCAGCGTTATCACACCAATTAAAAGATGTTGAAGAGCGCCTAGGGCTCAGTTTATTTGTCCGAAAAACCAAGCCTATTCGTTTTACCCGCGCGGGTGAACACATTTTAGAGCTAGCCGACAAAGTCATTCCACAGCTTGAACAGACCAGTCGCGACATAAAAAAATTAGCCGGTGGTCAAGCAGGCCGCTTACACATGGCAATAGAATGCCACAGCTGTTTTGACTGGCTTATGCCCGCTATTAATAGCTTTCGGGACCAATGGCCAGAAGTTGAAATTGATCTAATGGCTAGCTTTCATTTTGAACCCTTGCCCGCATTAGCTCGCGGAGAGCTAGACTTAGTGGTAACTGCAGATCCAACTCCGATGTCTGGTATTCATTATCAACCACTCTTTCGCTATCAAGCTCTACTGGCGATTGCGAACCAAGATAATCTCACCGATAAAAAATACATAGAAGCTGAAGATCTAGCCCAGCAAACCTTGATTCATTATCCTGTGGAACGAAAGCGTTTAGACATCTTCACTCAATTTCTTGACCCCAACTGCATTGAGCCAAGCTCAACCCGTCAAGCAGACCTAACTCTAATGATTGTTCAACTCGTCGCGAGTGGTCGCGGAGTTGCCTGCTTACCAAACTGGGCGCTTCAGCCCTACCTAGATGCTGGATTAATCAGCTCAAGACCGCTAGGGAAAAAAGGCATTTGGCCAACCCTTTATGCCGCCATCAGAGAAGAACAAATCGACAGTAGCTATATGAAAGATTTTCTCAAGCAGTCATTACATTCGTGTAATAACAACCTAGTCGGTATAGAGCCTCTTAAATAACAGGCAAAAAAAAGGGGATCCATAAAGGATCCCCCAAAAAGCGATATAATCGCTACATTCTCACCACGCGTCCAAAGGATACGTGCCAAAGATACTGCCCGTGATGCACCTAACTGTCTGTAATGTAAGAGTGTATTAACGTAACCATTTGTTACTGCCTAATATACTAAGAAATCTCTTGATGACGCTTTGGCCAAACCAAACTGAATTTCGCTCCGCCTAAAACCTCATCTCTACTGACCATCGCGCGGCCACCGTGCCAATAAGTAATACGGCGCACAATCGACAATCCTAAACCATAACCACCAGAGCTGCGTGTACGGCTATCATCTAAGCGAGCAAAAGGAGTAAATACTCGATTCCATTCTTCTTCCGGAATGCCCGGCCCATCATCAGCGACATCAACTCGACAGGTATCAGCACCTACCGAAAAGGTGACCACTACTTGTGACTTTGCATATCGACAAGCATTACCAATCAAATTTTGAATGGCTCGATGCATATAACGGTATTCGACTTCTGCTTCATGTTGCGAACCGACGGCACCGCCATAACGAACATCAACATGCTCAGGAGGGCGTGCTTCATCAACCAGCTGTAATATCAGCTCCTGAATATTAGTGAGTTCGAAGTCTAATAACGGACCCCCCTCTTCTAAGCGAGCGTAAGTTAAAATTTCGTCAATCAGCTCATCGAGCTCTTGAATATCGGAATCCATACCCGTGAGCTGCTTCATCACAAACGGATCATCACCCGCGGTATCTTCAATGATTTGCACACCAAATCGAATGCGCGCTACCGGTGTACGAAGTTCATGAGATACAGCGCGCACCATTTCACGCTGCACACTAATAAGGCGTTGAATGTGATCAGCCATCTGATTAAAGGCTTGTCCTAAACGACTCACCGGATCAGAACCACTAATCCCAACTCGCGCATTCAAATGTCCTTGAGATAAACGACTGGTCGCTTGCTCTAGCTTGCGCAAACGCATTTCAAAGGAGTTAACGACCCAATAAACCCCTAATCCTAATAACATAAAGCCCGTCAATACGATGATAATAATGCCCAATGGGGTATAACGTTTGAAAGCAAAAATAGGCCCCATCCTAATGGCTTGTTCTTTACCCGGTATCTTAACCAGAGCGTCGGCGCTATCACCACCAATGGCAATCCGCATCAGTACGTCACCGTACTGCATGCGGCCTAAATCCCCTTTACTTAATTCAAAACTATCTAAAGGCAGCAAGCTTAATGAGTAGCCAAAATGAGGCGATATTTTCTCTAGGAAGGTTTCAATGGGCTGACCACTGCGCTGCCAATCTTCCAGCAACAGCTGACCTGTCGCTTGAGCTTGTAGCTCGGTTACATTACGAAGGGTTGTTTTGATTAAATAGCGTTCATTCAGCACCGTAATCAATTTCGCTTCTTGACCAATATCGTCAGAAAGAACCAATACTTCATGTCGCGCCAAGCGACTCAATTGGTATTCATCCAACTGCGCTTTAGATTTACTCACAATATCAATTTGTGCATCAAACCGAGCTTCTAATTCGCCCTGCTCAGTAATATCGTTACGTAATCTCTGTGTGATGAGGTGCAAGCTGCCACGAACGACATTTTGATTGAACTGCGCGCCGCGAACATGATCGACCAACTGAAGCGCGGTCATACACAGCAATACTACCAGTATCAAAGCCGCTAATAAGCCAGAATAAACTCGAATAAAAATGTGCTTTCTCCTAATATTATTCAAGTAGAAATAAAACACCACTCAGAATGAGTGGTGTTTGAGGAGCAACCTTAGTGCACGATGTTAAATTTCTTTAACAAAGAGATAGCCTTTACTACGGACTGTCTTAATGCGTTTAGGGTTGATCGGATCATCACCGACCTTAGGTCTAATTCTCGAAACTCGAACATCGATCGAGCGATCCTGTCCATCGTATTCAATACCCCGAAGTTGATGGAAAATTTCTTCTCGGGTCAAGATATGGCCGGCGCTGCTCGATAATAACCACAACAAATCAAACTCTGCACTGGTTAAGTCAATGCTATTACCATCTAACCAAGCTTCACGCATCGAGCTATCAACCACTAGATTACCAAACGTCAAACGCTTAGCAGATCCTTCAGCTTGCTCGTCTTTAGCCTCTGTTTTCTCTTTCATTCGGCGTAATAAAGCACGAATACGAGCCAATAATACTCTCGGTCTAACAGGCTTAGCGACGTAATCATCAGCGCCCATTTCTAACCCCAATACCTGATCGAGGTCTTCGGTGCGAGCAGTCAACATCAGAATTGGGCCAGTATAATGTGGCCTAACAATTCGACAAACGGCCAAACCATCTTCTCCTGGCAGCATCAAATCCAGTACAACAAGGTCCGGCTGCTCAGTTTTAATACGCTCAATCGCGCGACTACCATCACCTTCTATGGATACTTTGAGACCATTGCTCTCTAAATAGTCCTTTGTCAGATTGGCTAATCGTTCGTCATCTTCAACAATCAAGATGCGCCAGTTTTCGTCCTGACTGTTACCATTTTTTAATTCCACACTATTTTCCTATCCAATTTTTTGAACTGCCGACTACTTGCTGTATTTTTAACTGCCGTTATATTGAAAGGCTTAAGTATAACTTTAGACGCTTAATCAGTGCTTTGCACTGACTTCCAATTTTTTCTGTTACAAATGAGAAAAAAGCAACCTTTGCTAGGTTCTATTTTAGCGTATTTTGGATATTATTTGTGTCCACCGATTTTCCACAAGTTATCCACAAGCCGTTAGTTTAAAGCAAACCCGCAAACACTATATAGGGTGGTAAAGTCAACTCTATAACGCCATATCCTGTGTTTTATAGAAATTTGAACACGATACTAATATATCATAAATATAGTAGCCAAGATGCGCTGAAAAAGGTTGAAAGAGAGGACTATTCGCCATATCCTGTGTCTCAGTTTAGAGCGTCACTAGGATTTATTTACTACACGCCATTTGCTATAAAATCAATCTAAATACCAAATCTAAACGGCATTTAGTATTCCTTTTTAAGAGCAAAAAAATTGATACAACAGGATTCCCAACAGGCAACCATATTATGAACAGCGCGCTATTTGTTACCAAACGAGACGGTCGCCAAGAAACCATCGATTTAGAGAAAATCCATAAAGTTGTCACTTGGGCAGCTGAAGGATTGAATAACGTTTCGGTTTCTGAGGTCGAGCTAAAAGCTCACTTACAATTTTTTGATGGTATTACTACCTCAGAAATACACGAAACATTGATCAAAGCCGCTGCCGACTTAATCTCTGAAGAAACGCCAGATTACCAATATTTAGCAGCACGCCTAAATATTTTCCATCTGCGTAAAAAAGCTTATGGCCAATTCGAGCCACCTACGCTTTTTGATCACGTACAAAAAATGGTGGCGGATAACCGTTACGATAGCGAGCTACTAACCGATTATACTGCTGAAGAATTCGCCGCGATGGACGATTTCCTTGTGCATGGTCGCGATATGGATTTCAGCTACGCTGCAGTAAAACAGCTTGAAGGTAAATACCTTGTACAAAACCGCGTTAGTGGTGACATCTACGAGAGTGCTCAATTCTTATACGTATTAATCGCGGCTTGCCTGTTCGCACAATACGATAAAGAGCGTCGCTTAGACTTTATCAAACGTTTTTATGATGCAGCCTCTAAATTCAAAATTTCGCTGCCAACACCTATTATGGCGGGTGTACGTACACCAACGCGCCAGTTTAGCTCGTGCGTATTAATTGAAGCCGGCGATAGTCTAGACTCCATCAACGCAGCGTCTAGCGCGATTGTTAAATACGTTTCTCAGCGTGCGGGTATTGGCATCAACGGCGGCCGCATTCGTGCATTAGGCAGCCCTATTCGTGGCGGTGAAGCTTTCCACACTGGCTGTATCCCTTTCTACAAGCACTTCCAGACCGCGGTTAAATCCTGCTCTCAGGGCGGTGTTCGTGGCGGCGCAGCAACGTTGTTTTACCCATTATGGCACCTAGAAGTTGAATCACTGCTGGTATTGAAGAATAACCGTGGTGTTGAAGAGAACCGCGTACGTCACCTAGATTACGGCGTTCAGCTGAACAAATTGATGTATGAGCGTTTGATCAAAAACCAAGACATCACCTTGTTCTCTCCTTCTGATGTACCTGGTTTATACGATGCGTTCTTTGCTGACCAAGATAAGTTCGACCGTTTATACAAGCAGTACGAACAAGATCCAAGCATTCGTAAAAATACCGTTAAAGCGGTTGATTTGTTCTCTACCCTAATGCAAGAGCGTGCAGGTACTGGTCGAATTTATATTCAAAACGTTGACCACTGTAATACTCACAGCCCGTTCAACCCAGAAGTTGCACCGATTCGTCAATCAAACTTGTGCTTAGAAATCGCTTTGCCGACTAAGCCATTACAAGATGTAAATGACGAAGAAGGTGAAATTGCATTGTGTACCCTAGCGGCCTTTAACTTAGGTACACTAGAAAATCTTGATGAACTAGAAGAGCTTTCTGATTTAGTCGTTCGTGCACTTGATAGCTTATTGTCATACCAAGATTACCCGATGATAGCGGCACAAAAAGCCAGCTTAAATCGTCGTACGCTGGGTGTTGGTGTCATTAACTACGCGTATTTCCTAGCCAAAAACGGTGTTAAATACTCCGACGGTAGCGCAAATGGTTTAACCCACCGTGCGTTTGAAGCGATTCAATATTACTTATTGCGTGCGTCTAACAAGCTGGCTCAAGAACAAGGCCCTTGTGAAGCCTTTGGCGAAACCACTTATGCACAAGGTATCTTACCGATTGATACCTATAAGAAAGACGTGGATAAGTTCTGTGAAGAACCTTTGGTTTATGATTGGGAAGCGTTACGCGACGATATTCAAAAAACAGGTCTGCGCAACTCAACACTCACTGCATTAATGCCTTCTGAAACTTCGTCTCAGATCAGTAACGCGACCAACGGTATTGAACCACCACGCGGTTATATCAGCGTTAAGCAATCGAAAGACGGTATTCTTAAGCAGGTTGTTCCTGAGTTTGATCGTTTACGCAGAAACTATGAGCTGCTTTGGCAGATTCCAAATAACCAAGGTTATTTGCAGCTTGTCGGTATTATGCAGAAGTTTGTTGACCAAGCAATCTCGGCCAATACCAACTACGACCCATCACGCTTTGAAGGTAATAAAGTGCCTATGCAGGTGCTGCTGAAAGACCTATTAAGTGCTTATAAAAACGGCCTTAAGACGTTGTACTATCACAATACCCGTGATGGCATGTCTGATCCACAAGCACCAGAAATTGAAGACGATGGCTGTGAAGGCGGTGCATGTAAGATCTAACGTTTAGATTTTACATGACCCCAGACACCTCGTTGTCGTAAAGAATACGCTGACCCTAATGGGAATTATTCAGCGTATTTCTTTTACCCCTTAGTATTTTAATAACCGTTTTTTTATAGTTGTAGCCACTTATGTCCTATACCACGTTTAACCAAAAAACTTTTGATACGTTAAAGCAACCAATGTTCTTTGGCGAAACTGTGAACGTTGCGCGCTACGACATTCAAAAACATAAGATCTTTGAAAACCTAATCGAAAAGCAGTTGTCTTTTTTCTGGCGCCCAGAAGAAGTCGATCTTGCTAATGACCGTAAAGACTTCAACGATCTGCCCGATCATGAACAACACATTTTCTTGAGCAACCTAAAATACCAAACGCTTTTGGATTCTGTTCAGGGTCGCTCTCCAAACGTTGCGTTCTTGCCGATTGTATCGCTACCCGAGTTAGAAACGTGGATTGAAACGTGGTCTTTCAGTGAAACAATTCACAGCCGCAGCTATACGCACATTATGCGTAACGTTGTACCGAACCCTGCTGAAGTATTTGATGATATTACTCGCAACGATTTCATTACTCGTCGCGCAGTGAGCGTTACAAAGTACTATGACGAATTAATCGAAAAATGCAGCTTTTATACACAGCTGGGTGAAGGTACTCATACGATTAACGGTAAAGTTGTTGATATTAACCTACGCGATTTAAAGCGTACTCTGTATCTAACAATGGTTTCAGTAAACGTATTAGAAGCCATTCGTTTCTACGTCAGCTTCGCTTGCTCTTTTGCTTTTGCCGAACGTGCAAAAATGGAAGGCAACGCCAAAATCATTAAGCTAATTGCTCGTGATGAAGCTTTGCACCTAACCGGTACACAGCACATTTTACAGATTATGGCCGCCGGTAAAGATGATCCTGAAATGGGTGAAATCGCCGCTAGCTGTAAAGAAGAAGTTCGTGAGATTTTCTTAGACGCCGCCGAGCAAGAAAAAGAATGGGCAGGTTACTTATTCAAAGACGGCTCTATGATTGGCCTTAACCAGCAGATTTTGGCTCAGTACGTGGAATACATTACTGACCAGCGCATCGTTGCGATTGGCCTTCCACCGATCTTTAACGCTAAGAGCAACCCACTACCGTGGATCAACTCTTGGTTGAACAGTGATAACGTTCAAGTAGCCCCACAAGAAGCTGAAATCAGCTCTTATTTGGTAGGTGCATTGGATAGCGCAGTCGATACCGATGATTTTGGCGATTTTGACCTGTAACAAATGAACCAATCAAGCTCCAATCACACAAGCTCTCAAGAAGATTTTCTTCTTGAGAGCTCTGCTTCTAGCCATGAAGAACTCCAGCACGAAGATTTTTCACTAGAAGCAGACCCCTTCGATGACTCTCTAGACAATCCGCTCGACGCTGAGCCTGTCCAAGAAAGCTTATTACTCAATACTGAAGATTGTGAACAGCCTGAAGCCAGTGCTCAGATTGATCTGGAAGGTATGGATAAACCCTTACATGCCGTTTCTATTTGTCATGACTCTCACCCTGTGCAAACCGTTAGTTTTCAGCATGCCAATACACTATTAGAATCATTAGAAGCGCAAGACGTTCCGGTTCATTACCAATGCCGTGAAGGTTACTGCGGTAGCTGCCGTACTCAATTATTAGAAGGCGAAGTTCATTATACTGAAGAGCCCATGGCTTGGATTAATGACGATGAAATTCTACCCTGCTGCTGCATCCCCAAAACGGCTATTCGAATCAAGCTTTCATAGCTGACACAAATCAATACACAATTCTCTACTTGCCCTACTATCTATTAGTAAGTTTTATATTAATGGAGATAAATATGGCTTTTTTATGTATCAACCCAAAAGTAGCGATGATTCGACTTCGCGCAGGTGAAGGTTTAGAAGAGCTAACAGGCGAGTTCTACCTTAATCTCGACAAAGTTATTGAAATTCGTATGAAGCCTGTTCGCGCAGAACACGATGGCGACTTTTGCGCCGACGTGCTGATTATCTTACAAGATAAGACACACGAATTTGTTTTCCGTAACAGTCCTGCTGGCAATAAAGCAAAACAAACATTAGCAGGCTATTTAGCCGAGCAGTCTATTAATTGCTAGTAGTTATTTTTTAAGCAAATATATGGCAAACTTAGGTGATTCTTTAATGCATGTTTTTATGTATTTTTCGTATATTCATCATCTAGGTTGCCATTATGAGTTTAGCATTCCCTCCTCTTGATCAAATAGCTCCACAATTCACCACAACTGATCAAAACGGCGAAGAAGTTTCTTTGGCCGATTTTAAAGGTAAAAAAGTCGTTCTGTATTTTTACCCGAAAGCTTCAACACCAGGCTGCACCGTTCAAGCCTGCGGAATTCGCGATAATAAAGATACCTTCGCTAAAGCCAATACCGTTGTTTTAGGCATTAGCCCAGATGCAACCAAACGCTTAACTAATTTCACCACCAAGCAAGAACTAAACTTCCCTCTACTATCCGATGAAGATAACTCAATTGCTGAAAGCTATGGTGTTTGGGCATTGAAAAAGTTCATGGGTAAAGAGTATGTTGGCATTCACCGTGTGACCTTCATTATTGATGAAGAAGGAATCTTGCGCCATATAATGGAAAAAGTTAAAACCAAAACTCACCACGACGATGTATTAGAAATTATTAATACGCTATAGTTTTTAAAACGGCAGCCGATAACGGCAGTATGAATCTGATTGCTACAACGTTAAAAACTGCATTCTTATTACTCTTCATTGGCTTTTTCGCAAAAGCCAATGCGGGTAATAATGCACTCTCTTGCGCAGCAAAAACGGACCTTCAATTTATGGGTGCAATTCCAGAATTTACGTCCAGTAATATTCCACTGCAAGGTTTCCAATGCCAACATATTCCCTTCTATTCAGGCTTCAAAGGTAATTGGTTTCCGAGCCCGCCTAAGTTGTATTTTAGTCAAACCACTCGTTTTTTAACCAACGCAATTTACTCATCAGAAACCGCCATCGATTCAGATTATAGCCAAGATTGGAAAGTAGACCTTTCCATCAAACGCTTTGGCCGTAGCCAGCTTTTAATAATGATGGGCAATAAAAAATGGCAACAAACTCTAGAAGCGAAAAAAGCCGTCACTCATATCCCATCCTATGCCACTGATTCTGATGACGGTGTCATTATTAACCGCAATCAAAATGCTGTCTTTAAACGCGCTGAGGACTATATGGGTTTAAGCATCGTTTTTCCCTATGATTCAAAACAGGGATTAACCGAAATTCGAATCCAGCACACGTTAATTACTCAACCCATTCAAGCTAATATCATCTCATTTGAAAAACACAGTTTATTTTCTTCACAAGCTAGGATAAATGAACTGCTAGTGATCAGCCAATCCAATCATAAAGGCCTTAATATTAACTGGCAGATGGGCTTTGGGATGGGAGAGGTCAACGTGAAGCCTGAAAATGCGGTTAATTTAGCGGCGGAATACAGCGAAATACTCAGTTTAAGAGGGCAATTGGAAATATATTATCAATATAGGATTAATCGCCTGTGGTTTAGCCATGCCGGCTGGAAAAGCGATATTCAATATTGGCAACAGAGTGCAGATAATAAAGATTTTCGTCTAGCCAGCGCAAAAACGATGGAACAGCAAATTTTCTTAGGGTTAGGTCTAACGTTTTAAAATCGCTTTAAAGACGCCTAATTCATTTTCTAGAATAAGAAGGCGGATAGATTAATCAAGGTTTTCATTTAATTGCTGGCGATACTCTCCAGGAGTCACCGACTGCCAACGTTTAAAGGCCCGATAAAAAGTACTGCTTTCAGAAAAACCCAGCTGCAAAGAAATATCCATTAAAGAAAGTTCTTTACGAGCCAGTAATGTGAGCGACTGCTTATGGCGATATTCATCGTGCAACTTTTGAAAGCTGCTGCCCTGTTCTTGTAATTTACGCTGTAGGCTTCGGCCACTCATGGCAAGCTGCGCCGCTATTTCATCACGACCAATGCCTACATCGGATATATGCAATTGCTCTTGAACCCTTGTAATGATACCTGGTTCAATCAATCGTTTTAGTTGCGTATCGGCTATTTGCTTATGGACCGCCGCTAACCCTTGATCAAAGCCAGGTAATGCTTCTTGGATCAGCGATGTATTTAGTTGCATGCTGTTTTGAAGGTGCCCACACTCCACATCACAACCATAAAAAGCCTGATATTGAGGCAAGCCATCTTGATAGTTATGAGTCAGTGTTACCTTTATTGGCACGATATCCCGCGAGAATAACCAACCTGCTAAACCGTGTATTGCTACCATGACTGCATCAATTTGGTGATAACTGAAGTTACTGGCTGAAGGCGTATAGATAAGCGTCGTTACTTGGTCTTGAGAAACCATCGAGAAGACTCCTCCATCGCTAATCAATCGCTGATACTTTAAAATCTTATCGATGGCGTCTCCCAGCGTTGCACTGCTGAGCATTGTGGAAGCAAATAGCTGAAAATGAGACGGTTTAAGAGATCCCCCCACTTTAAAGCCAAACAAAGGATCTTTACTGAGCTGTTCAATAGAGCGCCACAGGGCCAATGTATCATCTAGGCTGATACGCCCATGGCCATCACTTAAATGCGCTTTATCCAGCCCAGCATTCGTTAGAATGTCGCTTTCATCAAGGCCCTGCAACGTAGCAGCTTGCAAGACAGCTTGTACCCATAGCAGTGATACTGTTTTCAACTCTGCACTCTCATTATTTTTATTCTCATCACACAATGTCTATTCAACATTTCGTATAGGTTTAAATATACTGACATTTACGAATAAAGTCTTGCAACTAAAGCTTCACAGGGGAAATTGAGAAATAAATATTATAAGTAGGATGCCGAAGGCGGAGAGGCTTTTTACTGTATATGGATAGCTAGCTTGTCATTAAGCTATTTCGGTTTTTATAACAATAATTGGTATTGCAATAAATAATGATTTCACGGCCTTTATCTTGAGTTTTAATAATATATAAATCATCAAACCCAGGAGACACATCATTAAAAGCGGCACTGTAAATTTGGCTGGCAAGCAGTCTAAACGAATGCAAATTAAGCAGCTTAGAATCTAAGCGAGAAACAGTCAATCCAGAAGAGGGAGATGCCTTTTGCAAAAGAGAATGTACAGGCTGATACAGGTTCGAAGTTACCATGGTTAGACTTGCGATTGATACACAAAAGATAACCGCGAAAGAAACTACCGAAATGCGTTTCATGCTAACCCCCTATCCGTTCTATATTAATTTAAGTATAGGTGGGTTCTAGCAATTGGCTCGGATCAATTAGTAATAAAGGAAACCTGCAAGTATTGAAAATGCATATCGAAACATTGAAATACGGCCTGTCAAAATTACGTTCAAGCATGCACATTAAGCACTTAGGTTAATGTGCCGCTTGTCGGTTCATAGAGACTAGTAACTCCGCTTCTGCCCTAGCAACGCCACAACTAGATACCAGATCATCAGCCGTTGCGCCCATACCCACTAGGCGCTGGGCCTGTTGATAAAGCGCCTCATCGGTCGTCGCCAAAGCGGGCTTGCGCTCATTTTCAGCAATGCGCTGTTCTAATTTCTTAACACTACGCCCTATACCAAAAGTACTTTTACTCATCGCTTCAAAATCATGACGTAACTTATGTATTTCTTGCTTCCAACTATCACGGTCATCTTGATACTTTCTTTTTATTAAAAAAAATCCAGTAACCGTTGCAATAACAAGCAATATATTACTGATCAATAACCAATGAACCATAGACACTGATGATAATAACATCATGATTAATACTCCTAAATCTGGTTAAAAACCAGAGATTTCCATCCACTCCTCATCAGACATAAGCTTTTCTAAATCAACCAAGATTAAAAGCTCATCATTTTTATGACAAACACCTTGAATAAACTTAGCACTTTCATCATTGCCGACATTGGGAGTGGTTTCTATTTCAGACTGGCGTAAATATACGACCTCAGCCACGGCATCCACCAATATTCCAACAACTTGGTTTTCCGCTTCAATAATTACTATTCTGGTCTGATCCGTTGTCTCTGCATTGGGTAGCGCAAATCGGGAGCGCGTATCGATGACAGTTACAACATTACCTCGCAGATTAATAATTCCTAATACATACGGAGGTGCACCAGGCACTGGCGCAATCTCTGTATAGCGTAAAACTTCTTGTACCTGCATCACGTTAATACCGTAGGATTCATTTTCTAATTGAAAGGTCACCCACTGTAAAATCGGATCCTCTGTACTTTTCGTGGCATTGGCGGACATAAAACTTCCTCTCTAAGAAAGATCAAATTAGTTGGCTTGCGTCAAAAAACGTATTGCACCTCTCTTAACTATAGTAGAGAGCACAAACTGTACCAGCTTAAATTAAATATATTTATACAGGCTTACAACTCTGGTCGACGTACTGTAATAATCCATTTACATCGATTAGCGCACACATTTTTTCAATAACCGTCCCTGCTAGCCACGTTCGCTTACCGCGCTCGCCACGCCATTTTATTTCTGACGCATCTAATCGAACAGTATCGTCAATGGATTGGCATGCTATCGCCCAAGGGGTTTTCTCTAACTGAATTAAATATTTAAAACCCTGCTCAGATAAACACTGCTTTCTTTCTGGCATGATTAGCTTAGCCGTATCAATAACCTGCAGGTGGTGCTCGTCCGTGTGAACCATTCCCAGATACCATTTAGGTTGACCTACCAAAGGTTTTACATCGTTCGATGTAATCTCATACACCCCACCCAAAAACAATAAAGGAACGGCAAGTTTCAAGCCACAGACACTAAAGACCAAACACTCTACACCTTGGCTTGACCACGAATCGGGGTCTGTTAATGATACTGACGTCTGTGTATCAATAACCACTTCGGGTGAGGTGATGCGTTCAATAACGATTTCAGGGATTTCGACCGCCGGGGCTATTTCAACAGGTGCTATTTCAACAGGTGCTATTTCAACAGGTGCTATTTCAACAGGTGCTACTTTTACTTCTTCCTGTACCGGTATTTCAATGGTTTTTTCTATTTTCTGCGGCTGCTCAGTTGCAGTGACCAGTAACTGATCAAGATAGTTTTGTAGAACGCCTTCTACGACATTAACCTTTGTATCTGCATCTTTAAGGATTAATGGTGCACCATCTGGACGTATCTTATTCAAAACACATAGCCTCAGAAGCGAGACTCAAACAGCGCTGAGCAATAACGGTTTTCAATTTTGATACGGGTAGCTTATTTAAAATACTAAGGCCATTTAATAAATGAATATATTTTACCGTTTTATGGCCAGACCCCAAAGTTTCAGTCGTCAGCAAATAACGACCTGCAGCAATGGTATCTTGTGGGCAAATAGGTGAGTTTACCGCCTGCGATAATCTTTCATCCCAGGCACGGTTTTCATCCCAGACATTGCTATCCACTAAAAGCATATCGAGGTAACCCGCAATAATCTTCTCGCTACTGGGCTGTTCGACGTTCATGCTTTACCTCCTCTGCCTGCTCCAGCTCTGCTAATAAGTGCCGATAAGCTCGCACTCCACGAGAAGAGCTGTCTAGTTCATTCGGAAATAACCCCTCATGACTGGCATCTCTAAATTTAGTATCAATAGGAATAGCTTCTTGCCATACATGTTCAGGGTAAAGCTGTCTCATTTCTTTTAATGTAATGACAGAAGCTTGGGTTCTGCGATCAAATAATGTTGGCACAATGGTATAAGGCAGCTGCCGATTTTGTGAAGACATGACCATTCTTAAGGTATGAACCATGCGTTCTAAACCTTTTAGTGCCAGATGCTCTGTTTGCGTAGGAATAACCAATCGTTGGCATGCAGCCAAAGCATTAACCAATAAGACACCTAATATCGGCGGGGTATCGAGTAAGGCATAATCATAATCATCCCAAAGCTGGGCTAATGTTTTTGCCAGCACCAATCCCATACCGTCTTGTCCACTAACTTGCCGCTCTAGCGTGGCAAGAGATGTCGTTGCCGGCAATAAGTCGACCCCTTTGCGCGAAGTAGGTTTAACCACCGTTCGAATATAATCAAGGTCTTTGCAGCGCTGATTAAAAAACAAATCATAAAGGCTTGTCTCTAAGCTGTCGGGGTCATAGCGGAAGTAACTGGTAAGCGAACCGTGTGGGTCCAGATCTATAAGAAGAACACGGGCCCCACGCTCTGCGAGCAGACCACCAAGAGAAACAACTGATGTTGTTTTTCCGACGCCACCTTTCTGATTTGCTATCGACCAAATTCGCACGGTTTGCCGTCCTTATTTTGACAACGAGATTTATAATACTGTTGTCCTGCAAGTATTGTGCTCATTTCACTGTTTCCTCTCTCGCCCAAGGCTGATTAAGACTGCCTTGCTTAATTAAAATTTCAACGCGGCGGTTTGCCAAGCGGTGTTCATTACTATCGTTGGCAAATAGCGGCTTATGATAAGAAAAGCCTATCGCCGCCATTCTTTGTGGAGCAACCCCAAATAATTCAAATGCTCTTACCATTGCTACCGCTCTTAATGCTGATAAATCCCAATTACTAACAATGTTTCTCGTACTAATTGGAACATCATCGGTATGCCCTTCAATATTTATTTCATTAGGGATAGGCCTTACCACTAATGCCAGCTGTTCGATCATATCCATCATTTCATCATTTATTTCCCAACCACCTGCCGGAAATAATGTATCGGTTTTTAAGCGTATTTTTACCCACTCGCCCTCTTGATCAAGAGTAAGATCCTTACTATCAATAAAAACCTGCAACTGCTGCTTGACCGTTTCATAGAGCGGCATCACACCATTATTGTGATCAAGAATCGTCGTCGATACTTCTGGCTGTGGTAGCAGCTGCTGCGAAGGGGTTGTGAATATTCCTTCTAACGCTTCTTGCACTGCCTGATACTGTTCTTCGTTTAATGATTTCACGCTGTACAACATAATAAAAAATGCACACAGCAACGTCATATAGTCTGCGTATGAAATTAACCAACGATGGCGATCAGGCCCAGATTGATTACTCATAAATCAATACCTTCTAATCGATAACGAATCAGCTGTGGATTAACCCCTTCACGAATTGCCATCACCCCAACAATCATAGCTTTATGATAACGAGCACGCTGCTGTATGAACCCTCGCAAACGACCTGCAATTGGAATCGCAATTAAGTTTGCCGCCGCTACACCATAAAAGGTAGCCACAAACGCCGTGGCAATACCTCGTCCTAATTCTTCCGGTTGCTCAAGATTAGATAGAACCTGCATTAAGCCCAGCACCGCCCCAACAATCCCCAAGGTTGGTAAATAGCCCCCTAAGTTATCAAATACTTCAGCGGCAGAAAGATCTTTTTCTTGATGAGTTTCTATCTCTAAATAAATACTTTTTTCAATAGAGCTGGGTGGCTGACCATCTGCCAGCATGACTAAAGCACGCTTCATGACAGGATCTGACTCAGCCTGAGCAATACCATCTAAGCCTAGAACGCCATCTTTACGATAGGCATTACCGCAAGTTGTTAGTTTTGTTAAAAGAAGATCAAGAGAGAAGTGAGGCGGAGCAATAAGCCAGGATGATAATTGTATGGCTCTGACCCCAAGATATGCAGGCGTCTGAACAGCCAAAGCCAAGAAAGATCCTCCAAAGACAATCAATAACGCAGGCGCATTCCACAAAGCTAATAAAGACCCCCCCTCTAAGACATGCCCAAATACGACACTAGAGACTGCACCAAAAAGCAATAATATAACTAAACGATCCATCAGTTTGCTACCTCAAAAAGTTTTGTCCCAATCGTCTCAAGTGAAAGAACTTTATCGACAATTCCTGCATTGATTACAGCTTTAGGCATTCCGTAAATAACACAACTGGCTTCGTTCTGAGCCCAGATTGTGCCACCCGCTTGTTTTAAAAGTTGAGCGCCTTCTTTTCCATCTGCCCCCATCCCTGTGAGTATGATTGCCAATGCTGTAGAGCCAAAACTCTTTGCTGCTGACGCCAGCGCTATATCAACACTTGGCCGATAGCTGATACGCTCATTGCTTTCATGAATTCTAATACTGCCATCATTTCGGCGATCCACCATTAATTGCATTCCACCAGGGGCAACATATACATGTCCAGCTTGTAATTTATTGCCGTTCTCTGCTTCCGATATACTTAAAGGACTTAGCTTATTTAAGCGTTCTGCAAAGGCTTTAGTAAAGGACCCCGGCATATGTTGAACAATGACGATCGGCTTAGAGAATGACTCAGGAATTTGCTTAAAGATAGTTTGAAGCGCTGCAGGGCCACCCGTCGATGTGCCAATAATAACTACTTCAATATGACGCAATGATTTTTCTCGGAAACTAAAACGATTATTAAATTCAGGTGTTTTTAGGGCGTCTGAATCAACGTTTACTGGTGAGTAAGTTGGTAGTGAACTAGACCTAGAGGCTAGGTTGTCTATTTTATTTTTAGTCCTACCTCGAGTCGCAGCGACCTCACAAATTTTATCGGTCAAGGTTTTATGCAATTGAGCTTCTGAAGCGGCGATTGCATCAAAGCGTTTAGATAAAAAATCAACAGCTCCCGCATCTAATGCATCTAGAGTAATGCGAGCGCCTTCATAAGTTAAAGACGAAAACATCAAAATGGGTATTGGACACTGGCGCATGATTTCTCGGACCGCAGTCACGCCATCCATAACCGGCATCTCGTAATCCATAGTAATAACATCAGGCTTTAGTGCCAACGCCTTTTCAATCCCCTCACGGCCATTACTCGCAGTGGCAACTACTTCCAGACGAGCATCGGCATTAATAATTTCAGTTACGCGGCGTTGAAAAAAACCAGAATCATCAACCACTAATACCTTTAGCTTTTTGGAAAGTACCACAATATAAAATCACCTCTTTACGCAGCAGTCATCTGCCGAGCAGAATAATGCTGGAGCATGCTAGGCACATCTAAAATTAAAGCGATTCGTCCATCCCCAGTAATTGTTGCACCTGCCATACCCGCAGTACCGTGCAACATCGCACCTAAAGGCTTGATAACAACCTCCTCCTGCCCAATCAATTGGTCCACGACAAAGCCTGCTCGCTGGTTACCAATTGAGACAACCAGAACATGAGAACTTTCATCGGCTACTGCATCTGCTTCACCTTTCACCAACCAACGTTTCAAGTGGAATAACGGGATCGGCTTATCTCGTACAACAATTACCTCTTGCCCATCTACTACATTCGTTCGAGACAGGTCTAGATGAAAAATCTCATTAACACTGACTAAAGGAAATGCAAATGCTTGATCTTTTAACATCACCATCAACGTCGGCATAATGGCCAAGGTTAACGGTACTTTAATTTCTATTCGGGTGCCCTTGCCAAGCGTCGAATCAATATTCAGGGTACCGTTTAATTGAGTGATTTTGGTTTTAACCACATCCATACCAACACCACGACCCGATACATCCGAAATCTGTTCTTTGGTTGAAAACCCTGGTGCAAAAATAAGGTTATAACACTCATTATCGGTTAAGCGATCTGCCGCATCCTGCTCCATCATGCCTTTTTCAACCGCTTTATTGCGCAAGACATCTGCGTCCATACCACCACCATCATCTTCGATAGACAGTAAAATATGATCGCCTTCTTGCTCAGCGGCCAAGGTCACTACGCCAATACGTTGCTTACCTTGAGCTTCTCGTACGTCAGGCATTTCAACGCCATGATCGACTGCGTTTCGAACTAAGTGAACGAGTGGGTCTGCTAATGCTTCAACTAAGTTTTTATCTAGGTCAGTTTCCTCACCTCTTAGTTCTAAATTAATTTCTTTCTTAAGTGAGCGTGCTAAATCACGTACTACTCTAGGAAAACGACCAAATACTTTTTTGATCGGCTGCATTCGTGTTTTCATGACGGAAGACTGTAAATCAGCCGTCACAACATCTAAGTTTGATACGGCTTTTGACATAGCCTCATCATTACTTTTTAAACCTAAACGGACCAATCTATTTCGTACTAATACTAACTCACCGACCATATTCATAATGTCGTCTAAGCGTTTAGTATCTACTCGCACCGTTGTTTCAGCAGTGGGGGTAGAGGATTCCCCTGATTTAGCCGGTGGTTTGGCTGGGGGTTTAGCAGCGGGCTGTACCACTGCTTTTTCTGCCACCGGTTCAGGGGCTTTTACTTCTGGTTTTTTAATCTCTGGCGCAGCGCTTGTAACCGTTTCTTTTGCAGGTTCAACGCTACTAACATCGGCTGCGATAGAATCGCCTGCCGAAGGGTTCTGTCCTTTACCGTGTAAGCGATCTAATAAATCTTCAAATTCAGAATCGGTAATTAAATCATCTGAGCCGGATGCGGCGGGTTCGCTTGGCACACTGGCCATTTCAGCTGCTGAACTTGCGGTAGTAGACGTTTCTGCGGGAGCAGCCGCTTTACCCGTACCATGAATTTGATCTAATAAAGCCTCAAATTCATCTTCTGTTATTTCATCACTAGTCGATTCCGCAGCGGGCTTTTCGTTGACGTCTAAAAATAGACCATCATCATCCAAACCTTCATTATCAGTATCTGCTGTAGCCGCTACTCCTGATTTTGCAGTTTCACCATCGAGCGCATCTAATAATTTCTCAAACTCGTCGTCAGTAATATCATCAGATTCTTCAACGGTGCCAGCCGCAGTTGGTGCAGCGCTGTCAACAACAGGCGTCTCCGCTACAGGTACAGGCGTTTCTACAGGAGCAGTGGTTTCTGGCTGAGCTAACTTATTTAATGTGGTGAGTAATTCTGGTGTTGCAGGCTCTGGAACTTGGCCGTTGCGGACCGCATCAAACATTTCATTAACGGTATCGAGTGCCTGTAAAATAACATCCATTAGATCTGACGTTACGGTTCGCTTACCATTTCGCAAAATATCAAATACGTTTTCAGCTTCGTGACAGCAATCAACCAAAGCATTGAGCTGTAAAAAGCCAGCACCACCTTTTACGGTATGAAAGCCACGAAAAATCGCGTTTAATAAATCATAGTCATCTGGTCGCTGTTCAAGATCAACAAGTTGCTCTGACAGTAGCTCTAGGATTTCTCCTGCCTCAACTAAAAAGTCTTGGAGGATTTCTTCATCAGCATCGAAACTCATCCATTAGCTCCTTAAAAACCAAGACTTGAAAGTAAGTCATCAACATCATCCTGGCCACCGACCACACCGTCTAAACTGGTATCTGTCTGAGGCCCTTCTGCTGTAACATTTTCACTTCCATCTTGTGGGATATCGTTTGAGCTCGGTTCCGTATGGGTTATTCCCGTAATACGATCAACTTCACCCGCCATGGCGACTAGGTCTACCAAACGTGATTCGACCTCTGTAACTAACTTAGTGACACGATTAATTACTTGACCTGTCAGGTCTTGAAAATCCTGAGCCATTAAAATATCAGATAAATTTGACGATATTTTTTTCGAACTCATCTGTGTTTTTAATAAATATTTATCTATTTTTTTCGACAGTATTCTAAAATCATCAGGCGCCAGTTCTTTACGCAAAAACTTTTGCCATTCTTCATGTAATTCTTCAGCACCACCTTGAATTTCAGAATTGAGAGGCATCCCCTCTTCAACTAAATCCATGGTTTTATTAGCGGCCTTATCTGTCATTTCCATGACATAAGATAATTTATCTGAGGCCTGTACCATGCCCGTTTGCTCACTGAGCTCATCACCGGCTTTTAGGTTTTTTATTGCTTCATGTAAACCACGCGTTAGCTTTCCTATCTCTTCGTATAAGGTTCGGTCACGCACATCGTTAATACTATTAACGACCTCAACTACTTTTCCAAGATCACCATCGTCGATTTTTCTCAACAAGTCTTCAGCAAGTTCTTTAATATCCTGCTGAAAGGATGGCGCATGAGTATCCAAATGCATCTCAGCCATGCCAATTCCTTGTTATAAACCTTCTACACGCTCAAAGATTTTTTCAATTTTTTCTTTAAGAACAGCAGCAGTAAAGGGTTTAACCACATAGCCGTTCACCCCTGCTTGAGCAGCGGCAACGATTTGATCGCGCTTAGCTTCCGCAGTAACCATTAACACAGGTAACGTTTTTAATTTATCATCAGCTCTAACATGCTTTAACAAATCAAGTCCCGTCATTCCTGGCATATTCCAATCGGTCACCAGAAAATCAAATTCACCTGTTTGCAACATGGGTAAAGCCGTTAATCCATCATCTGCTTCTTGTGTATTGGTAAACCCTAAGTCACGCAGCAGGTTTTTAACGATCCTTCTCATTGTAGAAAAATCATCCACAACAAGAATCTTCATATTTTTGTCCAAAGCGACCTCCAGATGCCAGCTTCACATTGTATCTAATAACTCCTATTAAGAAGTGTAGACCGTGATGGAGCATTAGCCAGAAAGAAAATTAATAGTAATTACAAAGGGTTAGAATTTTGTCAGTGATACCCTTTAATGGGTTGTATTTTCACCAATAGCGTTATTATAATTTTTTAAAACTACAGGGCGTTTGTTGAGTCAAGTCCACTCGGTTAGGCGTGACCTTAGCCTTAGAGCCGCTTGACTATGTATCTGGCTCACTCGAGATTCACTGATACCCAGTACCGCACCAATTTCTTTAAGGTTTAATTCTTCATCATAATAAAGTGCTAAAACGAGCTGCTCTCGCTCGGGTAGATCTTTAATCGCATCTGCGAGTGAGGACTTGAATGCATCTCTCTCGATGCCTAAGAATGGACTCGGACTCGCACCCACCAACTGCTCTTGGCCTTGCTCGCCCTTTTCCATTACATCTTCAAAACTGAATAAACGACAACCGGCAGAGTCTTTTAAATGTGTATGATATTCATCAACACTCATCTCTAAATGCTCGGCGACCTCATGATCTTCAGCATCTCGACCTTTCGCCAATTCGACTTCTTTGATCGCTTCACTTATACGGCGAGAATTTCTATGCACCGAACGTGGCGCCCAATCGCCGCGACGAATTTCATCGAGCATTGAGCCTCGGATTCTTATACCCGCATAGGTTTCAAAGCTGGCGCCTTTTTCACCATCATACTTACGCGCAGCTTCAATTAACCCAATCATGCCCGCCTGAATAAGATCATCCAGCTGCACACTATCCGGTAATCGGCCCCTTAAATGATGAGCAATGCGCTTAACCAGCAAAGCATGATCGCGAACTATCTCATCAAAATTTGGACTACTGACTTCATCGTACATAGCACATCCATTCATTACAGGTACTACCCATGGGCTCCTGCTTGGACCAAATTCTCAACAAAGAATTCAAGATGCCCGCGTGGGGTTGATGCTAAAGGCCAGGCATCAACTTTTTTGGCTAAGCCTCTAAAAGCTGTAGCGGCCTTAGATCGCGGATAGGCTTCAACCACAGCCTTTTGACGTTGTACTGCACGACGTACAGCATCGTCTTGAGGAACAGAGCCGACATACTGCATCGCCACATCCAAGAATCGATCAGTTACTTTAATCAACTTTGCAAACAGCGCATGCCCGTCTTGTGGAGTACGAATCATATTGGCAATAACGCGAAAACGGAAAACACCATAATCGCGATTCAATAATTTTATTTGTGCATAAGCATCGGTAATCGATGTCGGTTCATCGGTTACGACAATCAAGACTTCTTGTGCGGCTCGTGCAAAACTCATCACCGCGTCAGAGATACCGGCCGCGGTATCAATCATCAAGATATCAAGTTCATTTCCAATATCACTAAATGCTTGTATCAAACCCGCATGTTCTCGACTGGTCAGCATCGATAAATGCTGAGCGCCCGAGGTTGCTGGTACAATTTTTACTTTGCCTGGACCATCAACCATCACTTCACGCAGAGTGCATTCTCCGCGTAAAACATTTTCAATCGTTTTATTAGCCGTTATACCGAGTAATACATCGATATTTCCTAGGCCTAAATCCGCATCAAGTATTACAACGCGTCGACCTAACTCTGACAGTGCACAGGCAAGGTTTACCGTTACATTACTTTTGCCTACACCGCCTTTACCACCAGCGACTGCAATTACTTGTACTGGGTGTTGAACCATGCCTACACTCCGTGCTGCATAAAGTTATTATTCATAGCCGAACTCACTTCTGATGTTTGCCAACGAGCTTGGGCCATTCGTGCCATTTGCTCGGCGAGACGTACCATTTTTTGTGCATTTGGAAAATGGATATCGTCTGGTATATGAGGGCCATCGGTTACCATATGAATTGGCAAACGAGTTACAGATGCAATACTCATAGCTTGCCCCAGACTAAAACATTCATCCAATTTGGTAAAAATACAACCATCGATTCCCGCTGGTTTAAAATGTTCATAATTTTCTTGTAAACAACGAGCCTGGCTCGTTAATGGTAAGGCTAGTAAAGACTTCACTTTATTTCCTGCCCCTTTAAGCATAGACAACTGCACAGAAAAATGTGGATCTTGAATGGCTAAACCTGCGGTATCGATCAAAATAAGTTTTTTATCACTTAATTTATCAAGCATAGCCGACAAATCACCATTAGGCTCTAGCACTAATAAGGGGACTTCCATGATACGAGCAAACGCTTTCAATTGGTCGTGTGCGGCAATGCGATAGTTGTCCATGGTGATTAATGCAATATCATTGCTACCGTGATTGATGACGTACTGCGCTGCCAGTTTTCCGATTGTAGTGGATTTTCCTGCACCCGTTGGCCCCACAAATGCAAAACAGCCACCCGTTTCCAACATATTAGTATTCGCTAGAGGTAAGTCTTCTGCAATAAACTTGAGGCACTGTGCCCACCCCTTCTCAATATCGTCATCATCTTCTGGTAAGGCACTGACTAATTTATCGGCCCAAGACGGATCAATACCTAAGTCTTGGCAACGCTGCCAAATTTGCGCTTGCTGCCAACTCAAAGGACGGGTTGGATTCCAAGCATTACCTTGCTGGCTAACCAACCAGTTTTTTAAATCTTTTAATTCTGCAGTCACCTGATTAAAAAAGGGTGTCGCCTCAGCATGACTCATATTAGCCGCGGTCTGACTGATCGATTGCTGTAATTCTTCTTCGCTTAACATCACAGCATCCAGCGCTGCAGATTGTGCAATAGTGCCTTCTTTAATGCCCAACAAGGCTTCTTTTAATGCCGCTGTTGTGGATACATTAGAATGATCGAAGGTAGGTTCTTCTTGGCGAATTTTGCCTGTACTTTGCTTAGCCTGTTCCAGCTCTTGCTGCAACGCTAGCTGGCGATCAATCTCTTGCTGTTGCTGTTCATTCGCCATCTCTTGATAATCAAGAGCCGCAATAACCTCAACACCCTTTCCGACACGCTTGTTGGAGAGGATAACGGCATCAGGGCCCAATTCTTCTGAGACCATGCGCAAAGCTTGCTGCATATTTTTGGCAGTGAAACGTTTTGCTTTCATGTATTAAGCCCCCACCGTTGCTACGATCGTGATGGTTTTATTATCAGGAATTTCTTGATACGACAGCACACTTAAATGCTCAATCGTATTGCGCACAAAACGAGATAAGATTGGACGTAATTGACTAGAGACAACCAGCACGGCGGCACGGCCTGCATTCTCTTGTTCTTGCGTTGCATTCATCAGTGAACGCTGTATTGCATCTGCCATGCTTGGCTCAATTACTAATGTATCCATGTTACCCGTCTGTTGTGCGCTTTGTTGTACTGTCTTAAGCAACAACTGTTCCAAAGCAGGGTCTAACGTCATAACATGCAGCTCATCCGCGGTACCAAAGATGTTTTGGATAATAAGACGGGCTAAACCTGTACGTGCAGCCCCAGTTAGAGCGGCAATTTCTTGACTCCGTGGCGACATGTTCGCCAAAGACTCGGCTATCGTACGCATATCTCGTACCGGTACATCTTCGCGTAATAAGGTTTGCAGTACCGATAGCAACTGACTAATCGATACCGTATTCGGCACCAACTCTTCGGCAAGTTTCGGCGACGTATCGTTAAGAATATCCAACATTTTCTGAACATCCTCATGACCAATTAATTCATGAGAGTGTTTTTGTAAAAGCTGGTTGAGGTGTGTTGCAACAACTGTACTCGCATCGACCACGGTATAGCCCAAGGTTTGCGCTTTATCTTTTTGCGTACTTTCAATCCATAAAGCTTCTAGGCCAAAGGCAGGGTCAAGAGTTTCAATACCTTCTAGCTTGCCAAAAACTTGCCCGGGGTTGATCGCCATTTCACGCTCTGGGTAAATTTCAGCTTCTGCTAACGTAACCCCCATTAGCGTAATACGATACTGACTCGGCATTAAATCTAAGTTGTCACGAATGTGAACCGAAGGCATTAAGAAACCAATATCTTGCGATAGCTTTTTGCGCACGCCCTTAATCCGCGCCAATAATTGACCACCTTGGTTTTTATCGACCAACGGGATTAAACGATAACCGACTTCTAAGCCAACGCGATCGACAGCTTCTACATCATCCCAACCAAGCTCTTTAACTTCTTGTTCGGGTAATGCTTCTCCTGGTAATGGAGGCGCACCCACATTAGAAACCGCCTTACTGGCCGAGCTGCTATCTTGCGCAGCTTTTGCATTTTTACCCGTGACGGGCTTGCCATCAACAAATACTCCCCCTTCACTGCGCCAATGAATAAAGTAAGCCCCAGCCCCTGAAAGAAACGCAGCAAAAAGAAATACCATATGCGGCATATCGGGAATGATGCCCATAAAAAATAATACCATTGCCGTAATCGCAAGGGCGCGAGGGGAAGCGAAGATTTGACCAATGATTTGCTCACCGACATCTTTTGCATCACTGTTACGCGTCACCATAATGGCGGTGGCGGTTGAAAGTAATAACGACGGTATCTGTGCAACCAGCCCATCACCAATGGCCAAAATAGTATATTTCTGTACGGCGTCAGCAAATAACAGATCATGCTGGCCCATACCAATCGCAAAACCACCGACTACGTTGATCACAAGAATTAGAATCCCTGCAATGGCATCCCCTTTTACAAACTTACTGGCACCATCCATCGAACCATAAAATTCGGCTTCAGCCGCAATCTCGGCGCGTCGCGCTTTGGCTTGGTCTGCATCCATCAAACCTGCGTTTAAATCAGCATCAATAGCCATTTGCTTACCGGGCATAGCATCCAAGGTAAAGCGAGCACTTACTTCCGCTACGCGCCCCGCACCCTTTGTTACTACAACAAAATTAATAATCATTAAAATGGCGAATACCACTAAACCCACAGCATAGTTACCGCCAATCAGTACTTCACCAAAAGCCTCGATCACTTTACCGGCAGAGTCCCCTCCCTCATGCCCTTCCAATAAAACAACACGAGTAGAGGCAACGTTCAACGCCAAGCGTAACAACGTTGCAATCAATAATATGCTGGGAAAGACACCGAAATCGAGAGGCTTGGTCGCGTAAACACAAATAAGAAGAACAACAATGGAGATCGCAATATTAAACGTAAAGAAGGTATCCAATAGAAAAGGCGGCAGGGGTAATGTCATCATGCCCAGTAAAATCAGCAGCATGATAGGAATGCCGAGATTACCGGTAATAAGGGTAATAAAATTACCTCTTATTTGATTGAATAGTTGTCCGCGATCTAACGTGGCCATAAATACCCTAGTGCAAAAAATTGACGTTACTTAGTCTGTTAGCAAAAAGGGTGCACACTTTATGATTTATCTACTATTTTTTTAAAATAAAAATATTATTACTCATATTTTGTTAACGAACTGTTTAATCAACAGACTCATAAACAGACTCATAAACAGGCTGAAAAAGTTTATTAGGTGTTATTCGCATCAACACGCAAATCTTGTGGTATTGGCATAGCTGGGCGACGCTCTGGTTTAGCCCCCTTACCTTTCGCATACTGATCAACCTGATAAATATAAGCCAATACTTGAGCAACCGCGACAAACAAACCTTCAGGGATTTCTTCATCAATGCGCGTATGTGCATAAATAGCACGCGCTAGTGGAGGTGCTTCCATCTGAGGAACGTTATGCTCCTTAGCAATTTCTCGTATTTTGAGTGCCGTTTCTTCAATACCTTTCGCAACAACAACCGGAGCGCCGGTACCGCCACTGTATTTTAATGCAACAGCGTAATGCGTTGGGTTAGTAATCACCACATCGGCATCGGGTACAGCACCCATCATTCGTCTTTGCGCAGCCTCTCGCTGCATCTGACGAATGCGTCCCTTCACTTCAGGCTTCCCTTCGGTATCTTTAAATTCATCTTTGATTTCTTGTAAAGACATTCGCAGTTTTTTGGTATGACTATAAATCTGCCAAGGCACATCAATCATTGCAATGATCAAGGTCGATGCACATAAAATCACAGCAGCCCATAAGACAATCTCGGTCGAGCGTTTAATCGCAGGACGTACAGCAGCACTTTGTAAGTTCATGGCGTCTTGGAAATAAAAGGCAATCACAAAATAGGCGCATGTCCCTACGACTAATACCTTCCCCCAAGCTTTAAATAGTTCAACTAAAGAGTTAGCCGAAAACATACGTTTAAGCCCCGCGAGCGGACTTAAACGCGACATTTTAGGCGCTAAAGCTTTGGTACTGAATAACCAGCCGCCGACACCCAGCGGAGATAAAAAGGCGGCAATCAAAACCAAGATGAACCAAGGAACTAAAGCCGAAACTGCTTCCCACATAGATTCTGACATGTGGCTAAACATATAACTGGTATCAAAGAGTGCAGCACGTTCGACATCTAAATTTAAACGAGCGATGTTATAAACCTTATCGCTCATATAAGAGCCAAAGGCGACTAAACCCAATGCACCAAATAATAAAATCGCACTGGTATTCAGTTCTTTTGATCGAGCGGTCTGTCCATCGTCTTTCGATTTTTGTATTTTCCGCTCGGTGGGTTCCTCTGTTTTTTCTTGACTGCTGTCTTCATCAGCCATAATAAGACTCCAATAACATAGCGTTCATCTTGCTAGGGCGTTCGTATTAATGAACGTAAAAATCCAAACAAGGTTTCTAATAATGTATGAAAACTTTCTCCTAAGTGACCAATCGTCAGCCAAATAATGGCTAGACCAACCAACATGGTGACCGGAAAACCTAACGAGAAAATATTCAACTGAGGTGCTGCTCGCGTCATCACACCAAAAGCAAAGTTAACGATTAACAGCGAGGTTAATGCAGGCAGTGCAATCACAAGCGCTGATGCAAACATCCAACCACCCCAGCGAACCATTCGACCATAATCATCCGCGGTCCAAGCACCACCACCAATAGGCATGGTATAAAAACTTTCAACCACTACCTCTATCACAACCAAGTGCCCGTTAAGAGCTAAAAACGTCAGACTGGTCAAAAATAAAAACCATTGGCTTACAACAACAACCGATACTCCCTGTGCAGGATCAACGGTTGTCGCAATCCCTAAGCCTGTTTGCATCGCGATTAATTGACCCGCCAGTACAAAAACCTGCGTCACTATTTCGACCATAAAACCTAATACAATACCAATCAGCATTTGTTCGAAAATTATAATAAAAGACGCCAAAGACATCGGTTCAACATTGGGCATCGGTGGTAGTAAAGGCGCAATAATAAGAGTAATAAATACAGACAATAAAATTCTAATTTGCCTAGGCACTAACTTACTGCCTAATAGCGGCATAACCCCAAGGCAACCTGCTATACGGGCAAAAGGATAAAAGTATTGGCTCACCCAGCCATTGAGTTCAAGTGCGGTAAATTCCAGCATAGGTATGAGTTAACCAACCAAAAATGGAATATTGGTATAAATACCTAGGGTAAATTCAACGACTTTATTAACCGCCCATGAGCCGAAAAAAATAAGACTAATAAGAGTAATAATTAATCGAGGCAAAAAGCTTAAAGTTTGTTCGTTAATTTGAGTAGCTGCCTGAAAAGTCGCCACCACCAAACCGACCACAAGACTGGGGATAACCATGACAAAAACAATGGTCACAATAATAAATAAAGCCTGGGAAAATAAATCACCAATTTGCTCTACCCCCATACCGACTCCTTAGATGATTTATTCATTCTTATTGCTATTTTTATTGATATCACTATAACGTGCTTTAACCGCCACTTGGTCAAATCGCAGCTTGTTTAAAACGTAGCTTGTTTAAAACGTAGCTTGTTTAAAAGGTTGCTGCCTAAATAGTACCGAAGCTATTGGCCAACGTCCCCATGACCAAAGCCCAACCATCAATAAGTACAAACAACATAATTTTAAACGGCAACGAAATAATAATGGGCGATAGCATCATCATACCCATAGCCATTAAGATACTGGCAACGACTAAATCAATAATCAGAAAAGGGATGAATAATAAAAAACCAATCTGAAAAGCTGTTTTTAGTTCACTAGTCACAAAGGCAGGAATTAATATATGCAGCGGCGTTTCATCAGGGCTTAATAAATCCATTCTTCCCGATATCCTTACAAACAAATTCAAGTCTGTTTCACGGGTTTGAGCCAACATAAATTCTTTCATTGGCTCAGTCGCTCTTTCTAACGCTTCTAAGGGTTTGATGGTTTCATTCAAATAAGGCTGTATCGCGACCTCGTTCACCTTTTCAAAAACAGGCATCATAATAAAAGCCGTTAGAAAGATAGACATACCTAAAACTACTTGGTTAGAAGGGGTTTGCTGAAGGCCGAGTGCCTGACGAAGAATGGCTAATACAACAATGATTCGAGTAAAGGCTGTCATCATCATGATGATGGCAGGCAGTAAACTCAGCAGCGTCATTAACGCTAAAATTTGGATAGTGACCGTATATTCGCCACCGGTATCGGTTTGCTTGAACGTTACCGCAGGAATGCCCAGCGCATTGATATCGGCATAACCCATTATTGGAAATAATAATAAAAGTAAAGCACTGCAATATTTCATGTTTTATTTAAAGCCTTTTTAAATATGGCTTGAAATACAGGAGATTGCTGCTCGACATCATCTAAATTAATGGGGGTTTCTAGCACTAATAAAGTCTGAATAGAGTGCGGGGTTATACCTACTAAAATCTGCTGTTCCCCTACCTGAATAAGAGATATCTTCTCTTTTAGCCCAATCGAGGTAGTGGAAAGAGTTTTGATCAACTTTCCTTGTCCTGCCAATCCACCAGTATTGGATTGGCTCATACCTTGTAAACGCTTCGCGAGATACGCCAATAGCAAAATCAAAGCAATCATGCCAGCTAGCGTGAAGGCAACTCGCCCAATAGACGACATAGGATCAGCAGGTAATGGCGTTGTTTTCGTTAAAGCATCTTCCGCCTGAACCCATAAAGGCAGCAGGAAAATCCCCACACCCATAATCCGCAGCATTGCTTGTTTAGCGTAAGCGCTGAATTCTTTCACTTTGACTCACCACATCCGTTAAACGTATACCAAACTTATCATTTACCATCACTACCTCACCGTGAGCAATAAGGGTTCCATTAACCAGTACGTCTAATGGCTCACCTGCGAGGCGATCAAGCTCAACCACTGACCCTTGGTTTAATTGAAGGAGGTTACGGATAGGGATTTCAGTTCGCCCTACTTCCATTGAGATGGAAACAGGAATATCAAGAATCACATCCAGTTCAGGCGTTAGCTCATTATTAGTGGGCCCACCTTCATCTGTCAGTGCATCCAGCGGCGCTTGCTTAACGGAATTTTCTTCTTCCGCCATCGCATCACCCCACTCATCATCAACCCTTCCAGCCTCAATCGTTGTAGGGTCTTCTGCCATCGCTGCCGCCCAATCATCGGTCACCGATGCATCACTGGCGTCGTCGACTCCCGCAGCCACATCATCAACTAAGCTATCAATATCGATATCATTCGGGTTTTCTGATTCGCCTTCCGCTGCAGATTCGTTTTCAGACGTACCTTCATTTTCAGGTAGCTTTTCATTCTCGTCTTGAGAGTCATCACTCATAATATCCCCTTAACAACGAACTAGCGTCGCTTATGGTTAAGTTGTTCAATAATCTTAACAGCCAGGTTTTCATCAGAAACACCTAGCTTTCCTTTAAACATTGGCACGCCTTGAGCTTCTAAAGTGAAAAACTCAGGCATATCAATTGGAATAATATCGCCACTTTTCAACGCGGCTACTTCTCGCAAAGAGAGCTGATGCTTAACAACAGTCCCGTGCACCGCAACTTTCGCATTTAAAATATCTTCCCGCAGCGACTGCTGCCAGCGATCATCAACATCATCGATGTCACTCTGCATACCTGCATCCAGTGTTTCTCGAATAGGTTCAATCATCGAATACGGTACTGTGATGTGCATGTCACCGCCACCACCATCCAACTCGATATGAAATGTACTGACCACGACCACTTCAGAAGGGCTCACAATGTTAGCCATTGCGGGGTTCACTTCAGAGCCAACATACTCAAAATCAGCATCTAAAATAGTACTCCAAGCCTCTTTATAATCTTTGAATACTTGCGCCAAGACTAGCTGGATAACTCGAATTTCTGTGGGTGTAAATTCACGCCCTTCAATTTTTGCATGACGCCCATCACCACCAAAAAAGTTATCCACGAGCTTAAAGACTAATTTGGCATCCAATATAAAAAGTGACGTGCCTCTAAGAGGGCGAATTTTTACGAGATTCAAACTAGTGGGTACATATAAGGTATGAACGTATTCACCAAACTTCATTATCTGCACGCCACCCGATGCAACATCGGCACTGCGGCGTAAAAAGTTAAACATGCTAATTCGGGTATAACGGGCAAAACGTTCGTTGATCATTTCCAGGGTTGGCATACGACCACGCACAATGCGGTCGTTACTGGTAATATCGTAAGCCTTAACACCCGCAGAATCGATATCCGACTCGGGTTCTAAATCTACATCATCGACCCCATGTAATAAGGCATCAATCTCGTCTTGGCTTAGTAAGTCTTGCACGCGCGTTCCCTTATTGCATCACAAAGTCAGTGAATAAAACGGCCTCGATACCTTCTACACCTGCTTCCGCTTGTAAGACGGCCGCTAACTGTTCATGAAGAATATCAATGAGCTCACTACGACCTTCTGGAGTACGTAATTGTTTAAAGTCTTGCTCTGCCAATACCCCAACAATGGTATTTCGTAGCATTGGATTATGCAGTTCAATCGCCGCTATAACCGGTTGAGAGCGAGTCATAATTTCTATGCTGGCCTGCAAAAATCGCTGTCGAGTACCCACATTGTAATTAACAATAAATCTTGGCTTCATTTTTATATAAATTGCAGGAGTTGGTATATCTTCAACCACTTCCGCAGTCTCACCTTCGGTAACCGCTCCATCTTCACTCTCATCGCTATCGCCAGCCATTAAAAAGACCGTAACGCCTATAGCAATACCAATTAATAATACGATTGCCACAATAATGATGATTAGCTTTTTCTTTCCTCCACCCTGCTCTTCAGCATTGTCTTGATCGAGGGTCAAATCTTGTTCTTCAGCCATAACGTCAGTTCTCCGGTGCTTATAGTCAAAATAGCAATACGCATGCCATGTTTTTGCGTCAAAAAAACATAGACGGTATCTAAGGGCCTGTTTTATTTGTTAACAGGCCCTAAAGACAGCTTAGACAAGGTATGAGCAGGCGTTAAACAAAGGTATCTAATATATTATTATTTTTTGCTTTTGCTATATCGACACTGATTTCTTCTCCCTCTTGCTGAAAAGTGTCAGAATCCGGTGATTGTTCCTTACCTTGCTGCGAGTCAGAATCAAACGCTGACTGATCTCCTCGCCCAGTATCGGCCTGCACATCAAACTCAGAAAGCTCTAATCCCTGACCCGCTAGCATATCGCGCAGTCGATGCGCGCTACTTTCAAGCGCCTCTTTTACTTGATGATTCTGCACTTGCACATGAACCTGTGTTTGCTGATCATCTTTAATGTGTAACTTCAACTCAAGACTCCCCAACTCCGGGGGGTCTAAATGAATGGTCACTTGCTTAATATCTTTAGCGGCGTTCATTGTGATGCGCTCTGTTAATGCATCACCCCATGCTTGTTGCCCTTTACTTAATTTAAGAGTTTGGTCATCTTGTTTGCGTTCTAATGAATTTGATTTCGCTTCAAGTTCGCCCTTTTCTATCATCTCACCATCAATCAACTCATCTAAAGATTGACTCGTAGGGTCTTCGTTCAAAGCCAATGCAAGATTAATATTTGCTTCAGCAGAGGTTAAAGTCTTCAATGCGACAGGGGCTTGCGGTGTCGTCATGAGTTCGAGAGTTGATTTTTTAGAAGTTGCTGAAGTTGACGTAGACTCCGAACCAAGAAAACGTTCATTTAATTCACCTTCATCCTCTAGGTCGCTCGCCGTCATAATGTCGGGGGTCGTATTCTGGTTTAAGTGCTGTGCCATGACAGAAGGGGATTTAGAGGATTCTGTGGCAACAGCCACTGCGCTCAAAGTATTAGCCTGAGAAGACACGGTTTTCTGATCGATTAAACTAGACACTAATGATTGTGCATAAAAGCCTTGCTGCTCAAGCAAATTTGAAGGCGTTTCGTTTTCTGTAGATGCTTCTGTAACGCTCTCCCCCTCTGCAATAGGGTTCAACAGAAGTGAGGTGTCCGAATTAGAAGCGTCTGTATTCGAAACGCTGGTATTAATTAACAATGAATTTGAAGCGAGCGCTTCAAGCGGCAAAGCTTGGCCTAGGTGCGGCAAACCTTCATCCTCTAAAGGCATGGACTGTCCTGCCTTATCTGGCAACAAACCTGAAAGTACACTGGAGAAACCTTGCTCTCCAAGACCCTCTATTCCAGATAACTTAGGATCAGCAGCCACTCCGGCTGAGAATATTTGCATTAAGCCATGTTGTGTCGATTGAGTTTCCATAGGTGCTCCCATTAATCATACTTAGTGAGAGCAAAGGGCGGGCCAACTAGGAAGGGAGGATAAAAATTATTTAATGAGTGATAAAAGAATCGTTTTAACGGATTGATATTCAACATCCGTTTCTGAAATAAGAGACTGAATACCGTCAAAATCAACGTCTCGCGCTTTTTGTTCTATGTTAAAACAAACTTCTGCTAAAGGCAGTGCTGAAAGGTTACTGGAAGCGCCTTTAAAACTATGAGCAATTTCTTTTAATAATAAAGCATTCCGCTCATCAAACGCACTTTGCATTGCAGGTACTCGAGGATCAGAATCAATGATAAAAACCTGAATTAATTCAGAAAATTCATCTTCCATAATTTCTTCTAGCATAGCAAGCGCTTCAATATCAAAATGAGCGTTTTTATCCACAATTAACTCCTAACATCTAAACTTTATTTTTCTGTGGCCAGTGTATCTCTGCAACTACTTTATTGCCACACCCGACATATTCTAATGAATGACATAATGCATTAATAAGGGGTAAACCTCGACCGCTATATATGTTTTTTTCTGAGGTATTATCAGCAATTTCAAGCGCTTTTTCATGGCTTACTTTTTTATAATTAAATCCTTCACCACTGTCTTCTATACTGAGTTTAAATATACCTGTACGGCCATTTTTAGACGTATGCTGCATCTGTATTTTAATAAACCCAGATTGAAGTGCAGTTAACCGCTGTTCACGTACCGCATAAAATTCAGCAAAACCTGCCGGTGTTGATTTCATTGCAGAATCTAATGTTAATAAGCCATGCTCCAACGCATTAGAAAATAGCTCTGATACCACCGTAAATAATTGTCCTCCCATCACTCGTAAAATAGGAACTTCCATCATTATGTGCATAACCAGTGGCAACGGATTAAAATTTCTTAACGAATCAGCCCCTAGTTCATAATCAATTTTCCAATCACTAGCCACTGATGATGACCTTCGAGAAGATACTGCTTGATCCACGGCCTCATCATCAACCATTTTCAACTCAACAAGCGTTGTATCATCATCTTTCTCTGTCTCACCAACAAACTCATTAATGCTTTTTTGTACCGCATCAAATAATACATTCGGATCAATATCATTACTAAAAATAGACCTTAAACGCTCTTCTCCAAACATTTCACCTTGACTATTTCGGGCCTCAACAATGCCATCCGACCACATAAAAAATCGATCTTCAATGTCCATACTGTGTTCGGTCATGTCATCATTAAACTGTTCAGTTTTTAAAACACCCAGTGGTAAGTGCTGAGATTGAATAGATTCAAGATGACTGCCCTTGTTAGTTAATAAATAACAATCCGGCACTCCACCCATCCATACACTCATACTGCGCTCAGAAAAATTCAAACTAACCGCAGCAGCGCAGCAAAAAAAACCAACGGGAAGTATCTTTTTAAGTTTGGTATTTATCTCTCGTAATATCATTTGAAGGCCGAAGCCCTTTGCGGTCATACCATAAAATATCTCTGCAACGGGCATCGCACCAATAGCTGCCGGTAAGCCATGTCCGGTAAAATCGCCCAATAGAACATGCATACCACCTGCAGGCTTTCGCGCAGCAAGCAGTACATCACCATTAAAGACCGCCAATGGAGAAAGCATGTATTTAATATTTTCGGCATCTAGACAACCTGAGTGCGCTACATTATCAAAAACAGTTTTCGCCACATGCTGTTCGCGTAACATATGCTGATTATGCTCAACAATGGTATCGCGTTGCTTTTGCAGTATTCCATGCATATTTCTCATACGCACAAATGCATCAATTTTCGCTTTTAGAATGATATGATTATAAGGTTTTGTTAAAAAATCATCGCCACCAGCCTCTAGACAATCCGCAAGGCTTTGAGCGTCAACAAGTGATGTTAAAAAAATAATAGGGACGAGTTCTTCACCGGCAAGACGCTTGATTTCTTTCGCAGCATCTTTACCGTTTAGCAGCGGCATGATGACATCTAATAAAATAATATCTGGGGATTCTTGTAAAAAATACTCAATGGCTTCTTTGCCATTTTTGGCCTCAATAACATGATGCCCTTCTTTACTGACAATTTTGCTCAATAACAATCGATCAACAGGATTATCGTCAGCAATAAGAATCTTCATGAACGCAACCCGTTATTTAATCGTAAACAACTGCTCAAAATTTGAAATACTCAAAATTCTTCTCACATCGTCGTTGCACTTAGTGATGGTTATACACGCATCATCACCACCCGCATAATCTCGTAATAGCAATAACATACCTAACGCGGAGCTATCTAAATACGAGGCATTCCCTAAGTCGACAACATAAGACGTAATTTTTGATGACGCTACTTCATAAGCTTCTCGAAACTCTTGGTGCGCACTAAAGTCAAAACGACCTTCAACCTTGATCGTTACCTCTTGTCCACTTTCATCAATCTTCGATTGAACACCCATGCCTTAACTCCTTAATGATCTCTTTATACTTTAGTCTATATTTGATACTAGCCTAGTAATTTAAAGAATCCTTTTTATTGTGCTGATTTAAGCATTTTTTCAGTAATCTTCGATAAGGGTAAGAGCTCATCGACAGCCCCCAGCTTATAAGCCGCCTGTGGCATCCCCCATACCACCGAAGTAGCCTCATCCTGAGCGTATGTAATCGCTCCTGCTTGTTTTAGTTTAAGCATGCCGTGTGCGCCATCATTTCCCATACCCGTTAACATTACGGCGACAACACTTGAGCCATACATACTTAATATAGACTCAAACATGACATCAACCGCTGGCCGATGGCGATTGATTCTCTCAGTCTGTATGATTCTACACACTTTATTATTGCCCGAGTTAGCCACAGTAAGATGATAGTCTCCCGGCGCGATATAGACACAACCAGGGCGAATAAGCATCCCTTCTTGTGCCTCAAATACACTCACCTCCAAGAAACGGTCTAATCGCTCTGCAAATGAAGTACTGAAAACTTTAGGAATATGTTGTGAAATCAAAATAGGCGGACAATGAGCGGGGACCGAGGCTAATACCTGCTTAATCGCCTCTATGCCTCCTGTAGAAGCACCAATAGCAATAATCTTTGAGTAGCCTGCCTCTGATTTTGTAAGCGCCATGACGGCCTTATTCTGACGATAAGGCTGGACGTGTGCAGAGGATGCCATTCGCACTTTTGTAATAAGCTCATTGGAAAATATTTTAAGTTTAACTTCAGTATTTGCTTTGGGCTTGCAAATATAATCTACCGCCCCGACCTCCAAGGCCTCTAACGTCTCAGGAGCACCGCGTTCCGTGAGTGTCGAGACCATAATTACAGGCATTGGGCGCAATCGCATTAGATTCTTTAAAAATTGCAGACCTGACATCTTTGGCATTTCGATATCAAGGGTTAAAACATCCGGAGATAACTGCTTAATTTTTTCTCTTGCATCAATAGGGTCTTCCGCCGAACCGATGACCTCGATATCAGAACAACTATTGAGTATTTCGGTGAGCATTTTTCTAATCAAAGCAGAATCATCAATAACTAATACCCGAGTTTTTTTCATTTTGTATCACCAAAAAGTTCGATATTAGACGTATCACTCTCAGACTTGCTCTCTACACCCACATGTTTTTCGTATGCTGTTTCACGGCGAATAATCGTATCGTTCTTAACATTTTTAATACGCCTAACTTTAACGCTACCTGTATCTGGAAAGAAAAGGACTTTTCGGGCATAAATATCACCCACATCACTGGCGACTATATTTAACTGCTCTTCTGCTAAGTACTGATAAACAAATAGAATATTCTTTTGGCCAATATCAGTCATGCTCGCCATCATTTGGCCGCCACCAAAAACTTTAACTTCAAAATTCTTCTTTTCGCCACCCAGTTTTATAATCGCATTAATCAAATACTCCATGGCCCAATTACCATAGCGTGACGCTGAAGTCACTGAGTTACTTCCCCAGCTATCACTCGAAAACTCATTCGTTTGCGGCAACATAAAATGATTCATACCTCCAATTCCTTTTTTTGTATCGCGAATACAAACCGAAATACAAGAGCCTAATACGGTCGAAATCATTTCTCCATGACTAGAAACATACAATTCACCAGGCAGTATTTTTGCCGACCAGACTTTATTAAGTCCATCCCAATAGCGATTAATATGTTCAAAACCTATAGTGACTGGTGGCTGGGGAACACTAGAAATATCGTTTAAAAATCCCATCAGAAAATTTTCCGATAAATAGTGTGTCCTATATTTTCAAAACGATTACTGACACCGTTTAAGTTCTCAGAGTGACCTATGAATAAATAGCCACCAATAGACAACATATCAGCATATCGATTAAATAATATTTTTTGCGTGGGCTTATCAAAATAGATGACGACATTTCGGCAAAATATCACATCAAACGGCCCTGACATCGGCCAATTTTCTAACAGATTCAAACGTTTAAAGTGAATGTATTTAGAGACCTTCTCTTTAACTTTTACTTCCTTGTTATTACTGCTGTGCTGAAAAGATCCCTTAATGGTCGCATCATTTAAGCCGTCAACGTCGGCTATCGAATACACAGCCTGCTTAGCCTTAGCCAGTACATCTGAATCAAGATCTGTTGCCAAGATCTTGATATCCCAATCGCCCGGCATTGACGCTTTTAATAACGTCATTGCAATAGAATAAGGTTCCTGCCCGGAAGAACAGCCAGCCGACCAGATACGTAGGCGCTTAGCCGTAGCATTTTTTTTACGTAATTCCGGCAACACGGTCTTTTCTAAGTAGTCAAAATGATGATTTTCGCGAAAAAAAGACGTCAGATTCGTCGTAATAACATTAATAAAACAGGACAGCTCTTGAGTCGTATTCGCTTCTAAATAATCCAAATAATGAGTAAAACTGAATAAATTTAATTTTCTTACTCTACGGGCAATTCGACCATAAACCATATCGCGTTTATGATCCCCAAGAACGATTCCTGTATATCGCCCCGCAAGCCCAGCAATGCGTTGAAAATCTTTATCCGTCATAGGAAATTCCTTATTCCTATAATCTGTATTTACATGATCTCTCGACATAAAGATTAATTAAAACTCCTGCCATTCATCATCTTCCGAATCACTCATAATAGCGCCTTGACTAGGTATGGTGGTTGGCGATGAAGGTAATGCTGTTGTTGATGACTGCACCTCGACAATAGACTCAGGCTTATATTCTGCCATACGCGTAATAGGGCTATTATCCAGCGTAAAAAAGTCCATCAACGTCATCATCGCTCGAGACTGTTCCGCCATTGATTCGCCTGCTGAAGCTGCCTCTTCGACTAAAGCGGCATTTTGTTGGGTCATTTCATCCATCTGTACAATTGAAGTATTGACCTGATCTATTCCAGAGGATTGTTCTTTTGCTGCAATACTAATCTCTTCAATCATATCGGTAACGCGCTTAACCGCCGAAACAATATCTTTGAGTGTTTTGCCTGACTCATTGACTAAGTTGGTGCCTACGGTCACTTTATCGACACTGTCGCGGATTAGATCCTTAATTTCTTTTGCAGCACCAGCAGAGCGCTGTGCAAGATTACGCACTTCTCCGGCGACAACGGCAAAACCACGCCCCTGCTCTCCGGCCCGAGCGGCTTCGACGGCGGCATTTAATGCCAATAAATTGGTTTGAAAGGCAATCTCGTCAATCACTCCAATAATGTCGGCAATTTTATTGCTGGCCTGATTAATCTCATCCATTGCCGCTACTGCGCGACTCACTACTTCACCGCCTTCTACTGCTTGTTTACTGGCTGAAACGGCTAATTCAGTAGCGTGGGTTGAGTTATCACTGGTTTGCTTCACGGCACTGGTCATTTCTTCCATGCTTGAAGCTGTCTCTTCAAGATTCGAAGCCTGAGACTCCGTTCTCTGACTCAAGTCAGCATGCCCCTGAGATATCTCGCTTGCCCCTGATGAAACCGCAGACGCAGAATCACGAATATTATTAATAATTTCGGTCAGTTTCTCGACCGTCGCCGTTGAGTCTATTTTAAGCTGCTCAAACGAACCCTGATAATCAGCCGTAATGGTTTCTGTCAGGCGACCATTGGCTAAAGCATTAAACACTCGCGCCATATCATTCACGACATTATCAGCAACACCCACTAAATCATTAAGCCCTGTCGCTAAGGTTAAAAAGAAACCTTCTTTATCATCAACTTTTATTCGATGAGATAAGTCTCCATTGATCGCTGCCTGAACCAAACCATCAACTTCTTTTTCTACGGCAACTTCATCAGTACGATCCAACCATTCAACTACAGCACCTAATCGCTCCCCTTGCTCATTTTCAATCGGATTCGCAACCAGTACAAAAGTTCGTCCACCTAAAACGATATTGGCCTTATAAGTACCCGTTAATTTAGCAACGAGGTCTCGCTGATGAGATGGGTGTTTATGAAATGAATCGATACTTTGCCCAAGCAAATGACTCGCATCAAAATTCGGAAGGTCTTTGCGAATATCCGCCTCTGCATGCTTCATCATTTTTAGCACAGCAGCATTCATGTAGATAATATTAAAATCATTATCGGCAATCATGGTATTGCCGGTGACAGAATCTAGCGCTTGCTTAACTCTGGCATTTGTATCAGCAATCACTTTCTCGGCCGTTTCTTGTGCTAGCATTTCTGTTTTATCAAGCCACTCTACAACGGTGCCTAGGCGCTGGCCTTCTTCGAAGACGGGCGTAGCAATCAAACTAAAGGTGCGCGCACCCACTTGGATAACCGTTTTATAAACACTGGCTAATTTTTCCAGCATCTCGCGCTGATGCGCTGGATTTTTATGGAAAACATCTATGTTCTCACCCATCAAATTATGTGCATCAAAATTCGGTAATGCCATTTTCAAATCGGCTTCAGCCGCAATCATCATTTCTGTGACCGTTTCGTTCATATAAATGATGTTTAAATTTTCATCTGCCATCATCACATTGGTATTACAAGCATCTAACGCTTTGCGAATCCGAATATTTTCTTTAGCAGCCTGCTTCTCTACATGCTCTTGCGCAACATCTTCTGTTTTGTCAGACCACTCAAGCACCGTTCCTAAACGTATCTGTTCGTCACTAAAAAGAGGAGTAGCGATGAGCCGTAGCGTTCTTCCACCAATGACAAACGTTGTTTTATAAGTATTCTTTAAACTCGCAATCATATCTCTTTGATGAAGAGGTTTTTTATGGAAAGTATCCATATTGCTACCGACCAGGTCGCCACTTCTAAAATTTGGCAACTCGCTGCGGATATCAGCTTCGGCATTTTTCATCATAAGATTCATTGTGGTATTGGTATAACAAATATCATTATTCGTATCCGCAATCATGATATTGGTATTACACATGTCCAACGCTTTGACCAAACGCTCAAGATGCTCTAATTTTTCAACCTCGTCTTGATCATCTTCTTTTGTTAAGTGCCACCAGCCAAGCCCAATAGATACAGCAAACGCTAGCATCACGACCACTATGGCAAAAACAGTATTAAGCGCAGTTACAACGAAATACAATAGGGCAATTGTAAGTGGCAATGCAGTGAGTGCCGGCGTAATCCAATGAGTCGTCTTATACTCTTTTGACATGATATATTCCCTTTTTGTCACCTTGTTATTGTTTGTTTTCTTCATGCTCTGCAGTCGACTCTGAATCCAACCCTGAAGCCAGCTCTGAAGTTAACGTTAGCAGCTGCTTATCGATCGTTAACAGTCGATTCACATCCAACAAAATAATCATGTTATCTTCAATTGACACCAGTCCTTTAATAAACTCGGTATTCAAATCTTCTATTAAATCAGGGCTGTTTTGTGTATCAGAATCACTGATGGCATGCACTTCAGATACAGCATCAACAACAATACCCATAACGCGTTCGCCACGCTCTGTTTCAATTTTCAAAATAATAACAACGGTAACAGGGCTATATTCAACACTTGCTAGATTAAAACGGCTGCGTAAATCCATAATAGGGACAATGGTTCCTCGCAGGTTAATGACCCCTTTTATGTAATTTGGTGCATTAGGAATAACCGTCGTTGGCTCCCAACCTCTAATTTCTTGAACCGCTAGAATATCTACGCCATATTCTTCACCGGCCATAATGAACGTTAAATACTGTTGTTCATCATCTGTACCGTGTCCAGAATCAGCATCCTTATTGTTTAATTGAGCTGCATTCATAATGCATTTCTCCTTTTAAGCAGCGTATTAAGCAGCATGAATGTGAGAGTCATTTTTTTTATCCGAAGTCCGAGTATTTAACCCTGATACATCTAAGATTAAGGCTACCGTTCCATCGCCTAGAATAGTCGCGCCAGAGATTGAGTCGACTTTTTGATAATTTTTCTCAAGGCTTTTAATGACCACTTGCTGCTGACCCAATAACTCATCAACCACAACGCCCACCTTGCCATTATCCCCTTCAACAACGACTAACATTGCACCTTCAAGATCCTGCCTTGCCGTTTTAATGTTAAATATATCCTGCAGACAAATAATAGGAACGTAGTCATTACGCAACTGCATAACGTATTGACTGCCCGTAATATTGTTTAGCATGGATTTTTCTAACTGAATGGATTCGACAATAGACACTAAAGGGAAAATATAAATTTCGTTACCCACCTTAACGAGCTGGCCATCAAGTATGGCTAATGTCAGGGGTAATCTGATGGAAAATATGGAACCTTCTCCAGGAATTGACGATACTTCTATCGAACCATTCAGCTCTGTAATATTTCGTTTAACCACATCCATACCGACGCCACGACCGGATACATCGCTTACAACATCGGCTGTTGAAAATCCTGGCTGAAATATCAGGTCATAAATTTGGCCATCGGTTAGATTGTCGTCTTTCGTAATTAAGCCTTTTTCTAGGGCTTTATCACGTATTCTATCTTTGTTTAAACCTGCGCCATCATCCTTCACTTCGATGACAATGGAGCCGCCATGATGAAAAGCATTGAGGGTTATTTTTCCGACGCTCGTCTTGCCATTACGGATTCGTTCTTCGGGACATTCCAGCCCATGATCTAAAGAATTTCTGACAAGATGCACCAGTGGGTCACCGATTTTCTCCATGACTGTTTTATCCAACTCAGTATTTTCTCCGATCATTTCAAGATCAACTTCTTTACTAAGCTGCTTACTTAAATCTCGGACTAACCGTGGAAAGCGACTGAAGGCAAAACTAATGGGAAGCATACGAATTTTCATTACACTTTCTTGTAGCTCTCGAGTATTTTGCTCAAGCTGAGCAAGCCCTTCTTGCAAACGTTGAATTCGACTCATATCAAATTCTTGCCCTAACTGTCCGAGCATTGATTGAGTGATTACCAGCTCACCAACCATATTGATTAAGCCATCGATCTTATCGATGGATACTCGAATTGATGTGGTTTCTGTACTCTTTTTGGTGACTTTTACGCTAGCGTTGGCTTTTGCTTTAACCTCGTTACGATCAATCTCGCAGCTATCTATCTCGCGGCTATCAATTTTGAGGTTATCCTCTGCTGCAGCACTGACTTTGGGGTCGGTATTGACGGCGTCGTTATTGTGTAATGGAGGAGAAGTTTCACCTTCAGGGACGAGTGACTCAGGAACCGCTTCGACAGTTGTATCACTACCACTATCCGACAGAGGTTCATAACGAATATCACAATCGTCTACGACCCACTCAAATATTTCTTCTATATCGGATAGTTCAACGTCAGCGCGAATATGAATAGTCCACGAGAGATAGCACATTTCAGGGTGCATTTCTGAAAACTTTGGCAATGATTGTCGATGACACTCCACCTCAAAACTTCCGTTTACGGCTTCAGCTAAGTCTTTCAGTTCACGAAACATTCGATAGGGTTCATTGCCCGTACAAAGCACGTCTTCGCATGGAATAAAATGGACTATCCAGCCTGCCCTGCCTTGCTCACTCGTGCTTTTATCATCGACGCACGGTTCACCCGCATTCTCACTCTCCGTAGAGTTTTTGCTATTATTTGCCAGTACTTTTTCAAAATGTATTTTAAGCTCATCAGCTTGAGCCATATCTGGTTCATTGCCTGCTTGTAGATCACTCATCAATCCACGTAAACAATCAACACACTGCAAGAGCATATCAATATGTTCTTGCTCAATATCACGTTCACCGCTGCGAATTTCATCTAATAAGGTTTCTAATACATGAGTAAATCCGGATATTTGCATAAATCCAAAAGTACCCGCGCCACCCTTGATAGAATGGGCCGCACGGAAGATAGTATTAATCGTCTCAGAATCAACTTCAGCGATATTTAATGCTAATAAATTGGATTCCATAATATCAAGCCCTTCGAAACTCTCTTCGAAGAAGACCTGGTGAAATTGTGAGAGATCAATACTCATAATAATTAACCCAACACTTTTTTAATTGTATTTAATAACTGGTCCGGATTAAAAGGTTTTACTATCCACCCGGTTGCTCCGGCTTTCTTTCCGGCCATTTTTGTATCGCCAGAAGATTCGGTTGTGAGCATCAAGATGGGGACAAATTTATACTCGCCCAATTTACGCAGCTCCGTTACCAATTGAATACCATCCATCACAGGCATATTCACATCGGATAAGACCAAATCAAACTGCTGAGTTTTGGCAATGTCTAGGGCTTCACTTCCATCACATGCCTCTCTCACGTCATAGCCTGCACCCTTTAAGGTAAACGAGACCATCTGTCGCATCGAGGTTGAATCGTCTACCGCTAAAATAGTTGCCATTGGCATACTCCCTTTCTAATAACTACTGCGTAATATGTTGTGTTAGTTCAAGCGGCTCAAGTAAGCCTAATAGCTCAGCCACATTAAGAACGGATTCTGAAGGTTTAACCCAAGTCACCCGGTGACCTTGTTGCTTCGCGGCATCAATAAAATGAGTAATTAACTGCAGCGAGGCGGTATCACACTGCTGTACGCCTTCAGCGATTAATTCTATTTCGGTATGTTCCAATAAGGCAGATTCTAACTCGGTATAAAAGCTTTCCACTTTTTCGATGGTCATCCGCTCACTGCATACAATTTGATGCCCTTCAGACATGTCATTTAATTCCTATTGACGTTTACTCTAAGAATAGACGGCAATTAGAAAGCTGCGAATTTTGATTTGAATATTAATAAGAAATTTTTACTTCAGCTAGCGGGCTGCTCGTAGTTAAGGGCAGGCATTTAGAGCTGAATATTAGATAGAACGAGTATTAGACTTGGCGGTTACGAGCACTGCGCGCGGCAAACTCATCCATCATTTTTTGATCTTGCTTATCTTCTAGCGCAGAGGCTTGCAGGGCAAGTTTTTCGATTAACTTACGTAATGCCTCAGCTTTGGCGCGAGCATCTAAATAAACTCGCTTAGCGCCATCAGCTTGCTGGCGAACTAAGTTAATCTGTTGCTCTTGATGGCCACTGGCATCTTTAATCTGTTCAATAAAGGCAATGGTATTTTGAATCTGTCCACCTTGAATCGGGGCCGCGTGCTGGCTAGTTAAGCTGTTGCGGTACTCAGCCATATATTGTTCTAATTGAGTGAGTTTCTGTATTTCTTGCTCCAGTTTCTGTTGGTACTGACCCCATACTTGCAAATCTTGCTGCTCTTTATCTGCGGCCATTTTAAGTACGAAGCCAAGACGCTTGATTCTTTGCTTACTCATTCACTTGCCCATTCACATCGGCCTGCGGCACATCCGGTAAGATAGCTTTTAGTTGCTCAAGGCTCGCGTCAATTTTTACACACTCACTTAATTCTTGCTGTAAAAAGCTTTGAATCATAGGAATTCGATTCAACGCTAGGTCTAGCGTTGGGTCTGTGCCTGCTTGATAAGCCCCTACACTCACAAGATCTTTATTTTCTTGATAATGCGCATATAGCTGACGCAACATCTGCGCCTTTTGCAGCCATTGTTTCGACACAATTTGAGGCATAGCACGACTGATCGACGCTTCGATGTCGATGGCGGGGTAATGACCTTCATCGGCTAATTTTCGAGATAATACGATGTGGCCATCTAAGATGGCTCGACTGGCATCGGCCACCGGATCTTGCAGGTCATCGCCTTCGCTTAATACCGTATAAAACGCCGTAATCGAACCACCACCCGCTTCTCCATTACCCGCTCGTTCTACCAATTTAGGGATCTTGGTAAATACAGAAGGTGGATAGCCTTTCGTCGCCGGTGGTTCGCCGACGGCTAATGCAATTTCACGCTGGGCTTGGGCATAACGGGTTAAAGAGTCCATCAGTAATAATACGTTTTTACCTTGCTTGCGGTAATACTCAGCAACCGATGTGCAATACATGGCGGCCCGTAAACGCATCAAAGGAGAATCGTCTGCCGGTGAGGCAATCACAACAGAGCGCGCCATACCTTCTTCACCTAAAATTTCATCAATAAATTCTTTTACTTCTCGGCCACGTTCACCGATTAAACCAACCACCGTAATATCGGCTTCGGTAAACCGAGTCATCATTCCCAGCAGCATACTTTTACCCACACCACTACCGGCAAATAGACCCAAACGCTGGCCACGGCCAACGGTCATTAAGGCATTAATCGAACGAATGCCAACATCTAAGGGGGTGCGAATGGGATCACGGTGTAAGGGGTTTATCTGTTCGCCTTGTAGCGAGCCTTCTTCAGCCTGTAAGGGGCCTTTACCGTCTAAAGGACGCCCTACGCCATCAAGGACTCTTCCTAACAGCTGAAAGCCCACTGGCACGCCGCTAGAACCTGACAAAGGGCTAACTTTGGTGCCTGCTTGCAGGCCATCAACTTGCTCAATAGGCATTAAAAAAATACGGCTGCCATCAAAACCGACAACCTCAGCTTCAATGTCAGTATCATCGCGGCGTTCAACCATGCAGCGATCGCCAATCTTAACGACTAAGCCTTCGGCTTCCAAAGTTAAGCCGACCATGCGAATTAATCTTCCACTGGCTTTTTTTTGCAGTGATAATTTATTGAAATTAATGTCGCTAATCTGATCGCTTAAACTCATGTCACGTCATCTTCTGCGGATAGATCGTTTTGATTATCGGTTGCGGTGTCTTCTATAGTTTCTTCAACAGTTTCTTCTATAGCCTCTTCAACCGTTTCTTCAACGAGAGCTTCTTCAGTATTAACCTCTTCCACAACCGCTAGCTCTGGGGTCTCTGTTTCTATCACCGCCTCTGCTTCTATCGCGGCGTCGGGTTTATTAGTGGTTTCAGTGTCAATTGAAGTATCTAATTCTGCATCCAATGATTCTTTCGATTCAACACCTGACTCTTCAATACCTGACTCTTCAATACCTGAAGTGTCATCAGCAATAGACTCATCATTATTATTGCTTTCTATTAGCGGTTCGCCTTCAATATCGGTTAAATCAAGCTTTTCACATTCTTGATCTATTCGTTCAAACACAACGTCCATACGTTCTTGCAAACTGAATTCTAATAACGACTGAGTCGTTGTAATTTTCGCACTGCCCGTCTCTAAACTAGCATCTACTTTGTAATTCATTTCACAGCCTGCCGTCTTTAAACCCTCTTCTAAAAACGTGGAATCGGCTGAGCTCACAAAGATTTTAATATTTTCAGCACCACTAGGAAGCTGCTCTAATGCCATAAGCACTTTTTGTGTAATTTGATCATCACCCTGCTCTAATTCACGGCCAATAATCGTTTCGCAAGCGGTTTTTATTAACTGGCTTAATACCGCGGGTAAAGCGCTGTCCTTTTCAACTAGGCTTTGCTCTAGCTGCTGAGTTAGCTTTGCCAAGTTACTGGCGGCCAAGGCGATTTCTTCTTTTCCTGCAGCCAAGCCTTCTGCTTGCCCTGCTTCAAAACCCAAACGATTTCCTTCTTGGGTACCTTGCTTATGCCCTTCTTTATGGCCTTCTGATTTGCCCGTAGCGATACCTTCTTTTTCGCCCTTTTCACGGCCTTCGTTTAAGCCTTGTAAAAATCCTTCTTCATAGCCTTCATTACGAATAGTTTCTAACTCTTCTACCGTAATCGGTTCAACCACTTCGACCTCGTCTTCAGAGTCTTTTTCATCTAAAGCGGGTTTCTTTTTAACCGCTGGGCCGCCACTCCAATATGGCAAATCCCACGGTTTAATCTCAATATCTTCACTACTCGCTTGAAACTCTTCGTCCTCATCACTCATTATATTCTCCGTAGTCGTCATCGCTATTCAATGGTTTACACCATAGCCTCACCACCACCACCAAGCATAATTTCTCCCGCGTCAGCCAAGCGACGAGCAATGGTAAGAATCTCTTTCTGAGCATTCTCTACTTCACTCACCTTCATTGGACCTTTTGCTTCTAAGTCATCACGTAACAATTCTGCTGCACGCTTAGACATATTCTTAAAGATTTTTTCTTGCACCGCATTATCAGCACCTTTAAGTGCAACCACGAGAAGATCAGTCGATACTTCACGCATTAATGCCTGAATACCGCGATCATCGACATCAACCAAGTTATCAAATACAAACATCAGATCTTGGATCTTGTTACCCATGTCTTCATCGGTTTCTTTGATTTGTTCAAGCAAGTCATTGGCAATCGTACTATCAACCAAGTTAACAATACCTGCCGCCACTTTAACCCCACCCATGGTTTGAGTTTGTGTTCCGGCTTTACCAGAGAATTGACGCTCTAGAATATCATTGAGCTCTTGCAGTGCCGCAGGCTGAACCGCCTCTAAAGAGGCGACTCGCATAATAATATCGAGACGTACTTTTTCATCAAAGTTAGACAGAATTTCAGCCGACTGATCGGCGTCAAGATAAGAGATAACAATGGCTTGAATCTGAGGGTGTTCGTGTCGAATCAAATCAGCAACCTGACGAGACTCCATCCATTTTAAGGAATCCAACCCAGTGGTACTGCCACCCAGCAAAATACGGTCGATCAAAGCACCTGCTTTATCATCACCTAACGCTTGAGTCAGCATATTACGAATATAATCATCCGAGCCTAAGCCCATACCTGTTTGGCCGCCAACGGCTTGAAGAAACTCAAGCACTACGCCTTCAACTTCATCTTGTCGAACCCCTTTTAGACTCGACATCGAAGTACCTACTTTCTGAACTTCTTTTGGCCCCAAGTGCTTTAAAATTTCAGCGGCGTCTTTTTCACCAAGACTCATCAACAAGATAGCCGAGCGCTCAACTCGAGATAAATTCGCCAATAACTCTTTCGGACTGGTTTCTGCAGGCGTTGTATTTTCAGCCATGTGATTGCTTTACCTTATGCACGTTATTCATCTTCAGCGTTAATCCATTGAATCAGCACCTGGGCAACACGTGCTGGGTCCTCGGCAATCAGACCTTTCAATGCATCCAGCTGGCGTTCAAAGCCGTCTGAAGCACCGGGTAATAAGAAATCATCAGCACCAGACAGGGTCACTCGATCTTCATCAAACTCATCACTAGAATCTGAGAAGTCGTCCATTCCCATGCCGTCTTCATCACTACGGCCTTTATTGGCAATACTATGAATGGTAGGACGAATGACACCAAAAATCAGTACTAACAAGAACAGCCCTGCTAATACCTGCTTCATAATTTCCCAGAACCAAGGCTGACTCCAAAACTCAGGGCTGCCCAGTTCAATTTCGCTCTTACCCATAAACGGCGAGTTAATGACATTAACACTATCACCCCGTGCGGCATTAAAGCCAACCGCATCTTTCACTAATATTTCTAAACGTTCTAAGTCGTTCTCTTTCCAAGGAGAAAATTCCATCTCGCCAGTTTCAGCATTCATCAACTGCTTGTCATTAATCACGACCGCGACGGTTAAGCGATTAATACGCCCAACCTGCTGCTGTTTATAACTTAAGGTACGATCAACTTCATAATTTCGAGTAGTTTCGCTGCGTTTATCCATTGGATTCATAGGTAAACCAGTCGCTGGGTCGATCTGCTCTGGGGCTTCAGCTTGCCCTGGAGGCTGATTTGTTAAAGCACCCGGAATACCGCCTTCTGCACCACTCACGGTTTGTTCGTTGATTAGCTGTTCGCTGCGAATCGCTATTAGATCAGGATTAAATGTTTCTTCAGATTGCTCCACGACCGTAAAGTCGATATCCGCCGATACCTCAGCCTTATAATTTTCAATGCCTAATACAGGTTTTAAAATACTATTTACACGGGTGCTGATTGAGTCTTCAACACGCTCGGTATATTGCAATTGCTTTGTCGCTAATAGCTCTTGATTATTATGCTCAATCTTCGATAGCAGGTTGCCCTTTTGATCGACCACCGAAACAGACCCTTTATCCATTTCGCTAATCGAAGAAGAAACCAGATTCACAATCGCCTCAACTTGATCTTTGTGCAAGTTGGCACCGGCATAGAGTTCTAAAAACACCGATGCTCTTGGCTGGCGATGATCTCGAACAAAAACCGATTGCTTGGGTATCGCAAGATGCACTCGTGCATTTCTTACCGCCTGAATACTGGCAATTGTTCTCGCAAGTTCGCCTTCTAACCCACGACGATAGCGCGCTGTTTCAATAAAATGGCTAGTCCCAAGATTGGATTCATTATCCAACAGCTCAAGCCCGACCGTTTTGTCATCAATCAAACTGGCAGCGGCAAGCTTTAACCGCGCATCATGCAATTCGTCGGCACGTACCATCAATACCTGCGAGGTAGGATCTATTTCAAATTCAAAGCCTTCGCGCTGCAGAACCTCAACAATTTCTTGTGCATTATAATCCTGCATGCGATTGATCAGAGGTTTGTAGTTAGGTTCTTTCGACCAAATAAAGATGGCAATTGTCAGCGCAATCGCTAAAGCAAATCCACCTAACAAAGCCGCTTGTCGAACGATGGATAGCTTATTAAAACCGGCGACGACAGGATGAAGATTACCCTCATTTTGTTCGTCAGTGTCTTGGGCCATCAAGTCTGATGACGCATCATCCGCGGCTTTATTTTGTTCTGGGTTAGCAACTGCATTAGCCATTTAAGAATGCCCCACTATACTGGCATGTTCATAATGTCTTTATACGCTTCTAATAACTTATTGCGTACTTGCGACATTGCTTGGAAAGACACACTGGATTTTTGCATCGCTACCATCACTTCTGGTAGATCGATATTAGGATCGCCCTGCGTATATCGAGTGCTCAAGCTACCTGCGTGCATTTGCGTATCATTAACCTGATTAACCGCATTACCCATCATTTCACCAATACTGGGCGTCGACGACGATGAAGATAAATTCATCTGATTACCTGGGCGTGTTTCAAAAGCAGCGGTTTGGTTGATCAAATCTTGTTGAGTAAGTTCATTACGAAACTGAGAAGGCGTCATACTTGCCGGATTGATGTTTGAGCTATTCAGGCTATTAGCAGAAGGCGTATTAAAATTAGACGCGCTAGGTGATGTCATCATCGAAGGATCTAGCTGACTTCTTTGCTGCTGAAGCTGAGCCGCAAAACTATTTTGCGGAGCCCCTACGGAAGCATTTTGCTGGGTTGGTTGAATCGAGTTTTGCAGACCCGCTGCAGACGCTGGATCTGCGGTTTGCATTTGCTGGCGCACTTGACGCATCTGTAATAAAACAGAGTTGATATCCGCACGATTAACCATAACCAACACCTCGACCTTTTATTGGTGAAGTTGACGCTTTTGAATCAACTTCATCTATATTTTTTTGGCACTTTTGCCATCTATCTTTCCTTTTTGCAACTTGTGGGCCAACTTTAGAATTGATTAAAGATTAGAATTATTTTCAAGAAGTGCAGCCTTATACCAGCTGCGCTTCTATATCGATTCCCTCTTCACGCAGCTTGGCAACCTTATAACGTAAGGTGCGTGGGCTAATACCTAACCTTTCAGCTGCTTCTTTACGGCTCGGCTCTTCGTTTAATGCCTGAACAATTAATTCAACTTCTCGTTGTTTCAAATCACTGCCTAACGCGCTACCCGTTGCATTATCAACCACTGAAGCGTCAGATAAACTACTTACAATATTTTCTGACGTTTCTGGCATGTCAAAGCGACGATTTTTCGGCACAGGGGTTAAGACTAAATCTTCAGCAGTAATCTCAACTCCTTGCTGCATAATCAACGCGCGCTGTACGGTATTATCTAACTCTCGGACATTACCTGGCCATGGGTGTGATAATAATTTTTTCTGTGCCTCGGCATTGAGATTCGGTACCGGTTTTTTCATTTTTCCCGCATGTTTTTGCAACAGTAATTGCGTCAGCGGTTTTATATCTTCAATCCGTTCGCGTAATGGCATCCAGTTCAATGGAAATACACTTAGGCGATAATATAAATCTTCACGAAAATGCCCGTCCGCCACATAATCTGCGAGCTCACGGTTAGTGGTCGCAATAATTCGCACATCAAGATCGATGACCTTTTTGCCACCTAAGCGTTCAACCTGCTGCTCTTGCAAAACACGTAATAACTTAGCTTGCAGCGAAATATCCATTTCTGTTATTTCGTCTAGCAATAACGTGCCGCCATTGGCTTGCTCAAACTTTCCTGGTGTAGCGGCATAAGCGCCAGTAAAGGCACCTTTTTCATAACCAAACAACATCGCCTCCAGCATATTCTCTGGAATGGCCGCGCAGTTAATAGCCACAAACGGCTGTCCAACTCGCTGTGAATGCTGATGAATATAGCGTGCCAATACTTCTTTACCGGTTCCGCTTTCTCCTGAAATCAAAACGGTAGAATCCGTTGCCGCGACCTTCTCGGCCACTCGGAATAAGTTTTTACTTACCGCCGATTCCGCGATCGGCTTATCCTCTTCCACCACAGCAGCTGTCGTTTGGTATTTATTAAGTAACGAAAGCAGTTCTTGAACTTCAAACGGCTTCATTAAATAATCGTTAGCCCCCAACTGCATCGCTTTAACCGCTTGGCCAACATCGCCATATGCCGTCATTAAGATCATCGGCAACCACGGCTGATTTTTTTTAACATGCGCCAATAATTGCAGCCCATCCATTTGCGGCATATTGATATCACTCAATACAATATCCAACGAGGTTTGAGCAATAACCTTAACGGCCTCTACGCCATTACAAACTTCATGCACTTGATGGCCCTTCATCATCAAAGAATCAACAATGGCTTCTCTTAAGTTCGGATCATCTTCAACCACTAGAATTTTCATATTTTTCTCCGTTACTTATGTGCAATTAGCTGCGCTGCAACATTTCATTATTATTGTGTTATTGACCATTAATACCTTGAAGCAAGGATTAATGACTGATGTTTGTTTTATCTTTTGCAATCGGCTGTGCTGGTAAGCGGAAGCTGGCAATAGCACCGACTTCACCAGCAGAACGAATCGAAAACTCACCGTAATGCGCTCGCGCAATCGCCTGCACAACCGCAAGCCCTAAGCCTGTGCCGTTACTTTTGGTCGTAAAAAATGGTTGTAAGATCTGATCGTTAATCGCACTGGTAAACCCTGGGCCATTATCTTCAATTTCGATATTCACCTGATACTGAACATTTACGCTCACCCGTACTTTTAACTTGGCATCTTGTCCACAGGCTTCTAAAGCGTTATTCACCAAATTCATCAGAGCGCCAATTAATGCATCTCGATTGCAGTGAATATGAACATCTACTTTATTAACCTCAAACTCACAGGTCGCACGGTGTTGTTGCAAAGGAATTTCTAGCGCTTCTTGCCAATCATGCAATAACTGCGATAAAGCAAGATCATCATTAAGAGGGGCTTCTCCGCGAGCGAAAATAAGCATGTCACGAATTTGATGCTCTAAGTGATGCAGTCTTTGCATCATTTTATTGGCGAATTTTTCTCGCTGCTCTGGCTGCAGTTCTGAACTTTGCAAATGCTCGCCATAAATCATGGCTGCGCTTAGGGGCGTTCTAATTTGATGAGCCAATGACGCCACCATATTCCCCATCGACGATAAGCGCTGGTGCTGGCTTAAACTTTCTTGCAGCTTTCGTGTTTCTGTTTGATCTGTGATTAAAATGATTTGCCCTGGCTCGGAGCCTAGCGATGCGGTTTGTAAACTCACTCGGCGGCCATCGACTAAAGATATTTCGTGCCCATCATCGGGCTTCGGGCTAAAGCTTGTTTTAATCACATCGCGCCATAGTTCACCTAATAACGAGTCGCTATTCGCTTGTTTATTCACATCATTATTTGCATTGCGCTTAACTGCGTCAGGCAGTAATAGCGCCGATGCTGCTGGGTTGCACTCACGAATACGCCCATCACCATCTAATAATAAAATCCCACCAGGCAGCATGTGCAATAAACTTTCAAGACGCTCTGCAATCCGCTCCTTTTCAGCCAACTCTTGCATTCGCTGATAAGAAACTTCTGCAAGTTCCCCACTAAGCTCCTCTACTTTAGATTCTAAAAATTCATAGCTCTGCGAAAGCCGATCCGACATCGAACTGAATAAGTTAAAGGCATCTTTTAGCTGCTCACGGTTAAGCTGCTCTTGCGACAAGTGTTCTCGACTTGAAAGATTTTTTTGCGCTGTATCTAATAAAGCGACGCTAGCCATAAATATTCCTGCCTGTGTCGGTAATTCGACATCAAAATAGTATTACTAGCTATTCAGCAATTAGCGTGCCGACTTTACGTCGTGATTTTTTAATTAAAGTGACAGAAAATAAATAAGGATCAGAACGAACAAAGCAGGATGAGGGTAAAAAGACATCAATTATCAAAAATGAAAGGATATACAAGAAAAGGGAAGAAAAGAAAATAACACGTTAGACGCATAAAAGTGGGGGCTTTTATGCGTCTAACTTTTTTGCTTCATATAAAGACATATATAAAGGCAGACAGATACCGTTTATTACGCCGTTTCTTTTTCTTTACGGCTTATATCGTACTTACGCATTTTTTCTACTAATGTCGTACGACGAATTTTTAACTTCTCAGCAGCTCGTGCTACCACACCCGTGGCATCATCAAGCGCTTGCTGAATTAACGATTTTTCCAAATCATTAAGATATTCTTTCAAATCCAAACCATTAACCGGCAGTAGTGCTGGTGAGTCAATTCCAACCAAACCGTTTTCTACTTGTGTCACATCGGCTAAAACTGGCGCTTGCATCATGCCATTTTCATCGGTTTCATCAACGTGACGGAATTTCTTCGGTAATTCATTAACACCCACCACACCATAAGGGTGAAGAATGGCTAATCGCTCTACCAAATTGGCGAGTTCGCGAACGTTACCATGCCATTCATGACTGCATAGCGACATAATAGCCGCTGAGTTAAAGCGAATAGAACCTCGTTTTTCATACTCCATACGAGAAATTAATTCGTTTAATAATAAAGGTAAATCTTCAACTCGATCGCGTAATGCAGGCATCTCGATAGGAAAAACATTCAATCGGTAGTACAAATCTTCACGGAAGATTTCACGATCAATCATCTGCTCTAAATTTTTGTGGGTCGCAGCAATAATACGAACGTTGGTTTTCATGGTCTTAGTACCACCCACCCGCTCATACGTATGTTCTTGTAAAACACGCAATATCTTAACTTGCATGTTTAAAGGCATATCACCAATTTCGTCTAAGAAAAGTGTACCACCTTCGGCCATTTCAAAACGGCCTTGGCGTGTAGTAATCGCCCCCGTGAACGCGCCTTTTTCATGGCCAAATAATTCACTTTCTAAAAGTTCTGCAGGAATCGCACCACAGTTAACAGGTACAAATGGACCCGATTTACGATTGGAATGATAATGCAGGTTACGAGCAACCACTTCTTTACCCGTACCCGATTCACCCGTAATCAATACGCTCACATCTTTATCAGCGACTTGCATAATAAGTTCACGAACGGTCTGAATCTGTCGGCTAGTACCCACAAGGCTTCTAAACAACTGAACATCTCGGCGCTCAGCGCGGCTTCGGTTGTGAGTGAACTGTTCACGATAAACTTGGCAACGATGTAGGCTATCTAATAAGTTGTTATAACTAGGTGGCATTTTTACATTGGCTAAAATCGCACGGCGTAAATTTTCTGGAACAGCGTCTGTGGATTCATCACCAAAATACAAAATAGGTGCGCCATTATCCCAAGCGATAATATCTTCAACCATTTTAGACAGACCAATATTCGTACAACTGCCTAGAAGGACAGCCGAAATATCATTGCGTTCAGTAATTTCCGCTTCTACTTGTTTGCACCAAGTATCCGAATTCACTGTAATCGCTTCTTCCCCAAGAAAGTCTAAAACAACTTTAAGATCATGACTCCGCTGAACATCATCGTCAATCAACAGAACCTTAATTTCTCTCCACATGGGATACATGCCTTAATTTAAAATTTATTATCACTAGCATCCAAGCCAGGCCCCGCCATCATTTTGACTTTGCTGTTAATAGTAAAGTAGCTATTCACTGATAGGTCAAACTTCTGGCACTCATATTTTTATTTTTATAATTTATTTCTCTGTAGGCTTTTATAGCTGATTTTGACGCAAGATGACAAGCATCTTTAAGCCCTAAAGAGTGCTTAAAGATGATTATCATTAAAAAAGCTGTTTTTTTACAGTATTTGATTAGTCTTTATACAGTCAAAGACTTTAGAGAAGACTCGCTGATATTGGCGCTTTTATTGACACTTTTGCTGGTTGAAGTTAGATACTCTGCACGAATACCATCCCAGCCTGATTTCACTTCTAACAGCAACTTCATGACTTCATCAATCATTAATGTGTCATTTGCACTAGAAGCCTCTAATAAACGACGATTCATATAGTCGTACAAACGTTCAAGGTTTGATGAAATTTCACCACCATGATCATGATCAAGACTTGATTGTAAGGTCGCGATGATTTCCATTACTCGGCCCAGCAACTTAGCTTTGCCTTCATAGTTTTTATCATCAATCATATTTTTAGCTTGTGACATCCGCGTCAGCGCACCTTCCATTAACATCTGAATCAAACGATGTGGGTCAGCACCTTCTACTTCTGATGTCATACCGACTTGGCGGTATTGATTTGCACCTTTGCTATACATAACTCAGCCTCTTAATTGATTCTTCTCTCCTTACTTATGGCGGCCAGAGTTGAGAATACTTTAATAATTAATTTGCTTACTTATAAAGGAATTAACGGTAAGTCGCTGCCGCTAAAAGCGGCAATCTAAACATCCAACACGTCATAAAGACCCTAACCCATTGAAAAATATAGCTTTCTTATATTGGCATTAGGCTTGCTTAGTCTCATTAACTAGAAATAAATTTGGTATTGAACCATGAACTTTTTACACGCCTCTGATGCAAAAACGGCTCACCCAATTGACCTCGACGCTTATTCGTTATGGGTGCAAGAAGCGAGCTATGACTTTGCCAAACTACAATCACCTGAATATGACAGTACGCTGAATAATGGCTTATTGGATGCGACCTTGTATAAGGTTAAAAAAGCGCTCGATATCAACCCAACAGGCATCAAAGGTTTAAACTTAGCTGCACGTATTGAGTTGTTCCGAGATAAGCCAAACCAAGCGCAAACACTGATTAATCGTGCACTCAGTATAAGCAATGATAGTCCAGCCGTTTTATACACAGCCGGTCACATTGCGTTAGCACTTAGGCAGTTAGAGCAAGCAGAAAAATATCTTAATGCTTCACTGAAGATTTCTAAGGTAGCAACTCGCTCGGCATCATTATTAGCATACACCTATTTAGAGCAAGGCAAATACGTACCGGCTTTTCAGATGTATCAAGAACTGATCAAGACAGAAGCACATGATCCTTATATTCGAAACAAGTTGTTCGAATCTGCGTCTTATATCAATGCGGATTTTTATTCCGAAGAATTAGAAGCAAACGTATTACGTTACTTAGAGTTTGAAAATGTCGACCACTCATTACTGAGAAACCTGACAACAACACTATTACATCATAAACTTCAAATTAATGAAGCCAGCACACCACTTTCATTCGACCAAATTGCTGGTGATCCACTCTTACTCAGTAGCTTACAACATTTTCATTTTTGCGATGCGTTATTAGAACGACTTTTTATTAGCCTTCGACAAACAATGTTATTTAATACCGTTCAAGATATGACGATTCCTAGCAGCCATTTAAACTTCGCTCACAGCATGGCAATACAAGCGCAATTGAACGAATATGTCTGGCCAATCACATCCGATGAAGAAAAAATAATTGAAAGCCTAGAGCAGCTGTTATTACAAATCACTGAAGAAACACAATGGCAGCTAGACGATATTGCGCCTGCGGTCATTATATTGGCTCAATACCAAGACTTATCGACTACAAGCATTGCAACCGTCTTTAACAGTGAGACCGTACAACAAGCACTTGAGCATAGCAATTTAAAAGACATTGTTAAGTACGCAATTAATACTCGCAATGATGAAATTCAACTCGCGAAAAAATTACCCTTCTGGTCTAACCGCAACCCAGCTAATAGAAATGTAATATCTGAACGAGTCAAAAATCAATACGAAGACAACCCTTATCCTCGTTGGAAAGATATTGGTTTTAATACCGCAAGTAGTTACCAGAGTGCTCTACTTAAGAATTTTCCTGATTTAAATTTAAGTCATTGGCAAGGTAAGCAAAAGCTCAATGTTTTAGTTGCCGGCTGTGGTACGGGCCGACAAGCTATTCGCCTTGCGAGTTATTTCAATGATTTAAACATTGTAGCCATTGATTTAAGTGGCCGCGCCTTAGCTTATGCAAAAAAACAGGCCGAAAAATACGGTGTTAATAACATCCAATTTATTCAAGCAGATATTTTAGAATTTAATAACTTTCCAATGCTGTTTGATGTTATTGAATGCTCTGGGGTATTGCACCACATGGAGCATCCAGAAGCGGGCTTAAAAAGTTTGAATAAATTGTTATCTCCTACAGGCGTTATGAAAATTGCGCTCTACAGCCAATCAGCACGTAAGCAAGTGATCACTTTGAGAGAAATAGTGGCTAAAAACAAACAGCAAACAGGGGCCGATATCAATCAGCGTCTATTACGCCAAGCCCTGTTAATGAATCAAATACCTGGTAATTGGTCGGATATAGTTAATTCACATGATTTTTATAGTATGAGTAACTGCCGTGATCTGATTTTTCATGAGCAAGAGCATCAATTTACACCGCAAGGCATTACAGATTTGTTAGCAAGCAATCACATGGACTTTATCGGTATGTTACCTACCCCAAATGCGTTAAATGCATTCAAGCAGCAGGTAGGCGACTTATACGATAAAAATACCTTAGATAACTGGCATACCGTTGAACAAGAGCATGAGGGGATTTTTGCAGGAATGTATCAATTTTATTGCCGTAAGCAATCAAATATTAAGTTTTTATAAAATGATCTAAAACTAATATTTAAATCTGCATTAATTATCAATAGAATCTGCAATAAAAAAGGCCTTTGACTAAATACCAAAGGCCTTTTCAATAAGTGATTTATGAGTTTTTAATAACTGCGTACAACATTTTTAAAACATCAATTTTGATAATTTCATCTAAAGCTTTTAAACAACGAATAACCACTAAGCCATTACTTCTTAGAGTTATTCATTGCCTCAAACTGCTGGGTTATAAAATCAGACGTTGAATTTAACTTTGATACGATCGCATCATTATATAAAAACTGACTCTTAAGACGCGCTTCTTGTGCAGACATTCGCGTATCAAGTCGCTCTCTCTCCTCTTCTAATTGCACTTTATCATTATCTAACGCATTTTGTTTTGTGGTAATTAAACCCGTCTTATTATCGAGCAGCGATAACAAACTAGCATTTAATTGATCAGCAAAGCCCGAAATATAAGTAACAGAGCCACGATCCCCTAACGCGCCTCCAGTAATTTTTAAGCGCACACCACTTGATGGATCAATCTGACCTTCTTGGGCTTTACCCGTCTGGCCATCCGCTTGTCCGTTGATAAAACCAAAGATTGCAGAAGTTGGCCCAGGTACGTCCACCATTTTAACCGATGAGGACGCCCCCGTAGAGCCTGAAATAATGCCGAATTTTTGATAAGAAAAAGACGCAGGGTCATCGTCATATTCGACCTTAACTTCAATACCATCTGCTTTAAATGTGACATCGTCATTAATCGCTTTCTGTAACGCGGCGGCTAAGCCAGCACCCGAGTTATAAGAACTTGGCTGAGCCAGACTAATCGTTCTTTCGACACCATCAACTTCAATTGTAAAGCTATTATTGGTTGCGTCTAAATTAACTCCAGCGGTAAAATCAGCCGCGGAATTTGCAATGTAATACCCATTACTGGCTTTTTTATTACCATCTGTTGCTGACAAATATTGGCCATTGCCTTTAGCCTCAACGCCATTAATTTTGCCTTCAATGTTCTTTCCTTGTGCGACGGTTGGCGTATAAATACTGACATCCTGCAGCCCGATTAGCGAGATGGCGGCGGCATCAATATCACTAAAAGAGACTTCGGTAGCATTGCCACCAACATTGATTTTAAACGAACCCAAATCGGTGACTGGATCGTACTTGTATTCAACATCAGCCTCTAAATCATAACCGTAACGTCGGGTTTCATCGAAACCAAAAGTATCGTAACCATTAGAAACGGTACTGGCAGCTAAGCCTAAGTCAGCCGAAGCATTTGCATCGATATTTTTAACTTCAATGCTCGCACCCGAGCCATAAGTTGCAGCCGTTTTAACGCCATTTTTAGCCAGCGTTTCAAAATATAAATTACCGCTACCATCTAGTTTGGCAACCACATCGCCTTCAGAGAACTGCCCACTGCCTACCAAGGCCGTATCAACAGCACTTTGCACAATATTCAACGTGGATGCAGCATCATTCGTACCTGCAGTACCATCGCCGTTCACATCAACGTTAATATCAACGCCATCAACCGCTAAAGTAAAAGTTGCATTATCACCCACACCACTAAAATCAATACCGGTTGTGATATTGGTCACGGCAGAACTGGTATCACTAATAGCACCCCGCCCATCAGCCGTAATTTCAATGTATTCATTATGACCCGTCGTTACCGACGACAACTTAACACCCGAACCATCCAAACTTGCGGAAACAATTCCAGCGCCATAGGCGGTATCTAACGCCGCTTGAATATTCACAATATTATCGGGGTCATTACCATTAACAATAATTTCTTTTTCGACACCCGACACATTCAGCATAAATCCAGAATTACTGGTAGAGAAATCGATAGGAGCACTAATATCGCGTGTTCCAATATTACTCACGCCACCTTTGGTTAATCCGACAAACGCAGGATCTGCCGCCAAAGCAGTATCCATCGCCAACTCAATCGCTGTGGCTAAGTCAGCACCGCTTAAATAAGTACCCGATGGCACGCTGACCTTTGTCGTTGTGCTAATACCATCGACAGCCATATTAAACTCAGTGGCCGATGCAAACGTTAAACCAGGATCATCACCATTGGTTTGTACGCCCTGATCCGCTTTTAAACCCAATGCCGTATCACTGCTTGTGCTACCGACACTGGTAATTTCAATCTGTTCACTGCTACCCAAAGCCGATGTCGTAAAGGTTAAATACCCATTATCATCAAAGTCGGCAATGACAGCGCCGTTCAAAGCAGTTGCATCAATAGCGGTTTGAATCGCCTGTAGAGTATCTTTACGGTTACCAATATCACTATCACCGTTTAGATCATTACCCGCCGCATTCAAGTTCACCGTAACGGCAACAGGACCACCACCAATATCCAAAGAAAATGACGCATTGTTCGTGGCAAAATTAATACCATTACTTTCTAAAACCGTGCGTGAACCCGGCTGAGTAGTAGAACCTTTTCCTAAAAATGCATCACTGTTCAGTGTTGTTAAAGCAACGGCATCAAATGCACCTTTACCCGTGGTATTAAACCCTAAAGTATTGGCAGTATTTGAATCGGTACTGGTAAAAGAAACTTGTGATTCGGCGCCGTATTTATTTGACGTTATTGAAAAGTTTTTATCGGTAGCGCTATAGCTAGTCGATACCGCATAAGAAAGACTTTTAAATGCATCATTACTGTTTATTTGAAAACTGATTTGCTTGGCTAATTCTTCACCCGTAGCATAACTCCCTTGAATTAATTCAATCGCAGCAGTTGTACCATTGATATTAATACTAAAATTATTGTTACTACCATCAATCATAACAGGGCTAGAAAAATCTAAACCCGTAACACTGCCTCCCGAATAAGTAGCCTGAGTGGCAAGTTGAGTAACTTCTATACCATACGTGCCTGGCTGCGTATTAATTGAGTCATTCACATAACGAATTTGTGAATCGGTAGCTTCACCACTTTTAGACATAATGCTAACGACGGTATCACGTTCTTCTCGTATCGCCTTTGCAAAAACAGCCGGATCAAACTCTAAAAGGTAATCATTATTTTTATCTGTATTCACGCCCAGCTCGGTTAATGAGCGGTATTTAGTACCTGATAAACCGGCGATTGGTTGACTGATCATAGAGCGTACTTGCGATTGAATCCCTCGAATTGTCGAATCACCTAATAACAAACCTGCCTGATCACTTTCTGAATTGTACGAGGTTAAGTCATCAGAGAATTTTTTGAATTCATTATAAGCATTAACAAAATCCTGAATTTTTTCTTGAATACCTGCCGTATCGGGAGCAACTACAATTGAAATAGGTTTACCGACGTCGGCTGATAATAAATTTAATGTCACCCCAGGAACAACTTCTTGAATACTATTTGATTCACGAGTGATGGTGAGACCATTGGCTTTCAATAATGCATCTTCACCTTTTGCCGTTTCTGACATAGTGCCAGCACCGGTTTGAACTTCGTTATAAGCAATAGAAGACAATCCCGATGTTGCTGTGCCGCCCAAGTCATCCTTGGTCATAATGCGCATGGCATTATTTTCACCGGTTTCTTCAGAGGTGATTACTAAGCGATAACCAGAACCATCATTAATGATCGATGCTTTTGCCCCAATGTCCGCATTATTGATTGCTTCTCGAATACCACTCAATGTTTTATTCGAATCGTCAATCACAATGGGTGAGCCGCCTTTAGCAGGATCAACATCCTGACTTAAAAAGCCACCCGTACCATCATAAGTAATTTCACCAAAGGTAATTTGAATTTCACCCGTACCAATTATTTCATCAATACTGCTGTACGCATCGGTAACCACACTGTGTGCTTTTGCGGTATTTAACACCTCTACACTGTAAGTGCCTGGCTCGGCTAAAATAGACGCTTCAGTTGTTAAAATAGCTTCATCAGAAGACGACGCTGTGGTTGAACCCGACGTGGACGGTAAAGAAAGTGCGCTGGTAGCAACTTGTAGGGTAGACGATAGAGATTTAATTTCACCATAGGCAGTAATGCGAGCATCGATAATCGTTTCTTCACGTTCAAAGCGCTTATCCGCCGCTTCACGCTCGGCCCCGACAATCTTATCGACCAAGTCATTGGTTAAAACCCCTGAGCCTAACCCTAATGATTCAATAGCAGCCATGGCCTGCCTCCAGTATCTTGTAAACCGCGCCTTTAGCTTAAACGCAAAAACCCCAGTACTAACCTTATCGGCCAGTCTGGGGTTATTTTTAGCTGCTTTGTTAAATTAGTGGCTTAAGTTCTACTAAATAGTTCTTAATGTCACACTTGTGCGCTAAACAATAACGATGGTTCATCATCATTCAAGTTCTGCGCCAACTCTAAAGCTAATTCGTTAGGAATCTGACGAATCAATTCTGAAGATGCTTTATCAAACACCTTAATCACTGTCTTTCCGCTGTCTTCATCCATTTGAAAGTCTAGTGTACGTTCGGTCGATTGCACATATTCATTCAATTTAGAAACAGCATCTTTTACTTGTTCATCACTGATATCGGCAATAGCCCTAACACCCTGTGGCAACTCTTGGCCACTCTCGATTTTACCAACAACTGATGCTCGCTCTTTGCCATAAGCATCTGCAGCAGAAGAGAATGAAAGCGGCTTTGCGTTTTGTTGAACTAGCGAAACGCGATCGCTCAAGGTTGCTTTCATATCATTCATAAATCACCTCAATGGCTTAGATTCATAATCTCTAAATGGTTGAAACTCTCCTATGCTTAATGGTTCCATTTGAGCAATAGAAGAGTCTCGTTAAGTCTTACGACTTATCCTAGAAGAGATAGAACCTGCTGGCCTGATGCGTTAGCTTGCGCTAGAACTGAAATACCTGCCTGCTGTAACACGTTAGTACGTTGCAGTTCTGCTGTCTCTGCTGCGAAATCGGCATCTTGAATTCGCGAGTTAGCCGCGTTCAAATTTTCAGACGAAATCTGCAAGTTACTAACTGTTGATTCCATACGGTTTTGGATCGCACCTAAGTCAGCTCGCTGGCTCGCTACCTGGCCAATGGCATTATCAATGGCAACCAAGGCTTCTTGAGCACCAGCTACTGTTGAGATGTCCACATCAACCAAGGCTTGACCATCTTCACCACCACCAAATTTACCTGCAACCAAGCCTGAATCTGATAGGCCCTCGGCCCCACCAGTACCAAAGCTTACTTCAAATGCTGAAGCAGAAGTTAAGGAAACCGTTGAATAGGTTGTTTCAGCACCACTTGCGTTAGTATATGCTTTCACACCTGTCGCCCCAGTATTCTGGCCAACGTTTGATGCATTAAGACCAAAGTTTTCTATACTTGTGCCTAAGTCAGTCATAGCCTCACCAGCACCACCATCAGCAAACAATGATATATTTCGACCATCTGCAGCGGTTAAGGTAAGTGATTGTCCGTTGTCTGTAGCAACAATACCCGTTTGACCAGAAACTTCATTAAACGCAGTGATAGCGGCAGCCTTATTCTTCTCATAATCTGCAGTTTCTGTAAGGCTAATATCTACGCCATTCACCGTTAATGTAATGCTATCCCCAGCAGCAACCGCACCAGCCGTTGCACCAAACGTCAGCCCTACAGCCCCAGATCGAGCATTAGCGCCGCCTACAACCTCTGTTGCATTAACTTCAGCGGTAACACCCGTTGAATCAGAAGCCTTATTAATTGCGGCTGCAATGGAAATACCTGAAGCAGCTGCATCTGATGATGCCGCACTGGTATCGGATGCCGTATCATCCAAAGTACTTGATGCTTTGATCACAACATCATTAATAACTAAATCACCATCCGCCAAGCGTTTTTCAGAAGCTTTTGCTTCACCAGAAGCAACTGCCACACCCTCTTGTGTTAGTGCTCCTACCGTTACATCATATCCAGCTGCATCAAATTCAGCTTGAATAGCAACCAGTGTGTCTGCACCCGGAAGCGCAATTGTTACGCCAGAAGCCGCTGCTTGAGTTACTGCTAAGGCTGCCGTAGCTGCTGTAGAATTAATGGTAGTTGCTGCGGCATCTGCGCCACCAACTTCTTGCTTAGTAGAGCTTGTAAAAGCAGTCTGAGCTGAATAATTACCGGCCGCTAAGCCTGAATTCGCTAGATTACCATTGCCTGTATCATCACCACCAGTGATGTTAATACTGGTATTCGCATTTTCAGCAGTTAGCGTAAAGCCTGCTTGAGACTGCACGGCAGCAGTACCTGCTGTATTTGAATCCGACAATCCAAAAATTGTTAAATCATTGACATCATCCGTACCAGAGTCAGATGTTAATGTAACATTTCGACCATCTGCAGCAGTTAAAATAACACCACCATCATTACCACCATCAGAAGCCATTACGCCAGTTTGTTCGGCTTTAGCATTGATTGCTTGGATTACGGAGCCACGGGTCGCTGCTTTATCGGCATCAGAGGAGTTAGCGGTGCTCTGCAAGGCTATATCAACACCATTCAAGGTGATCGTTGCTGTATCTGGAGTAATCGCAGCTTGATCTGACATATCAGCACCAAGAACAACGTTTTCATCAACTGTTGCAGTCACGCCAGTCTTCTCACTAGAATCATTAATTGCCGCAACCTTTGCAATAGCCGAGTATTCTTTTCCAGAAAACGATAATTGATCATCACCAGAAACAGAAGCTCGAATATTCTCACCATTAATGACAAGATCACCATTTCCAAGCTTAGAACTATTACCCTGCGAAGAAACACCCGCCTGAGAATCAGAACCCAACTTCTCAGATGTTAGTTCAGCAATCGAAACATCAATAGTTTGGCCAGCATTTGCACCAACTTGGAAGCTTGCCGTGAAAGAACCATCAAGTAACTTACGACCATTAAAATCAGTTTCTTCAGACGTTCTCGTGATCTCAGAAACCAACTGACTTACTTCTGCTTGAAGTGCATCGCGGTCAACATCTGAGTTGGTTGCGTTAGAAGACTGTACGGCTAGCTCACGAATACGCTGTAAGCTTTCATTCATTGAGCCCAATGCGCCTTCTGCGGTTTGTGCTAGTGCGATACCATCACCTGCGTTACGTACTGCTACGTTCAGACCTTTAATCTGAGAGGTGAAGCGTGTAGAAATCGCCATACCTGCTGCATCGTCTTTTGCACTGTTAATGCGAAGACCTGATGATAAGCGTTGTAACGCTTGCTGGTTTGAAGACTGTGATTTGTCCAAGTTACGCTGTGCGTTCAACGAGGCAATGTTGGTATTTATAATTTGTGGCATTTTTTTAACCCTCTGTTAGTTCTGAACGCCCAAACTTCTGGACAATTCTTTATTTCAATAAGGTTAACGACACAGTTTGGGATTACTTTAGAAATTAATTTATTATTGTTTAGTTGCATTTGGAATAAAGGAATGGGTTTTTACTACCTTGTTTGGTTTTGGAGTTTTATTTAAGGTTTTTATAAAATTTCATCGTTGTAGCAATGAAGGTAGACTGCTTTGAGCTGGCGGGCTTTACCATCGTGGCATGGGGGGTGCTGAGCAATAATCAGATACAGATATGTGCCACGAAGGGTATCGAGGCGCAGCGTTTCATAGAGATGATATTATCAGTTTTGGTTTGGTAATTTCGCAGGTATTCAATTTTTTGAATACCTACTTAGGGTTTTTTTTATTTCTACTTATATTTATATTTTTCACAGGCGGTTAAACAGAGAAAGGTTTTGTATTTTTGCATAGCTTTGCTGTGCTGTTTCTAGCAAAAATGTTTGTAAACTTAAACGACTGACAGCTTCTGCGAAGTCTACATCACTGATTTTTGATAGAACTTCCTTACTGACTAGGTCGATATCTGCGGCTTGTGCTTCAGTATTTTCTACTACATTGAGCCGCGCACCAACTTCACTGCGTATTTGTGAAATGCTTGCCTGTGCATTATCTAAATTCTCTAATGTATTCGCTAGTAGATTTTTTAATGCTTCACTATCTACTGGAATATCTTCTAAGGAATTCAAACCATCTTTTAAACGATAAAGTGTATCGGTTAAACTTTGTTTTTCTGACGAATTAACCAAAAATTCATCACCTGGCTGTACCTTGCCACTGATTTTAAGTTCAAGCCCTGCGATTATGACTTTATCACTTGGTTTAAACGCTCGATTATCAACACCCTCTACAACTCGCCCATCAGACGCTTGACGAACGGTATAGTTAGGCCCCGGCGGCGAGATGGCGGTTTCTGGGTTAAATGTGATAATAAGGTCTTCTGGGTATAATTTATCATACTCTTCTTGGTCGACGACAAAACCAGGATTAATTACGCCGGTGCCACCGTTAGTCGGGTTTACTTGTGTATTAAAGGTATTATCAGAAGCTTTTACATCAACAAATAACTTTTTCCCATTATCCCCAGTGGCAACGGTTGTTGAGGACGCAATGGAGATAAATCGCTGGCCTTCGTCTCCTGCGTAATCATAGCGGCCATTTTCATTTTTTTGAAAGGGCTGTGTATTGCCTTTAAAGCCGCCAAATAAATATTCACCACCCGCATCTTTTGAATTCATCAAATCTACGGTGGCTTCTAGAATAACATTAACTTCGAAGGCTATAGCTTGACGGTCACTGATGTTGACGCCTCCACCTCCCGCCTGAATAGTCAGCTCTTTTAGACGATCCAAATTTTCGGTAATCCCTGCCATTTGGGTTTCTTCTAACGCTAATCGGCCCTTGGCCCCCGTCATGTTTTTTCCAAACTGCTCTCTTAAAGCCGAGTCTTGCTGCAGCTGTAATATTTTTGTCGCCGCAATGGGGTCATCTGCCGGGGTTAATACTCGTCGACCGGTAGAAACTTGTTGCTGGGTTTTACTGACCTGAGATTGATTATCCATAATCGAATTCAGCCCTTTATTAAACGACTGCAAGGTAGAGATACGCATGTTAAAAGTCTCCTTATGACTGAATTAATTAACGGTCTTTCTTTAAAAACGGTCTTTATTTAAAATGTATTTATTAAAGTATCAAAAATATCACGCGCAACTTGAATCACTTTGGCAGAAGCATTGTAAGCAAGTTCATACTGAATTAAGGCGGCGGCTTCTTCATCTAGGTTAACCCCAGAGCTGCTATTCACCGCATCTTTAGAGTTACGCAGCAATACTTCACTTGATTCTTTATTTATGCGCGCTCTACTGGTTATAGAACCCACTTCTTCTACCAGCGTCGCATAAGCACCGCTAAAGCTGGTATTTCCATTAACAATTTTTTTTGTTTGCAAGTTACCCAGTGCAACACCGTTGCGGCTATCAGAGGTACCGTCTTTATTAAACTGTACAGTAAATTCGTCACCATTTTGAATCAGCCCTTCTATTTCAACATCAAAGCCAAAGTGAACAGACTCACCTACGGGGTTGCTATCAAATAAATTATTTCCAGGTGGGTCTATTTCTAAGCTGTGACCTTCATCAAGTACAACTTTAATTTCACCGCCCATGGCAATTTTGCTACTGCCATTAATCCCTGTTGCAGTTACGGGCAGTTTTGTTTGAAAACTAATCCTGCCCTTTTCATCAATATCTACTTGTAAGTTACCTGGGTGAACAAGGCCTGAATTATCAATTTTATTTTGAATTTCATTTAAGACAGCGGCCCCTGAACTATGATTCCCCGTCAGCTCTATGCTGTACATTTTTTTATCTGGGCCTTCAAACTCATAAGTATAAGGACCGTCTATTGAAAAGTCATAACCATCTATTTCTGTTAGGTTAACAACAGGCGACTGTCCCGTTTGAATCAGTGGAATGTCTTGAGAGTTAGATATTGAAAAACCATCTCCTAAATCTCCGGTTAATTCAAAGCTTAAGTCTTCGCCATTTAGCGCAATAATCGTTACAGTTTCGCCATCACTCTTGGCAACAATTCCCATATCCCGAAAATCAAAATTGGCATTAATTCGATCGGCTATAAAGTTGGCATCTAAAGGCTCGGGCACAACTGCAGGATAATCATCGGCATATTTTGTTTGCGTCAAAGCCAAGGTATCGGTGAGCGTGATGCCATTTAGAGATAAGTTTGTATCCATAAATGGATTAGCATCTAGGGTGAAGTCGCTTAACTGAACCGTTGTTCGTGCACTTGCTTCCACCCCATCTCTCTCTGAAATTAGCCGCGCTATTTCTTTCGCCGATGCATTTTCTGGCGTGATTAATAGCGGCTGAGCTATTTGCGCCCCTGTAATAGGATCTTCACGATTAATGGTAATACGTTCAGGGAAAAAACCATTTACAGCCGTTACTGTAGGCGCTGGTGATGGTGCCTGATACGTGGGCATTGTTGGTAGATATCCACCAAAACTGGTGAAGGCGGTTTTACCTTCGTCGGGTGGTAAAATATTATTCGATATACCCGGAATATAACGTTGATTCATCAAGGGTGGAAAGAGTGGTATCGGATTACCAGGGTCTGAGTTATCCAATACGTCATAACTTGTGGCTGACGTAAACTTCACCAATAAAGGAGGGTCCATCTCGCCTTCGCTGGCCAAATAAGGTGTTGTAATATCGTAAACAGCACCTTGTGAAATAGCCCCTGTTCCGCGGTTACCAATGGCCGAGTCAGTAGAAATCGGTGAGGCAATGGCGACTTCTTCTGGTCGAGTCACGCGCACATCAAGATTGCCTGCTGCGGCACGCGTTGGTGTAATTAAAAAACGATCTCCTGCTTGAAAAGTACCCGCTTCTAAGCGTATTTCAAAGCCATCAACTTCAACCGTTTGCGGAAGCTCTCCGGTTAGCGCAGTTGCTTCTAATTCTTGGCCGGTGGTATCGTTATAGACTTTAAACACATACTCCCCAGGACCAGGGAATTCTAATCGATAATTATCGGTGGTTAACTTCGAACTATCGGTGATATGCGCTGAAACTAAGCGATCATTGGGTGCTTTGTTGCGGCCATCACCATGTACCCTCGCATAGCTATTACTCGGCGAGTTTACGTCGTCAAAAAAGTTACCGCCTTTTGAGCCTTCGTAATCAATACCCAGCTGATGTTGTTGATTAAATGCTTCGTTAATACTTACTGCGAGACGACCTAAACCATTAATCGCTGGCTCTAATACCACCTCACGAAACTGTAGCATTCCACCCAGCTGTCCACCTTTAATTTCAGCTGTGACGTCTACGACGGTATCACCTTTACGGAAATACAGACCGAATCTGGAAGAATCAGAATCTCCAGCCTGGGTAAATAGCTCACTTGATTCATTTCCAATTACTAAAGATTGCCCATTACCGATCATGACATTCATTGCACTGCCATCTTGGATCGTTACCTCAACTGAGACCAATTCAGAAAGCTGGGTTATTAGTCGATCACGCTGATCCAGCATATCATTCGGTGGTTGGCCATTAGATGCGGCTAAAGCAAATTGAATCTGTTCGTTAAGGTCAGCTATCGCATTACCAATGGTGCTAATTTCTCCAGCAATAACATCCATTTGCCCATTAATAATTTCGCTTTGGTCATTCAGTCGATCACTGATAGTAGAAAATCGATCGCTAAGCCCGTTGGCTTCACTGATCAAAACTTGTCGGGCCGGAAGTGACGAAGGATCATCTACCACCGATTGCAAAGCGCCAAACATTCTTTCGATGCCTGGCTGTATGCCAGTTCCTGAATCGGCCAATAAACTGTCAATTTGTGAAGCGTTAACCGACAAAACTTCATTCTCATTAAATGCCGATGAGTCGCGCTGCATTTGCTCGGTTAAGAATTCGTCATAAACGCGCTTAATAGAATCAACGTTAACGCCATTACCGGTCCAAACACCGCCGCTAAACTGAGGCGTATTTTCATTAAAGTTTACCGTCTGGCGGCTATAACCTTCAGTACCCGCGTTAGTAATGTTATGACCCGTAACACTCAGCGCTGTTTGCTGAGCTTTTAAGCCAGAAATACCTATGCCTAATAAATCACCCACGAGGCACCTCTTCGCTATTTTGCGCTAATGGCGTAGTATTTAAAGTTTGCTGCATCAGTTCGCTGTTGGCGATGCGCGTTATTTTTTGTGCGTATTTAGGGTCTGTCGCGTATCCAGCTTGCTGCAATTCTTTTGCGTATTGTTCGATATCTGTTCCTGCCGCCATCGCCTTTTCATAACGCTGTGCCTGCAAGAAATCAGCATAATCTTTTAGGCCCGCTTCGATGCTAGGGTATGAGCGGAAATCTGCTTTTTCTGTTACGCGCTGACCATCTCGATATTCATGAGTAGTGACACTCACTTTTTCACCACTCCAGCGACTATCAGCCTTAATGCCAAAAAAATTAAAACTGTTTTCTTGCTCGCCTTGGCTATTTTCACCATGGATCACAAACTTTCCCCAGCCAGTTTCTAATGCGGCTTGAGAAACAATCGCTTGAGGGCTAACACCCATTTCTTTAGCCACTTTTTGCGCCGCCGGATAAAGTGTTTCTATAAACGCCTCGGGGCTGGCAAACGTTTGCAGTTTATCAGCTTGCTTTTCAGGGGATGTATCTTGCTCAGTTTTATTCACAAACGACGCATCGATTTCAAAACCCGCTTGTTCTTTTTTAGGTTTAAGCTGAGTATTTTTCTTTTCAATTTGGTTAAAGTCGATCGCATGAGAAAAGTTTTTGCGACGATCATCCAATGGCTGCCACTGAACCTCTTTACGTCCCTCAGGATCGCCATATTCTTGATTAAGCTGACGATAAATAACATCTGCCAATCCCATACCCTGCTTACCGGTTAAACTGACCGATAATTGGTCGTCATACATTTGTTGATAAAAATCTTCTTGCGGAGAATGCATAATCGAATCTTCTTGAAAAACCTTATTCGCATCACGCATCGACTTCATCATCATTTTGACAAACATAGATTCAAACTGCTCAGCCACTTTACGCAAAGCTTCGCCTTTGTCTTCGCGACCAATAGCATTAATGCTTTGCAGACTATTAAGGTCTGTATAAACATCTTGTGGCTGTGCAATCTGGCTGTTAATCATGGATTGACCCTATTCGGTTCATCTTTTTTTGTTTCTAGTGATTAACAGAGCAATTTCTTTGCCAAGTTTTAAAATGCTTGTTTTATGCGGGATTCGGGAGGATTGGACGTAAAGTTGGATGTGGAAGTGGCAAGGAATTGCCGCATAAAAAACGATTCACTACAGCGGCGTATAAAAGGAGCGGATGACAAACCTAAACACCAGAACTATTCTGTCCATACATTTTCAACTTCGACCGCTTCAGGTTGCGGTTATGATAAGCCTGTTGTTCTTTTTTTAGCTGTTTTTTTACCCCGTCATCTTGCTCTACCATCGCTTTTAAGCGAGCCTGATCTTGAGCTGTAATTCTCTCGGGGTGAATAAATAACAATTCTATTTTTCGTTGGCGCTGTTCTATCCTTTGATCACTTAACTCTTTCACCCCTTGTCTCAACAACGAATGTATCTCTGCCGTCATGGTTTCTATCTCGTCAAGTAACGAATTGCTCTTTGCCATTGTGCTTCCTTAAGCTCTTCTTAAGGCCTCAGATAATGAAACCCGCATTAAATAACCACAAGCTCGGCTTTTAATGCGCCTGCTTGCTTCAATGCTTCTAGTATAGCCATTAAGTCGCCTGGTGCTGCGCCGACTTCATTTACCGCTTGCACGATTTGATCTAAGGAAACTCCCGGGCCAAATTTAAACATGCGGCTATTTTCTTGGGTAGCAGTGATATTAGTTCGTGGGACAACGGCGGTTTCTCCATCGCCCAATGCGTTAGGCTGCACAACATCTAAGTCTTCTTGCACCATCACCGTTAAGCTGCCATGCGTTACTGCGACGGGCTCTATCCTTACATGCTGCCCCATTACAATAGTGCCTGTGCGCGAGTTAATAATCACTTTCGCTCGTGCATCACCTGTCTTGACTTCCATATTTTCGATTATCGATAAAAACGAAACACGTTGGCTTAGATCTCGTGGCGCACTAACCCTAATCGAGGTGCCATCTAAGGCTTCTGCAGTGCCTGGACCTAACAGATCATTTAAAGTATCAATGATGTGTCTAGCCGTTGTGAAGTTTGCTTGATCCAGATTCAGCACCAAGCTATCTCCATGTCCAAACCCATTTGGAATCGCACGTTCTACTGTCGCACCATTTGGAATTCTACCAACACTAGGAACATTAACGGTAAGCTTAGAGCCATCGTTTCCTTGAATGCCAAAACCACCCACCACTAGATTACCTTGTGCTAACGCATAGACTTGCCCATCAGCCCCTTTCAATGGCGCAAACAATAAAGAGCCACCGCGTAAGCTTTTGGCATTACCTAACGATGAAACCGTGATATCCAAACGCTGGCCAGGTTTAGCAAAAGCAGGCATCTCGGCAGTAATCGATACCGCGGCTACGTTTTTTAGCTTAGGGTCAGTGCCATTAGGAATGGTGATGCCAAATTCGGCCATCATGTTTTTAAAGGTTTGTGTTGTGAAAGGCGCTTTATCACCTGTGCCGTCTAAACCAACCACTAAGCCATAACCGATTAATTGATTACTGCGAACACCTGCAATTGACGTTATATCTTTTATGCGTTCGGCATAGGCTGTATTTAATACCAACGGTAATGTTAAAAATACGAACGCGATAAAGCGCCAAATAATCATCATATATATTTTCCTAAGCCCTTCATCAGTCAAACTGTTCATCATCGTCTCCAGAAATTGACACTTTTATAGAAGTCCTGCAATTAGAAGGGCCACCAAGCGCTATTCGTCATGCGACCAAACCAACCTTCTTTGGTCGAGTTATTTAAGTTGCCACGGCCACCAAATTTGATTCGTGCATCGGCAACTTTACTAGACATCACGGTATTTTGCGGGGTGATGTCTTGCGGGCGGATCAATCCAATAATGCGAATGTATTCATCACCTTCACTTAAGGTTAACCACTTTTCTCCGCGTATTTGCAAAACACCGCTGGGTAATATGTCTGAAACCGTTACAGAAATCGTGCCACTTAAACTATTACTTCTATCAGCGTCGCCTTTTCCTTTAAACGAGCGCTTATGATCAAGATCGATATCAAGTCCTAAGTTTCTCCAACCCGGTACGGTATTAAGGATGTTGGTTGGATTTGAAGAATTACTTGAATCTTTTTGTGATTTTGTTTCGGCCGACTTGGATGAGTTATATTGTTCATCAAAGATGACAGTAATAATATCGCCAACCTGCGTTGCTTGCTGATCGGAAAATAAACTTAAACTGTAATTTGATTTATACAACGAGCCATTAATATTCGGCGCAGCGCGCAAGGAAGACGATGGCACTGGGGCATACTGCGGATCATTAGGAAAAACATCTTTTTCTAATGGCACACTGGTGCAGCCAGTAAGCAGTAATATTGCGGGAATTAAACTGTTAATAATTTTCATACTATTTCTCCGCGTGTTTCATCTATTCGCATGTTTAATTAATTACGTATTTTGAGTTAAGAACTGCAACATCTGATCGGCTGCTGATACGACTTTTGAATTCATTTCGTAAGCGCGCTGAACGGTAATCATTTTCACCAATTCTTCGACCACTTCTACGTTTGAATTTTCCAACGCACCTTGCTCTATCGAACCAAAGCCATCGTTCGCGGCAATACCCACATTAGGGGCACCACTGGCGGCGGTTTCTTTGTATAAGTTTCCACCCGTTGATTGCAAACCCGCTGGGTTAATAAAATCAACCAAGTCAATTTGCCCTAACTCTTGCGGTGTAGGATCACCAAACAAGGTCGCTTGCACAATACCGTCGTTACTAATCGTCAGTTGATTGGTCAGCTCTGGAATGTCTATTTGAGGCTCTAGTGCATAACCATTAACGTTCACAATCGTGCCTTCGGCGTTAATGTGAAAGGTACCATCGCGGGTATACGACTGCGTGCCATCCGGCATTTGGATTTGGAAAAATCCGCGACCGTTAACCGCCATGTCTAATGGCTGGTCGGTAAGCTGTAAGCTGCCCGTGGTAAATACTTTTTGCGTACCGGCGGTTCTTACCCCTGTACCGACCTGTAAACCCGAAGGTAAACGCGTATCGGCCGAAGAGTTTGCCCCTGGTTGGCGCTTGATCTGATATAACAAGTCTTCAAATACCGGACGGTCTTTTTTAAAGCCCGTTGTTGATACGTTCGCCAAGTTATTCGAGACGGTGGTTAGTGCTAAATCTTGTGCTTCTAACCCACTTTTACTGACCCATAATGCTGGATGCATACATCACCTCTGCACGTTAATTCTATTATTGCGCACTTAATAGTTGTGTGGCGGCCGCGCTATTTTCATCGGCCGTTTTCATTAGTTTGATTTGCATTTCGTACTGACGATTCATCGCTAATACTTGGGTCAATTCGGTAACAGCATTGACATTACTGCCTTCGACAAATCCATTGACTAATGACATGTTAGGATCAACATTTGCACCAGGATCACCTGGCTGGCGGTCACGAATTCTAAATAAACCATCGGTGCCTTTTTCTAATGTTTTTGCATCGGGGTTTACCAATCTAATTTGCACAACTTCGGCAACGGCTTCAGCACCCACACCTTGTGGGCGAATAGAGATCGTACCGTCACGAGCAATTTCAATGGTTTCAAAAGGCGGAATTTCGATGGGGCCACCATCGCCCATAAGCTGTAATCCACGCGCATTCATTAAGCGCCCTTGCGGATCAACCGATAAGTCACCCGCTCGGGTATACGCTTCTTCACCATCGGCCCCTTCAACGACAAACCAACCTGGGCCTTCGATGGCAACATCCATCTGACGTCCGGTTTCTTGCAAAGGGCCTTGGCGAAAATCACTAGCAGGACGTTCGGCCATAGCAAATGCGCGAGTAGGAAAGTGATCACCAAATACAGGCTGTGCTCGCGACTGGGTATAATCCGATCGAAACCCTGTGGTACTGGCGTTGGCCAAGTTGTTTGAGTGGGCCGTTTGGCTCACTACGTTTTGCTTGGCACCGGACATGGCAATGTATAATGCGCGATCCATAACCTAACTCCTGAAACTTAAATCTGTGTGTATTGCTATTAACTAGAGGTATTGCAAAGTAGATGCCAAAACTGAAATAGTCTGGTTATTCGGGGCTTCAAGGGAAGTTTTTGGGAAATAGAGCAAGAAAGGATGCAAAACGGCAATAAAAAACGGCAACCTCGCCCCGCCTTATTGAAGATAAGACGAGAAAGATTGCCGCTACAAAAAATAGGAAGCAGGCTAATGAATGACTTATATATTCAAAATGGTCTGCGTCACTTGGTCCATGGTTTCAATCGTCTTAGCACTGGCTTGGAAGTTACGCTGAGCGATGATTAAGCCCACCAGCTCTTCTGAGATATCGACGTTAGAGTCTTCTAATGCCGACGCTCGCACCTGACCGAACGATGCGGTTCTTGGCGAGCCAACCGTTCCCACGCCCGACTCAAATGATTCCGCCCAACCGGTGCCACCTAATGGTGTTAATCCTTCAGGGTTACGGAAATTCGCTAACGCAACTTGGCCTAATGCTTGTGCTTGGCCGTTAGTATAACGCGCAAAGATCATCCCTTCTTGATCAACTTGTAGGCCCGCTAAACGCCCTGTTGTATAACCGTTTTGATTCACATCACTGACCGAGAATGAACTACCAAACTGAGTAGTGCCGTCCAATACAATTTGAAAGTTCGAGTTTGTTGCAGGGCTTGTTAACGGCAACCCCCCTTCTAAAACGTTTACAGAATTAACCGCCCCAGTAGGATCGCCATTTTCGTCCACTGGATCCCAGTTAGAAATATACATGTCTCCAGTGGCTTGAGTATCTAAAGTTCCATCTTGATTAAAGAACAATTCAAAACGAGCTTGCGAAGGGGCAAGGTTCTCAGGGAAATCTAATGTGGAATCTGGATCTCCAACATTTTGGCCATCAACCTGTACATACATAGCCCAGATATTTTGTTCATTTGGACGACTAGGATCTAGCGGCTCTTTCACAAAATACTGCGTCATAAAGTGACTGTTCCCCAAGCTGTCAAATATCTCGGACGACGTTTCATGATTGTAAGTATCTTGATCAGTAGGATCAAACGCATTCAAAATAACAGGGGTGAACTCATCTTCCGATAGCGCACCAAATAATCCCGATACACTTGGCTGTGGGTTCGCCAAAGAATAACCTTCATTCAAAGTGAACGTAACGCTACCGCCTACTGCCGCGGCTGTTGGCGCGGATACTGTTCCACCCAATACAACAGGACCGGTATTTTCAGCTCCTAATACCATGACACTGTCAGTTGGCGAGGTGCTATTGATCTCTAACTTCACATCACGACCGATTTCGTTCGTAATGATCAGATCGCCAGTTTCAGTAATAGACGCTAAAAACCCTGGTAACGTCGTGCCACGGAAGCCGTTAATTTCATCCGCAATTTCCGGCAAACTGGTCGAGCTTAATGCCTGTCCATTAACCGTTAGGGTCATGGTATTACCCGGGTTGTTATAGCTGGATAACGGCACAGTCATAACCGTATTCGCAATGGAGGTAATACCCGCCTGCTGATTAAAAATACTGGCTACTTCGTTTGCTTCTGTACCTTCAGGAATCGTTAATACTGTTTCAGCTCCTTCAGGATCCATAAGCGTTACTTGCTGCTCTGGATATTGGTTATTAACCCCTTCAATACCGGTTGTTAACAAATTAGTATTCGCTGGATTGGATTGCAATATTGCGAATAAGTCATTGGTATTCACTTCTTCGCCCGGAGCTGAAATATTAGAAATACTAATAATAGAGCCTTCACCTTCTTCTACTGCAACAAGCTCTAAGGTAAATTCTGGTGGTACGGTATTAGGCAATACTTCAACGGCCTGCGCTCTAATTCCAACATAGTCATCCGCGTTTTGGCTGTTCAATTGACGATTAATACTGGTCGCCAATTGTTGCACCGAGCGATATTCTTCGTCTAATGAAATTAACACTGAGCCTGAGCGATTCTCTTCATCAGGAGCAGGAACCGTTAAGTTTAAACGAAAGGAGTTTGATCTATCAATTTCGTCCTGACCAGCAACAGCAAATAGACTATCTAATCCAAGCGCTGCAGCGGCTAAAGGTTCTGCTACTGTGCCCGTTATCGCGATACCCTCACCCGTCCCAGTAATACTATTGGTAAAGACTAATTGTCCGCCCACTGCATCAACCGTTACCTTACCGCTTAATCCGGTTGCTCCGATGCGTACATCAATCTGTTCCTGTATTGCGTTCACGACATCATCAAGGCTGGCATAAGTTGCAGGTGGGATAATAATATCAAATGGACCTGCACCATTACCGCTCGAACTCGTTACTTCTAAAGCAAACTGATTATTGGCTTGAACAGGCTCTGTACCACCGTCAAAACGGTTGGTCGATAAGAAACCTAGATCCGTTAAACTAAGACCCGATGAAGCCCCAGCATTATCGGCTATCTGAACAAAATCACCGTTGGCTGCTGGCCCGACTTGAGCTTGAAATCTAAGGCGACCCGATACAACAGGAACTTCCACAAGGGTTTCTTCGTTACCTGCACCGGCAATCGCAGTAATTTGCGCATTAATAGCGTTGGCCATTGAGGTCACGTCGACGTTGGCCGAACCGCCAAACGTCGCTGCATCCAATGTAATGTTATAGGTTGCACCACCTTCCGTTGCGATACTAAACGCTAACTCATTGGCTCCACTAAAATCTAGACCAGCACCACTGTATGGGTTGTTCGCTGTCAATTCATGTGGGGCGCCAGGGCTTGAAGCTACAAGAGCAAGAGGCGGCGTAGCCGTTGTTCGAGTCGTCGTTGAAGTACCCGGAATTGAACGGAAATCCGCACTAATTGGCGTTGAACCTACGAATAATTGCGAACCAGCGGTTCCCGGAACTGCACCAGAGTTTGCACCAAATACCGCATTGAAGCTGATATCATTGGTTGAGAAACTCGTGCCATTCGTTGCATTAATGCCTGCACGTTGAATAATCAATTCGCCCGTCGCTGACGTTGTCGCCGCAAGCTGCTGAGATCCAAACACATCATCAATAGCCGTTTGAATTTGCGATAATACACCCGCTTCCGGTGTTCCAGCAGTAATGGCAGGTACGCTAACTGTTTGTAGGCCATTACCATCACCAATATCAAATTGAATATCTGCAACACCTGCGGTACCGGCTGTACCAATTGCCGCCACAGTATTAGTGCCTATAGTCCAGTCAACCATGGCAGGAGTACCCGCTGTCGTTGGTTGCCCTGCAGCAACTAATGTAGAAGCCGTTGATTCTATAATGCCAGAATCTGGCACACCAATGGCTAGCCCACTTGCAATTAACTCTAAGCCTTGCTCTTGCAGTACATCTTCACCTGCATCTAGATTCAACTGCGCTGATACTAAACTGGTTAATGCTGGAGCTTGGTTGCTTACTTGTATTTGAAGATCTCCTAGCACACCACCAACAACACCCTCGCCATTAGCCGCAAAGCCCTGCACTCGGGCATTATTATTGGCAACAATATAGCCATCTTTATCCAACCCAAACAAACCAGCGCGTGTATATGAAACAACACCTTGATCTTCTAAAACAAAAAAACCATTACCATCAACGGCCATATCTAGCGCATTTTCGGTGCCACTAATATTACCTTGGCTGAATTGTTGGCGAACGTTTTCAACCATCACCCCGCTACCCACAGGTTTACTGCCGGTACCGAGCAATGTATTGGTATAGACATCACCAAATTCTGCACGGGATTCTTTAAAACCCGTGGTGCTTGCGTTGGCAACATTGTTACCCGTTACTTCCAAATCTGTGGAAGCCGCGCGAATACCACTTAAACCAATATTAAAGCTCATAATAATTTCTCCACGACGCCACGATTATTCGTTAACAATTTGTTTGATTTCATCCATTCCTGCACGCTTGCCACCGGCAAGATTTAGCGTTGCAGAACCGGTTGAGCTTAAGCTGACACTATCAACACGCGCACTCATCAGAGTTGTAAACTCTTCTGTTTTGCCACCGACGCCGCCGCTCACTTTAAAGCTGTATTCACCAGGAGGGTAAGGTGCATAAATAGGTTTACCCGCCTCGTCTAAAACTTGTTCGCCATTTTCATCAACGTAAAACTCTTGGCGATTCAATTGGCTGTAATCTAAATCAACAATCTCGCCGTCTTTCATTAGGTTAAGTCCGTCCCAACGAATCGACATTTCACCGGCTTCGTGATTGCCTAATGGAATTTGTTCCAACAACTGACCATTTTCATCTTCAATGGTTAACGTCAAATTAGCGGCTGATTCTGGTAAGTCGCTGAAGCTGCTGACAATGCCTTTATTCAGTAGCAAGCCCATGTCGTTACCTTCAACAATGACCGACTGCCCCACTAAAGATGAAGCCTGCAGTGCTTGGCTTGAACGCATACCATCCGACATGCCTTCCGTTGTATTATTTAACTTATCCAGCCCTTCTACCGTGGAGAACTGGGCAAGTTGAGCAATAAATTCGCCATTATCTTGAGGATCTAAAGGGTTTTGATTGTTGAGTTCGGCAATCATCAGTTTTAAGAACTCATCTTGCCCCATCTCATTGCTTTTAGGCTTATCAGCATTTTTTACTGTATTCGAATATTGATCGAGTACCGAAGAAGCTGGGTTTGAATTATCAATAGTCGACATGATTATTCTCCTAACATCAAAGTACGTTGCAGCATTTGCTTCGCTGTTTTAAGTACTTCTACGTTCATTTGGTAGCTGCGAGAAGACGACATCATGTCCGTCATTTCTTCAACGACATTTACATTTGGGTAATACACATAACCTTCTTCATTCGCTAACGGATGGTCAGGCTGAAATCTTGGCTGCAAAGGAGCATCACTTTCTACAATGCCGAGTACTTCAACCCCCGCTCCAATTTCGTCGCCCTTTGCATGAAATTCGTTATCTTTATTCACATTCAAAAATTCGTTATGCATGACCGCAAAAAAAGGCTTACGAGCACGATAAGTTTCATCAATACTGCTGCTTGCGCTTTCAGCGTTGGCAATGTTACTGGCGGTGGTATTTAGTCGAATCGATTGCGCGTTCATGCCTGAACCTGCGATATCAAAAATATTACCTAATGACATAATTATTCTCCTCGGATCGCAGATTTAAGGCCTTTGAATTTTCCATTCAAAAATTCAAAGCTTGTATTGTAGTCCATGGCATTTCTAGAAAAGATGGTTTGCTCTAACTGTGTATCAACCGTATTACCATCAATCGAAGGCTGAGACGGATTGCGATACATCAGTTGATTAGATTGACTAGTGCTATTTGAACCCATTGAGATATGAGCACTGTTGGTTGAGCTCATCGCCATACCCGATTGAGTTTCTTTGGCAAGCATCGCTTGAAAGTTCATATCGCGTGCTTTAAATCCTGGGGTATCAGAGTTGGCTAAGTTATTGGCCAAAATTTCTGCACGCTTGCCGCGCAATAACATCGCATCGGAATGAACCCCTAAAGCATTGTTGAAATTGATTGAACCCATAACGTAACTCTCTTCTAAAATGTGCATGTAAGAGTTATAGCAAAGGCCATACCAACTTTTAAAATTATTTTATTTCGTTGTTTTTCAACAACTTAGAAGACTTCGAGTTTTTTTAAGCGGCAAGATAGAACAGAAGAGAAGTAAAGCGGAAAAGATGAGATGGGTGAGCGGCAAAGCCTTACCGACTATTTTTTTCGGGTGGTAAGGCTTGATAAGAAATCCCTGGATTAAACTGTTGCATGCGATACATCTTGGATAATTGATTAACCGCTTCCGACGCACCCACAAACAAATGGCCATTGTCATTCAAGGTGGTATGCATTCGTTTTAATATATCAAGCTTGGAGTCGGCCGAAAAATAAATCAGAACATTACGACAAAAGACGATATCGAATTTTCCTAACGCGCCAAAGCTTGTTTGCAAGTTTAATGAGCGAAACTCTATGCGACGCTGTATTTCCGCATTAATTTTCCATTCATCATCGCCTTGCTGGGTAAAATATTTTTTTAAATGAACATCACTCATTCCACGCTTTAAAGCTAACTGTGGATAAATACCTTCTTTAGCGATATCTAAAGCCGTCGGCGAAATATCCGTCGCAATGATTTTTACATCACCACTAAGCGTTCCAGGATTTTTTCGTTTGAATTCTTCTACGGCAATACTCAGCGAGTAAGGCTCTTGACCCGTACTGCACGCCGCTGACCAAATTCTGATAGGTCGTCGGGTTTTAGCCAGCTCTGGCAGGAGTTTTTCACTGAAGATTCTAAAAGGGTGGTCATCTCGAAACCATAATGTTTCATTGGTGGTCATTGCATCAATAACCAACCCTTTCAATGTTAAGTTACGCTCCATGGCAGTATTGAGCTCAGCAAGCGTGGTAAAACTTTCACTTTCGAATAAGCGTCTTAAGCGACTGGTAATTAAATATTCTTTATTATCACCCAGCTTAATCCCGCTGTATTGCTCTAGCTTCTGTTGAAACTGATCGTATTCCGTTGCGCTGATCAAGAAACTCATGTACTTAACTCATCTTTTAATTAACTTTTAGTAATTAGCTTTTAATAATTAATTTGTAACAATTAATCGTTTTAGCGATTAACTGTTTTTATCTATTAACTACTTGGGCTTTTTAAATTGCTCTATGCGTTTAACCACAACATCACCTAGGATGTCTGGATTAAATTTAGAGATAAAACCATTAGCGCCAACCTTTTCTACCATCGCCTTATTAAACACCCCACTTAAAGAGGTGTGTAATACAATATGAAAGTCGGAAATACGAGAATCATTACGCACATTGGTCGTTAAGGTATACCCATCCATTTCGGGCATTTCGATATCAGAAATGAGCATCAAGTATTTATCTTGAATCCTAATGCCCGAATCTGTCAGCTGCTGAAGATGCTCCCAAGCCTGTTTACCATCATTGAGTGCGGTAACTTCTACACCAATTTCTTCTAAGCAGCGACTAACCTGTTTGCGTGCAATTTTAGAATCATCAACAATCAACACATGAAGCGCTTTCGCTTCTTCGGCAACTTCTTCCGAAACGACATTATTCGACATGGTTTCATTCATCGGTGAAACTTCGGCTAAGACCTTCTCAACATCAATGATCTCAACCAGTTTTCCATCAACTTCGGTTACCGCCGTTAAATAATGCTCACGACCAGTGCCTTTTGGTGGCGGATGAATATCCCCCCAATTCATGTTGACGATACGTTCAACACCGCCAACCAAAAAGCCCTGCGTTTTTAAATTGTATTCAGTGATAATAACAAAAGCATTATCAACATCCCCAACCTTAGTACCGCCGGTCGCTAGGCTCAGGTCCATAATGGGTAAAGTACCTACCCGCAGATGCGCCACGCCTCGAACAACAGGATGGCTGTGAGGCAATACCGTCATCTTTGGGCATTGCAAAACTTCTTTCACTTTAAATACATTAATACCGTATATCTGAGGGCCTTCCATTCTAAATAACAGAAGCTCTAAGCGGTTTGCCCCTACTAGCTGGGTTCGCTGATCTACGGACTCCATCAGTCCTGCCATAAATATCTCCTAACGCTAACGTCTTCGGCATGACGTTTGCTGTATCTCTATAAAATCGACCAAGGTGTCGTAAAAATGACACAGCAATTACAGTTCATTGTTTTTAGCATAGTTGAGAATCAATAAATGAATAGCAAATGTGGAAGATTGAATAAACACTCTTTAATATTTTTTATCTGTTTGAGTTTTTTTTCATCCTTTAGCCACTCTAACGAGGCCAATTTGGTCCCTAATTCAATAACATTAGAACAGTATGTGAACGATATGGTATTGGCTCAGTGGCAAACCATAGGACAGCGTTCAGGGACAACGAATAAAGTCATCATATCGGGAATTCCTGATGGCTATAAAGCCCCAGAGTGCCAAAGCCCATTAAGTGTCGTATCTAGAAATACACTTAGATTAGGACGAAATAGCATTGAAGTTAGCTGCCAGCATCGGGCAAGTTGGTCATTAATGCTGAATGCCGATATTGAAGTATGGCGTGATGTTGTCGTTTTACGGGACCATCTGCCGCGTGGACAGCGGGTGAATAATACCAACATTGCCCTGCAGCAGCGTAATATTGGCGATCTGCAACGCGGCTATTACACCGATATAGCAGACGTTCTTGGCAACATTAGTAAGCGCTCACTTAAAGCCGGAACAGCGATTAGCCCAAGCATGATCGACTTGCCAATTATCATCAAGCGCGGCCAGGCCATCACGCTAAAAGCAGAGCGCCCTGGTTTCTCGGTAAACATGAATGGAATCGCCCTAAAAAAGGGTCGTAAAGGCGATCGAATCAAGGTTAAAAATAGCAATAGTAACAAGGTTCTCTACGGCAGAGTCGCAGGCTCTGACTTAGTTTTAATAGATTGATGCTTTTTAGTAAAAAAAGATTAAAGTTCTCAAGGCAATAGCCGATACAATACCCATAGGAGTCTAACTAGATGCAATGGCTTGGAGAAATATCCATGAATATCAATAAGTTAACAAGTGGTCTTGATGGCGGGAGCAGAGCAAAAACTGATGCTGCCAGCCAACAAAACCAAAAAACAGAAGAAAATAGTAAAACGACGGCGAATGTCAGCAGTGGCGATCAAGTAAAATTGAGCTCCAGCAGCATGAACATTCAGCAAATTGAAGCTGAAGTGAGCAAGATGCCTGATGTCGATGATAAAACCATTGATCGCATCCGCAGTGCTATCGATAGTGGTGAATATAAAATAGATTATCAACAGTTGGCAGGAAAAATGCTTGATTTCGAAGGAAAGCTTAATTAATCCTTGGAGTCACCGTGTCCAACTTACATGAAATATTTTACTTACAGCTAAGCCAAGAATTAGAAGTCGCACGTACATTGCATAGACTCCTTTGTGACGAACGCGATTTGCTAGACCCACCGAATATAGAAGAACTCAGCAAGCTACAAGCCGTTAAACAACAGCAACTTGATGAGCTTCAATCTTTAAGCCAGGCACGATGTGCTTGGTTAGAAAAGCAGCAAATCCCTCTTGATAAACACTGCTTTCAGCACCCATTATTACAATCACCCCAAAGTGAACATAACGAGCAGTTAGCCGCCTTGTGGCAACAACTTGCCGATCAGTTTATAGAGAACCGTCGATTAACCGACATTCTGTCTATTATCGTGCTTAATGCCCGAAAAAAGACACAAGGTTTAATGAAAATCTTGCGCGGACAAAAGAATACTCCTAACTTATATACTAAGAGCGGCCAAACACAGGGTACATCAACGGGTTTAGGCTACGCAAAAGCTTAGTAAGCCATAACATAAATGGCAGAGGGAATTATGGCAGACGAAAATGCAGTTGAAGGTGACCTTGATGAAAGTAACGCAGTAGAGCAAAAAACTGCAACAGTAAGCACTGCAGCCAGTAATGACGAATATTTTTTAGAAACCTTAGAGGATATTTATGGCGCATTACGAAAAATTATTTTAATGCAGCAACCTGTGTCGATCACTATCGAAGGCAGTGACGAACATTACACATCCGCAATTACCAATGCTAGCCTCAAGCACAGCAGCTTCTTTCTGGACAAGGTTGTACCTGATAGTGGTAACGAATTAATTCGTTCTGGCAGTCGTTTTTCTGTGCTAGCCGATAGCCAGGGTGTGAAAATCGAATTTAATATGACGGGCCGAATCAAATACCAGCCTAGTAATGAGCAATATCGTGTTGAATTTCCGACTCAAGTACTTTATTTACAACGTCGCACCGCATACCGAGTGATGATCTCTCCAGCTCACAAGATCTTAGTAAAGTTAAAAATGGAGGATGGTGGGGATAACCTCATAGGCCAGCTTGCTGATCTTTCTTCGAGTGGTTTTAAGGCTATTTTTAAAGGTGATTCTGTAGAGCGCTTACAAAACAATAGTAATATTGCCGTCGCCCGCATCAAGTTTAATGACCAAAACAACATGGATTGCAGCCTGATCGCACGCCACGTTGTCGGCACACAAAATGGCAATACCCAAGTTGGCTTTGCTTTTAATATTGTTTCTGGCATGGGCCAGCGTTACCTAGATCGTCTTATTGGCGAACTGCAATGGGAAGAGCGCCAAAGAGCAGAACAGGCTGAGCTGAATAAGTTGAAAAATAACGAACAACTACCAAACCTACAAGATTAGCCGGTGTATTAATTAGTACGCGTACTAAACAGGTTAACGAAGATGCGAGCCGCGTATTTATTCTGTTACAATGCCGCCATGACTGATATCGACTTCTATATATTATCCGCACAAGAGCCGCAGCAAAGATTAGACTTTGCTTGCCGCCTCGTTGAAAAAGCTTACCGCAGCCGCTGTAAGGTTTATATTCACCTTGATAACGACGCCGAAGCGAAAGCTTTTGATGAGTTGTTATGGAACTATCGCGAAAATAGCTTTATTCCCCACGGTCTCGTAGGCAGTGATGACCTTGAAGAGAACTGCCCCGTGTACATTGGCTCTGGTGATCAACAAGCACCCCACTTTGATGTACTACTGAACTTAGCCACTGAAATTCCAGCGACCTTTGCCCGCCATAAGCGTTTACTGGAAATTGTAATTCAGCAAGATGCGGTTCTAGCGGCGACTCGACTCCACTATAAGTTCTATAAAGAACGCGGTTATCCGATTAATAACATCGATATGCGCATATCTGATTGATTTATTACGGCAGCTGACCAGTTGGACAATTATTCTGCCTCAAGGCTATAATACTCGCATAGCCGTTGGATATTGCAGCAAAAGCAATGCTTAGTGGTGACCTAACCGAAGTTTATAACGATTATTATAATGGGAATAACCATGAATTTTACCAAGCTTGCTTTAGCAACAACAATGACTGTTACCGCTGGTGCTGCCAGTGCAGAAACCTTCTTTTATGATAACAGCGTATCTGTGTTGTATGGCCAAGACTATGAAGTAATAGAGTCTGATCAAGCTGTTGTTACTTTTGAACACTTTAGCGCTAATAGCTGGGGCGATATCTTTGTTTTTGCTGATCGCCTAATGTCTACAGGTGATGAAGATGGTGACCAAACTCAAACGTATATCGAAGTTGCACCACGCTTTAAAGTATCTGACTTTGATGGCGGTTTGGTTAAAAACTTATACGTTGCGACCACTTGGGAAATGAGTGAAGACGAAGATAACCTTTTGGTCGGTTTAGGAACGGATTTTAATGTTCCTGGTTTCCAAAATCTTAGCTTAAATGCTTATCAGCGTTTGAACGATAACTACGAAAACAACTACCAAACAACGTTAGTTTGGGGCGTACCGTTCGCAATTGCAGGCCAAAACTTTATGTTTGATGGTTTTTGGGATTGGGCAACTGCGACAGATGAAGATAATAAAGCAGCCACTAGCAACTTCACATACCAGTTGAAATGGGATGCGGCACAAGCTCTTGGTACTGACAATAAAGTCTATGTGGGTATCGAGCATGCAACTTGGGACAACAAGTTTGCAATCGAGCACTCCTCTGGTTTCGATACCAAAGAAAACGTTGTAAGCGCATTGGTTAAAGTTCATTTTTAATAAACTGAATTTTAATCAGTCGAATTTTAATCGTAGATTTCTAAATCTAGATTAAAATAGCAGCCAGCCTGCCTTAGCAGCCTAATTCTCTATTAGGCTGCTATCCTTTCATAGAACATCTCATGTTAATGTTTCACCTTACTACCCTCTTTTATTTAATACGATGAGATCACCTCATGAACGATAATAGTGAATAAACCCGTCAAGGCGTGCGCACTAAGGGCGCTGATTTTTCATCTATTCAATGTGTGAAGTCGACTAATTACCCCCCACTAAGTCGACATCCATTTAAACAGATATCAATTAAAGGAATAAGCCCGTGACTGAGTATCGTATAGAGAGTGATTCTTTTGGGGAGCTAAAGGTTCCCGCAGACAAATATTATGGTGCTCAGTCGGCGCGCTCGCTCATCAACTTCCCCATAGGCATAGAGACGATGCCCGAGCCTTTAATTCGAGCATTTGGCATTATTAAACGATCTGCAGCACAGGTTAATATGACACTTGCAGGCTTAGACCCAACCATTGGCAATGCCATCGTTGAAGCGGCCACCGAGGTGATGGACGGTACACTCAACGATCATTTTCCGCTATCGGTCTGGCAAACGGGTTCGGGTACTCAGACCAACATGAACGCCAACGAAGTGATTTCTAATCGTGCAATAGAGGCTTTAGGCGGTGTAATTGGCAGTAAAACTCCGGTGCACCCAAACGATCATTGCAACATGAGCCAGTCTTCAAACGATACTTTTCCTAGCACTATGCACATTGCAGCAGTTGAAGAAATTGTTCATCGTTTAATTCCTGCACTCAGCCATCTTCATGGTGCTCTGAAACATAAAGAAGAAGAATTTGGTCATTTAATAAAAATTGGCCGGACCCATACGCAAGACGCGACGCCAATCACACTCGGCCAAGAATTTTCTGGCTATGCGACTCAAGTTGAATACGGTATTCGACGAATCGAATCGATATTACCCGCGCTATATCCTTTGGCCCAAGGAGCGACAGCGGTGGGGACTGGGATTAATTCTCCCGAAGGTTTTGATCTACACATTGCCGCAGAAGTTGCCCGAATCACCCAGCTTCCTTTTACCACGGCTAAAAATAAGTTTGAAGCCATTGCTGCCCATGATGCCATTGTTGAAGCCAGCGGTGCACTTAATACGTTAGCGGTGAGTTTAATGAAAATAGCTAACGACATTCGCTTTTTAGGCTCTGGCCCTCGCAGTGGTATTGGCGAAATCCGTTTGCCAGAAAACGAACCCGGCTCATCCATCATGCCCGGTAAAGTGAATCCAACTCAGTGCGAAGCCTTAACGATGGTAGCCGCTCAAGTAATGGGCAATCACGTTACCATTTCTGTCGCTGGCTCTAATGGCCATTTTGAATTGAATGCGTTTAAACCCGTCATGATTTACAACCTTCTGCAATCTATCCGACTGTTAGCCGATAGCTGCGAGAGCTTCAGCGATAAATGTATTGTCGGTATTACCGCGAATGAAGTACGTATTCATTCGTTACTCGAAGAATCCTTAATGCTAGTGACGGCATTAAACCCTCATATTGGCTATGACAACGCGACTAAAATTGCTAAAAAAGCGCATCACGAAGGCACTACATTGTTAGAAGCAGCGCTCGCACTTGAGCTATTGAGTGAAGAAGATTTCAACCAATGGGTCGTGCCTAAAAATATGCTCTCGCCAGATAAAAAATCAGATTAGCCTTTAGTCCTTGACCTGTGTCTGGGACACAGGTGTAACCTCTAGGTTAAGCATTTTAGTCCTACATTGATGCTATGCTCTCACCATTTTTTTAAGGAGGCTCGACATGCCCGTTTATGAATTATTAATTGATGGCGCTTCTTGCGGTAGCTGCGTCAAAAAAATTGAAACCGCTATTCAACAAGTCGAAGGCGTTGAAAAAGCGGAAATGAACTTTGCCCAGCGCACAGTTTCAGTTAGCACGACTTCTAACAGCGACGCTTTGATTCTGGCGGTAGAAAAAGCCGGTTATAACGCCACCCTGAGCCAAGCCGAAAACGAAGAACAAGCTCTTAGCGAAAAAGAAGCCGCCGACTGGGTTTATTATAAAAAATTAATGCAAGACATGATCCTTGCTCTGAGCTTGGGTGTACCACTGATGTTATACGGTTTAATCACTGGCGAAATGAGTGTTAATAGCAGCCAAGAACAAATCGTTTGGTTTGTGGTTGGGGTATTAACCTTATTAGTGATGGTATTTTCGGGTAGACATTTTTATGTCGGCGCATGGCAATCATTTAAAAACCATTCTGCCAATATGGACACCTTAATCGCACTCGGAACTGGCACCGCTTGGCTCTATTCCATGGTCGTGGTCTTCGCCCCTGAAGCCATTCCAGAAATGGCGCGCCATGTGTATTTTGAAGCGACGGCGATGATCATTGGTTTAATCAACCTTGGCCTTGCGATGGAATTAAAAGCCCGTGGCAGAACTTCCGATGCGATTAAGCGTTTAATCGGCCTACAACCGAAAACCGCACGAGTGGTTCGTGACGGGCAAGAAATTGATATCGACATTGACCAAGTAGTATTAAACGACATCGTGCGCGTTCGCCCGGGTGAGAAAATTTCTGTTGATGGCATTGTGACTGAAGGTCATACCGCCATTGATGAATCCATGCTCACCGGTGAACCCATGCCCGTTGAAAAAACCGAAGGGGCAAACGTTGCGGCTGGCACTATTAATAAAACCGGTTCGATTCTTTTTAAAGCGACACGAGTAGGTAAAAACACTTCTCTCGCTCACATCATTCGCATGGTGAAACAAGCCCAAAACTCTAAACCACCGATTGGGCGTTTAGCCGATGTTATCTCAGCGTACTTTGTACCCGTGATTATGATCATCGCGGTGGTCAGCGCCATGGTGTGGCTGAACTTTGGCCCTCACCCAGCCATTGCTTATGCATTGGTCACTGCGACCACTGTATTGATCATTGCCTGCCCTTGCGCCCTTGGGTTAGCAACACCGATGTCGGTAATGGTAGGCATTGGTAAATCGGCCGAAGCTGGCGTATTAATCCGTAATGGCGAAGCCTTACAAACCGCCTCACAAATCACCGCCATGGTGCTGGATAAAACAGGCACCATCACGTTAGGCGCGCCTAAGCTGACTGACATATTAGTTACCGACATAATGGCTGCCAAAGGCTTTACCGAAGCGACTATTTTGCAATTAGCGGCGACCTTAGAAAGCGGCTCTGAACACCCGCTTGCCATGGCGATTATGGAAACCGCTAATGAAAAAGGCATCGAAGCAGGCACAGCCCATAGCTTTAAGGCAATTGCAGGTCATGGCGTGCAAGCCGAGGTTGATGGCAAAACGTTATTATTTGGTAACGAAAAACTGATGCGTTCAAACAAGATCGACCTAGATGATTTTGTTGAACAAGCACAACAGCTTGCAGCTGAAGCAAAAACCCCTATGTATCTGTCGATTGATAATCAGTTGGCCGCCATCATTGCGGTTGCCGATCCGATTAAAGACGATTCCATCGCTGCGATTAAACGTCTGCAAGACAATGGTATGCGCGTGATTATGCTCACTGGTGATAATCGCGCCACAGCAAAAGCGGTGGCCGATAAAGTCGGCATTACCGAGTTTTTCGCCGAAGTGCTGCCAGAAGAAAAATCCGCCAAGGTGCAAGAGTTACAAGCCCAAGGCGAAATTGTCGGCATGACGGGCGACGGCATTAACGACGCCCCTGCCTTAGCTATTGCCAACGTCGGTTTTGCCATTGGCACTGGCACCGATGTGGCCATCGAAAGCTCCGACATTACCTTAATGCGTGGCTCGCTACACGGTTTGGCTGATGCCATTGCCATTAGTAAAGCCACTTTGCGTAATATTAAACAAAACTTGTTTGGCGCGTTTATTTATAACGCTGCTGGGGTGCCGATTGCGGCGGGTGTTTTATTCCCAGTATTTGGTTTGTTATTAAACCCAGTCATTGCCGGTGCAGCGATGGCATTTTCGTCGGTAACCGTGGTAACCAACGCCAACCGTTTACGTTTTTTTAAAGCCGAAGAGCATTAAAAAAAATCGTTGAAAAGAATATGAAAGGAATAAGATTATGTTAATGATTAATTTAGCTGGGCTGCTACTCATCGCACTAATAATCTGGTGGTTTTGGTTGTATAAACCAGAAGTCGTCGTGATTGATACAAGCAAGGTCGACAATAATGAGTTTGTGATCACGGTAGAAAACGGTACTTATTCGCCGTCACGCATTAAAATCGCAGCCAATAAACCAATGAGCATTCAGTTTATGCGCAAAGATCCATCCCCCTGCGCAGAGGCGGTTTTAATCCCTGCATTGCAGATCAGTGAGTCTTTGCCGTTGAATAAGCTGAAAACGATTCAGCTACCAGCCATGGATGCTGGCGAGTATGACTTTCATTGTCAGATGAATATGATTCAAGGAAAAATTACAGTGTCGTAGCCGACTGAAGCGGCGACTAAAACGGCAACTAAAGCGGCGACTATGTGTTTTTTATTTTAGTCGCTTCATACAGTTCACTTCTAGTATTCTCTTCTGACATTGTGCTCGCGAGCTGTTTCGCGAGCTGCTTAATGCTTAATTTTTATTACTACTTAATTATTACTCTGATTATTAATGATGCCCAGTGTCGCCCTTTTTTCTCGCAGTCAGCACTTGATACTGCTGAGCATTTAAATCAGGTAATCGTTTTATAAACGATACCATATTCCAGATACGTTCATCATCATGGCCCGGTGCCCAAGAAGGCATACCCGATGCTTTAATTCCGTGCTTAATAATCCAAAAGCGGCGTTTATCTTCTGTATTTTCATCATCACTATGGGCATGATCATCATGTTTTATCGCTAAATTAGGAGGCACTGGGTATAAACCTAAACTAAAGTCACTGCTGCTTTTTTCCGGTTTAAGGTGACAGCTCGCACACATATCATTGTAATCTGCGCCACCTGCCAATAATCGCGTTGATGCATTAATATTGTCAGGTACAACGATGTCTTTAGCCGCACGCGCGATCGATTGCTCTCTTAATGTTTCTAAGACCCAGTAGGTTGCTGGAAAATGTTTAGAGTCAGCACCCATTGGGTAGATGCCTGAATAAATAAAAGCGAGTGCGCCCAATAATAAAATGCTCGCCAGAAGCAGTAATTTTTTAAAACAAGATATTGTCGTCATCGTTTTCATCTTGATGCCCTATTTAAATTAACTATAAAAAAGGCGCTAAGATTAGCGCCATTAAAACGATTAATGTTGATGTTCATCATGACTGTCATGATTCGCTTTCATTTTCATTCTCATCGATTCTTTATCTTTTTCAGATGAGTGCATATTTTTGTGTTGTGAGTGCTTCATATCCATTTTTTGTTTATCACCCGACATTGAGCATTGCTCCATCATGGCCTGAGCGACAGGGTCGGTCATATCCATTTTACTGTGGTCCATGCCAGCACACTTTGGCTCTTCATTTTTTGTCATATGCTCTGATGGATCATGAGCTAAGGTCGTTGATGCAATAAAGGCGGTAGCCAATAAAGCCATAGAGTGAATCATTAATTTTTTCATTGTTATATCCTTTTATTTAAAACCAAAAACGTAAACCAGCAACGTATTGAGTATCAGTAACGTGATCACCAGCGTCTCTCATCAAATCTGCCGTTGCAGAAAAGCCTCGGCTCCACTCAACCCCGGCATACGGAGCAAACTGGCGGCTAATTTCATAACGAAGACGCATACCCACTGCCCCACTGGATAAGCCAGAGCCGATACCATTATCCAAATCTTCTTTGCCATAGGCGGTCAACTCTGCGCGCGATTGCAAAATGAGTTTTTGAGTAAACAGTAATTCATATTCTGCCTCTACCGCTAATGCCGTTCTGGCGTCTTCGCCTAAGTAGGCGCTTATATCAAGTTCAAACCAATAAGGTGCTAAACCTTGCAGACCCACGGCTAACCACTGTCGATCTTTGCCTTCGTCGTACTGATCTAAACGCACACCGACCTGGGCATCAAAATATCCACTGACAGCCTGACTATATAAAACATCGGCTTGCACTTCCTCAAGTATGCCATCAGAAAACTCACCCTCTGTTTTCAATACCAAGCGGTTAAAGGTTGTGCCGTACCAACCTTGTAAATCGAATACGGTATTCTCGCTTTCAAGGTCATATTCCAAGCGATCAGCGATCACCGCCCAAAAGGCATGCTCATCCGCAAGTTTGAGCTGTCTCGGCCCAGGCTGTGCATAAGGTCCTTCGGTAAGGGTATAACCATTAGAATAGGCATGAGGATCGCGAGCATCCATCGGCGCATCACCACCCTGAGCTTGCATACTCGACATATCGTGACCTGACATATCGTGACCTGACATATCGTGCCCTGAATGATCCATCTCTTGAGCCCCGCGAACAATCTCTCGATGCTCTCCAGGGTATTTTTCATGCTCTCTCGCAAGAGTGAGTGGGCTACTTAAAAGCCCAGCGATGGTTAATACCAGCGTTAAATTTTGAGTATTTTTCATGATACAACTACCTCGCGGAACATACCGGCATCCATGTGGAACAACAGGTGGCAATGCCATGCCCAACGCCCTAAATCATGTGGTGTGGTTAAAAAACTAATTCGTTGTGCTGGTTGAACCGGTATCGTATGCCGACGCACTCTTAACTGACCATCATCACTTTCTAAATCACTCCACATACCGTGCAAGTGCATTGGGTGGGTCATCATGGTGTCATTTTGCAAAATAACCCGAATGCGTTCACCTTGCTTCATTGCAACTGGGGTACTCTCGCCAAATTCCAAACCATCAAATGACCAGCTATAGCGTTCCATATTTCCCGTAAGATGCAGCTCTATCTCGCGTACCGGTTCACGCGGATCATCAAGTATGCCGTCTAAAGAATGCAAATCTGCTAACGTCAGTACTCGACGACCATTGTTTCTTAAGCCGATACCGGGGTCGTCTAGGTTGGTTCTTGGCATGTCGACTCTCATATCAACCGAAGGCCCATACTCCGTTTTTGCATGATTGACGGTTTGAGAAGGCTTAGCCAATGCGCCTTTACGTTCGTGATGCATGCCATGCTGACTATGGTCCATCACCATGTTTCCGTGATCCATGGCACCGTGATCCATTTTGCCATCTTTAGCATCACTACCTTCCATTGAGCCACCTTCCATTGAGCCGTGATCCATTTTCCCCATCATGTCTTTCATCGCTAGCCATTCAACCGGATCTAGCTTAGGTACTGGAGCCGTCAAACCCGCGGCGACCGATAACGTGCCTCGTGCATAACCTGTGCGATCCATACTCTGAGCAAATACGGTATAAGCTTGCTGCTGAGGTTCTACGATAACGTCGTACGTCTCGCCTGGGCCAAATCGAAATTCGTCAACCTCCACCGGTTTCAGGTTCTGGCCATCGGCTTGCACGACCGTCATTTTTAGACCAGGAATGCGTACGTCATAAAATGTATTACTGGAGCCGTTGATATAACGTAAACGAATTCGTTCACCTGGTTTAAATATTCCAGCCCAGTTGCCAGCAGGTGTCGTTCCATTGATCAGATAAGTCATCGCAGACGATGATAAATCGGCTAGATCTGTTGGGCTCATTCTCATCTCACTCCACATTTGGCGCTTATCAATTGCCCCAGATAAACCCAATGTGGATACGTCACGAAAGAAATCACCGACGGTAGGCTGGTTGATATTATAAATATCACCTTGCACCTTTAACTTACCAAACACCTTCATGGGGTCTTGATCTGTCCAATCGGATAAAAGCACCACATGATCTCGATCTGAACGAATCACTTCTTCTCGTGGCTCAATAATTAATGCCCCATACATGCCGGTCATTTCTTGAAAGCCACTGTGCGAGTGATACCAGTACGTACCGCTTTGCTGTAATTTAAATTGATAGGTGAAGGTTTCCCCTGGGGCAATACCATCAAAACTGATACCGGGTACACCATCCATTTGGTAAGGCAGAATAATGCCGTGCCAATGAATTGAGGTCGGTACGGATAAGCGGTTAGTCACCTTAATAGTGACTTCATCGCCTTCACGAAGGCGTAATGTTGGTGCGGGAATAGAGCCATTAATTGTGGTTGCTAATCGGCTGCTGCCAGTAAAGTTCACGGGTGTTTGTGCAACTTCTAGCTCAATAAGTTGGCCACTTAACTCGGGGGCGGTGCCAAGCTGGGCTTCAAGTGCTTTGTCTTTGGCTTGTAACATACTGGGTGCTGTCGCAATCACGCCACCTGCGGCTAAGCCTTGAACAAACCGACGGCGAGATAATGCAGACCGACGCATTACATCAAGTTCTGTTGAATTCATCTGAGATCCTCTCAATATGTGAGTCATACCCTTATATTATGCTCACACCCATGACGCTGACATGACCCGAAGATGACAATATTGTAATGTGCAGGTCATCTTCATATTCGCAAAATGCTTTATACTCATATCTATAAATCATGGCTATAAATCACGGTGACAGGATTCTTGTTATAGTCAGTGCTTTAGAATAGTTAAAGGTCTTAATCTAGGAGTATGGTCATGCGGTTATTGGTAGTAGAAGACGAATTAAAATCCGGTGATTACTTAAAGCAAGGATTAGGCGAAGCAGGTTTTCAAGTATCCCTTGCCCGCAATGGGTTAGATGGTCACCACCTGGCCATGACCGAAAACTTTGATCTCATTATTCTAGACATTATGCTGCCTGATGTTGATGGCTGGCGAATTCTTCAATCGCTTAGAGAAAACCAATCCAATACCCCAGTGTTATTTTTGACAGCCCGCGACAGTGTGGAAGATCGAGTTAAAGGGCTGGAATTAGGGGCTGATGATTATTTAGTGAAGCCTTTTGCTTTTGCCGAGTTATTGGCTCGAGTACGAACGTTATTGCGGCGCGGTATCTCTCCTAAGCAAACAGAAAAGTTATCGATAGCCAACCTACATCTCGATTTATTAAGTAGAAACGTTTTGCGGGATGACAAAAAAATCGTCCTCACTCAAAAAGAGTTTGCCCTTTTAGAACTGCTCATTCGTCGCCAAGGGGAAGTATTACCCCGTTCATTAATTGCATCGCAAGTATGGGATATGAACTTTGATTCTGATACCAATGTCATTGATGTTGCGATTCGCCGCTTACGCGCAAAAATTGATGACAACTTTGAGCCCAAGCTGATTCATACCATTCGCGGTATGGGCTACAAACTAGAAGTTGAAGGTGACTAACGGAATGAATAACCTGAATCGTTCGAGTAATCATAAAAAGCCCATTTCTTTAACCCTTAGAATGATTGTATTCGTGGCGGTGACGATTAGTCTGTGTCTGTTTACGATCAATGCGGTCGTTCTTGATGTCGTAGAGCATCACTTTAAAGAACAAGATGCCGATGAATTAACGGTTATGAACCAATCCATTTTTCAGCACCTACATAAACTCTCGGCTTCTAAGGTTAATCAAGGTGCCATGTTATCTCAGGCGGTATCGGGTCATCATGGAGTCTACTTTCAAATAAGGAATGCACTTGGAGATATTATATATTCAAGCCCCGAGCTTAGTTTTTCTACTAGCCTTTCTACTATTCTTTCTAATTCTGTGTCTAATCCTTTGTCTGATGCTGGCTCAAATAAAAGTCTTAACAACTCCCCTATTGTTGAATTAGATGCTTTACACTTGTGGGAGTCTAACGGCCATACTTTCCGTGGCGCTTTTACTCCTTATGTTATTGGCAACGACTCTTTTATTATTATTACTGCAATCGATATGGAGTTTCATAAAACATTTTTAAAAAACTTTCGCCAAAGTCTCGCGTTAGTCATGGCACTTGCGGGCATCGCGACACTGCTGGCCGTTTGGTTTGGTGTTTTTCAAGGACTGGCGCCATTAAGACGATTAAGCAATAAAGTAAAAAGCATCGAAGCGGATCAATTAGATTTTAGACTGGATATAAAGTCGGTCCCAAAAGAATTAACAGGGTTAGTCTTAGCCTTTAATCAAATGATTAACGGTTTAGAAAAAAGCTTTAAGCAGCTATCTCATTTCTCTGCTGACATTGCTCATGAGCTACGCACTCCATTAACAAATATTATTACTCAAACCCAAGTAGGCCTTAGCAAACCTCGCGACATAGAAGAATATAAAAACTTACTGTATTCAAATTTGGAAGAGCAAGAGCGTTTAGCAAAAATGGTTAACGGCATGCTTTGGTTAGCAAAAAGTGATCATGGGCTCGTTAAACCGGTTTTGGAAAACATCGATTTACGTCAAGAGATATCCGACTTATTTGAGTTTTTCGAAGCGTTAGCAGAAGAGCAAAATATTGAATTAGCATTAGAAGGTAATGCGCTATTTATTCACGCTGATCGCTCAATGTTACGCCAAGCTTTCTCGAATTTACTGTCTAACGCTCTGCGTCATACTCAATCGGGAAAGACCATTAAAGTTAGCATCGAAAATACATATGCTCATGCACTTATTAGTTTTGAAAATGCAGGGGAACATATCGCTCAAGAGCACTTAGAAAAGTTATTCGATCGCTTTTATCGAGTTGACCCTGCGAGGCAGAGAAATAGTGATGGCGCTGGTTTAGGGCTTTCTATTGTTAAGTCGATTATTGAATCCCACAAGGGCTATACCGAAGTAACATCAAATTCTGGAATGATACGATTTATGATTTATTTGCCTCTAGTTAACTCTGAGCACCATTAATGAATGCCTAATTTTTCAACTGTACATAAAAAAAAGCGCCCATAGGCGCTTTATTCTTAACTCTATTTAATGCTTTTATTAGAAACGAATAGAAGCATTAAGTTGCATAAGATCGCCATCAGCGTCTTGGCCTTGTGAAGCATAACCTACGCCAATACGAGCGATAGGCGTTACAAAGTAATTAGCACGAAAATCAATTGTTGACCCATCGTAATTATCTGCCGTCAAAAGTGAAGCTCCAGCACCAATGCTTAATGCTTTATTTAAATAATAATCTGCACCAGCGCTAATGACATAAGCCGATTCGCCATCATTATCTTGAAAAGCAAGACCCCCATCAAATGCTAATGACGTTTCCCCCTGCAGTGTATGCAATCCATGTAGGTTGGCTGAGAAAGTAGAGACATCACCACCATCGAGATCACTATCATAGGATTCATAAGAAGCCACTACATCCATAGTATTACTTATGTAAGTACCCACACCTATTTTGATGGAGCTATCATCTTCAACGGCGGAGTAGCCAGCTTCGATAATAATATTTTTATCTGTTACAAAACGACCACCAATACTTGTTGCTTCAACAGAGTCTGCTCCGGATACATCTGGCTTTACGGTAACCCAAGTAGCATTAACAAAAGATGATTTATCTAAAAATGCAGCTTCATTTAAAGGGCCCTTAGATGTATCCACTTTTTCTCGATGAAGCTGAGCATTTAAGCCAAAACCATCGACATCAATTCCTGATTGATCTCAAGTCATGTAGGCTCCGCCTACTTCAAACTGATAATCTTGTGCATAAACTACCGAGGATGATAGAAGTGCAATAGCGGCCCCTAATAGAGTTTTTTTCATTTTTATATCCTATTAAATGTTTTTCAGACAATACTTAAAAATAACCTGCATATAATAATTTATGCTCATCAATACAAAAGTCAACGCAAGCAGCTCGAAGATGATACTCAGTCGCTCATTTCTGAATCGAGTGGCTTTAAATAATGCCTCAATAACAAAGAGTTAGCGTTGAGATTCAACTTATTTAAGAATAATTCGCATTTAAGTGTTGCAATACAAATGAGAATGGTTATTATTAAGTTATTCCAACGGGATGAAGTTTGAACCCGCTCAGTACGAGCAACCGAAGTTAACAGCGAGGTAAGGTTTAGATTGAAACTTGGAGGATGTTGATTCAGCCGCTATGGGAGTGGTGGCGGGATCAACGTCTCGGAGCAATTCTTCACGGCGTTGTGTAAGAGATCTCTCTCATCAAGCTAATCACGGTTATTTCGGCCAGCTAGATATTTCACTTTTAAAGTGAGATAACTAGATCTGGCCTCTTTTTTGTATCATGATAAAGTCATGACTTCAGATATTCATCACTACGATAATGGCAAGCCACTCAATCGCTCGGAATCGCTTAAGCGAAAAATTGAACGTGACGCTGCTAGATATTTCTTACGCTGGTTCGAAAGCCTCTATCAGATTCCTATGCGAAACATATGGCATAACGAACCGTCTAAGCCCGATATTTCATGTCATTTAGATGGTGAACCCTTAGATTTAGAAATCGCACATTTATACGCCAGCGCCAGTGAAGCTAAGATTTTAACTCAAGAAATTATCTTACAAACACAAGGCACTGAAGCCGCAGTCAATGCCAGCGATAAGGAGCTAGAACTGCTTAATTATTTAGCGGATCTTGTCGAGATGGATAGTAAGCTACGCTTAGAAACCGCACTGACGCGCCTGCTCACTAACAAAGCAAAAAAAACGTACGACTCCCCTCGCGTATGGCTGGTGATTCGTAACGCGAGTCCGCTTTGGAAAAGCAAGGAGTTTGAACAATGTATTGAAGGGTTTAACATGCCAAAAAATCCTTTTGAGCAAATCTGGCTCTTACCAGAATTTGATGGCAGTGAGCCGCCCATTAGAATTTTTTAGCGGCTGTATTTACTCTTAATTCATTCCTTAACTCATTCTTTAATTAAGAGGTCGATTTTACGTTGCTTCATATCGACTTTATTCAAAATGACTTCTAACTTATCGCCCAGCGCATATTCTTTGTTCGGATCTTTAAGGTTTGTACTATGCACCAAACCTTCCACACCCATCTGGTCTAATTCAACAAACAAACCAAAATTAGCAACACCGGAAACCGTTGCACTAAAAGAATCACCGCTGAATTTCTGCATGTACTGACACTTCAACCAATTTTCAACTTCACGGCTTACTTCATCCGCCAACCTTGATTGATTTGAACAATGAATGCCTAGCTCTTTCATGTCCTTTTTATCGTAAGGATACACCTTATTGCCAGCGCCTCTATTACCCACAAGACTCTTTAAACGCTGAAGGGTAGACTTCTTCTTATCCGCTAACTTTTTACGAATAGCACGATGCGCTAACAAGTCAGGGTAACGACGAATTGGTGAGGTAAAGTGCGCATAAGCATCGTATGCCAAACCAAAGTGACCATCATTTTTTGGCGAATAATCCGCTTGGCTCTGCGAGCGCAATAACATAGTACGAATAATCGACGCATCACCACGGCCATCAATCTTATTCATAAGCTGATTGTAGTGCTGAGAGGTCGGCTTATCACCGCCCGCTAAAACCAGACCTTTCTCAGATAAAAACTCGCGTAATGCGGTTAACTTTTTATCCGTTGGCCCGTCGTGTGATCGGAACAAAGAAGGAATCTTATGCTCGTCTAAAAAGTTCGCTGTCGCAACGTTGGCACACAACATAAACTCTTCAATCATCTTATGCGCATCATTACGAATAACCGGAGACATACTGGCTATTTTTTTATTCTTGTTGAGATTGAATTTCAATTCCTGAGTATCAAAATCAATCGCGCCACGCTTACTGCGGGCAGGAATTAATACGTTATACAGCTCATGCAGATTTTTAATGTGCTCAATAATATCGGGATTGGTATTGGCAACGTCTCTCGCCATTTTTGACTGACGCTTTACCGCAACCGCATTGGCTTGGTCATAGGTTAAGCGAGCATGTGAATGAATCACCCCTTCGCTAAACTCAGAACTGATCACAATACCTTTTGCATTAATGGTCATGTCACAAACAATCGCAAGACGGTCAACGTCTGGGTTTAATGAACACAAACCATTCGACAAGGTTTCTGGCAACATAGGCACAACGTGACCCGGAAAATAAATCGAGGTCGCACGGGTTTGCGCTTCTACATCTAATACATCATCAGGACGAACGTAATGAGATACATCGGCAATGGCGACCATTAAGCGCCACTCTCCCGATTTCTTGCGTTCGCAATAAACCGCGTCATCAAAATCTCGTGCATCCGCGCCATCAATGGTCATGAAAGAAAGGTCACGATAATCGACGCGGCCTACCTTATCTTCCTCGGCCACTTCAGACCCAAACGCCTCGGCATGATCGAACTCTTCATCGGTCCAACCTTCTAAAAGGCCATGGCGATGCAAGGCCACGGTAATCTCCATACCTGGGTCTTCAGGATGCCCTAGTACTTCAGCAATCTTTACCAGGGTATTTTGGCGAAACGTTGGGTATTCCACAATATCGGTATTAACCAACTGACCCGCTTGCGCATCCATCAGCTTGCGATCATCAACATCCACTTTATGCGAGATCTTGCTGCTATCAGGCACTAGATAAAAGTCGTCACCTTTGCGTTTCAATATTCCGACTATTTGAGTGGTATTACGCTCAAGAATTTTAATAAGCTTATTAAACGAACGATTACCCGAGCCTGGAGGTGACATAAGCACCTGCACAGTATCGCCATCAAAGACATGGGATATTTCACCCGCGGTTAAAAACAGATCTTTCTCGGTATCGCTATACGATACAAAGCCAAAACCGTCTTGATGAATACTGATCTTGCCAGACACCATTAGGCTCTCGTCCATCAACGAATAGCCCTTATATTTATTAAACATAAGCTGGCCATCACGTTCCATCGCACGTAGGCGGCGTCGTAATGCTTCTTGGTCTTGAGCGCTGTGTAAGTCGAGCGCGTCAGCAATTTTCTCTCGGGTTAAATTGCCTTTCTTTTTAGCCAAGAGTTTCATGATGAATTCACGGCTAGGAATAGGGTTTTCGTACTGATTTGTGGAGTTTAAAATAAAAATATTCTCTTTTAGAACCGCCCATTACTTTGTAATGTGTATTTCAAAAATATATCTTTAAAATAGCGATCTACAGGATCTTTGATCATCTAATTTCTTAATTAAAAATTTTTTATTAAGACGATCTCTATTATCAACAAGATAATTCTGACTAAAAGTATGGCGATTGAAGGTAACTAATAACTACGACAGGAGGGTTATGACTAACGACTTTGAAGTGTGCTTAGATAAAATTTAAGGTTTGACACCAAACCAATACACCAACACTAACAGCAACTGTAACAATATGATAGCTCTATTTTCGCACCAGCATGATCAATTATATACTGATATAACCGTAGTTTAGACTCCAGTTAGACTCAAGACCTGCCATTAATTCATGAATACCGAATTTGAAAGCCCATCTTGTTTCAATAAAAATATCCCTGTAAAGTGATTTCACTAACGTCATCCGACCGTCACAGCGACCGTCAGCACTAAAAATGACGGTTAATAATAACGATTCATACTCAGCTATCAATACGGAACACTTATGAAAAAACTTCTTATTTTTACGATGACAGCACTGATGTCTTTTCAAGCGCTGGCTGCCGATTTAAAAAGCCAGGATATAACTCAGTGGTTAACCTCTATGCCAATATTAAAGCCATGGTTAGAGAAGCACGAAAGTGAGCTAACGGCTAACATTAGTGAGCCAAACAACCCAGAAGTTGTCTTTAACGAATCAATCCCAGCACTAAAGAAGGCAGGGCTTTATGATGAACTAAATACTAAGGTCAAAGCACTGGGTTATACCGATGTTGAACAATGGACGAATACTACCCAGCAGGTAACCTTTGCCTGGATGGCACTGGAGATGTCACAGAAGAAATCACAGATTGAAGCGGCTAAAAGTCAGTATGAAGCAATGATCGCTAATCCTGAAATTCCAGCCTCTCAAAAGGTAATGATGGAACAAATGATGGCTCCAGCATTGGTTATGGTGAAGTTGGCGAATCAGTCTTCAGAAGCGGATAAAAAAGCAGTAAAACCGCACCAAGATAAGCTACGTGCTTATTTTGATGCAGAGCAGCAATAGCCCTCTATTTAAAGAAACGCATCAGCTCTTGTAGCTTACGTGCCTCGGTATTCATCGAGGCACTCACCGCACTGGTTTCTTCTACCAACGCCGCATTCTGCTGGGTCATGGTATCCATTTGCGAGACGGCGGTATTAACATGATTAATCCCCGTTGCTTGCTCTTGGCTCGCTTCACTAATACTAGAAATCAAGCTCAGAACTGATTCAATTGAACTAACAATCCCCTTCAGCGTTTCACCCGAATCATCGACAAGTCGCGTACCTTCTGCGACCTTAGTAACACTGTCATTAATCAGAGCTTTAATTTCTTTCGCCGCACCTGCACTGCGCTGAGCAAGACTTCTTACTTCGGCAGCCACAACCGCAAAACCACGCCCTTGCTCACCCGCTCGGGCTGCTTCTACCGCCGCGTTGAGGGCTAATAAGTTGGTTTGAAAAGCGATTTCATCAATCACACTAATAATATCGGCAATCTTCTTACTCGCGCCTCCAATCCCTCTCATCGCAACAACCGCCTGATTGACAACCTCTCCTCCGACCGTCGCTTTCTGATTCGCTTCTGCCGCAAGTGATACGGCTGATTTAGCGTTATCGGCATTCTGATTCACGGTTTGAGTAAGCTCTTCTACGCTTGAACTAGTTTCTTCAAGACTCGCCGCTTGGCTTTCGGTACGCTGACTTAAATCAGCGGTGCCCGTTTGAATCTCGTTAGCCGAGGTTGATACAAAATTAGCGCTGGTTCGTATTTGAGAAACCATGTCAGAAAAGCGCTCAATCGTTGAGTTAATAGCCTCTTTCAGCTCATCAAATTCTCCTTCGAGCGGTACGGTAATCAGATTCGATAAGTCCCCTTGCGATAAAGACATTAATGATTGGCTAATTTCTTTGACCGCATATTTTCGCGCCGATACATCGGTGGCATATTTTACGACTTTAAAGGGCTTACCATTCGCATCCATAATCGGGTTATAGCTGGCCTGAATCCAAACTTCCTTTCCGCCTTTGCCAATGCGTTTATATTCTCCTGAATCAAAATCTCCCCTATTGAGACTTTGCCAAAACTGCTTATATTCGGCTGTTTCTCGCACACCTGCTTCAATAAATAGACTGTGATGGTGACCTTTTATTTCATCGAGCTGATAGCCCATGGCCGATAAGAAGTTTTCATTGGCACCGATAATCGTACCGTCCATGTTAAATTCGATCACCGCTTGAGATTTTCCGATGGCTTCTATTTGCCCTTGAAAATTGGCGTTTAACATTTTCTGTGAAGTGATATCCGTTGCATATTTTACGACTTTTAGAACTTCTCCATTAAGCCCTACAATTGGGTTATAGCTGGCCTGAATCCAGACTACTTTTCCGCCCTTACCTAAGCGCTTAAACTCACCCGCCTTAAATTCCCCCTTCGATAAAGCATGCCAAAAAGACTTATATTCGGGACTATTTTTATAACCAGACTCAACAAATAAACTGTGATGTTGGCCTTTGATCTCATCAAGTGAATACCCTAACGCACTTAAAAAGTTTTCATTGGCATCCTCAATAATGCCGTTAATATCAAATTCAATTACTGCTTGAGATTTGCCTATGGCGTCAATTTGCCCCTTATAATAAGCATCCAATAACTTTTGCTGAGTGATGTCAGTCGCATATTTAACAACCTTTATGGTCTGTCCATTCAAGTCTAAGATCGGGTTGTAGCTCGCTTGAATCCATACATCACTGCCATCCTTGGCTATCCGTTTATATTCGCCAGACGAATACACACCGTTCTTTAATTCTTGCCAAAACCGGCTGTACTCTGGGCTGTTGCGATAGTCAGCTTCTACAAATATACGATGGTGTTTTCCTACAACTTCGGCTTGGCTATACCCTAGAGCCTTTAAGAAATTCTCGTTCGCATGAATGATGGTTCCATCAGGCTCAAACTCTATGACTGCAAGGGACTTTCCAATGGCATCAATTTGTCCTCTAAAATCCGCTGCTTGCATTTTTTGTTCAGTGATATCGGTCGCATACTTCACAACCTTGGCGGGTTTACCATCATCATCAAAGATCGGGTTATAGCTGGCTTGAATCCATATCTCTCGATTCCCTTTAGCCATACGCTTAAATTCGGCTGAAACAAATTCACCCCGATTTAGCTGCTGCCAAAAGTGTGCATATTCAGGGCTTTGAGCTTCTTCTTTATCCATGAAGATCCGATGATGCTGCCCTACTATTTCATCTAAGTGATAACCGACTGTTTGTAAGAAATTATCATTGGCGGCCAGAATGGTTCCATCCATCGAGAATTCTATGACGGCTTGAGACTTATCAAGCGCCGACAGTTTTGCTTCCAGCTCTGCGACCTGTCTTTTTAAGTTTTGGGCCTGCTCAGCGTTAAGTTTCTCTTGGGCTATTTTGGCTGATCGATTAAAAAACATGATATTCCTTAAAGTCCATTTCAGATTAAATGGTGATATGACTTTAAGTATAGAAGAGCTTTTTTAAGGCGATTGATTTTTTACGAAGAAAAGTGCGACGTAATCCCCGTAAAAAGTAAGGGGATTATGTCTATATTATGTCTACATCACACCGATAAAGAGATGTTATTCGCCGCTAGACTTTCTGAATCTAGGGTGATTTTTAACTTTATTATGCACACCTTTACTGAATGATTTGGTATGAGCTTCTAATAAATCCACGCCATAAAGAATCAAGACTACCAGCACCGAGATTCTAATGGCGTTTAAATGATTGCCAGTAGATATCATCACACCGACAGCCGCCAGTACCCAGATGGTTGCCGCCGAGGTAACCCCCACCACAGCGCCGTCTTTGGCAAGCATAACCCCAGCACCCAGAAAGCCAATTCCGGTAATGACTTGGCCTACTACGCGTGAAGGGTCAACAATATCCCCTTTCAACATAAAAGCGGTTGCCAAAAATAAGTAAGTACCCAGTACAATAAGAGACGACGTGCGAATACCCACTGGCTTGCCTCTGAACTGTCTTTCTAGGCCAATGATTGTGCCACAGAAAATAGCCGTAAAAATCGCATCCCAACGATAGGGATCGATATTAATGAGTTCTTCAAATGTCATGTTATTTCTATTACTTCTTTAAATCATCAGTTTGACTTTAGTCTACGTAAGGCTCTTCAACATAAACATCTTCAACATAGCGGTCCTCAACATATGGAGGCTCCACGTACGTCTCTTCGGTATACGTTTCTTCTACGTAAGTATCTTCGACATAAACCTCTTCCCGATACTCACTTTCACGGTACTCACTTTCACTGTAAGAGGAACTGCTGTCTTCCGCGCAATCGATCCAGTTTTCACTCGCGTCTTGATAGACACCGTATTCAGCGCATTGCTGCTGACGACTCATTGCGGGCTCTTCCGCAAAGGTCTTTTCTAGCAGCGTAAATTGCGTCACACACAGCAGCGCTATTACAAAATTCCATTGTTTAATTGGCCACATAATATGCCTTCCTCAAAATCAATACTTTAAGGATCAATTATCAGCAGCAGGCATGGCAAAGTACAACGAAAAGAACTTATCTTAACGATAAGTCATTTTGTTACTAGTCTGTGCGCGATAGACACATTTTTCATCATTCAACCTCTGCCAATTCTGCCCTCATTCCGCTATAATTCCCGCCATTTAGCATTATTCCAAATTATCCAAAGAGCATTCCGAAGAAAGACTATGGAAAAGACATATCAGCCTCAAGCACTTGAACAAGAATGGTACAAAACGTGGGAAGAAAAAGGCTACTTTAAGCCTTACCAAGATGGACTAGATGGCGAAGGTTATTCCATCATGATCCCACCACCGAATGTCACTGGTTCATTGCACATGGGCCATGCTTTTCAGCATACCATTCAGGATGCTCTTACCCGCTACAAGCGCATGCAAGGCAAAAAAGCCTTATGGCAAGTGGGAACAGACCACGCTGGCATCGCCACGCAAATGGTTGTTGAGCGTAAGCTAGCCCAAGAAGGCCAGCCAGATCGTCACGAACTGGGCCGCGAAGAGTTCACCAAAAAGATTTGGGAATGGAAAGAAGAGTCTGGCGGCACTATTACTAGCCAGATGCGTCGCCTAGGTAACTCGGTTGATTGGGAAACAGAACGTTTCACCATGGACCCAGGTTTCTACAAAGCCGTTGAAGAAGTATTCGTTAAGCTTTACGAAGACGACCTTATCTACCGTGGCAAGCGCCTAGTTAACTGGGACCCTAAGCTACACACCGCGATCTCAGATCTAGAAGTTGAAAACAAAGACGTGAAAGGCAAGATGTGGCACCTACGCTACCCGCTTGCTGATGGCCTTACCTACACCGATAGTGAAGGTAATGAAAAAGACTACATCGTTGTAGCAACGACTCGCCCAGAAACTATGTTGGGTGATACTTGTGTCGCCGTTAACCCAGAAGATGCTCGCTACCAGCACCTTGTGGGCAAAGACGTGATGCTGCCATTAGTTGGCCGTCGCATTCCGATTATCGCCGACGAATACGCCGATATGGAAAAAGGCACGGGTTGTGTGAAAATCACCCCTGCTCACGATTTTAACGATTACGAAGTTGGCAAGCGCAACGAACTGCCAATGATCAATGTATTAACGTTCAACGCCGACATTCGTGAAGAAGGCCAAACCTTCAACTTCGATGGCACCGTGAACGAAGAACTGTCTGGCTTCATTCCAGAAAAATACCGTGGCCTAGAACGTTTCGCTGCGCGTAAAGAAATCGTTGCCGATTTTGAAGCCGCTGGCTTGCTGGTAGAAATCGTTGAAAACGACATGGTTATTCCTTACGGCGACCGTGGTGGCGTTGTTATCGAGCCAATGCTGACCGACCAATGGTACGTAGACGCAAAAACCATGGCGAAGCCTGCAATTGCAGCCGTTGAAAATGGCGACATCAACTTCGTTCCAAAAAGCTACGAGAACATGTACTTCGCGTGGATGAACAACATTCAAGACTGGTGTATTTCTCGTCAGCTTTGGTGGGGCCACCGTATTCCCGCTTGGTACGATGACCAAGGTAAGGTTTACGTTGCGCAAACAGAAGCTATGGTTCGTGAAAAATACAATTTAGATGCGTCGGTTAATCTTTCTCAAGATAACGACGTATTAGATACTTGGTTCTCTTCAGCCCTTTGGACGTTCGCGACCCAAGGCTGGCCAAACCTAGACGACCCAGAAGTGGCTAAGCGTTTAGCCGACTTCCACCCGTCTGACGTATTGGTTACCGGTTTCGACATCATCTTCTTCTGGGTTGCACGCATGATCATGATGACCATGCACTTCTGCAAAGACGGCGAAGGCAAAGCACAAGTACCGTTTAAAACCGTTTACGTTACCGGCTTGATCCGTGACGAAACTGGCGCGAAAATGTCGAAGTCAAAAGGCAACGTACTTGACCCAATCGACATGATCGATGGCATTGGTATTGACGAGCTATTAGAAAAACGTACTGGCAATATGATGCAGCCTCAGTTGGCTGAGAAAATTGGCAAGCGTACTAAGAAAGAATTCCCAGAAGGTATTTCTGCTCACGGTACCGACGCATTGCGTTTCACTCTAACCGCATTAGCATCGACTGGCCGCGACATCAGCTGGGACATGAAGCGTCTTGAAGGTTACCGTAACTTCTGTAATAAAATCTGGAACGCCTCTCGTTATGTAATGCTATCAGTTGCAGGCGAAGACGTTGTTGAAGCTGCGGCTGAAAACGGCAGCAAGATTGTTATTACCGACGCAATGAAAGCAGCGTGTGGTGCCAATGGCGAAGAAGCGATTCTATCGTTAGCCGATCGCTGGATTATTTCTCGCCTACAGTTTGTAGAAGCCGAAGTAACTCGCCACCTAGACCAGTATCGTTTTGATTTAGCCGCACACGCTTTGTATGAGTTCATCTGGAACGAATACTGTGGCTGGTACTTAGAACTATCTAAGCCAGTATTGTGGGACGAAAACTCTAGCGAGGAAGCGAAGCGTGGAACGTTAGGCACCTTGGTTCGCGTACTAGAAGCGACCATGCGTTTGGCTCACCCATTCATGCCGTTCATCACCGAAGAAATTTGGCAGCAAGTGAAAGTACTTGCAGGCAAGTCTGGCGATACGATCATGCTAGCGCCTTACCCAGTTGCACAAGACGCGTTCCGTGATGCCGATGCAGAAGCCGACATAAAATGGCTACAGGACGTTATTACAGCCGTTCGTAATATTCGTGGTGAGAAGAACATTCCACCAAGCAAGCCACTTGATTTGTTATTCAAGAACGGCGGCGATGACGACTTCCGTCGCGCTGAAGAAAACCAAACCTTCTTGAAGAAGCTTGCTCAGTTAGAAAACCTAACCTGGTTAAACGAAGGCGACGAAGAACCAATGTCAGTGACGCAGTTAGTTGGTGATATGGAAGTTCTGATCCCAATGGCTGGCTTTATCGATAAAGATAAAGAAGTTGAGCGTTTGACTAAGTCGGTAGAAAAGCTGGATAAAGAAATCGAGCGTGTGAATAACAAGCTGGGTAACCCAGGGTTTACGGATAAAGCTCCGGCGGCTGTGATTGATAAAGAAAAAGAGAAAGCTGCTGGCTTTGCTCGTGATATCACTAAGTTGAAAGATCAGATAGAGAAGATTAAGGCGCTTTAAGCCTTTTGAAGTTAACCCTGCCTCTACTGCATACTTGCATAGAAGGCAGGTTAACTCTAAATTAAGCTATATTCTAAACATTTAGCCATCTTCAGGTGGCAACAATGAACCGTAATCAAGCAATTTTTTGGTGTTCAATTTTACCTAGATGCTATTCTCGGCACCTGATTAGATTTAATCACTCGCAAAGCACTTAAATGACAATTAGAGCCTTACGTCACTTCGCCTTAAAATAAAAATTCTCATCTTTCCCCTTCAATTACCTACTATTCTAATCACCAATAATTTTGACAAATGTCATAATAGTGAAACTAATTGCGGTCGTTTTATGCAATCTAACCCCTAGGCTTCTATAATGATAGGTAACTAATTAGGCAACTAATACTTATTAACTACAACAGATTGGATAAAGATTAAGTGAATAAAACTTAATACAATTATGATAAAACGACTGGTTTTTACATTATTCCTACTCACGGCAAGCACTCTATGGGCTAAAACTGCCCCAGACTGCCTTAATTTACATGTTATAGAGAATGCACCTATAGGCTTTAACAATACCGGTGGGCAGCCTGCTGGCGTTCATTGGGAGTATCTTGCGGCAATAGAAAAAGCCAGTAACCTCTGCCTCGATAAAATGATATTACCCTACCCTAGAATCTGGCAAAGCATCGAGAAAGGAAGGCACGATGGCGGTATCATCTTCAAATCTAAATCCAGCTCAGAATTTGTAGATTACGTAGCCAAAATCCGTAGGGTAAAAATCGTTGTTATACCTGTGAAGGGAGTAGAAATAAACAGCTACGAAGACTTGAAGAACATAAGAATTGGTAAAACAAGAGGCACTAATTTAAGTGAGCAATTCGACCAAGATAGCAGTCTCAATATTATAGAACTCAATACTTACGACCAAGCCACCAGAATGATTGATCACGGGCGTATAGATGCAATCGCAGGCAGTGCTTTGGTGCTTAGCTATCAACTTAAAAAACTTCATGCACTTAATAGTGTTGATTTAACGCATAAGCTCGTATTAGGAGAAAAAGAGCAATGGTTGCAACTTTCTAAAAAATCACAACACCTCGATAAAATCCCACAACTTAAATTAGCTATTGAAAAACTTAAAAAGAATGGTTCATTCGCTAAAATCATGGATAAATATTATGGTAACGAGTGGAGAGTTATTAATCAGTAGTTAGAATATTCGATATCGACCACCGTTCTCTTTTTATTTTTATTATTAAGAGATCTGTAGGCCACGCTTTATAAATTCTTCTAGCCATACATCATAAGAGCCATTTATTAGCTCTTTGGAAATCCTTAAGTATTCACCAGTATCATCTTTTACATTTAAGTTCAGGTTAATGATTTTTTGTGGGCATGATTTTTTATTTTGATCGAGAACCAATAATATTCTTGGTTTTAATTTATTATTTTCGTGGGTTTCAATAACGATACCGACCTCACCATTTGTTAATTCAACAATGGCTCCTGGTGGATAGATACCTATGCATTTAATAAATTCCAATGCGAGCACTGCGTCAAATTGAGTGTCTTTGCATTTGTAGATAATATCGAGCGCTTCCATTGAGGCTCGCCCTTTGTCATAACAGCGGCTACTGGTAATCGCATCATATGCATCGACTATGGAAACGATTTTTGCGAAATAGGGGATCTTGCTTGCATCTAGTTTTCTAGGGTATCCCTTCCCATCCATGCGCTCATGATGACTGTGAGCTATATCAATAACATAATGCTCTCTTTTCGGCATAGTCATTAGAAGGTTCCGCCCGAAAACGGTGTGCTGCTTCATAATGTCAAATTCTTCATCAGTAAAGCGCCCTTCTTTGTTGAGGATCTCTACCGGAATTTTCGCTTTTCCTACATCGTGCAGTAAGCCACCTAACGCAATTTTTTTAATATCGTTCTCGTCATGACCCAAATGTCTGGCGAAGGTTGCTGAAAGAATACTGACATTCAAAGAATGCTCTGCGGTATATTCATCTTTATCTTTGATCTTGGTCAGCCAAGCCAGCGCATCTTTATTTTGCAAAATACCATCAACAATATGATTAACCGTTACACGCGCTTCATTCATATCGATCATACGACCAATGCGAATACCATCCATAATGCTGTTAACGGTCATTTTGGCGGAGCTATAATCTGCTTTCGCTTGTGGAAGTGCTTTTTCAGTCGGTATTTTATTGATATAGGATATGCGCTTTTTACCTTGCGGTGGCCTACTCATTATTACCTGATGTTTTCTATTAATCGTATTAGGAGCAGGTTCTTTACGTGAAAAAAATCCTTTTTTCTGTTTACGAGGCCGAGGAATTGAATGTTGAGTATGTTCGCCTTGAGAGAACGACTTACCTTGAATATAAACAAATTCGCATTGTGAAATTAACGAATCAATTTCGTCATGATTCTCAATGATAAATCCTTGCATCAAGAAATTTGTCTCTGTCCAAGGGCGGTCCAATCGAACAACATGCATACCTAACTGCAATTCGCTAACAGGTATCATAACCTCTGTGTATTCGATGGCCATTCAATATCCAATTTGGTTGAGTATGCTTTCTAGAAAACAACGTTTGTTTATTAAGTATAGTAAAAACCCTTTGGTTATCAACATTTTATCAAATAAACGAGGTTGACTATATACCCCCCTATTTTAATCGCACCAGGAAATAAGAATGATAATAATTATTATTTACAAATATTAAAACAGTCAGTATTATTGGTTCTTTAATCCAAAATCTATTTAACTTCTCCACCAAAAGACAACGGATGTTATTTTGAAATTATTACTTTCTTGCTGTACTACATCATTTCTAATTGTAGCTAGCTCAGCACTTGCAAATTCCGACACTCGCAAAGCTCCTAATTCTCTAGATCTAGGGATTGGATACAAACTGTATGCTATGAACCTACCTTCACGGGTTTCAGCAAGTAAGAACGATGATACTAATAAGTTTCCTGCACTCGCACTAATCGCAACAGATGATATTAACGAGTATGTGAGTATTCGATTTGAGGTCGCAAAAGGCCTTGAAGATGCAAGCTCTGGGTATGATTTTTCAATTGATGCCCCCATCAACCCAATCAAAATTAAAGAAACTTATACAGCTGAATTAGATTACAGCCTTAGCGTTGCTGCAAAATTTAGTTTACTTACTAATTCACCAATTCGACCTTCGCTAGACAAAAAGGTTGCTCTATTACGTAGTTCCTCTGTCTTGCCCGCGCCAGCTTCGGCTAAAATAACACTTCGAAACTCATCATCCAGCTTGTCCCATCCTTTAGTATCCGAACGTCCATACGAATAATAAAAGTCTTCATTTTCGACACCTTTATCGTTCTTTGTAACAAGTGAAAATTGACGATTTAATGGGATGTACTCTTCGTTTTTCATACTTATCTTTCGGCCTAATTGTTGGGTCTATTAATCAGTAAGGAAAAACTGACATTATATTTCCTAATGATTGTTCAAACGTTTAAAATTTTTCATAACTACCTCATCATTAGGATCAACCTCCAAAGCTTTCTCATAATACTTCCTAGCTTCGTCATAACGCTTAGTAGCACCATACAACGATCCTAAATTGGCATAGCCATAAACCTTATTCGGATAATACTGAATCAATGCTTCAGAAACGTTAATCAACAAACGATCACCCTCTTCCGATTCCAATCGAAACAACATAGCAGTACGAGGTAACAAGCCTTGAATCATGAACTCTTCAGGATCACCTTCCATAGAACCGACTTTTCCCCACTGCCATTTATTATCGATTTCTTTAGAGGTTTTAAGCATGCTGATTAACTGGTCGGCCATAACAGAATGCTCACCGATATTTTGAGCAATAGAGACTATGCCGAAGTGGATATCGAGCTGATTTGGAAAGAACCTGAGATTATCTTGAGCAATACGAAGCGATTCAAGAATAGAGATTTCATCGAAGCTGACGACTTCACGAAGAAAGCCTTTTGTATTGTTGCCATCTAGCGATGTAAGTTCGAAATCACCTTTCTTTGCTTCGCCTAAGCCCGTCGTAAAGTGAGTACTACGTGCTTTGTTAAAGCTGTAGTTAAGTAATAGAACGGTGTAATCAGGATCTGTGGTGGCGGTGGCTCTTTCTTCTGCTAGATAGGTTTCAACAACATCGAGTTTGTTTTGCTTAATATTGTCGATAAGAAATTTGAATTCGCTGTCTTCTAGCGAATGGGCTGTATAAGAACATAGCAGCGAAATACAGAATAGTTGCAGGCTTAATAACAGATACTTCACGGAAAATCCTTTTCGTATGTGTCCGTTTATTAAGTAGACACCTTTAGTGATCCTCCCATAGTAACAATGTATTTTGTCAATGTTAATGCCTTATGAGACATAAGGGCTTTTAGTTTGGGCCAACTCTCACTGCATCTTATATTTGATTACTAAAAACGTTTCAGCTGAAACGCTTTTTGCACTATTTAGAGGCGTTTCATCTTGAATATTGGTTTTAACTTTAAACTGTTGCAGTCTCTTACTTAGCGCTTTCTTCACTGCAAAACTTGCTAGATATATTATGAATGAAACAGTGGTATTTTGTTCCTAGCTTTAGCGTTAATATAGGTGCTAAGGATATTAGCCATAACAATCACGGCATAAAGGGAACTATGAAAATTAATAAGCTAATACCATTCATTTTTGCATGTGCAGTTTCATTTCTAGTTACAGCCTGCTCTTCTGTCAGGTTTGTGACGATTAAAAATGACTCAGCAGCTAGTATTGATTTTCAAGGTGAGTTTATTACAGCTACGGATAAAGTTGATAATTTAGATTTTCAGCTAAAACCTGGAGCTTCTAATTCTTGGAGATATGAACTTAGTTCTTTTGATAGCGATGTACTGGATAAAGGACTTAACAAAATAACGTTATCGGTTTCAAGCGAGTGCTCAGTTACGCTCGACAGAAGCCAGATCGAAGAAATGGCAGAAAAAAATGGCATGTGGTTTATAACCATTGATGCAGAAGTAATCAGCTGTAAATAAGGTTATTTACAGCTCCTAATACACTAGCGGTTATTTAAAGCTTTTTCGGCAACTAGGTTTATGCAGGTTTCTTCATCTTGAGTAAAAACGTACTTACTATAACGTAGCCCTCTATGAGAAAGCGGCTCACATTCTTGATAGCCGTTATCGCTTATTACATTATCAATTAAAAAGTGAGCAGCGTGTGGCAGAACAAACATGACGACGATACTAATCAACGCTATTTTTATCACGAGCTTCTCAACACTAAAAGAAACCTTTCGTTGAAAGATCGCAGAATAAATGACTGCTACAGAAAACGAGAGTGCTCCAACTCCTGTTCCAAGCATATACATTGAACCTTTATCAAAGGTAATTATATTACTCATATTCATTAGGTCAGAGACTAAGTCATTTAGACTGCTACCAAACCACGCTAAACTCCCGACGGAAAATGACACAAAAAATACGACACTTAATATCCTAATATAAAAAGGCTGGACTACTTCGCCATTCATTTAATCAATATCCCTAGGGGTAAAATATATCTACTATTTCAATACCGCGGTAATAACACTTTGGCAGAAGAATACCTGCTGTATCCTTACCCGTATATCAGAACAAAGAACTAGTTATCTTTAAAATTAATTGACTGCCTATTCACACCCAACGAACCATCAATCGCCATTCCCAAATCCATTTGCTCCCCCTCACACTTAGTCACGGCTGTTTTTTCATCTATCGTGTGATAAATCTCATTAGTGATTGCACCTTTTCACTCACTGCTTCTCTCACTATCTAACTCACTGCCTATTGCGCTCGAGTCACAGCACGCACAGGTAAAGATCGCAGGGTTGGCGGCGATGATGTTTTTATCCTGCGGTGATCGATTAAACGGTGCTTTGCAAAACTTCTCGATTTTAGAAAAACATAAACGCTCAACAAAACGCTGGGGCTTGCCTGTTATTAAGTTATTACTTGCAGGATTGACGGATAGGAAGAACGAGCCTTTGTGCAATTCACGATGATGGTAGCGGCATAGTGTCACGAGGTTATCGAGTTTCGTTTCGCCACCATCAGCCCAGTGTTTTATATGATGGCCTTCTAAATAGCGGGTTTCGCAGCAGCCTGGAAATTGGCAACCGCCGTCGCGTATTGCTAAGGCGCGTGAAATGTCATGAGCTTCTGAAGACTAAAACTTCGACGTTCTGATAACACCGAAGCCTTTAGTTTCATAAAGTCATTACTGCTTAATAAGCCGCCGCCATCAACGCATCACACGCTTCATGCGGATTACCGGTCGCGTCATAACTTTTTACCCATTCGCCATAGTTGTGCACTACAGGAATATCTTCTGGATGAAAGCTCGGTTTAAAATAACGCAGTAGATTTGGGGTGAAAGATGAGAGAAGGCCTTTTCTTGGGCCATACAGCCATGGAAGGTTTTTGACAAACATTTTACGACGCTGCCACTTAGTAAAGCCATCGGCTTCTAACATCTGGTCGGCAAAATGAAACATGAAATGAGAAATAATCCATGTCGCACGCACCATCGCTTTGGCGCGAGTCCAGTAGCCAACCTTTGCGACGTCTTTCATTACATTGAAGGCGACCGATCTATGCTCCATTTCTTCAATAGCATGCCAAGCAAATAAGGCTCGCATTTTAGGGTGCATGCCTGTGGTGGTTTCTTTATTAGAAAAATACGTATCCGCCAATAATGCCGTAAAGTGTTCTGCTGCTGCCGTCACTGCAAGGTTGTATTCAGGCGACAATCTCTTTTCATCTTTTTTGATTTGATTTTTTTGCTCGGCCAACAAACGTTCCATTGGTATTCCTTGTCTTTCCAACAGGTTGTTGTATTTCGTATGCGCAATGCCGTGTTGGGCTTCTTGCACGGTAAATTCTTTTACTTCGTGAATCAGCTGCGGGTCGGTAATTTTGTCGCGAAAAGCACGCACACTTGAAATAAAGTAGCGTTCACCTTCTGGGAAGGTTGATTGCAAAGCATCGTGTATCCGTGTTTTAAACGGATCATTGGAATGCCAATATTTTGGAATATTTTCATCCAAGCCAAAATCAATATCTTTACGTGCTTCGATTTCTGGTTGAGTTGTTTTTGTCATTATTTTTTCTCCATTGCAGATAACAGTTCGTAATGTTCTGGATCACGCAGATCACTCATCTCACGATTTAATATCCAGTTGCGTAACTTCAGTGGTAACAAGGTTAGAAAGCGCAACAAAGACGATTGATGGCCAAAGACCATGCGCTGTTTACCGGTTTTAATGCCGTCGATCACGATACGTACTGCGGTTAATGGGCTGGTTTTCAAATACTTTTCTTCAAACTCAGCGCCATTTTTAGAGTCTTTCGCGATATTGGTTTTGATACCGCCGGGGTGTACTAAGTGAACCGAAATAGGCGTATCGGCCAGTTCAACCATGAGAGATTCGCTGAAGCCACGTACGGCAAATTTCGACGCGCAATAATCACTGGTACTTGGGGTTCCGATTAAACCGAATACGCTGGATACGTTGACCACTGCCCCTTCTTGATTTCTCAGTAACTGCGGTAAAAACGCTTTGGTCATATTGACCACTGAGAAAAAATTAACATTCATCGTCAGCTGAAATTGCTCCATGTCTTGAGCCCAAACTGGCGCCCCGCCACCACCTATGCCAGCGTTGTTAATAATCACATGGGCATTGCCGAGTTTGTTTTTTACTTTTTCAGCAAAGGCCTGAACATCCTCTTGCGAGCCGATATTCATCACTTCACAGCAGGTGTATTTATCGGTAATTTTTTGCACCATCGCATGAGTTTCAGCCAAGGCTTTTTCATTAACATCCGTCATCGCAACTAAGGCGCCAAGACGGGCAAACTCTAATGCATACTCTCGACCCATGCCCGAGGCTGCGCCGGTGACGACAACCACCTTATTATTAAATTGCTTCATATTTCAGCCTCCGTTTTTGCGTGCGTCTTCTGATTAGAAGCTGACTCTTTTTTTGCTTCGCTAGACTTTAGCGGGGCTTTTGTACGGGCATAAAACTTTAAGCAATCATCGGTGACTGAACCAAAACGCAAGTTTTGCGCATCGACTTTATAATCCATCGCGACATCCCAAGGGGCACTCATGCCTCGGCGAGGTAAGTTATCAATGGCTCGCTGAACATAACCGGCACCAAAATCTAATAGTGGGCGGGTTGGCATATTCGGGTTTGGCAATTCTGGCTGACAGATCTGCTTATCTTGCTCTGTCATGTGCTGCATAATGCGGCACAGGTGTTCGCAGATCAGACCCACTTTTAATGTCCAAGAAGAGTTTGTATAACCAATCGCGTAAGCAAAGTTCGGTACACCACTGAGCATTAAACTTTTATAAGCAACAGACTTGGGATAATCAATCGGTACGCCGTCGACGCTATAATCAATACCACCAAACAGCTGCACGTTTAGCCCTGTTGCAGTGATTACAATATCTGCATCGAGTTGCTGGCCTGATTTCAGCTTTATTCCTTTTTCAGTGAAAGTATCGATATGATCGGTAACGATGGAGGCATCACCTTTACTAATCGATTCAAAAAAATCACCGTCTGTGACTGCACACAAACGCTGATCCCAAGGATTGTACGGTGGGTTAAAGTGCGTATCGACTGGATAGTCTTTTGGTAATAGTTTTTTATTGCCAAGGCGAATTAATTTGCGCGCGGCATTTGGAAAACGCTGGCAAAAACGCCACCACCAACGAGTCAGATTTATATTTTTACTGCGCACCATTTTGTACGCTAGTTTTTCAGGGAAGATTTTTTTAATCACATTGGCAATCGGGTCTTCTGTTGGCAAGCTCACCACATACGTTGGGGTGCGCTGTAACATGGTGACATGCTCTGCTTTGTCTGCCATTGCTGGCACTAAGGTCACTGCCGTTGCGCCACTGCCGATGACCACAACTTTTTTATCTTGATAGTCTAGATCTTCAGGCCAAGTCTGCGGATGAACAATCTGACCTTTAAAGTTTTCACGGCCGCTGAAATTTGGAGTAAAGCCTTCTTCATAACGATAATAACCCGCTGCTGAGAATAACCAGCCTGCTGTCATGACTTCGGTTTTTCCTGTGGCTGTATCGGTAAACTCTACTCGCCAATGCGCATCTTCACTTGACCAGTTAGCACTAACAACTCGGCTATTAAAGCGGATTTTTTTCTGCAGCTCATTTTCGTCCACGGCCTCACGTAGGTAATCCATAATGCTGCCCGCATCGGCAATTGCCTTTGGACTTTTCCAAGGCTTAAATTCATAGCCAAAGGTATATAAATCGGAATCAGAGCGAATGCCTGGATAACGGAACAAATCCCAAGTGCCACCAATATCACCCCGAGATTCTAGAATGGTAAAGCGCTTGTTTGGCTGATCACGTTGTAAATAGTAAGCCAGACCAATACCGGAAATACCGGCACCAATAATCAATACATCTGTATCTGGGTTAGATCCCTTGGAGTGAGCATTCATAGCTTGCCTTTATTTTTAATGTTATTCGACAAGATTCATCTTATGTACCTAATTATCAGTACGCAATGTAAAAAATAGCCATTACGCAATAGACCAACGACCGCTAAGTAACGATTGTTTTGTACACATTGCATAATTAATAGGGGTTTTTAGCGTGTTCGATACCGCCAAACTATACATTGATACTGCTCTAATACTGCCCATAGAAAGTCATTAGATTTATGAGTACAGGTTAGGTAAACTAAACTGAGCTATTACTCTAATAATCTTAACAAAACGAATTCACTTATGACTCCATCAGAAAGACTTCAGGCTACCTACCAAACGCAATACAAGGCCTCGCGTCAGCATGCTTATCCCAGCATCAACGAACGCAAAGACAACCTAGAAAAGCTGGCTCAAATAATAGAAAGCAATGCCGATCGCATCTGTGCTGCGATTGATAAAGATTATGGCGGCCGCTCTACCAATGAAACCATGCTATTGGAAATCACCCCGTTATTAGGTTCAGTCACCTACGCCAAAAAACGCATCAGCAAGTGGGCTAAGCCAAGAAGCCGTCACGTTGGCTTAGCGTTTAAAGGCGCAAGCAACAAACTGATCCCACAGCCTAAAGGCGTTGTCGGTGTCGTTACTCCATGGAACTACCCATTATTTCTAGCACTTAGCCCATGTGTTAGCGCCCTAGCCGCCGGTAACCGCTGCATCGTTAAGATGGCCGCTAACTCTCAAAACTTGTGCCGTCTGCTGGATGAACTGGTATCGGCGGTATTTGACGAATCTGTATTGGCTGTTATTCCAGCCACCTCGGCGCGTGAATTCTCTTCCATGCCTTGGGACCACATGGTGTTCACCGGTTCTGCCGCAACGGGCAAAATCGTGATGGAAGCCGCGTCTAAAAACCTAACACCTGTGACGCTAGAACTGGGCGGTAAGTCTCCGACCATCGTCGCCCCTGACTACGATATACGCACAGTCGCTGAGCGCATGACCTTCCCTAAATTCTTAAACGCGGGCCAAACCTGTGTTGCCCCTGATTACATATTTCTACCAGAAGGCAAGGTTGAAGAGTTTGTTAAGCACGCAAAAGAAATCGTGGGTAGCCGTTATGACAGCGTCAACAACTCAGATTTAACCGCAATCATCGACGAAGCCGCGTTTAGCCGTTTGCAAGCCACGCTAGAAGATGCCAAAGATAAAGGCGCTGAGGTTATCAACTTATTACAAGGTGATGCCTTAAACGTTGCCGACAAAAAAGTCGCGCCGCATATCATTGTGAATCCAAGCGATGACATGATCGTAATGCAAGACGAAATCTTCGGCCCATTACTACCGATTAAAACGTATAAATCATTGGATGAAGTAGTTCAGTACATCAACGAACGCGATCGCCCTCTTGGCTTGTACATGTTCACTAACGACAAGAAAACTCAAGACGATTTATTCTACAAAACATTGTCTGGCGGCGTATGCATCAACGACTGTATGTTCCACGTTGCTCAGCACGATATGCCATTTGGTGGTATTGGTAATAGCGGCATGGGCCATTACCACGGTGAAGAAGGCTTTAAAGAGTTTTCGAAATTGCGCCCTGTATTTAAACAGTCTGCACTGACTTCAAAAATAATCCTGTTGTTGTCGCCTCCCTACGGCGGACTGTTCAAGAATGTTGTTAATTTGATGCTAAAATTTAGATTGTAGTTGTTGATCTAGTATTAATTTAATAAAACCGTTCTGCTGGAATTTGGCAGGACGGTTTATTATTCTAGCCATATTAAAGTGCTTAGCTAAAGTGCTTAGCTAAAGTCATTAACTAAGCTGCCGATAACGTATGTGAACTTACTAGTGTGCACATCGCTATGGGATCCGTATATGGATATACCTAAATTTTCCAGTTATTCACACCTCCAGGCTTCTGCAAGCCAGTCTCCAGATGCTTTTGTAGCTAAACAGCGAACCAATACGGCACAGGCCAATCAAGGGGTACAATTAACGCTGTCACAAACCGAGTCACTTAGCGAGTTGTATCAGCCTAAACCTACCTATGTTCAACACTCGGTATCCAACACCACACAAAATAGCGAGCAAACCCAGCGATTTACCCATCAACTTAATAATGAAAATTCTGACAACCGCTTCAAAGGCCTAGGCACTCGATTTAATGAGCTATTGGATAAGCCAAATGAGCCTTATCAGCAAGTATTACGTCGCTACAGCTACCAATCGGATAGTGCTAGCGCAGGTAAGGTAGATTTCAGTGCGTTTGAGGTATCTTCTAAAACTAAAACCCAAGCTTTCAATCTAGCGCTAAAAACTAAAAGCGGCGCGACCATTCAATTTTCTATTGAAAGTTTTAATGGCCACGGGAAAAATCCAGATACCTTGGTTTATGAGTTTGAAGATTTTAGTGTTCATAAAGTAGGCCAGGGTGCCAGCTTTCGCAGTACAGAAATCAGCTTTGAAGTGGAAGGCGATTTAACCAAGGCAGAGATTAAGCAATTAAAAGAGTTCAGTGAAAACTTAGAGGCATTTTCTAACGCGCTGTTTAATGATGCAAACCCTAGCTTGAAAGCCCTCGATCTCGCGTCTTTTGATGTTATTAGCGAACTGAGCTTGAATAGCATGGGCGGCACCAGCAAGCCATTAACACTGGAATATGAAAATAGTGACGAAGAACGTTTTATTGAAGTTAATTACGATGGCAATAAAGCGCAAATCGATCTCACTAAGCTGGGACAAAGAGTATATAGCGAACAAAGCAAAGAGCAGGTGATGGAACACTATTTGGGCATTTTAAGAGACAGTGCTGAGAAAGCTCAGGCAGACGATATTCAGGCACTATTGATGCTTGATGTCTTCGCTGCTGGCTTTGACATGAGCGACAGTGAAGTAGCCCGAGCGAAAGAGTTGGAGCAAGATCGCGCTACCGAATTAGCGGGTCACGATGCCTTTGATGCAGAAAAAAGCAAAGACGCTCTGCTGCCAATTCCTGATTTTAGCTTTCACTTCATTAGCCATAAAGAACGATTTAATATTGCCGAGAAACCTGAGGAATATTCCGGTTTTTCTTTAGAGCTATCGGTACATACTAAACAAGAAACTGAAGGGCCGACTACCTCTACTACCTCGCAACAAGATTTTAAACTGGAAGGGGCTTATTACGAAGCGCTTGGATTATTAGAAGAGCCCGACTTCGCAACCCAAACCTACCGTTATAACGAGTTTAAGTATGACGTTTCCAATACCGTCACCACTGCGACGGGGAATCAGCAATTGCTCTCTGCCTCATTAGAAAAAACCAATGACAATTTTGATTCAAAAAAAGCCTACTATAAAGGCGAGTTAATCGAAGACAAAAAAGAGGAGTCCGGGCCTGAAGCTAGGCTGCTCGACTTCACGGAACGCTTAGGCTTAGAAGCCGAGTTGACGCAAAAACAAATTTTAGAAGATGTTCTGATCGACCCTTTTGAGGATCAGTAGCTTGAAGTTGCCGTATTCAATCATTACTCGGCGCGGTTGTCGGCGTTTATGGTGTCTTTATTTTTAATGCTTCACTGATTTTATGCACAAAAGGTGCAACGAATATCACCGATAAAAAAGCGATCGGGAATGCGAGGCTAAAGCCTTTTCCCCAATTCATTAAGAATTGTGGATGAAAGCCCTGGTGAATGGCGGTTAATACAAATGACATAATCGCAGTCATGAACGCTGCCATAAAAAACGGAAAGTAAAAACGCTCTAATTTTCTCATGCTTCCTCTACCCTCGAATGCCCATCAACTTATCCACAGAGTATCACTATCTTGTCAACCCTATATGACAAGATAGTAGTTGCTTGCCAATAGCTTGTCAACTAACATTGACACTATGAATATACCCGACCTATCTCAAAATCTAAAAACCTTACTTTTCAAACGCTTTGAATGGTATGAGCAAACACTGCTCGCGTCGCTTGAAGCGCAAGGTGATGTCAGTTTAACCATGGCTCAATCACGTGCACTAGCGGTACTAAATGGTCAAAGCAGTAGTATTTCTGAGCTAGCACGTAGCTTGAACATTTCTCGTCAGGCCGCTCATAAAACGGTGAGCCGCTTGGTCGAGTTAGATTGGATCAAGCTCGAAGATGGCGATAAAGGCAATGAGAAGGTCATTAATTTTACTGAGCACGGCCAGCAAATGCGGGCCACAATCAAAGAGCACATGATTAAAATAGAAAAGGATATTGCCGCCAATATTGGGCAACAAGAATACAATAGTCTAGTGCGTATTCTTACGACCGATTGGCAGTAGTTTTTACTATCCTAAATACCAAGGCTCAGAGCCTTTCCCCTTAATAAGTGAATAGAGTATGATTTGGCTATTCACTTATTAAGGATATGTTGCATGAGCCAGCAAGGACAGTTTTCTCTTCTCACGAAACGACGGTTTCTCCCCTATTTTCTAACCCAAGCCTTAGGCGCGTTTAACGATAATTTGTATAAAAACGCGTTGTTATTATTAATTGCGTTTGGTGGAATTAGTGCAAAAAGTGATTCGGCCTTACTTACCAATTTGGCCGCAGGCTTATTCATTTTACCGTTCTTTTTATTCTCTCCTATCGCGGGACAAATTGCTGATAAGTTCGAGAAATCAAAACTGATTAAATGGGTAAAAGGGCTTGAAGTCATCATCATGGGCTTAGCCGCTGCGGCGATTGTGATGGGTAATGTCTGGATGATGATGTTATTGCTATTTTTAATGGGGCTGCAGTCTTCTCTTTTTGGCCCGGTTAAATTTGCGCTATTACCGCAGCAGCTCGATGACGACGAACTGGTCGGTGGTAATGCCTTGGTTGAAATGGGGACTTTTATCGCCATTTTAGTTGGTACGATTACCGCGGGTATCTTCTTTGATTTTGAACAAGGACTGTATTGGATTGCTGGCGGCATTGTTGTTTTCGCTCTGTTGGGTTTTTTCTCTAGTCAGTATATTCCTAACGCGAGCGCCAACGATCCTGAATTAAAAATCAACTGGAACCCCTTTTCTGAAATGGTGCATACCATTCGACAGGCAAGAGAGAATCGTTCAGTCTATTTATCTATTATGGCAATCAGTTGGTTTTGGTTTATTGGTGCCAGCTATCTTACGCAGTTCCCAAATTTTGCTCGTGATTTTTTAGGTGGCTCGACACAAGTTGTAACCCTGCTATTAACCTTATTCTCCCTTGGTGTGGCGTTAGGTTCTTTGTTATGTGAAAAGCTGTCGGGGCATAAAATTGAGCTAGGGATTGTGCCTATTGGCTCGCTGGGTATGAGTATTTTTGGTATTGATCTCTATTTTTCGGTGGCCGGTATTCAGGTTATGGAAGATATGTCGGCGATGGCTTTTATTCAGCAGCCAGAGAATTTTCGTTTGATGTTTGATATCGCAATGGTCAGTGCATTTGGTGGTTTGTTTGTGGTGCCTCTGCAGGCCCTAATTCAGCACCGAAGCGATGAGAAAAATCGTGCTCAGATTATTGCGGCCAATAACATGTTTAATGCTATTTTCATGGTGGCCAGTGCGGGAATCGGGATTTTGGCCTTAGTAGTGATTGAGCTTACGATTCCTGAGTACTTTTTGGTATTGGCGATCATGAACATCGTTGTGGCCATTTATGTGTACTCTCGCGTCCCTGAGTTTGTCTTGCGCTTCTTTATTTGGATGCTGGGTCATACGCTGTACCGCGTGCAAGATAAAGGTTTAGAAAACATACCCGATACCGGAGCGGCTGTTTTGGTCTGTAACCACGTCAGTTTTGTTGATGCGATGTTGATTGCCGGAACGTGCCACCGCCCTGTTCGTTTTGTGATGGATAGAAGTATTGCTGAAATGAAAGGCCTAAGAACCTTCTTTAAAATTGCTAAAACCATTCCTATTTGTTCGCCTAAGGCGAATATTGAGGTGTATGAAAACGCTTTTAAACGCATTAAAGAAGAACTGGATAGTGGCGAGATTATTTGTATTTTTCCGGAAGGAAAGTTAACCACCGATGGTGAGGTCGATACGTTTAAATCGGGCATTGAACGCATTATAAAAGAAACCCCTGTGCAGGTTGTACCAATGGCTCTTGGCGGTATGTGGGGCAGTATTTTTAGCCATAAAGATGGTCATGCGCTTACCAAGCGCCCTCGTCGTTTTTGGTCAAAAGTAACTCTGACCGTCAGCCCAGCCCAATCTGCTGCCAATGTGTCTGCTGCCTCTTTAGAACATGATGTAAAAACCTTATTAGGCGACGCATTATGATAAAGACACCTTCATGCTAAACACCTCTTGGTTATCAATGGCCCTACTGATTTTAGTAACGGCCATTGCCCCTACGCTGTGGGGGACGACTTATATTGTGACGACTGAGCTGTTACCCCCTGATCGCCCCTTTATCGCTGCTTGCTTACGTTTATTGCCCGCGGGGATCATATTGCTGCTTATTAGCCGCCACATACCACTGCGCAGCGAATGGCCACGTATTATCATTCTTGCGATTTTAAACTTTGCTATTTTTCATGTTTTATTATTTACAGCGGCTTACCGACTACCAGGGGGGCTAGCAGCGGTTGTCGGTGCTATTCAACCTTTATTGATGATGTTTTTAATATGGTTTGTTGATGGCCGAAAGCCTGCTCATATTGCATTAATAGCCAGTATCTTCGGTGTTCTAGGCATGGCGGTATTATTGCTTTCGCCTAATTCAACATGGGATTTTATCGGTATTATGGCCGCCGCGACAGGCGCTGTCCTTATGACATGCGGGATCTTTTTAGCCCGACGATGGCGCACGGATATGCCGCTATTAGCGTTTACTGGCTGGCAGTTATTTATTGCCGGTATCTTACTCGTGCCTTTAGCATGGTTTATTGATCCACCACTGTCGCAGTTGACGTCAAATCATATTCTTGGCTACGGTTATCTTTCTATAGTGGGTACAGCTTTGGCTTATACTTTATGGTTTAACGGTATTGCGAGAATATCGCCGGTGGCGATTTCGTCACTTGGGTTATTAAGCCCTATTTCAGCGGTTATTATTGGCTGGGTGGTTTTAAGCGAGAGTATCACTGGCATAGCCTTAATTGGCTTGATTGCAGTGCTGCTAAGTGTTCTGACGGTTCAGTGGGTAATGGCACCCAAGACGAATGGTTAGTCTGATACGAGAGAACCCAATAAAATAGGCTCAATCGCCTCTTTTATTGGGTTCTTATAGCTGATTTGGCAATTAGCTACTTTTTAGAGTTTGCTTTAGTGTCAGCTTGCTTTGCTGCCTTAGGCTCAGCTTGCTTAGTCGCTTTAGGCTCAGCTTTCTTCTCAGTCTTCTTCTCAGCTTTAGGCTCAGCTTGCTTAGCGGCTTTAGCTTTAGCTTGTTTAGCGGCTTCAGCTTGCTTGGCGGCCTTAGCTTCTGCTTCAGCATTGCGCTTTTCAATCAACTTAGCGATGGTCGCTGTTAACTGATCTACCGTCGTATTTAATTGATTCAGTTTTTCTTCATCTGATACATCTGAACACATTCCAAGCAGTTTTTTACTTTTAGCTTGGATTGCATCTTTTTTATCATTAATTTTGCTTTGAATTTCATCTTTTTTATCATTAATCTTACTTTGAATAACTTCGCCGCGGCTCTGTAATTCATCATATAGATTATTAGATTTTTCTTGAGCAGCATCAATTGACTTAACCAGCGCGTCTTTACTGCTGTCTATAGAGCCTAAGCCAGCTAACCAAGTATTGCGTGCGATATGCTCTAAGTTGTCTTTCGTTGACATAATAAATTCTCTTTTAAAAATGAACGGTTACTAAATGCCGATTTATATAGGTTATATGGGCACCAGCGCTATAAGTATTGATTATGAAAGCTTTTTGAGGACTTCTGTTAACTCATCAACTTTTTGTGTTAGCTCAGAGATTTTTGCCTCGGTGCTTGTAGTATCAAGCCCTAGTTGCTTGCGTACCTCTGCAACGCGCTTATCAACAGCTGTTTTTTCTTGAGCGTCTTCGGCAACACTTTTCTCAGAATCAGCTGTAAACTCTTCGCCTTTAGAAACGAATGCTTTAAACAAGCGAGCTCTTTCACTATTAATCTTTTGGAATTGACCTTCTACTTCTTCAAAAGCCATCACATAAAAACCAATACCTGCCAACCAAGCTCTACGTACTAATCCGTCAGTCTTTTCTGCTGTGCTGGTTACGTTCTCTAAATTAGCCATGCTTTGCCCAATAATATTGAATAAGTTTATCGAAGTTCTTTATATGATCTAAATATAACCAATACAATTAGAAAGGGCATACTAAAAAGGCGAAAGAGTCCCTTAATTAGCCTTAACGCTATAATTCAGTTCTTTGTGTGCTAGAGAGCCTTAAGAAAGAAACATTAAGAAAGAAACCCTAAGAGTTAAAGAAGAAGGCCGATATTACTGGCTTTTTTCTGGGGTGGGCATTAATCTATTTTTAAGGTAAGTCGCTAGCGGTTCAATAAGGCCTGTATTACCCTATGTGACAGGACGTTAAACTGCATGAGCTGCCGCTAAGTAACGGCAATAATAAGATTGGAACTTCTCATATTGAAAACTGCAGAAAAAATACTATTGATCAGCCTAGATTTATTTAATAGTCAGGGTGAGCGTCATACCACCAGTGTCGATATCGCAAACGAATTAGATATAAGCCCTGGCAATCTCTATTATCACTACAAAGGCAAAGATGACATCATCAACGCCTTGGTCGACAGCTACATCAGCAAGATAAATGATGTTCCTCAGTCTACTGAGAATCATGAAGATTTTTATAAGTACCTGTTCTATTGCTTAGAAACCATGCACTTATTTAGGTTTCTTTTTCAAAACATTGCTGAAATTTCGAACCAATACCCTGCGATTACTAGCAAGTTACAAAGATTGGCAAAGTTTCAAAGACAGCATTTACGAAATTCATTATCAGAGCTGCAAAATAAGGGCATCCTTAAAGGTAGTTCAACGGATATTGACCTCTTACTCGACATTATCAGTTTAACGTTATTTCAAAGCCTTAATTATTATCAAATGCAGGGGGATTCATTAAGTAACCCCGACATTGTATATCGCACACTAATGACGATCTATTTTAGCTTGCAGCCTTATTACCAAGCGACTTCTGATACCGCTGAAATAAAAATGGCTATTTTAAATAAAACATTAATCAAGAAAACCTAAAGGTCAGTCCTTCGTTTTCTACAATAATATCTTTACCATATTGGATGAATAGCTTTTCGTCCGGTATGGTATCTTCTAGCGTATATTCTAAATCACCATTCGTTAAACTTTCTATTAAGTTACCTTCAATTTCTGCTCGGTGTAAATCAAGTATTTTATGACTCTTTTTATTGATAAAGTTGGCGATATATCCCTTCATATCAGTCACATTTCCAATAAATGACAATGCTGTTCCCATCGTCAAATTATACATCTGACCTACAATATTATTACTCAACTTGGCAATAATTTTTCGGGCATTTTGCGCTACGACTAAATTATCGTTCGCTAAGTTTATTTGCCCAATTTCTACATTAGTAGCACGTATTGCCGATTTTTCTTTTAAGAATATGGGCTGACCAAAAATTTCAATATGAATATTTGAGCTATATAAGTGCTCTCCCATGCACCGAATATCCAATGTTCCTTTTAGATTTGCAATCAGTAATCCATTTTTATACTCAGCCAATTCCACACTAGAAATTATTACAAATCCATGACCATTGGGCACTGAAAATTTGATGTCAAAAGGAAGGTATACTTGAACATCTTCAGTTAACTCAGCGAGTGAAAAAGTCACCTGTTTGATGATTTTTAATTTTATCAGTTTCGGTATAAACCATTGCTGTATTTTTTCTACAATCGACATAAGTGCTGGAACCTAATTTAAATAGAAAATCTACCGTAAGTTTATATAAGGGTTATTTTAACAAGAGAGGCATAAAAAAAGCGAACCTCATATGAGATTCGCTTTATGACTGCCGATCATCGATCAGACAGTGGTAGCTTAGAAGCTACACTTTTATAAAATCAAACTGAAATTAAGATAGCTTAGCAATCGCCGCTGTCAATTCTTCAATTTTAGCGCTTAATTCTTCAAGTTTAACTTCTTCGTCAGTCTTACCAAAGCCAAGCTTAGAACGAACTGTTTCGATGCGAGCTTCAACTTCAGTTTTCGCTAGCACGTCATCTTTAACTTGCTTAACTTTGTCTTTACCTTCAGTTTCAAGCTTCTCGCCTTTAACAACTAGATCATCAAACAATTTGTTTGATTCAGTTGAAAGTGATTCGATGCGGCCTTTTACTTCTTCATAGCCTTTACCGTAAGCACCTAAACCTGCTAACCAAATTTTACGTGCCATTTCTTCTGCAGAATTAGCGGTTTCTTTAATTTTATCAAGATTTGAAGTAACAACGGCTTTAGCTTCGTCAGTTTTAGTTGCAACGACTTCTTTAGTATTTTCGATTTTGCTCATAGTATTTACTCCGTAAATATTTAAATTATGTGGTATTGCTTTGATAAACTGTATATTACGGAGTTAAATTAGAAACTGCATACTAATTACACTAATCATCAGATATTTAAGCCATTCCTATATTATTCTGGGCTATCAACCTCTGGTAGCGGGTTTTCAGTGGGGCTGCTAGCTGAAAATAATGCATTCATCATCGCTCTTTCTCTATTAATAACAGGATTAATAAAGTCATTTACGTCACCGACTTTTTTAAAGGAATTAAACCCATTCTCTAAGAATGCATGTAAAATCTCTACTCCTGCCATTTTTGCAGGCTTTCTGGAAAGCCTTAAGATAAGTGATATCCCTGGAGTTTTTACTACTTTTGGTAGATCAAAGCTCAGGTTTTCAAGTAATAGAATTTGCTCTTCCCGCTTAGACTGACTACCCGATTGACGATAGCACTCAAAATAGCTGTTTCGGTCTATCACCTCACCTCCCATTTTTTGGGCTAAGGCCAAGTCCAATTCCAGAGACAACGAATTAAGCCTAATAGCGGTTTGTAAAGATTCCAAACCTTTTTCAGGAATAACTTTTGCCATTTTAGGAACAGCACGCGTTAGTTCAACATCTCGCTCACTAAAGTCTTTTGGACCATAGATTTCGTCAGCAAAAAATTGCATCGGAGGCCTAAACCGTTTGGAGTTCCATAAATCATCATGGGTCGCCAACAAACGATTTGTTTGCCACGTTTGTAACTTACGAATAGTGTCAGTTAAACCTTGTTGTTCAATCAGCAAGTTCATTTGCTCTATTTCTTGCAAGCTTTTTAGGATTTGATCTAGCGCGTTAGACATAGGTAATATAAAAACTCTTCCGTTAGCTTTTGTAGGACTTATTAACTAAGTCCATAACTCTTTTAGGTTACTCAAATAAGTATCGACCATTCCCGTAAATTCAAGCTTCACGATAGGGCTAGTAACCAGTTTCAATAATCGAGGAAAAGGAAATGTAAGTTCGGCTTGGGTTGTAAATGATATATCCGTACCGGTTTCGACTGCTGTTAATTCCCATTGTCCAGATACGATACCATTACCCACTCCTTTGACCGGCGTCCAAACAATCGTTTTTGCATCACTGTCAACTGCATATTGGCAGGCATAGATGGTTTTAACAGTATAGCCTCCTGAGCTTATCTCCTCCATTTCCCAGCGAAACGCATTATCTCCAAGGTCAGTCAATTCCTGTACGTTAGGAAAATGTGAAACGGCGGTATTTACGTCAGATAGAAGAGTGAAAACGGTGTCAATATCTGCGTTAACGGTAAGTTTACGATTTACTTCAACAGTGACTTTAACGGTCATGATTGTTCCTTATTATTGTGCCAAAAAGCAGTGTGAATTGAGCGGGTTGCTCATGAAAATTTACATGTAATTTCACAAAATTGGCTTTACTTGTCTGAGTTAATATAAACAGTGGGCATACGACTAGCAAGTAAATATTACAATAATAGTGGATTACGGATAGGTGGAGTGAATATTAGATTTATACAGGGTGGAGTATTATTTTAAGCATAAAAAAAGAGAGCTAAAGAGCTCTCTTTTTTTATCAAACCAGTACTATCACTAACATTAAGAAAGTTTAGTTATAGCAGCTGTCAATTCTTCAATCTTTGCGCTCAACTCTTCAAGCTTAGCTTCGTTATCAGTCTTGCCAAAGCCTAACTTAGAACGAACAGCTTCGATGCGAGATTCAACTTCAGTTTTAGCTAGCACGTCATCTTTAACTTGCTTAACCTTATCTTTGCCTTCAGTTTCAAGCTTCTCGCCTTTAACAACTAGCTCATCAAACAATTTGTTTGAATCAGTTGAAAGTGTTTCGATACGGCCTTTTACTTCTTCGTAGCCTTTACCGTATGCACCTAAACCAGCTAACCAGATTTTGCGAGCCATTTCTTCTGCAGAATTAGCTGTTTCTTTAATTTTATCTAAACCAGTAGTCGCTACTTCTGCAACTTCGTCAATTTTAGTCGCTACCGCTGCTTCAGTCTTGTTTGCTTTACTCATGATATTTACTCCGTAAATGATTAAATTGTGTTCACTTCTTCAATAAAATACATATTACGGAGATAAATTAGAAACAACATACTAATTACAAAAAATATTTACAATATTTTTTGTAATTCTCCCCTACTTCTTATTAATTTAAATACGCTGTAAATACAGCGTAAAGACTAATCATTTATTAAGCAGCAGCCAATAGCCTTTAGCAGGCTATTGATTGTTGGCTAGTTTGCACAAGTCAGACGGTATTACTATCGCCTTATCGTCCTTTTGCACTACCTCACCAATATCTTCAACGGTAAGCCCTGGATTGTCCACACAAGCTTCTAGCATATCGAATGCTTCTAAAAAGTATTGGGACAATGGTTCTAAGTCTTTAATTTCACGGTTGCAACATACAACGCCAATTTGGGCAATATTATTGTAAGTAACCATTGTAATATTAACCCCGCCTCCTGGCGTCATCGTTGAGAGGGGATAGGTTGATATTAATTTGGCATCCTTAAAATACATTGTATTTTTAGGGCCTGGCATATTAGAAATTAATATATTGCCAATGGGCTTAATCCAATCTGAAATTCTCAACACTTCAAACAACGTTGAGAAGGACTGAATCAACATTGTGTAATAAGCAAAGGATAAAGGCTCAGACCGTCTTGACGCTCGTTTGATAATACGATGATTTTCGATAATCTGACGCAAACGCAAATATGGATCATTTTTACCGTGCGCTAATTCAACCGGTACAATGGCAATTTTGTTACCTGAGCTGGTTTCACCAGGCTTACGTAAGTTGATTGGCATATTAGTATAAAGCGCTTTATCAAAAGATTGACCGTGATCCTTTAAAAAACGATGCACTCCGATATCAAAAACACACAGCATAATTTCATTCGCTGAAGCTCTTAAGCGCTTACTGAGTGCCGTCACTCGAGCAAAATCGATCTCAAGCGTTGAAACGGCTCGGCCTTTTTCAACCTGACCTGTTAAAATCGTTTTTGTACCTGAGAACGGTACAGGCATGTAAGCTTGATTGATCCGAACAAGCTTAAGTAACAAGCGAAACACGATCCAGATTAGATCTTTTATGCTAACGATTTGTTCCCAGATTCCTGCCAGTCTCTTTTTAACAAGATTAACCTTTTTACGGACCTTAGGTTTCCGAGCTACAGCCCAAACAGGAACAAAGTTTTTAGTGTTGCTTTTCTCAGAATAGCCCTGTTGAAACCAACGCATAATGGTCGCGCCATCACCATACATATGGTGCACTTTGACATAAATCGCAAAGCCCTGATTTTCTTTATCTTTAATTAAGTGATACTGCCAAAGTGGCTTATCTCTATCGAGCCAGTCAGCATGCAAAATTGCAATAAACTTGTGCAACTCCGGTTTATTATTAATATCATCAACTTCATGCATTTGCACATGATAATCCATGTCTAATTTATCGACAGGAACAAGTGATTTTGGGTAGCCTAGAACACAATCAACCCTACTATTAAAAGGTGAGACAGCATTAGTAAAACCCTTCAATTCAGTAAATAACTGCGCTACATAATCTTCGGATGAATTTTTTGGTATTTCTAAAATTTGCAACCCAGCCACATGCTTGGGATTCGCTTCTGATTCAGTAATCCAGAACGATCTATCAAGAAGTGTAATTTTTTCGCTCACCTGTTGATTCCTTTCAGTTTATTAAAATTTAAGCTCAACAAACCAAGTATTTCTTGGTCAAATAACAACTAGTACTGGTGTATCGTTTGAGAAACTGTAATTAGTGATATCACCGTATTATTACGAATTAAAGTCACTCTATAATCTTCGAAAGTAACATCTTTGATCTTTATTGATAGCTTTATAAATTTTGTTTTGTTGAATATTGATTTTTTTATATTTATTAATACTTTTATCAAATAAAACGCATTCAATTGTAAATAAGAACCAACATTTTGCTTGAATGTTTTATTAGGTTACTATCATTCCACCTACCTACATATAATGCAATTAAAAATCAATCTAACGGGGAAGTATGTCGTGATAAGAGTATTATTCAATAAAAAAGGAGGGGTCGGAAAATCCAGTCTGGCCGTAAATCTAGCGGCAATCTCAGCCAGCCAAGGTTTTCGTACTCTAATTTTAGATTTAGACACTCAGTGCAATACGACTTCTTATTTAAACGCGTTAGGTGCCTCTGCAGAGAATACGATTGCCGCTCTTTTTGAGCAAACCATTACATTTCATCTGCGCCGCCGCCCTGCTCTTGAGTATTGCCAACCGACCCAGATTGATAACCTTTACATCATTCCAGGTTCAGAGCGCTTATCAGAGCTGGAGAGCGAACTCCATAGCCGACATAAGATATACAAGTTGCGCGAAGCCTTGGGATCACTTAGCAAAGAGTTCGACCATATCTATATCGATACGGCCCCTGCGTTAAACTTTTATAGCTTGTCAGCGTTAATTGCGGCAGATCGATGCCTAATTCCGATTGATTGTGATGACTTTTCTCGCCAAGGCCTATATAGCCTTCAGCAAAAAATTTCTGAAATTAAAGAAGACCATAACGCCGATTTAGAAATTGAAGGTATCATTGCCAATCAATTTTTGGCGAACGCCAACTTGCCTAAGCAAATCATTAATGAGCTGATTGATGAGGGTTACCCTGTATTGCCGGAATACATTAGCCAGTCAGTAAAGATGCGCGAATCGCACCAAGCGAAAAAGCCATTGATTGCGCTTGCACCCAAGCATAAGTTAACACGTTCACTGGTCGCTATTTTTGAGCTATTAGATAACGGTAAAGCCGCTCGTTAAGATTATCGTTTACTGAGCTCGCTAGAGGGGATACTGGCTAGAGGGTTTACTAGAGGGGTTTAAATAGCAGGGTGAGTATCAATGACTCACCCTACTTCTGCTACATAAGCACAAAATACAACTGCAGGAAGCCTGCTCCCATACCCAATAATGAACCGGTAAGAATAAGTTTCCATTCATCGGCTTCATAGGCTGGTCGCAATACCCCTTCAAATTCCTCCGGGGATAGCTTTTTCATCCGCGCACTCAGCTCATCGGCAATATTTAAGGTATTCTTAATATAATCGAACGCATAAGGCATATATCTTTCGGTATTATCAAAGATGTGCTTAGACGACATATCTCTCATTTTATAATACGTTTCAGTGCCCACACCTAACGTGAAGTAAGGCTGAGCAAAGGCAACATAACGATCAATCGCATCGTTAACATGCAATTCTATCAGCTCTAATAGCTGACCTGAGCCTGAGCCATAGAGGGCTGTTTTTAGAATATTTTCAGACGTTACTAACTTCTCTTCGATGACTGCTGAGTAGACACGCGACACCTCATCCTGACGCTTTAAAAACATGCCTTGAAAAGTGATGCCCATTACTTTTGTTGGATGCTTAGGCTCGAATATGACTTTTAGAGCAAGCCAGTTGGTCAAATAACCAACAAGTAAGCCGCCCAAGGGCAGCACCCACCATTCTGGTAAATACATCCAAATAAACATGGTTGGAAAACCAAACAACAAACCGAAAATAAATCCAGAGTGCTCAACAAATGGAAATTCTTTTTCACCCGACTTAAGAAATATTTCATTTATGATTTCTGGTGATTCTATTAACTTAGTCACGACCAGTTCTTTAATATCAACAATTTCTTCAACGTTGTATTTAAAGTCGTCTACCATGTTGTTCACAATATTAGGAATATCAGCTTCAATGCGTGCATAAACTAGATTTTTACCATGTACCGGCATAGCAGCCCATACACTAGGGGCACTTTCACGCATAACCTCATCTACAATTTTACGGAGAACTTGTTTTAAGCGACGTTCCATAACTTTGGTGAGTTCTTTTGCGTCAATTTTAGCCGCAAGTTCTTTCGCATTGAGCAACTTTCCCAGTACCAGTTCTGCGGCAATTTCAGCCATTTCTTTGCGCTTTGCTGGAATGAGCCCCTGCCAGCCAAATATGGGTCTAATGCCCACAAATTCCATCGGATAAAACATCATTTTTAATGCTAAGAAATTTGTAGACCAACCGACAAATGCACTGATTAAAGGGATAGACAACAAGGTGAGAGTCGTAATATCAAAATCCATAAAATAGAGTCACGTCGTTTTGTATTGTCCGTAGGCAGAGATGGTTTTCATCAATATGCCATTGGAATGAAAGTGTTCAATATAAATTATTATTAATTGTTATTGAAATACGGTTCAAATGAATATCGCAATAATATACTAGTTTTGTCTTGTTAAGTACTACTCTAAGAAATGTTACTCGCTATTTAGATTAGGTAGCCTTTTCTAATTATTTATCATTATATTTAGCTATTATCGCCAATCGAGACCAAACGCATGTCAAAGAAAGCATTTTCTGAATTACAAAAACGCATGAAAAATGCCAAATGTTATGCCGACTACAAGGATGCAGCGGAAGCCCACGACGAATTATCGGGGGCAGAAGAATGGAAAGCCACAGAAGCCTGTAAAGACTATGATTACCAAGCTATTCGTTCTCGCGTAGAAAGAATGCGTCGAGCGAAGTCAAACAATGACGCGACAGATCTTATGTACATTATACATGAAGGCCTGCATGGCAATTTGGGGAATATTGCTGCGCCTGCACTTAATGGCAACGCACTTATAGGTACTAAGCATTTAATTGAAGAGTTTATTCAAGAAGTATGTGGCGCATTAGATTTTATTTATCAAGCCGATGAAATCGACTTCTATGAAAAGTTATCGTTTTTTAATGAAACGACCCATGCTTTTGGTCGCAGTTGCATTATGCTCAGTGGCGGGGCTGGCTTAGGTTTCTTTCACGCTGGGGTTATTAAAGCCCTGGTTGAGCAAGACGTACTTCCTGATGTTATTTCAGGCGCAAGTGCAGGTTCTATCGTTGCCGCATTGGTTGGCACAAGAACAAACGAAGAATTATTGGAAATGCTAACGCCTGAAGTTATTTATGCTGGCTTTAATAAGTGGCTTAAATGGCAAGGCTTCGGTAAAGAAGGTCTGTTTGATAGTACCAATCTAGAAAACGCACTGATTGAGTTGTTCGATTTAACGACATTTGAAGAAGCTTATAAAAGAACGGGGCGACATATGACGATTACGGTTTCAGCCGCTGATCTTCATCAATACTCGCGCCTGCTTAACGCAAAAACGTCGCCAAATGCCATTATTACCCAAGCAGTAAGAGCCTCTTGTGCGCTTCCTATTGTATTTTCACCGGTGCAATTAAAAGCGAAAAATCAGGCAGGCGACATTGTGCCTTACATCCCCAATCGTCGTTTTGCCGACGGCTCTATCATGGCCGATTTGCCTTTCGACCGTTTAGCCCGTATCTATGGCGTAAACCACAGTATCGTAAGCCAAATTAATCCACTATCAACGTTTGTTAAAGTGAGTATGAAGCGCGATGCCTCTAGTTTTTTAGAGCTGAGCAAGCGCTATGTTTCCAAGCTTACCAAGATCAACAGTATTTATGCCTTTGATGTTTTGGAAGGTATAGTTGGCCATAAAAAGGCCAAGCTTGGGATTCAAAAATTACGATCAATTGTTGATCAGCAGTATTTGGGGAACATCAACATTCTGCCTACTTTGACAGCCGACAATATTAAACAACTGGCTTTCAATCCTACTTTAGAAGGCTTAACCGAGTTATTTAAAAGTGGTGAGCGTGCTACGTGGCCGCAGCTGGATGTGATTAAGCGCAGTACTATCATCAGTAAAACGCTGCGTAAACATCTCAATAGCTTAGAAGAAAAAGAAGCTGAACTTCTTAAGAATAAGAGTGCGTTAGAAGTCATTAACGAATAACGTGCTTTCTTTGCAGCAAGGCGATACTGTCGCCTTGCCTTAAGCGCCTTTATTCTAATTAAACCTTATAAATGAGCACGATTTATGACTGATAAAATATTAAAAATTGCTGATACTTTTTGGAATATTCGTGGTGAATTTAGAGTTTTTGGTTTATTAAATATTGGCACTCAAGCATCCTTGGTAAAGCGCAGTAATGGTAAGTTTGTCTTATTAGATTCTTATACATTGCAAGGTGATGTTAAGCAAAAAGTCGATGCACTTACCCGTAATGGCGACGACATTGAAGCGATTATTAACCTGCATCCCTTTCATACCATGCATGTTGCCAAAGCCCATGCTGATTATCCAGACGCTAAGCTTTACGGTACACAACGCCACGTTGATAAGTTCCCTGATTTACCTTGGCAAAAAGAGCTCACCGACTCCAGTGAATTTGCGAATTTGTTTTCTGATGATTTTGAGTTTTCTGTACCTCAAGGTGTCGATTTCATTTCTCACAATGAAAATCTACATTTCTCATCGGTATTGGCCTATCACCCGCAGTCAAAAACCCTGCATGTTGACGACACATTAATGCTACTCAAGTTACCGGGCTTACTCGGTGTCTTAAAAAAGCCACAAGTTTCTTTTCATATGACACTCTCCAGAACGCTTGAACAGCGCAAAGGTGCAGTTGATGATTTTAAGGTTTGGGTTGCCCAGATAGCCGAGCAGTGGTGTGATGCTGAAGTTTTATGTGCCGCTCATTCTCAGACTCTAAGCGTTAAAAATTCTTCATTGTCTATTGCGGCAATGATCATGACCGCATTACAACGCGAAGAAAAAGTCTTAAGTAACCATCGTAAGAAGTTTGGTTAAACGCATTTAATAGTTTCAGCACCTATGATGCCGCACTAACTAGCAAGATTGATTGTTAATTAGGCTTTGTAAGAAAAAGTGCAGCAATGCACGACTTATAAGTCGTCGCACATCCCTGCCAAATAAGGCCAATTTTGGCCTTGTGAGGTGTTAGCTTACTGCTATTGGCCGCTATTAGGGTTCACATACTGAGTATTATTATTACTCTCGGCACGCTCCCACATTTGTAAATAGGCCTCGGCAGAATTCATTACAGAATCATAAATACGCGCAGGTGTTTGCTCGCGGATATCTTGAATGTGGTCAGCCACTAAACCGTAATGCGCTAATCCTTCATTATTCAGATCAAACGTTCGATTACCGGTAACCTGCTTATCAATTTCAATACCTTCTTCTGTAATAAACGGATAAAGCAGAGGGTTAGTCGCCGCATCACTGCGTGCTGGCGCTTGATTACCAATGCCCCCCATGTCGGTAGAGAACGGCACCGCTTTTAAATAAGCCGTATTTTCATACAGTGCTAGATAGCGATCGATCCCCCCCTTCAAAGACGTTGATGGGCTATTATAAGGCGCCAATATCCCCCCTTGAGTTGCAATACCTTGATGCACCGCATGAGGTGAGCCATCGGCTGCGGAATTCAACCAACTATGACCAGAGATCACACCAGAATAATTACGCGCTTGTACAATTTCCATAACCGCATTGGCTGTTTTGGTCGACATGTGATCCATTTCGATGATCATCCCCATGTCGATCATGCGATTAACCAAGTAGACCCCTAGATCGCTCAAACCATACTGATTACACAGAGGCTGGCTTTCATCGTAAACAGGGTTAAGACCAATCAGATTTAAGATATCTTTAATCACAGGTACATCACCAATCAATGGGAAGCCCGATTTGAAATAGCGCCCACGCGTTTCAGCATCACAGGTTTCTGTTTCAAAGAAACGGCCTGTTGCTAGCCACTGGCCGACGTTAATAAAACCATCTTCTTGGCGAGCCCCTCCAAATTGGTTATCAAAACGGTGAGTTGGGTACAGGGTACGCACACCCGCGTTATAAACTTTCTGCAGCTGAGCTTCAATCGTCTCTTTAGTACAATGATCACGAATACCGCAATCAAAGAGTTCAGACGCTTCAATACCCATTAAAATTGCCATTTTACCATCAGCAATCACTTGGCGTGCTTCTGCTGGGGTACTAACCAAGCGGAAGAAGCCTTCACCTGGGCCACCTTGCTGAGCATCAATATACGCTTCCATTTCATTTAAACGCTGAATTTGAAGATCAATACTCTTAGACGTTTGACAGTTATTCGGGTTAATCCAGCTGGCTGGGTTTATGGTTTTTTGCACATTACATAAAACTTCGTTCTCTACTAACAGAGACACCATCATCTTCAACCCGCCTTTATGCGCACGCTCTACCCACTTGTAGTAATACTGCATGTGAGATAACGATTTACGTGCAGGCCATTCAGGAAAGTTAGGATAACCAGCGGTATCATAGGTGTGACTAATGTCGTCATAACCCATTAGGTTACCGATGATATCTAAGGCACCATTAGGACCATGGATCTCTTTACTATCGCGTAACGCAGTTTCAATACCCCAAGGGCTGAAGGGTTCTCCGTGTAAGAACTTCCCGCCCATAAATTCATAAGACGTAATGTGGGTATGGGGGTCGATTGCACCGCGTACGGGTAAGTTAACATCGGCTGTTTGCGATACTGATTCATCTACATTCAAATCAGCTTCTGGGAAAGGCTTACAATCATTTTGTGCAACCAAATTGAAGCCCGTTTCGCTATTGGCATTGGTAGGATTTAAAATATCCAATACATAAGCGCCACCATTAGCGTACCAACCAATACCACCATAGTTATGACGCAGTACTTTATTTAAACCAATACCATGAAAGCTATAACGGTAGCTGCCATCATTTTGAAAATGCCCGCCTACACGCCACTGGGCAAATTTGCCGGCATAACGACCCGCTGATACCTCATTGGGTAAGTGGCTGGCTAAATAACGCCCATCTTGATCGGTTAGCATGTAATGAAAATACGATGTCGGCTTAAAGTAAAAACGTGCAGCACTCGCAGCTGAGGTTGCTTTAAACTGGTAGCTCAAACCATTATCAACTAAGCCACCTTGATCAAAGCGGTTCATGTATTTGCCATTAGCTGGGGACTGAATCGCATAACACCCTTGTGCTAAATCATGTACCGAATTTGTTGCAGCGCTGATTTGAGCGGCTGAGGGTGGCGCAGGAGGCGCTGGTTTTTTTGACATAGCATGCACGTTACCTGCCGCAGCAGATAATAATGCAATTGAAACCGTCATTGAGGCGAGCGGTGTCATTAGGCTATGACGATACCGAATATTAAACGTGCTGATCATGTTCAGTCCTTTTAATTATAATTGTTTACTGGAGTGAGCTCTGTATGACTTATCTGCAAGGCTTATCTGCAAGGCTTATCAGTAAGGCTAATAGTAAGAACTTAGAGCTGTACTAATATTTACCCGAATAGACCGATATTAGGTAGGCCAAAAACTACAAAAATACTGAAGAAATCGTAAAAAGAATGAGTACAAGAAAGGGTTAAAAAGTAAAACTAAGCATTTTTACTAAGCAATGTTTGAAATTAGTAGATAATTAATTCTATTTGCTTGTTAATTCTTGAAAAATTGATCCGAACTGAATAAAAAGTATTGGTCTGCCCTGAACTAGACCCTTTTCGCCAGTGATCAACGAATACTGGTTCGCTTTAGTCCAGTTGACGTTTTAGGCCCGCTTCAAAGTATTTCTGAAATTTAAAATTGATATCTTTAATAACTACAAAATAATAGCTTTATGACTTTCTATAGATAGCTTTACAACTTTCTATGGGTAACTTTCTTACTGAGCAATTGATCGTTTTATTACTTATTAATTAATGGTTTTAACTTTAAATTCACAGTTAATCATTTTGACGAGTACGCTTTCGAAATTCCACCTTACAATCATCATCTACTAACGTGAAAATACTGTAACGTTTTTTTCCTGTTTTTATATAACTCGCAATTTCTTTCCTACCCGACGTATGATGATTTTTCTTCACAACCCCAGGGTTAAAAACCTCACTATTCTTAAAATAAGAGGCTGCTTTTTTATTGGCCGCCGCTATGGCATCAAAATCACGGCATTCTGCTTGGACATAACTTACTGAAAATACATAAATTATCAGCGCTACTAAGAATGCGCTAAACCTATGTATTAAATACTCTAGCCTAGAGAAAAATGGAATCACTGCACAGTACTCAAGTCGACGGATTAAATAGTCCTTATTGAGTTAACGGCCATCAAACAAGTATCTTAAGTTTCATCCCGCCAGACCAAACTTATACCCAACTTTATATTAAGAGATTAATAACCTGGCCAATGCCAGCTAGGCGTTGAGAACATGTCTTGCCCTTCAATCTTGGTTTGCCCCAACTCCTTATACAAAGCAAGACTATTACATGGGCTATCTCCCGGCTCACCAAGTTCATTGATCAATAAACGGGCATGAGAAACAACCCAAACTTGCGTTGATTTGGAGGCGAGTTTTATAAGACGACCTAAGGCCGGTAATAAATCAGGATGCAGGCTGGTTTCAGGCTCATTAAGCACCATCAATTTCGGTGGCCGTGGCGTTAATAAAGCAGCAACCCACAACAGATACCTTAGCGTTCCGTCTGATAACTCTGCAGCTGTCAGTGCCCGTAATAATCCATGCTGATGGAAGCGCAAAATAAAACGCCCATCTTCTTGAACATCTACATGAATACGCGCCCCTGGAAAAGCGTCTTCAATCGATTCGGCTAACACGTTCTCATCACCGATTTCCATAATCGTTTGCAAGGCCGCGGCTAAATCATGTCCATCCTGACTGAGCACAGGGGTTCGAGTGCCAAGCTGAGGCTGACGCGCAGGGGCTTGGCTATCGGTTCTGAAATGATCGTAGAAGCGCCAGCTGCGAATCCACTCTCGAATATGAAAAATTTCTGGCGCAAGGTTAAAGTCCCCAACCTCACTTAACATGCTATCAAAGCTATTTAAGTGTTGGGCAATCACTTGCCAGCTTCGGCCTTCTTTGACCTTCACCATAGGCCCTTTGCGATCGACTAGAACACTAGCAGGACGATACGCTGGACCTGCCCAAATGCACTCTCGTTTAATTTCTGGGTCTAAAGAAAACGCCGAAGAAGATGGTTCAGGCAAGCCTAGATCAATGCTATAACCAAATTCTTCACTACTAAAACCTAAGCGTAAACGAACAACATTTTTTCTTGGGCCACCTTGTACTTCAACTTCCCCGGATAGCATTTTTGACGTGATTTTCTCTGGCCCCGCCCAAAACGCCGATTCTAGGCCCCCCTCATGAGCGAGAGCATTCACTACCCCACCTTGGGCCGTTTCCGCCAATAACCTCAACGCGCGATATAAGTTGGATTTGCCACTGCCATTGAGGCCAGTAATTAAATTAAGGGCCCCCATGGGCATCACCAGCTCAATGATTGAACGGTAGTTGGCTACAGAGATGGTAGAGATCATCAGGTCAATCCTGCCTAACAGTACTTAAAATAAGGTTATGCACAGTTTACGCTGTAATTTTGGAAAAACACCTCAGATTTGTATATAATCCGCGCGCTCTCAAATGAGCCAGCTGTTAATTGAAACAGCCATCAACAATGCTCTGGTTTTACGTTCCAGATCGCAATAAAAGGAAAGACCCATGTCTGAGCAAACTGCTCCTATCGTCGTATGCGCGATGTATAAATTCGTCACTTTAGAAAACTTCGAAGATATTCGCCAACCATTATTAGATGTAATGGAAGCCAATGAAGTACGCGGCACTTTACTCATTGCTCAAGAAGGCATTAACGGCACCGTTGCAGGCTCTCGCGAAGGCATTGATGCCCTGCTCGCTTGGTTAGCGACCGATGAACGCTTAGCCAACATTGTTTATAAAGAATCATTTGATGAAACAATGCCTTTCTACCGCACGAAAGTTAAATTGAAAAAAGAAATCGTAACCATGGGTGTAGAGGGCATAGACCCTAAACAGGTAGTGGGCACTTACGTCAAGCCTCAAGACTGGAATGCATTAATCTCTGATCCGGATGTGGTTTTAGTTGATACCCGCAATGATTATGAGTATCAAATTGGTACATTTGAAGGTGCGGTTAACCCTAATACCGAAACTTTCCGTCAGTTTCCTCAATACGTCAAAGAGAACATGGACCCGACTAAGCAGAAAAAAGTCGCGATGTTCTGTACCGGTGGTATTCGTTGCGAAAAATCAACGGCCTACATGAAAGAGCAAGGCTTCGATGAGGTGTATCACCTTGAAGGTGGCATTCTTAAATACCTAGAAGAAGTGCCAAAAGAAGACACTATGTGGGAAGGCGAATGCTTTGTATTTGATAACCGCGTTGCAGTGAATCACGACCTTGAAAAAGGCCAATACGATCAGTGCCATGCTTGCCGTTATCCGATTACTGAAGAAGAAAAAGTCAGTATTCACTATCAGCAAGGTGTGAGCTGCCCTCACTGCATTGATAAATATACTGAAGAACAGCGCGAGCGTTTTCAGCAACGTGAACTGCAAATGCAGTTAGCTAAGAAGCGCGGTGAAGTTCATATTGGCGCCGATGTTCATGATACGGTGGAAAAACATCGCCAAGATAAACTTCGTTTTCGTGAAGATCAGCGCTCAAAGAACTAATTATTAGTTTTCCCGCTAAAATTTAATAGGAGCTCGATTAAGCAGCTCCTATTAAATCCTCATTTAACCCCTCATTCTCACGCTCTTTATCCTGAACGCGCTTCGCTCTCAATTCTTTCCACATTTAGCCATCAATTAGATCAAATTTTCTAGAGTAGAATAACCCTATTTTCTAGTGTTATTGATAATCATTATTAAAGGCAATGTATTTAACAATCAATAACATAGCCTTCAAAGCCCCCCTCTGCGACAACCTCTTCAATTAATGACCTATGTCAGTTTTTAACCTTTCAATTCAATAGCACTATTACAGGTAACCTCTAGAATTACTCTTAAGATATATTTTTACCTATTTAAATAAGCAACGGAGTGATTCGGCTATGTCTGAAGAACTAGTTTCAATGGAATCCCGTACTAAAAAAGCTGAGTTAACGACTTCGCTTTTTCTGACGTTTATCGTGATTCCTGCATTCACTGTTGGTGGTATTTCTGCCTACGGATTTATGGTTTGGTTTTTACAACTACTTAATGGGCCTCCTGGTAGCTAAGGAAAAGGGTTTAGGAAAGCATCATGGCTAACATTGATCATTCTCGCCGCGCCTTCTTTCGTCGTCCTTCTGCTTTAGTAGCTCAACCCACTAAAGACGAGGCCAATTCAGCGAATAGCTGGTTGCCTCAACGCCCTCCTTGGGCTTTGCAGGAAGCGACCTTTGTTGACCAATGCACTCGTTGCCACGAGTGCATTTCTGCGTGTGAAGAGAATATTATTATTGTTGGTGATGGTGGCTTTCCTGAAATCGATTTTAATCGCGGCGAATGCACTTTTTGCGAAGCCTGCCTTGATACTTGCCAACCTAACGCCTTGTTGAAACAAGTGCTACCCAATCAAGAAGAGAACAAGCCTTTCTACTTTGATATTAAGATTGACGACTCTTGCCTTGCAAAACAAAAGACCCACTGCCAAAGCTGTAAAGACGTATGCGACCCGCGCGCCATTACTATGCCATGGCCAAAGAACGTAAGGTCGGGCGCGATTCAAACACCTGAGCTTAATATTGAAGACTGCACCAGTTGCGGCGCATGTATTTCTACCTGTCCTTCGCAGTCAATTACGATTAGTCCAATTGCCTCATCCAACTTTTCAACACCTGCTTCATTAACAGCAGGTAGCGATCGTAAACCGGAGCTCAAATATGAGAACCAATAAAATTGCTTTAGATGATGTTACTGAAGAAAGCCATATCAGTAGCTTTATCGTTCTTTGCCAAGCAGAAAAACACCAAGCGGTAGAGAAAGCCTTGCAGGAACAAGCGGATCTTGAGATTCATGGCAGTGACGAAAAAGGCAAGTTTGTCATCGTTACCGAAGCGAAGCATCAGGGCATCATTATAGACCGCATCGATCTAATTTCTGCGATCGACGGTGTTGTGAATACGTCAATGGTTTACCACCAAGTTGCCGCCATCGACGAGCTCGATGATGAAATTGATCAAGCCGATTTGGATCAGCCAATCGAAAAAATATATGAACCACAAATGTGTGAAGCGCCGACCGATACCGATGCGCCATCACAGACTGTGCAATAACAGAATTTAAAAATTAGTATTAGAGTCGGAGAAAGCATATGAAACTAACTCGCCGTGATGTCATTAAGGCCCAAGCTGCAGCAACTGCTGCAACTGTGGCCGGTATTAGCCTACCCGCTAGCGCTAGTAATATCATTACTTCCAGTAAAGCCAACAAACTTACCTGGTCAAAAGCCCCTTGTCGCTTTTGTGGTACCGGTTGCGGTATCAGTGTTGCAACAAAAGACGGTAAAGTCGTTGCTACCCATGGTGATGAAAAAGCACCTGTAAACAAAGGCCTTTCGTGTGTGAAAGGGTACTTCCTTTCAAAAATCATGTACGGAAAAGACCGTATTACTACGCCAATGCTACGTAAAAAAGATGGCGTATTTAATAAAGAAGGTGATTTCACTCCCGTTTCTTGGGATGAAGCTTTCGATATTATGGAAGAGAAATTCAAAAAAGTATTAAAAGAAAAAGGACCTGATGGAATCAGCATGTTTGGTTCAGGTCAGTGGACTGTGCACGAAGGTTACGCCGCCGTTAAATTAATGAAAGCCGGTTTCCTTTCGAATAACATCGATCCTAACGCACGTCACTGTATGGCTTCTGCGGTAGGTGGCTTCATGCGTACCTTCGGCATTGATGAACCAATGGGTTGCTACGATGATATGGAAGCTGCTGACGCTTTCGTATTATGGGGCTCTAACATGGCTGAGATGCATCCTATTCTTTGGACTCGCATCGCTGACCGTCGCTTAAGTAATCCACATGTTAAAGTGGCGGTATTGTCTACTTTCGAACATCGTTCTTTCGATTTGGCAGACATCCCAGCAGTATTCACACCGCAAACAGACATGGTGCTATTAAACGCCATTGCTAACTACATCATCGAAAGCGGCAGTGTTAATCACGACTTCATTAACAAACATGTTAACTTCCGTGAGGGTGTTACCGATATTGGTTATGGTTTACGCCCAACGCACGAGCTTCAGAAGAAAGCGAAAAACCCTAACTCGGGTGCTTCTACTCCTATCGATCTAGAAGCGTTTGCTAAATTCGTTAAGCCTTATACTTTCGAATATGCAGAAGAAATGTCTGGCGTACCTGCGGCTAACATTGAAAAAATCGCTAAGCTTTACGCCGATCCAAAAATCAAAGTAATGTCACTTTGGACTATGGGTGTAAACCAGCATACCCGCGGTGTTTGGACAAACAACTTGTTGTACAACATCCACTTATTAACCGGTAAGATTGCAGAGCCAGGTAATAGCCCGTTCTCATTGACTGGTCAGCCTTCTGCTTGTGGTACTGCGCGTGAAGTAGGAACATTCTCACACCGTTTACCTGCTGACATGGTTGTAAAAAATCCTAAGCACAGAGCATTATCTGAGAAGCTATGGAAAATTCCAGCAGGAATTTTGAATGGCAAACCAGGCTCTCACGCGGTTCAACAAATCCGGGATCTAAAAGATAGCAAGATCAACGTGTGCTGGAACCAAGTGAATAACAACGTTCAAGCCGGCGCTAACATTAATGAAGAAATATTACCGGGTTACCGTAATCCAGATAATTTCATCATTACTTCAGATGCTTACCCAACAGTCACCGCTGAAGCATCAGATTTGATTCTTCCTTCTGCCATGTGGGTAGAAAAAGAAGGCGCATTTGGTAACGCTGAACGTCGTACTCAAGTTTGGTATCAGTTAGTAAATGCACCAGGCGATGCTCGCTCTGATTTATGGCAGCTAGTCGAATTCTCTAAGCGTTTTAAAACTGACGAAGTATGGCCTGCAGAAATTCTAGCGGCTAACCCTGAATATAAAGGTAAGACTTTATATGAAGTGCTTTATAAGAATGGCCAAGTAGATAATTTCCCACTGTCTCAAATTAGCCCTGATTATGAAAACCAAGAATCTAAAGATTTTGGTTTCTACCTACAAAAAGGCTTGTTTGAAGAGTACGCATCTTTCGGTCGCGGCCATGGTCACGATTTAGCCGACTACGATCGTTACCATAAAGAGCGTGGTCTACGCTGGCCTGTGGTTAATGGTGTTGAAACTAAATGGCGCTTTAAAGAAGGTTCTGATCCATACGTTGCAAAAGGTACTGGATGGCAGTTTTACGGTAAGAAAGATAACAGAGCGATTATCTTTGCCCTACCGTACGAGCCACCAGCAGAAAGCCCTGATGAAGAATTCAACATGTGGTTAAGCACAGGTCGCGTTCTTGAACATTGGCACTCTGGTTCAATGACTCAACGCGTACCTGAGCTTTATAAAGCATTCCCTAATGCAGTGTGTTTTATGCACCCTGAAGATGCGAAAAAGCGTGGCATGCGTCGTGGCGATGAAGTAAAGGTTATTTCTCGTCGTGGTGAGATAAGAACACGTATCGAAACTCGCGGCCGTAATAAACCTCCGGTTGGCTTAGTATTTGTACCTTGGTTTGATGCCAGTCAGTTGATTAACAAAGTCACATTAGATGCGACTGATCCGCTGTCTAAACAGACTGACTATAAAAAATGTGCTGTGAAAATCGAGAAGGTATAAGGGAGAATGACTATGAAAGCTTTAACTATTAAAAACGCAATGACTTTTGCGATGACTGCTGTACTAGCCATTTCTTCGATTGCATTGCCATTAACAGCATCTGCTGAAGAAAAAGTGATTGATAATGCACCTCAAGTATCAACACTTCGTGGTACAGCACCATTAAATGCCGAAGTAACACCACCGATTATTGAGATGGTAGAAAATAACGACCTTAAACGTCAGCGTGACTACCCTCAACAGCCGCCGACTATTCCACATGATATTAGTAAATATCAGCTGGATAAAAACTTTAATAAGTGCATGGATTGTCACTCACGTAAGTTTGCAGACGAAGCACAAGCACCCGCTGTTAGTGTGACTCACTATATGAACCGTGATGGCGACTTTTTAGGTGAAGTTTCACCTCGTCGCTACTTCTGTACTCAGTGTCACGTACACCAGTTAGAAGGTAAGCCATTAGTTGAGAATGAGTTTGTTGATATGGAAAAACTTATTAGACAATCTCATAAGCAGGCTAAATAGGAGAGATCATGAATAAGATAATACATTTGTTAAAGCTGGGTTGGACTATTTTGTCCAAGCCAGCGGTACACCTTTCTTTAGGTTTTTTAACCATCAGTGGCTTTATTGCTGGTGTTATTTTCTGGGGTGGTTTCAATACCGCTATGGAATTAACCAATACCGAAGAGTTTTGTACAAGTTGTCACGAAATGCGTGACAATCCCTTTATGGAATTGCAAACTACGATTCACTACAGCAACCGCTCTGGTGTTCGTGCAATTTGCTCTGACTGTCACGTACCTCATAATTGGACCGACAAAATTGCTCGTAAGATGCAGGCTTCTAAAGAAGTCTGGGGCAAAATTTTCGGGACGATTGATACCCGTGAAAAGTTTGAAGCTCATCGTTTACAGCTTGCACAAAATGAGTGGACGCGTTTAAAAGCCAACGATTCTTTAGAGTGCCGTAACTGTCACCAGTTCGACTCTATGGACTTCACTCGTCAAAGTAAGCGCGCAGCAGCTCAGCACTCAAGTGCATTAGCGTCTGGTGAAAAAACCTGTATCGATTGCCATAAAGGTATTGCTCACAAGCTACCGAATATGGAAGGCGTACGTGAAGGTGGCTCTCCTCACTAGAGAGTCAAATTTAAAAGGCTCCACTCGCCTTGTTTATAGACTTACATCATGGGCCTCATGAGTAAGCTCGAAACAGTGGGATGCAATCTTGCATCTCACTACTTCCTACGATTTAATGCCAGCCATCTCTATTTTATTACTTTTATATTTATTTAATTGTCATCCGTTAGGAGAAGCATAATGGGCAACCATGCCAACAAAGAATTCACCCCTCTTCGAATTGCCGTATTAACCGTTTCAGATACCCGCAACGATCAAACCGATACGTCTGGTAAGTATCTGGTAGAAGCATTACAAGAAGCGGGTCATCGTTACGAAGATAAGATCATTGTAAAAGACGACATTTATCAGATTCGCGCCATTGTTTCAGCGTGGATTGCCGCGGATGAAGTCGATGTGATTTTGTTAACGGGCGGTACCGGTTTTACAAGCCGCGATTCAACTCCAGAAGCCGTTATCCCATTATTGGATAAAACAATTGAAGGTTTTGGTGAGTTATTCCGTCATCTATCCTATGCCGATATCGGTACGTCTACCGTTCAATCACGTGCATTGGCTGGCTTAGCTAATAATACGCTGGTTGTGTGCATGCCGGGCTCTACTGGGGCTTGTGACTTGGCTTGGAAGGGGATTTTGAAAGAGCAGCTTGATTCTCGCCACTCACCTTGTAACTTTGTGCCGCACTTGGCCGCTGACGCGCCTTGTTGTGATGGTAAATAAATACTAATAATAAAGCGGTAGCCATAGCTGTTTTTATGAGTCACCGCTTTTCTTTTTCAACCAGCCTCCTTTTCTGCTAGAATCCTGCCTTATTTACAATTTAGTTATTTAATATATCTTTTAGACTAGGCAATACCCTTGGAACTCTATCTCGCTGTTTTTATTTTTGGCTTATCTGCAGGCATAACCCCCGGTCCAAATAATATCATGCTGATGACCTCTGGCATGAACTTCGGCATCCAAAAAAGCATTCCTCATGTTTTAGGGGTAACGTTCGGTTTCCCGGTTATGGTCATTTTAATTGGCTTGGGATTTAGTATTGTTTTTGATAAATACCCTATTTTGCATGAGATCATCAAAGTATTGGGGGTTGTGTATTTATTATACTTATCTTGGCTGATTGCCAGCGCAAGCCCAGATACGTTAGAAGGCGAAAAATCGAAACCGTTTACGTTTTTTCAAGCGGCGCTCTTTCAATGGGTAAATCCTAAAGCTTGGGTCGTTGCGACCAGTTCAATTTCAGCCTATACCGTACTCAATGACGATATTTATTGGCAAATTTTAACGATTTCGGGCGTTTTCTTTTTTGCCGCACTCTTCACCGCGAGTACTTGGTTAGTATTTGGTAAAGGAATTAAGCAGATTCTACAAAGCGCCAAGCAGCAACGAGCCTTTAATCTTGCAATGGCACTGTTATTGGTCGCATCCGTATTGCCCGTTATCAAACAACTGTTTAAACAGTATTTATAAAAACTCATACTCAAGCTGTAATTGTAAGACCTCATCACTACCTTGAGCGCTGTCTTCAAACATTAGACCAAGTTGCCAAAATAGTTTCTGCCGCGATCCCACTTTAAATCGGCCCATAATAACTGGGCCAGCCGCATGCTCATTTTCTTTTTTATACAACTCAAACCCAGGTTCAAGCTCGGGTAATAAACGATAACGTGCTTGAACCGATCCTGCTTGCTCCAACTCCGCCATCACATCCTTACCCCACTCTCGAATAAGAAAAGCATTGGCCGCGATAGAAATCTTTTTGAAATTCTTAACCGCAAGCATACCGATACTCGCTTCCCATGCATCATCAGCATTTGCACTTCTTTCAAGTTCGAACATCATGCCCCAGTCAATTTCAAACTCGCCTTGCTCTGTTAGTTGCAGTATTGCTTCTGCTTCATAATTACTAACAATGAATTCCTCTTCAGTTTTCTCACCAATTAAATAAAATTCGGCAAACCAGTTTTCAGTTATGGAAGCTCCATAACCCAGTTTATGCTGTGATTGTTTTTCGCCCTCAACCTCTCGAAATAAGGCTCGATACTCCACCTCCTTTTCTAAAGGCTGTACATACGGCAAATAGACTTTATTAATAGCCGAGCCATCAGCATAGCAAGACGCAGTGAAAAATAGAGATATAACCAGTAAGGTGAAATGCGTAAAATAGGCTTTAAACATCGATTGCTCTTTTGCTTCCATAATATTTATGGATAACAACTCCAGATATAATTAATAATAGACCTACAACATATACAATCACTTGCTGGGGTGCAGGAGTAGCTTCGTAACCCAGAATCGCATACAGAAGCTGACCAATAGCAGAATCTTCCGCCAGGTATTCAGAGCTGTTCCATAATGCTGGATAGGAATGAAGTACATCGGCTTGCAAAAGTAATGACACCGCTTGGCTTAAGATACCGCAAGCCGTCACCGCGAGAGCACACTTCACAATCGTTAAGCGCTTTTCTAATGGACACGAGATCAAAGCATAATAAATTAATGCGCCAATACTTAAACCGATACAAGAGCCTATGATGCTGCCAACAACAACCGGAAATACTGGGCGGTTGCCATGGAAAAAACTATCAATGTAAATATAAATTTCTGAACCTTCACGGGTCAAAGCTAAAACAATAGGCATCAACATTAAACACATCATTAAGCGTTTAAGGTTATTCATCCGATGCGGGTTCGAACACAATAAAATAATAAAACAGGCTAATGAAACATATATTGTTATTTGTAGAATGCTGTTAATCCATTCCTGTCCGGTGTAATCAAATAGCTCAGAAATAGTGGGCAAATTTTTAGCATAAAGATAAGCAAAGGTAATACCCGATAACAGAGCAAGTGCAAAATGATGGAACCGAATACCTATATATTTACCCACGGACGCCAATAAACTGGTTAATAGCGCAATTTCTAAAACTTCTCGTAAAACGATGATAATAGCTGTTAATAACATAATTTTTATTATTGCGCATACTACTGAGCAATAATCACTCCTTGGGCCGTTTTAGGATAAAATTCACCAAAGAAGGGATAGCGACCTGCGGGTAATGGCCCAATAAAGATGATCGACTTACTATTTCCAGTGATGATCTTTTCTCTATTAAGCTCGTAGCTTTCAAACTCTTCCGCTGTCTCATCAGCATTAATCACCAGCAACTTTACTTTTTTGTCGGCTGGAATCACAAGCTCTGAAGGATAAAAAAGATGATCTTTAATCGTGATTTCAATAATCGGTGTTTTGGCTGCAACCAGACTGGACGCTAATAATGCGATAACAACCATAAAGTATTTCTTCATAATTCACTCTTATCCACAGGCAGGGTTATTCTTACCTTAAGCCCCGTATCAAAACAGGATTTCTCTAGAGATATATCACCACCATGAAGGTCTAGAATATGATGTATTATTGAGAACCCCAAACCACTGCCAATAATATTACTGGTCTGCTGATCTTGCATTCGATAATAACGCTCAAAAACGCGCCCATAATAGTCTGCGTCAATACCACTACCGGAATCATCAATCGTTAGCACCACTTGCTTATCGACCCGCTTAAGAGAGAGCAGTATATTGCCACCTTCAGGAGTGTATTTATTCGCATTATCTAATAGATTTTTTAGCAATACGTTTAAAGAGAAAGTATCTGCAACAATGTCAAACGTCCCTCTTTCAAGTTCCTCTCCTTGAAGCTCAATAATTTGATCTTTATCAGAAAATCGCGAATATAGTTCGATTATTTGATTTTGCACCAGCGTATATACATTAATCCGTTGAAATTTATTTACATATTGATCAGGCACAGTTCGGTATAGCAATAACATCTGCTCAATTAAATGCGATGTTCTCTGAATGCTTAGATCTAATAATCGATAGCTTTCATTATCTTCAGGAACAACCGATTTCAAATTGTATAAATGAATCTTCAATGCGCTGATCGGCGTTCTCAATTCATGAGCAGCATCACTTGCGAACCGCCGCTCTCTATCAAATGATTTTCGCAGTCTATTAAGTAACGAGTTTGAGGATTCGACTAAGACCGACAGTTCATCAACCACATTGTCTTCTGCAAGAGGGCTTAAATCCTGTGGGTCTTTATTCCGCAGCTCAGCCGCTAAACGATTAATCGGTTTTAATCCCCAGCCAATAACCAGCCAGATAAGAATGCCGATTAATGGCAGCTCGGCAACGATTGGAATAACGGAAGTTAGGACAACTTCTTCGGCTAAGGCATAACGGATATCTGACCGTTCGGCCACAATAATCCAGTGTTTAGAATGACGGTGCTGCAAGGCAAACGTACGCCAACGATAACCTTGATAATTTTTAAATGAGTAGCCTTGAGACAGTGGAACAATGGCCTGATCTGGTAAGTTATGAGAGCGCTGTAGCAGTTCTTGCTGCTCATTAAATATCTGATAAGCAATATTATAAGCATCAGGATCAACGATGTGATTTTCTGTATTGCTGGCGGTATTTTTATCGATACCTGAATGAATTAATAATTGAGCGATGCCCGCTAATTGTTTATCAAACAATTGCTGAGACTTTTCCATGCTAGAACGGTAGCCATCCAATGCGGCTAAAAAATTCAGTAAGGTAATACTGGCCAATAATACGATGACCATAAAACGACGAATAGACGTCATGACTGCTTCACGCTATAGCCAATCCCCCTAATGGTTGAGATAAAACTTTTAGCCGTTTTTTTCCGAATATTGTGTATGTGTACTTCAATGGAATTACTGCTAATTTCCTCCCCCCAACCGTATAACATTTGCTCTAACTGATCTTTTGATAATACATGACCCGCTCGCTCCATCAGCGCTTTTAAGAGCATAAATTCGCGCCGTGAAAACTCAACAGGCTGTCCATCAAGGCTAACTTGATGCTTTTCAGTATCGAGGCTAATGCCCCCAATATTGATGCAGTTGCTTTTCACGGTACCCAATCTGCGCTCCATCACTCTTAAGCGTGCGATTAATTCATCAACATCAAAAGGTTTGGTTAAATAATCATCCGCTCCGGCATTCAGCCCCTCGACTTTATCTTTGGTTTCATCGCGTGCGGTTAATAACAATACTGGGAGTTCTGAAAATTGAGGTCGTATTTTCTTTAATACTTCAATGCCCGTTATATCGGGTAAACCAATGTCCAGAATCATCATATCGGGGACACTGACTTGCAACTGATTAATCGCCTGCTGACCACTGCTTACGCAGTTAACAACAAAATTTTCTTCCATTAATATTTTTTGCAAGCCAACCGATATTGCGGCGTCATCTTCAACTAATAATATTTGCATACTTAACGCTGGCTCCAGTATTGAATACCCATCTCATCAAGAAAGGACTCGGCATCTTGTCCCTGTAATAACGCCAAGCTGGATAACATTCCCGCTTGTACACACGATGGCGCCATGATTGTCATAGAATGAGGCGCATTTTTGATCGGCCAACCGGTTTGAGGGTTTAAAATATGAGAATAGCGAATGCCATTGCTCAGTAAATAACGACGAGAATCACCACTGGTCGCAATGGCCCCCTCTTGTACTTTCAATACATTATCAACCAATTTATCGGATATTGCTTCGATGCCTACTCGCCACTCATGTTCAGGGAAGAGCGCACCGTTGGTAGCGATATCCCCCCCTAGATTAACCAAATAGGGCTGGCGATGTGATTCTGTTAGCAATAGCAAAGCTCTGTCAGCAGCATATTCTTTACCAATACCACCAAAGTCCAATTCCATCATGGGTTTTAATTGTATTGAATTAGCATCCCATTTGACGTTTTGCCAGCCAACTAAAGGCAACAACTCTTCAATCTCTGCCTGAGAAGGTATAACGGCATTAGAATGAAAGGCCCATGCTTTGCGTAAAACGCCAGACGTAATATCAAACAAGCCTTCACTTGCTTGAAAGCATTGATCTGAAAAAGTTAATAAACGATGAGTTTCTTCATCAATTTCAATCACTTTTCCTTGGCTGGTATTTATTTCAAAAATAATATTATCGTCTCGATAGCGACTGAACTTTTGCTCTATTCGCTTCACCTCTGTCCATGCTAATAATGATAGGCGCTGTGCTTCAGACTCAGGGCAAGCACCTATTAATATTTCACATGGGCTGGCCATTGCCCGAAAATAACACTTCCAACCAGAAGCAAAAGGAATAACATGAAAGCCGCTGTCGGCAATATTGCCGTTTAAATTACTAACAGTTGCCATGTGTTATCCTTTTTTTGTCATTTTAAAATTTCAAGCCATAACCTACTTGGAAAATAATAGCATCGACATCCGATACTTTGCTATCACCACTTTGCTGGTAGAGCTCAATCCGAGACGTTAGCTGATGAGTTCCAAATAACCTAGTCCCCCATTTAACGCCTATGGTCGTCGCATCCATATTGCCTAAACGGTAATCTGCAGTAACATCACGACCTTCATTTTGATATTGCGTCGCAACTTGCTCGGCCGTTAAACCTGCATTGCTGATTTTCTCTTCATAAAAATCAGCCGCGCTTTGAGTATAATACCTCACATGCGGTTCTAGGTAATTGTTGTCCGAAATATTCCAGCGGTAGTGCATATCAAGCGTCTGTGAATTTACCCCCCAGTCATCCGCCATCAAACGCAATGAAAAATCCACCATATCTTGATCAAAGTGATGCTTGGTCTGCCAATACAGACTGTGCTTGGTACGAGAGTCTGGTCTATTTTCAAATAAATAATCTAACGGTGCATTGGTGGCATCTGAAACGATAGAAACTATTTTATAAGGATCATTATGATATCCCGTCGAATTACCAAAGCCGTAATTAAACTGCATAATGGTATTTCTATTAATGACCTGAGTAACCCCCATTAATAGATCAATCGTATTCTTAGTATCTGATCCAGATTTAGTATTATCTGACATCAATGAATACAAAACAGGCAATCCATCACGTGGATTGATTTCATCTTGTGCATAAGAAAAGCCTGCGGATAACGTAGTATTTCTCTGATTGAAATCACGCATTAAACTGGCATTCACACTCAACGATTTATAATCATACTCGCTAGAGTAGGCAGCACCGTATTCAAGATTCATCACTCGAGTTAACGGTTGAGACATCTGCAAGCTGAACGAATTGCGGTCGTCTTCAAAGTTAGGATCAAGAGGAACATCACCCGGAGCAATAGTATAAGTTTCCTCACCAGACGGGCTAGTAAAGGTTTGCTCATAATCACTGATCGCGGCGCCGTTATGAGATGAACCACTGAGCGAATCCATGGTTATTTTTCCAGATAGGATTTTATCGCCACCAAGATTTTTACTGATGCTCACCGCAGACTCTACAGCACTCACCCGATCAGTCTCGTTGTAATAAAGTATCGCGGTATCAACCTTCCAATCATCAATACTCGTATCAGCGGCTAATACCGGTGTTGAAACACCCAGCAAAGAACAGCTTGCAAGTGCAATAAGGTCGTATACTGTTGTTTTTTTATCTAATTGCATCCGCAACCTCCACCAGAAAAACTGCGTCCGCCGCTTGACGCTTCTTTGCTAAAATAAATATGATCATCAAAGGCCGCATCCATTGGGCTATCACCAAATGTCATTTCAGGTTTTGATAAAATATCTCTCTGCCATGGTTTAACCCCAAGACCGCTACAAGCTGTTAAAGGTATTACCAGTAACAACAGCACCCCTAGCTTTTTATTCATCATTTTTTTCCTCTACTAACAACTGCTGAATAGCTTCTTCATAATGCTTGGCACGATCCTGGTTAAATCCAATGTGTTGGCTTAGTACTTCACCACTACGAGAAATCAATACAGCACTGGGCATCCCCTGAATGTTGAATTTTTCAGCTAATGTCCCTTCTGGGTCATACACCACATCAAAATTGGCGGGATGTTCAAGCAAAAATTGATCAGCATCTTCACGGTCAGCATCAACATTCACCGCGATAATTTTTAACCCTTTCTCAGAGTATTTATCATGCATTTTATTGAGCCAAGGGAACGACTGACGACAGGGGCCACACCATGACGCCCAGAAATCGATATAGATGGCTTTCTCTCCTTGATATTGTGAGAGATCGACAACCTCAGCCGCGTAAAGCGATGCCGAGCACACGGAAGCCAAGATAGTAAAGGTAATTCTCTGTAGGAGTGATTTCATTATGACTGCCTTTAAATTCGCAATTGTATGCTGAGCTAATAAGCCCGCTAGCGTTTATGAGTCATAAAATTAACACAGTAAACTTAAGGGAATCTTAAGAGATATATTAAAGACATTGAAATATGGAGGTGACGACTCATTCTTGCCGCTGGTTGGCTTAACTAGATAGGTTCTTAATAAATAGGTTCTTAATAAATAGGTTCTTAATAAATAGGTTCTTAATAAATAGGTCCTTAATAAATAGGTCCTTAATAAATAGGTCCTTAATAAATAGGTCCTTAATAAAT